>Ga0210390_10000069_pt1 | contig 104904 bp, 81 predicted proteins | sample IncBWH11OmetaG_FD_161050 | JGI IMG/M metagenome (GOLD analysis project Ga0210390, IMG submission 161050) | Forest soil microbial communities from Barre Woods Harvard Forest LTER site, Petersham, Massachusetts, United States - Inc-BW-H-11-O ...
CTCACCGACGACGTGCTCGACCAGATCGACCGCATCGTCCCGCCCGGCGTGACCCTGAACACCCCCGACGCCGGCTGGCAGCCCCCGTCCCTCACCGACGCCCCCCACCGCCGCCGCCCCACCGACTCCCGCTCGGCCGCCTAACCCGCCGCCTAAGACTGCCCCGAGGGAACCACCACCCCGCCAGTAACACCGTTCCCGCACCCTCCGCCCTCCGGCATCGCTGCTCAGACAGCGCGGAAGATCCTCCGCCCCCCCGGGCGGAGGATCTTCCGCCATAACCTCCCTGTCCGGAATGCCTGAATCCGACATTCAGGCATCTACGACATATCGCTGCCCCAGGCCGCCCGGAAGACATCCACACCCGAGCGAATCGCATCCGGGCAACCTCGTGCCCAGGCCGCGGCGGCGGTCAGCGAGAACACCGCCGCCACGGGCGCGGCGACCAGAGCAGTCAGGCGTTTCATGGCGATTCCCCCGCCAATGTCAGCCGGATGCTAACCCGCCGACCACCCGTAGTCCAGCCCACAAGGCCAGCACGCAGAGCGCCAGGCTGGGGATCACCGTCAGGAACCCCAGCCGGGTGAACTCGCCGAGCGATACGTCGGCGCCGTGGGCGCGCAACACTCGCCGCCACAACAGCGTGGCCAGCGACCCGGTGTAGGTGAGGTTCGGGCCGATGTTGACGCCGATCAGCACCGCGAGCACCGCTCCCGCGCCGGACGGGGCGGCGAGCGGGAGTAGCACCAGGACCGCGGGCAGGTTGTTCACCACGCCGGCCAGCGCCGCCGCCAGGCACGCGGTCGCCAGCAGCGCCGGAAGCGACGTCCCCGACGGCAGCACCGGCCGCAGCGCCTGGCCGAGCCCGTTGTCCACGACCGCCGTCACCACCACGCCGAGCGCGAGGACGAACAGCAGGAACGGCACGTCGGCGCTGCCCGCGATCGCGGTGACCGAGGTCTGTCGCCGGGCCAGCGCCCGCACGGCCAGCACGAGCGCGCCGCCGAGCGCGGCCCAGGCCGGGTTCGCGCCCGCCGCCGAGGTGACGACGAACCCGCCGAGCGTCAGCGCGAGGATGACCAGCGTAAACACCGGCATCCGCGGCGCGTCCGCGGCCCGGGCGGGTGCGCCGCGCGGCACCGTCGCGGTCAGGTCCGGCGCGAAAGACCGCCGCAGCACCACCCACTCGACGACAATCGCGACGAGCCAGGGCAGCGCCATCAGCCCCGCGAAGCCGCCGAACGACAGCCCGCTCACCGCGAACGCCAGCAGGTTGGTCAGGTTCGAGACCGGCAGCAGCAGCGACGCGGAGTTCGCCAGGTGGCCGCACGCGTAGGCCTGCGGCCGGGCCCGCACGCCGGTCCGGGACGCCGCGGCCAGCACCACGGGGGTCAGCAGCACCACCGTGGCGTCCAGCGACAGCACCGCGGTCGTCACCGACGCGACCACGAAGACCCGCGCGAGCAGCCGTCGGCCCGGGCGGTCACCGGATCCGCGCGCCAGCCACGCCCCGCACGCGCGGAACAGCCCGTCGTCGTCGCACAGCTTCGCCAGCACAAGGACGCAGGCCAGGAACCCCACCACCGGCCCTAGTCGGCGCGCGTCCACGACGGCCGCGTGCCACGAGAGTGCCCCGGCGATGATCACTACCGCGGCGGCGGGCACGGCGGCGGCCGCTTCCGGCCAGTCGCGCGGCCGCCGGACCGCCCACGCGAGAACCACGGCCAGGGCTGCCACCGCGAGCGCCTCAGCCGCTCCGGTCGAGTGCGTTTGAAACCCTCCTTATCCCGAACGGAGGCGGCCTGACTGTCGCGAGAAGAGCCACCCCCTGCCGTTCGGGATAACGGTTTTCCGTTTTTTCCCAACGGTTATTCACCACCGCCGGTAGACACAATGCGACTACCGAAAACCTGTGTCTAGCTCGTGCTTCGAGCATAAAACACTCTCGGGTAGCTTTGCGTAATCCGGTCTGGCAACGCCATCTACGTACGGTGTAGGTTCGCATCGCGAAGGACGTAGCAGCGGAGGTTTTATGAGCATTCTTGGCACGCGGGTGGTCCGGACGGAGGACCCGCGGCTGTTGACCGTGGGCGGCGTCTACGTCGATGACGTGCGGTCCCCCGAGCTTGAGGGAGCGGTGCGCGCCACGTTCGTGCGTTCGACGGTAGCGCATGCGCTGATTACGGGGATTGACACGTCTGAGGCGCTCGCGCAGCCGGGTGTCACCGCGGTGCTGACCGCGGCGGACATGACCGACATGCCGCCGCCCCCGCCGCCGGCGGAGCCGGATCCGGACGCCCCGCCGCCGGAGGGCCCGATGCCGCTCGGCGGCGTATGGTCCGAGCCGCTGCTCGCCGTCGACCGGGTGCGGTTCGTGGGTGAGCCGGTGGCCATCGTGCTCACCGACAGCACGTACCAAGGCGAGGACGCCGCGGAACTGGTCAGCGTGGACTACGAGCCGCTGCCTGCCGTGCCTTCGATTGACGCGGCGCTGGGGGAGGACAGCCTGCTGTTCCCCGACGCGGGCACCAACGTGTGCACCAGGCGTGACGGTGACTTCAGCGACAGCATCTTCGACGGCTGCGACGTCGTCGTCGAGGGCGACGTCGTCAACCAGCGGGTCGCCTGCCTGCCGATGGAGGGCCGGTCGACCGCCGCGGCGTTCGTCGAGGGGAAGCTCACCGTCTGGACGAGCACCCAGAACGCCCAGATCTCCCGGTTCATCCTGACCGCCATCGGGCTGCCGCCGGACGCGATCCGGGTGGTCGCACCCGACGTGGGCGGCGGGTTCGGCGCCAAGATCGGCGTGGACCGTGAGTCGATCGTCGTCGCGTGGGCGGCCAAGCACACCGGCAGGCCGGTGCGCTGGGTGGAGACCCGCAACGAGAACCTGATGGCTATGACGCAGGGTCGCGCGCAGGTGCATCACATCAAGATCGGCGGCACCCGCGACGGGCACATCAAGGCCTACAGGATCGACGTGATCCAGGACACCGGCGCGTACCCGCGGATGAGCGGATTCCTGCCGATGCTGACCTGCCTGATGGCGCCGGGTGTCTACGACATCCCGGCGGTGCAGACCGGCTACAAGGTCGTGGTCACCGACGGGGCGCCGATCGCCGCCTACCGCGGCGCCGGCCGGCCAGAGGCGGCGGCGACGATCGAGCGGGCGGTGGACTGGTTCGCCGCCGAGGCGGGCCTTGACCCGGTTGACGTGCGCAAGCTCAACTTCATCAAGCCGGAGCAGTTCCCGTTCGTCACCAAGGCCGGCGCGCCGTACGACTCCGGAGAGTATGAGGCGGCGCTCGACAAGGTGCTCGCGGCCGCCGGCTACCAGGAGCTGCGCGCCGAGCAGCGGCGCCGCCGTGAGGCCGGCGACACCAGGCAGCTCGGCATCGGGCTCGCCAGCTACGTGGAGATCACCGCGGCCGACGCCGCGGCCGGCGAAACCTGCAAGATCGAGGTGCACTCCGACGGCACCGCGACCGTGTACACCGGCAGTTCGGCGCACGGCCAGGGCCACCACACGGCGTTCGCCATGCTCGTGCAGAGCGAGCTTGGCATCCCGATGGACAAGGTCGAGGTCATCCACGGCGACACCGACCTGATCCCGGACGGCGTGGGCACCTACGCGTCGCGCTCGCTGCAGCTTGGCGGCTCGGCCGTGCACAAGGCGGCGATCGAGGTGAAGGACGAGGCGGCCAAGAAGGCCGCGGGCCTGTTCGAGGCCGCGGAGGCAGACGTCGTGCTCGACGCGGCATCGGGCCTGTGGCAGGTCCGCGGCGACCCCGACAAGTCCCTGACCTGGGCGCAGGTCGCCACCGAGGGCGAGGGCGGCACGCTGATGGCCAACGTGAGGTTCACCGGCGACCGGCCGACGTTCCCGTTCGGCTCCCAGCTGTCGCTGGTCGAGGTGGACACCGAGACCGGCAAGGTGACGCTGCTGCGGCACGTCACCGCCGACGACGCGGGCCCGGTGCTGAACCCGCTGCTCATGGAGGGTCAGCGGCACGGCGGCATCGCGCAGGGCGCGGCGCAGGCGCTGTGCGAGGAGGTCCTCTACGACGCGGACGGCAACCCGCTGACGTCCACACTCGCGGACTACGCGGCGATCACGGCGGCGGAGCTGCCCAGCTTCGAGCTGCTGACCAGTGAGACGCCGACCACCGCGAACCCGCTTGGCGTCAAGGGCATCGGCGAGGCCGGCACCATCGGTGCCACCCCGGCGGTGCAGAACGCCGTCATCGACGCTGTTTCCCACCTCGGCGTGCGGCACATCGACATGCCGACCACCCCGGAGCGGGTGTGGAACGCGATCCAGGCCGCTAGCAAGCCGGCTGGTTTGGGCCAACAGGAAAGGGAGGCGAGCGCATAGTGAAGGTCGAACTGACCGTCAACGGCAATGACATCACCGCGGACGTCGAGGACCGCTTGCTGCTCGTGCACTTCCTGCGCGACGTGGCGAACCTCACCGCGACCAACATCGGCTGCGAGACGACCTCCTGCGGTGCCTGCACGGTGCTGCTCGACGGCGAGTCGGTCAAGTCGTGTACCGTCCTCGCCGCCCAGGCGGACGGGCACACGGTGACCACGCTCGAAGGGCTGGCAACGGAGGCGGGGGAGATGCACCCCGTGCAGAAGGCCTTCCACGAAGAGCACGGGCTGCAGTGCGGTTACTGCACGCCGGGCATGGTGATGGCGATCGTTTCGCTGCTCCGGGAGAACCCGTCGCCCACCGAGGAGCAGGTGCGCGCCGGGCTCGAGGGCAACATCTGCCGGTGTACCGGTTACCACAACATCGTGAAGGCGGCGCTGGCAGCTTCTTCACCCGCCCCCCACGCCCCAGGAGCCAACTCATGATCCCGCCCGCGTTCACCTACCGGCGGGCCTTGTCCGTTGACGAGGCGCTCGGGCTCGCGGCCGAGTACGGCGAGGACGCCAAGTACCTGGCCGGCGGCCACTCGCTGCTGCCGCTGATGAAGCTGCGGTTCGCCGCCCCCGCGGTGCTGATCGACCTCGGCCGGGTATCCGAGCTCTCGTACATCCGCGACGAGGGGACGTACGTCGCGATCGGCGCGCTGACCAGGCATCACGATGTGCAGCACTCGCCGGTGGTGGCTTCGCAGATCCCGCTGCTCGCCTACACGGCGAGCCAGGTGGGCGACCCGCAGATCCGGCACCGCGGCACGATCGGCGGCTCGGTGGCGCACGGCGACTCGGCCTCGGACCTGCCGGCCGCGCTGCTCGCGCTCGACGCGACGTTCGTCGTGCGGGGCCCATCGGACACTCGTTCCGTGCCCGCCGCCGGGTTCTTCCAGGGGATCTTCGAGACCGCTCTGGAGCCCGGTGAGCTGCTGACCGAGATCCGGGTGCCGAAGCCCGCCGCGCCGAACGCCTGGTCGTTCCAGAAGTTCACCAAGCGGGCGATCGACTGGGCGATCGTCGGCGTGGCCGTGCAGGGCCACTCGATCGCGCTGATCAACATGGGCTCGACGCCATTGCGGGCCAGCGCGGCCGAGGCTGCGCTGTCATCCGGCGCGTCGGCGGCCGATGCCGCGGCGCTGGCCGCCGACGGCACCTCCGCGGGCTCGGACATCCACGCGACGAAGGCCTACCGTGAACACCTGTCCCGCGTCCTCGTGCGCCGCGCCCTCGAGGAGGCCGCCTCGCGCCGGTAGCGGGTTACGGGTTGATGTTCGCGCAGGGGATGTTGCCGCTGGTCCCGCCGCCCAGGTTCACGTGGATGAAGCCCGTCGTGCTTTCCTGGCACGCCTTCAGCCACTCCGCCGAGGTGGTCGGCCACACCTGCACGTTGCTGCGGTTGCCGAAGTAGCGGTAGTCGCTGACCCAGCCGATGGCGAGGACGACGGTCAGCGCGCCGACCGCCGCGACAGCGCGCATGCCGACCTGTGCGCCGCGGCCGCCCGTGTCGCGGGCGTGGGAGCCGCGCGGCGGACGTCCGCGCAGCCACCAGTCCACGGCAACGATGGCTGCGGCCTGGAACAACAGGATGGGAAGGTTCGTGTATCTGGAGCCCGCCTCTTGGCCGAGCGAGTTCGGCTTCCCCGCCACCCAGTACGACACCGTGGTGGCGACCATCGAGAACACGAACCCGGTGACGAGCGCGGTCGCCACGAACAACCGGGCAGGCCATGGCCGCGTGATCAGCGCCCAGCCGAAGACGATGATGAGCAGGATCGCCACGATCGCGGTGGCGGTGTTGAGGCCGAGGTGGTCCCGCAGGAACCACGACAGGTGCCAGCCCACCGTGGGCAGCACCACGCGGTGGGCGTAGAACGACAGGGACAGCCCGGGCTTGCCCAGCTTGGACACGCGCGTGGCCGCCCCGTGGACGAAGCCGAGCACGTATGGCGCCTGGGCCAGCGCGCCGAGCGTGAATCCGATGGTCACGGCGTGCTCGCGCCAGCGGGGCAGCGCGATGATCCGCAGCAGCAGCAAGGGCGCGAACACGACGGCGAGGGTGTTGGAGGTGACCGTCAAGAACGCGATCGCCGCCACCAGGGCCATCCCCGCCCGCGTCCTTGGCCGCCACAGGATCGCCCAGAACAGCGCCATCATCAGGTACCACGGGGTGTTCACGCCGCTGTCCACGATCTCCAGCGGGGCGACCGGCAGCAGCACGACCGCCAGCGCGAGCAGGGCGCGGAGCACCGGAGACTGGATGTGCCCGGCGCTGGCGTGGAAGATGAACAGCGCGCAGGCGGACGCGATGAGCGCGCCGGTGATGGCGTAGAACGCCGCCGCGTCCTGCAGCGGCAGCAGCGCCGCGATCTGACCGAGGGTCTGCGGGACCAGTTGCATGTACCCGGCGTACGGGATCAGCAGCTGCCAGGGATGCTGCAGCGCGTTGCGGAGGAAAATCCCCAGGTCCTCGGCGTAGATGCCGTCCCAGGCCGGCGTGCCTGGGATCCGGCCGAGCAGCACGATCGCGCCCACCACGACCGCTGCCACCTGGACCGCCACCGCCAGCACAGGCCTGGACCTCGCCCATTCCAGCGCGCGGACCTGCGGCCGCGGGAAAAGGTCCCCGAGCGCGTCGCTGAGCGAACTCAGCGCGCGCGGCGTCGGCCGTTGCCGCTGTGGCCTCGATGTGGAGTTCTGGTCATCCGCATGTTGCGGCAGGCGACCCAGGTTGGTCACTACGTAGCCTCTCGAGGTCAAACTGGCGATAGGTCGTGATTGAGGGCGCGCGGAAATGCGACAGGTCCTGGCCAGCACTGTACATGGAGGGATGAGCATTCCGGGCGCTGGTTGGCGACCGGGACGAATCAGGCCGACAATGGAGGGGTGACCCGGCTGGACTCGGCCAACAGGGACAACCCAGCTCACAGGGAAAACCCGGCCAACAGGATAAAGCTGCGCAGCAGGCTTGCCCGTCAGTTCAGCCAGCCCTGGCGCTGGCTGTCGTTCGCCGCCGCCGTCGTGCCGGTGATGCTGGTGTTCCCTGGGCTGAGCCTGTCCTACCTGGCGTGGTTCGCGCTGCTGCCAGCGATGATCCTGTTCGCCCGCGCCCCGGACACGCGGGAGGCCGTCGCGCGCGGCTGGTGGTTCGGCGCCGGGTACCTGATCTCGATGCTGTCCTGGATGACCCCGCAGCTAGGCCCCGGGCTGCTGCTGCTCGGCGGGGTGATGGGCTGGATGTGGTCGCCGTTCGCGGTGGCCGTGCGCCGCCTGCTGATTTCCGGAGCGTCCTGGTGGCGGCGGCTCGCCGCGTTCATCGTGGTCCCGAGCTGCTGGCTGATCCCGGAGTGGATCCGCTCCTACCAGGGGCTCGGCGGCCCCTGGGCGCTCTACGGCGCCTCCCAGTGGCAGCATCCGGCGGTTCTGGCGCTCGCCGCCGTCGGCGGAGTGTGGCTGGTCAGCGTGGCCCTGCTGATGGCGAACGTCGCGCTCATGCTCATCCTCGGCGCGGTGCGCCCGGCCTTGATCGCCCCGGCCGCGCCCGCGGCGGGGGCGCCCATGGCGGCGGGAGGCGCCACCGGCACGTCGCGGTATTCGGGTCCCCGGCGGCCGGCGCTCCTGGCCGTCGGCGCTGTCGCCTTCGTCGTCGTCGCCGGGTCCGGCCCCCTCGCGTTCGCGCTGACCTCGCCGTTCCCCGCGGTCCGCTCGGTCACGGTCGCGATGGTCCAGCCGGGAGTGGTGAAGAACACGACGCAACAGGTCGACGCGAGCGAGACGCTGACCTCCGAGCTCAGCCGCAGCGGCACGCTCAACGGCGTCAAGCCCGACCTGATCGTCTGGGGCGAGAGCAGCATCTCGGAGGATCTGACGCTGCCCTCCTCCGCCGCCTTGCTGCACCAGATCGAGGCGCTGTCCGCCCGGGACGGCGCCGAGATCCTCGTCAGCCAGGACGCGATCGTGCCTGCCAAAGGCCACGAGAAGTGGGCGGTGCTGGTCAGCCCGTCGGGGATCAAGGGCATCTACGTGAAGAGTCGGCTAGTGCCACTGGGCGAGTACATCCCGTTCCGCCAGCAGCTTGGCTGGCTCACCGATATCAGCAAGGCCGCATCGTCGAACATGGTCCCGGGCCCGGGCGCGCACCTGCTCAACGCCACCGACCGGGCGGGCCAGCCGCTGCCGATCGGCGTGCTGGTGTGCTTCGAGTCAGCGTTCCCCGACATGTCCAGGGTCGAGGCGGACCAGGGCGCGCAGCTGATCGTCTACCAGTCTGCGACACCGACGTTCCAGGGCACCTGGGGCCCGGACCAGCACGCGTCGCTCGGGGCGCTGCGCGCGGCCGAGACCGGGCGCCCCGTCGTACAGGCGGCGCTGACCGGGGACACGGTGGCGTTCGACGCGCGCGGCAGGCAACTGATCTGGCTCGGCCAGGACACCAGCGGCGTGGTCAGCGTCAAGCTGGAGCTCCCGGCGGCGACGGCCCGCACGTTCTACGACCAGGCCGGCGATTACGTCATGTGGACGTGTGTAGGGATCGCGGCGCTCGCCGGGCTGGTCATGCTCGGACGCCGGCGAGGTTTTCTAGGCGGCAGCGCTGGTATCTCCGGCGGTCGTACGGCAGAATATGGCACAGACACCGGGCAGCCCGTGCCGCGCTAGCGCGCGGTGCCGACGGCGAGGACGCAGGGGAAGGCGAACCTCGTCTTAGGGAGGCACGGTGTCGGTTTACGGCGTTCTGCAGGTTCATTCGGCGCCCCCGGCGCTGTGCCCGCATATCGAGTGGGCGGTGGCGGGGACCGTGGGGACCAGCGTCAGCATGCCCTGGGTCAGCCAGCCCGCCGCCCCAGGGCATCTTCGTGCTGAGCTGACGTGGCACGGCCGCCCCGGCACCGCCGCGGCGATCACGTCGGCGCTGGCCGGGTGGAACCGGCTGCGCTTCGAGGTGACCGAGGACGGATCCCCCGGCTGCGACGGCGTGCGCTACGGCTACACGCCGAACCTGGGCGTCTTCTCCGCGGTGACGGGCGGCAACGGCGACATCATGGTGCCCGAGGGCCGGATACGCGCCGCGATGTCGCTCGCCGCGGCCGGCGGTTCTGTGCTCGAGGCCGAACTTTCGCGCCTGCTCGGCACCGCGTGGGACAACGAACTCGAGCCGTTCCGCCGCGCCAGCGACGGCGCCCCGGTCCGCTGGCTCAACGCCACCGGCTGAGCATGACGCATACCCCGCGCGTCTCCGACCCTGGAGCTCACTGGACGGTCACGGACCCGGCTCGCCTCGCCACCAGAATCCGGCTGCGGGCGGTGCGCATGGTGGCGCCGCAGGGCTTCGGGTACCTGGGCCAGGCGCTTTCGTCGGCGGAACAGGTCGCGGCGCTGTTCGCCGTCATGCGCCCGGGCAGCGACCGGCTGGTGTGTTCCCCGGGCCACTACGTGATCGGGATCTTCGCCGCCGCCGCCGAACTCGGCCTGCTGGATGAGGACGCGGCGAGAGCCTACGGCCAGAACGGCTCCCCGGTGGAGGCCATCGGCACCGAGCGTTCGCCGGTCGTGGACTACGTCTGCGGCTCGCTCGGCCAGGGCCTGTCCGCGGCGGCCGGCTTCGCCCTCTCTGACCGCCTCAAGAACAGGGAACGGCGGACGTTCGCGATCGTCAGCGACGGCGAACTGGAGGAGGGCCAGGTCTGGGAGGCGGCGATGTTCGCCGCGCACCACCGGCTCGCCAGGCTGACCGTGCTCGTCGACGCGAACAACTCCCAGGTGGACGGGCCGGTGGATACGATCACCACGATCGAGCCGATCGCCGCCAAGTGGGAGGCGTTCGGCTGGAACGCGGTGGATCTCGACGGTCACGACGTCGGCGCCGTTATCGACGCCATGACCGGGGCTGACCAGGGGGACACACCCTCCGTTCTGATCAACCGAACTTCCACCACCCACGGCCTGCACTGCCTTCCGCCGGACGCGGACGGTCACTTCATCAAGCTGCCCGCGGACCTCGCCGCCCGTGCCGAGGCCGAACTCCTCGCCCGGCTGGAGCGCCGCGATGCCTGAGCCGGCCGGGCAGATTGGCCTGCGGCTGCCGCCTTATCCGGCGGTGCTCAAGCCGTACGGCGAGTCGCTCGTCGACCTCGCCAGGCGGCGCGACGACATCGTGTGCCTGAGCGGCGACCTCACCAGGCAGTGTGAGATCGACCTGTTCGCCGACGCGTTTCCCGAGCGGTTCATCCACGCCGGGATGGCCGAGGCCAACATGATGGGCATCGCCGGAGCGCTGGCACGCGACGGCCACATCCCGTTCGTGCACACCTTCGGCGTGTTCGCCACGCGGCGCCCGCTCGACCAGATCATCAACGCGATCGCGCTCCCGCGCCTGAAGGTGCGGATCATGGGCTTCATGCCCGGCATCTCCAGCCCGGGCGGCCCCAGCCACCAGGCGATCGACGATGTGGCGCTGATGCGGGCGGTGCCAGGGATGACCGTGATCGACGTGGCCGACGCCGTGGAGGCCGGGCAGGTGGCGGCGGCGATCGCCGACATCGACGGTCCGGTCTACGTACGGCTGAAGCGAGGGGAGATCCCCCTCATTTTCAGCCCCGGGCACCAGTTGCGGCTGGACCGCGCCGACGTCCTCACCCGCGGCGAGGACGTGGCCCTGTTCGCCAGCGGCATGATGCTGGCCCCGGCGCTCGCGGCGACGAGGCTGCTGAAAACCGCAGGTGTGTCGGTGGCCGTGGTGAACGTGCCGGTCATCAAGCCGCTCGATGCGGCCACGGTGACGGATGTGGCCCGGGCGGCCAGGGTGGTCGTCACGGCGGAGAATCACACGATCGTCGGCGGCCTCGGCACGGCCGTCGCCGAGGCGCTCGCCGAGGCGGGCCTCGGCCGCCCGCTGCGCCGCGTCGGCCTGCGCGACACGTTCGCGGAAGGCGCGCTGACCGGCCCGTACCTGTTCGGCAAGTACGGGCTGTCCACCCAGGCGGTCATCGACACGGCGTGGACCGCCCTCGGCCGCCGCGACCCCGCCCCGGCCGCCGATATCACCCCCGCCGACCCCGGCGAGTACTCACCCGTCTGAGACCCCTGGGAGCCCCCGGGAGCCCCCGGGACCGGCCGATCGACGACCGCGGTCAAGGCACCGCGCTAGCCCGCGGAGAAATAGCCGTAGCAATCGACGACCGTGTCGGTGGTCCCGCTGCTCGAGTTGTTGATGTCGAACGCGCCGCCGCCGGTCTGCGCCAAGTCGAGGTTGGTTCTCGTCACTCCCGTGGCGAAGTTCACGTTGGAGGTCGCGGGCCGACTGGTGCCCGCCGCGTAGATGATGAAGTCCCCGTTGGCCGTCGAGTCGAGGGCGATGACGTTGGCTATCAGCGTGGGGTTAGGCGCGACGACCGTTGTCCCCTGTGACAGGCTAAGCGTCCCCTCTGCCGCTATCGGGTTGCCCGAACGTGTGTCGATCATCCGGGTCCCGTTCATCGCGTGGTAAGTCTCGCCCGTCGTACCGGCCGTGAAGTAACCGACCACGTCACCGATCACGTTCACGGTGTCGCTGCTATCACCCCAGGAACCGTGGATGTCGATCTTCCCGTCCGCGCCGACAGGGACGATCGCCATCTCGGCCACGTTCGCGGTGTCGAACTGGAGATTCGAGACCAAGGGCAGCGTGGTGCCGTCCGCGTACTCCTCCAGGATCCCCGGTGCCATGCCATCTATCGCTGTCACGTTGATGGCCACGGCGGCGATGCCGGACGGAATGCCGTTGGCGCCGCCGATCTGTACGGCGAGGGTGGAACCACCGGCGAGCGGTTCTTTGGGCGCGCCGGTCCCGTTGCCGGTGTTCAGTATCCGGATCGGGGCAATGGGCGTGTACGTCGTATCGCCGGTGGCGCTAGCGTCCGAGGTGAAGTAGCCGAATACGTCGCCAACGTACTGGATCGTGCCGCCGCTGCCGTTGTAGATGTCGATCTTGCCGTCCGCGCCAACCGGCGCGATCACCAGGTTGGCGACGTTCGTGTCGGGCGTGTAGGTGTTGAGATTCGTCGTGCCAGGCCGCGGGTTGCCGTCGGCGAAGACCTCCGTGTACCCGATGACCGACGCGTCTACCTCGGTGAGGTTGAGGGCGACCGCCGTGACGTTGGCGGCCGGGATGCCGTTTACGCCAGCGATCTGCAGCTTCACGGTCCCGAACGCGGCTATCGGGCCGGTGGTGCCGCCGGTGCCGATGCGGGTGTCCATGAACCGTACCGGGGTGATCGGCTGGTAGTAGCTGGCCAGGAACGCGCTGACGCCGTCCGGGGTGCCTAGCCCGGTGGGACCGTCCCACCCGGGGCCGGCGTTGCACACGTCGGCGGGCGGCGGGCAGGTGACCGTCCCCGGGTTGGTGTCGGCCGTGATGTCGGTCAGGCCGTTGGCGTTGGCGTACAGGGTGGCGGCCGGGGTGCTGTCGTTGGCCGGCGTCCCGGCGAGGGCGTAGGCGGCGGCGACGATCGCGGCGGCGTAGCTGGTGCCGCCGCCATCGTCCCAGCCCACGGTGGTGTACTCCGAGTCGTTGTAGACGATGTTGTCGTTAGGGTCGGCGACGGCGGCGACGTCGTTGACGGCGCGGCTTGCGCCGCAAGCGGTTTCGGTCTGCCAGGCGGGCACGGACTCGTACGCGGAACAGCCGGACTCGGTGCCGCCCCAGGCGGTTTCCGTGTAACCGCTGCCGGCGGCGGTCAGGGTGGTGCCGCCGACCGCCACGACGTAGGGGGACGCGGCGGGGTAGCCGACCTCTCCCGTGTACCCCTGGTCGCCACCGGAGGCGGTGATGACGACGCCGGGGTGATCGAAGTAATGGGAGTCGTAGTACGCCTCGTTGGACTCGCCGGAGAACAGGGGGATGGCGTTGACGGAGTCCTCGGGGATGGACCAGGGGTCGACGATGAACTTGGCGCCCAGCGCGACAGCCTCATTCTCGGCCGCGCCCAGGCCGTCGTCGGGCGTGTCGGTGGTGTAGATGGCGGAGGTACTGGAGTCCACGAGCAGGATGTCGCAGTTCGGGCAGACCGCGGAGATCATGTCCATGGCCTGGGCCTCGGCGACGTTCCATTCGGCGGCCTGCAGGCCGGAGGGGTCGCCGCCGTCGAAGCTGACCTGCTTGAAGCAGCCGCTGGCGGTAGTGCAGGCGGGGATCTCGTAGCCGCCGCGGTAGGCGCTCAGGTCGGCCGCCGCGGACGCGTAGTAGCCGGGGCCGACGACCGCGACGGTCTGCCCGTAGCCGGCCGTGGACGACGGCAGCCCGTAGGCGGTGCGGATGTCGGACGGGTCCAGGCCCGGAGGCGGCATGGTGCTGCCACTGGCGGCGCTGGCGGTCAAACCCGAGCAGGCGGCGTCGGCCCCGGTGGCCTGCGAGCAGGCATAGGACATGCCGACGGGCGGTGTGTATCCGGTCGCTGTCACCGCCCGCGCCGGGCTCGCGGCCAGCACGCTGACCGCTGCCACGGCGATCGCCGTCGCGGTCAGCCACTTACGGAATACCTTGCGCATGAGTCGCCCCCGGCGGTCACTGGCGTCGATGCGATAAGCCTGACCCGGCCAGGTCGCGTGCCGGTAGCGCCCCGGTAGCGCGCCCCGGCTCCAGCCCGGCCCAGCTGAGAAGCAGGCCCTCGTCGGCCCGCAGGATGCGCTGGTGCAGGTCCGTTATCTCCGGCCCGGGCCCGAGCCCCAGTTCGGCCACGCTGAACTGCCTGGCTGACCTAAACTCCGCGAGCGCGTCCGCTTGCCGCCCGGAGCGGTAGAGCGCCAGCATCAATTGCGCGCGAAACCGTTCCCGTGCTGGATACTGGCTGGTCAGCCGCTGCAATTCAGGGATCACGTCTTCAGCGTGCGAGAGCCGAAGGTCGGCGTCGATGCGCGTCTGCAGCACCGTCAGCCGCGCTTCCTGCAGATAGGGCAGATGCGCGTCGCGCACGGAGCGGGACGGAATATCCGCGAACGGGGTTCCCCGCCACAGCGACTCCGCTTGGGATAGCTTGACGGCCGCCCGCGGCCAGTCGCCGCCCCTGGCGGCCGCCAGGCCATCCCGGCGCAGTACCTCGAATGCCAGCACGTCAACTTCGTCGTTGTCGGCCTTGAGCAGGTATCCGGGCGGGCTGGTCATGATCCGGCCGCCCGTTGCCGCGCCCAGCAGGACTCGGAGCCTGCGGACGTAGTTGCGGAGGGTCACCTCCCACGACCTGGGCGGCTCGGCGTCCCAGATCGCCTCGGCCAGCGTGTCGGCCGGCACCACATCCCGCGCCTGCACGGCCAGGGCGGCCAGCAGCGAGCGCTGCTTGCCCGCCGCTATCCGCACGTGCACATCCCCGGTGGTCATGACAACAAGCGGACCCAGGAGTTCGATTCGCACCGTAGATCCCCCATTCCCCTTCTCCGCCCCCGGTCACGTGGCACTTCCGGTCTGCGCGCTACCCGCGCGATACGGAGGCGCCACTGGAGTCACGGAGAATTATGTCACCATAAGTGACGGAAAATTAACAGATATACATGAATATTGCCAAAGAAAATGCGCGGAATTGACGGGAGCCGACGATGCGAATTCGCGGACCAGTAGCGGTTCTCACAGTTCTGGCGATGGCGCTCGCGCTCGCCGTGGCCGTGACGGTGACGACCGGGCCGCCGCGGCCGGGAGCTCCGCGGCAGCAGGTATGGACGGCGGCCGCGGCCGCGGACCAGTCGCACCGCCTTTCCGCGGCGGCGACGCTGGGACGGATGGTCAACGGGCACTTCGTGCCGACCGCGTCCGGACCTGCCCGGCAGGCCGGATCCCGGACAGGATCGTCCGCACCGGTGAGCTCCGACGTGGTGAAGATGGCGGGCCCGCCGCGTCCCTTGCGTTTCCCGGTCCGCGGCGCGACCGCCGACAAGCTCCGTGTGCTCAAGGCCAAGGCGCCCGCGGTCAAGGCGGGGTACAACCCGAAGACAAGCAAGAAGCTCGCGCCGCGCAACGCAACCCAGGTTGACTACTCGAACGCCGACGGCTCCCGGTCGGCGTTCGAGTACGCGCAGCCGGTGAACTACCAGCGCGCCGATGGCACCTGGGTGCCGATCAGCACGACGCTGAAGCAGGAGGGGGCGGCGGCCGGCTGGACCGAGTCGTCGGAGGCCGAACCGGAGAAGTTCGCCCCCTACGCCAACGCGGCTGATTTGGTGACAGTGCCGCTGTCCGGCGGGCACACGGTGGCATTCGGAATCGCGAACGCGTCCGCTGTGCCGGGCGCGTCGCAAGGCAGCTCTGTCGCCTACGCGGGCGCCAGGCCCGACAGCACCGTCCGCTTCACCGCTGGAACGGACATGGTCAAAGAGCAGATCGTGCTCGACTCGCCGCAAGCACCGACGACGTGGATCTTCCCGCTCGACCTGACCGGTCTGCGGGCACGGCTCGGGCCGGGCGGCGTCGTGGAGTTCGCCGACGCGGCGGGCAAGGTTCTGGCCTACGTGCCGGCCGGCTTCATGTCCGATTCCAACGTCAACCCGCACTCGGGCGACGGCGCGACCTCCTGGGGAGTCACGTACTCGCTGACCACCGTGGACGGTCGCCAGGCCATCACGATGACGCTAGACACCACCTGGCTGGACAGCAAGGCACGGGTGTACCCGGTCACGGTTGACCCGAGCGTCTCGCCCGAGGACTCGAACGGCACCACGTACGTGCAGTACCCGGACACCAACGACTTCTCCAGCGACACCGAGCTGCACGTCGGCACCTGGGACGGCGGTTCCGACAAGGCCGAGTCTTACATCGCGTTCACCAACGTGGCGTCGTCATTGCAGAACGACACGGTGCTCGGCGCCGAGCTCGGCGTGTACAACACGTGGTCGTACAGCTGCGAACCGCGCGCCGTGTACGTGTACCCGGTCACCTCGTCCTGGACGGTTACCGGGGACAAGAGCTGGCCCGGGCCGTCGACCGGCGCCGCGGTCGGCCGGGCCTCCTTCGCCTACGGGTACGTGGAGGAAGGCTATTCCTCCTCGTCGTGCCACGCACGGTGGCAGAACATCAGGCTGGACCAGGCCGGAACGAACCTGATCAACGGGTGGACCCACGGCACTGTCGCCGACAACGGTCTGGCCCTCGGGGCGTCGGACTCTGACAGCTACGCGTGGAAGAAGTTCGGCTCGTACGCCAGCGGCACCGGAGACCCGTACCTGGCCGTGACCTACACCACCGACGGCGCGTCCTACCGGCTGGCCTCGCGCCGGCCGCTCGTCCAGGTGCTCCCTGGCCAGAACGGCAAGTTCGCCATCCAGGTGACCAACACCGGGTCAAGCACCTGGACGTCGAGCAACGGGTACGAGATCTCCTACCGCGTGTACAACTCGGCCGGGGCGCTGTATGAGAACCACCCGGTGTTCACCCCGATGCCGTCGACGGTGGCGCCCGGCCAGACGGTGACCGTGGACGCCGTTGTCGACGCGCTCAACCCCGGGGCGTACGCGATCGACTTCGACATGTACTCCGGGGCCACCGGGTCCTCGCCGGTGTCGTTCTCCTCCCAGGGCATCGCGCCGTACGCGATCGGCCTGAACATCCCGCAGCCGCCGCCGGTGATCTCCGGCGTCTACCCGCCCACCGGCTTTATTTCCTCCACCCTGCGGCAGCAGCTGGCCACCGTGGCGTCCACGGCGAGCGGGACCATCACCTACGACTTCACGCTCACCTGCGAGCCGCCCTCGGGCCAGACCTGCTCGGTGCCGAGTGTCACCTCGGGGAGTATCAGCAAGGCGTACTGGACCCCGCCCGCGACGAGCATGCAGTGGAACACGCCGTACCAGTGGTCGGTCACCACCACGGTCAACGGCGCGTCGACCTCGGTCAGCGGGATAGCCCTGGAGCCCGAAGTGCCGCAGCCGCACATGACCGCCGGGCTCGGTGATACCAGCGGGCAGGCTTACGACCCGCTGAGCGGGAACTACACCACAAGCGCGACCGAAGGGGCCGTCGCCACGGCGGGGATACCGCTGCAGATCACCAGGACCTATAACGGCCTGGACCCGCGGACCTCGCTGGCGTTCGGCGCGGGCTGGTCCTCGGTCATCGACATGGGGCTGCGCCCCGACAACGACAACACCGGGAACTCTCACGACAGCACGGGCGACGTGGTGGTGACGCTGTCCGACGGCAAACAGGTGAGGTTCGGCGAGAACGACAACGGTCTGTACGCACCGCCGTTCGGAAGCGAAGACGCTCTTGTGCACAACCCCGGCGGAACCTGGACGCTCCGGGATTCCTCTGGTGATCAGTACACCTTCACCTCCGGCGGGCAGATTTCGAAGATCACTGATCAGAACGGAAGGTCGCTCCTCTTCACCGACAACTCCAGCGGTCAGGTGGACACGATCACCGACTCCGTTTCCAGCCGGACGCTGACCCTGACCTGGGCCAAGCCCACGGGTGCGAGTTATTCGCACGTCTCGTCCCTGGCGACTCAGGCCCCCTCTTCGAGCCAGCCGGCGCAGACGTGGACCTACGCCTATAGCGGCGACGACCTGACCGGCGTCTGCAGCCCCGTCGGCACCTGCACCGCCGCCAGCGGGTGCCCGAGCGGCTGCACCAACTACAGCTACCAGACCGGATCGCACTACCTGGCCGGTGTGCTCGACTCCGGCGCCCGGTCGTACTGGCAGCTCGGCGAGGCCGCTGGTTCCACCACGGCGACCGACGAGGTCGACACCAACCTCGGCACCACCGATGGCACCTACAGCAACGTCACGCTCGGCGCGGCCGGACCGCTAGCGGGCAGCAATGAGACCGCGGCGAGCTTCAACGGCAAGAGCTCGTCGGTTTCGCTGCCAAGCGACCTGATCACCGACAGCACCGACGAGGCGATCGAGCTGTGGTTCAAGAGCGCCAACTCGACCGCGAGCGGGGTGCTGTTCTCCGCCGACGCGCAGCCGCTGAGCAAGGCCTCGGGGGACCACGAGCCGGTCCTGTACATAGGCGGGAACGGCGAACTGTACGGCGAGTTCTGGAACGGGTCGGTCGACCCGATCCACACCTCTTCGTCGGTCGATGACGGCAAGTGGCATTACGTCGTGCTGACCGCGTCGTCGGCGGCCCAGTCGATGTACCTGGACGGGACCCTCATCGGTTCGGTGAGCGGCACCATCGACAACCTGAACGAGACGATCGACGCGGTCGGCGCCGGCTACTGGGCGAGCTGGCCGGAAGACACCCAGGGCGGCACGACGACGTCGATCGGATACTTCGACGGGAACATCGGCCAGGTCGCCGTGTACCCCCATCCGCTGGCCGTGCCCGACATCACCACGCACTACGCGCTCGGCACCGTCGCCTCCCCTGAGCTCACCGAGGTCTCGCTGCAGCCGGCCAACACGGCCGACTCTCCCGTCATCTACGAGGAGGCCAGCTATGACCCCGCCACCGACCGGCTGCAGCAGTACACCGACCCGAACGGCGGGAGCTGGACGATCGGGCAGCCGCTGTCAACCGGGTACCGGCCGACCGCCGACAGCCTCGGCGAGGTCGTGGACCATGTCACCGTCACCGACCCGGGGAACAACCAGGACACCTACAGCTACGACATGCTCGACGGCGGTCGGCTGATCGAGTTCAGCAACGGGATCGACGCGCCGGAGTCCTACGGGTACGACACGAACGGCTTCCTGACCACCCTGGTCAACCAGGACGGCGACCTGGTCTGCTTCACCAACGACAGCCACGGCAACGTGCTTACCCGCACGTGGTACCCGCTGGAGCCGACGTCCCTGCCCGGCGGCGGCATCGGCACGATCGCCAGTTGCGGCGGGTCCACGTCCTCCAGCGCCACCTGCACCGCCACCGGCGCGGCCTGCACCACGTTCTACGGCTACTACTACGACAGCGCTAACCCGCTCGATCCCAGGAACAACGAGCTCACTTCGGTCCGCGACGGCAGGTCCGCCAACAGCGCCGACAACACCTACCTGACGCAGTACGCCTACAACACGCAGGGCCAGCTCACTTCGGAGACCTCTCCGCCGACCAGCGATTTCCCGAGCGGAAGGGTGACCAGCTACACGTACTCCGTCGGTACCGAGGCGGGTTACAGCGGGGGAACCATTCCCGCGGGGCTGCTGCTGACGCAGACGACGCCCGGCGGCGCCACGACCACCTACAAGTACTACTCCGACGGCGACCTCGCCGAGGTCATCGATCCTTCCGGCCGGTACACGGTCTACACGTACGACGCGCTGGGACGGGTCATCACCAGCGACGTTTACACGAGCACGTACCCGCTCGGCGAGACGACCGCGTACACCTACGACGGCCTGAACCGGCCGCTGACGGTGCAGTACCCGTCCGCGACCAACCCGGTGACCGGCGTCGCGCACACGCTGGAGGACACGTACGTCTACGACGACGATCCCGGCGGCCAGGTGACGTCGTTCACCCAGTCCGACCTGACCGGCGGCGACCCGTCGCGGACCACCAAGTACACCTACAACGACCACGACCAGCTGGCGACGCAGACCCAGCCGGCCGGCGCGACGTCCGGAGGCACGAGCCAGACCGGCGGGGCCAACAGCCCCGACCCGGAGGGCGCCACCACCGGCTACGACTATGACGCCTTCGGCAACATCAGCGTGCAGATCGACCCGAACGGCAACGAGTACAAGTACAGCTACAACGAGTACAACGAGCAGACCCAGGTCCTGCTGTACATCCCGGCCACCAGCGAGTCGAGCTCGACCGCGACCTGCACCGCCCCCTACACCCAGGATCAGGACGGGGGCTGCGACCTAGTCGTCAACTCCTCCTCCTACGACCCGGCGGGGCTGCTCGCCACTACCACCGACGCGATGGGCCGGATCACGGTCTACGGCTACGACAACAACCAGGACCTGGAAACGGTCAAGACGACCGACCCGTCTACCAGCACCGGCCGGAAGACGACCTACGGGTACGACGGCGCGGGCAACCAGATCAGCGTGTCCCAAAGCGCGCTGAACGGCAACCTGCAGGGCACGACCACGGTCACCTCCTACAACTACGACGCGGCGGACCGGCTCACCAGCGTGGTCGCCGACCAGGGGACCGGCAGCGGGTACGCCAACCGGACGACCTCCTACACCTACAACGCCGATAACGATGTCCTGTCGCAGACCGTAGGAACCGCGGTGCAAGGCGGGCCGTCGGTCACGGACTACACCTACGCCACCACGGGCGACCGGACCAGCCAGACCGTGGTGGACGGCAGCACCAGCCTGGAGACCACCTGGACATACGACCAGAACGGGCTCCCGCTGTCGATGATCACCCCGGCGGGCAACGCGTCCGGCGCGACCGCGGCGGACTACACCACCGACTACGCGTACGATCCCCTCGGTCATGTGTCGCACGTGACTGACCCGCCGGTCCAGACCCAGACCTACGCCGCCCAGACGCCCGCGACAACCCAGCCGGTCACCACGTACGGCTACGACACGTTCGGTGACCAGACTCAGGTCGTAGACCCCGACGGCAACCTCACCGACACCGGCTACGACGGGGACGGGCGGGTCACGTCGGTCCTCCAGCCGTCCTACACGCCGCCGGGCGCTTCGTCGTCGATCACGCAGCCGACGACCTACGCCTACGACGAGGACGGCAATCTCGTCCAGGTCACCGACCCGGCGGGCAACGTCACCCAGTACGGATACGACGCCCTCGGCGACGTGACCTCGGTCACCGAGCCGCAGCTGCCCGGCCAGTCCGCGCCCGGGGTGTGGAACTACACCTACGACGCGGCGGGGGAGCAGCTGTCGGCTACCGACCCGTTGGGCAACACGACCCAGGACACCTACAACTACTTCGGTGAGCTCGCCAGCTCGACCGACGCCCTGACCAACACCACCAGCTACGGCTACGACTTCCTGGGCGACCTGACGACGGTGACCAGCCCGGACGGGGTGGTCAGCACCGCGGGCTACGACCACCTGGGCGAGCTGACCTCGGTGGCGGACTCCTACGGCGATACCACCGGCTATTCCTACGACTACGCCGGCCGGCTCAGCACTGTCACCAACCCGGACGGCAGCTCCACGCAGTACGGCTACGACGAGGCCGGGAACCAGACTTCGGTCACGGACTACGGGCCGGCGCCGTCGGGACAGAGCGCCCCGCAGCTGCGAACGGAGAGCTTCGGCTACGACCCGAACGGCGACCAGACGTCGGTCAAGGACTGGAACGGCAACACCACCAGCTACACGTATAACGCCGCCGGCGCCCTGACCAGCCAGGTCGTGCCCGTCTCGTCCTCGAACTCGATCACCACCAGCTACGGGTACGACCCGGCGGGCAACCCGACCTCGGTCACCAGCGGAAACAGGAACGCCACGTGGACGGCCTACAACTCGTGGAACCTGCCGGAATCGGTGATCAAGCCCGCGACCCCCGCCGCGAGCGCGGCCGCGGACCGGACGTGGACCACCGGCTACGACGCCGACGGCCGGCCCGTGTCCGTGTCCCAGCCGGGAGGCATCAGCCAGAGCTACGGTTATGATCCGCTCGGCGACCTGACCTCAGAGGCGGGATCGGGCGCGTCGGCCGCGACCGCCACCCAGACGCTCACCTACGACCTGGACGGGCGGCTCGCCTCGGCCACCGCGCCCGGCGGCACCGACACGTATACCTACGACGCCAACAGCGATCTGAAGACCGCGGCGGGTCCGTCAGGGACGAGCAGCTTCGGCTACAACGACGACGGGCTCGTCTCCTCCGAGACCGGCCCCGGCGGGACCACCTCGTACACGTACGACTCGGCGGACCGGCTCGCGACCGTCGCCGACCCGCTGACCGGCGCGACCCTGAGCTACGGCTACAACGCCGACAGCCAGCCGACCTCGATCGGGTACTCGGTCAACGGAGCGGCCGGCCCGTCTCAGGCCCTCACCTACGACAGCCTGGACCGGCTGGCGTCCGACACGCTGACCTCCGCGTCGGGCGCGCAGATCGCGTCGCAGACCTACGGTTACGACAACGACGACAACCTGACCTCGCAGACAACAGCGGGGCTGACCGGAGCCGGCACCACCACCTACACCTACGACGAGGCCGACCGGCTCGCGTCGGCCACGACCGGCGGGACCGTCACCGACTACGCCTACGACGGTGACGGGAACCTGACCCAGGCCGGCGGCACCAGCTACGCCTACAACGCCCAGGACCAGCTGACGTCCGCCACCACGTCCGGGGCCACGACCAGCTACGCCTACACGCTGTCCGGCGCGCTGGCCTCGGTCACCCCGGCCGGCGGGAGCGCGCAGAACTACACGTCCGACGCGTTCGGGAACCTGATCAGCGCGCCCGGCGGCATCACGTACGGGTACGACGCGCTCGGCCGCCTGGTCACCCGCGGCACGGGTGCCGGCAGCACGTCGCTGTCCTACCTGGGCACCGGCGCCACCATCGCCTCCGACGGCACCGACAACTACTCCTACACTCCGTCAGGCACGATGGTCGCCGCCGGAGCCGCAGGCGGCACCGGGTACTCGACGCTGAGCGACCTGCACGGCGACGTGACGGGCACGTTCAGCCCGGCCGCGGGCACCAGCGCCCTGGCCGGCTCGGCCGCCTACAGCCCGTACGGCACGGTGACCGCGACCAGCGGAACCATGCCCGGCCTGGGCTACCAGGGCGCCTACACCGACCCGACCACGGGCCTGGTCGACATGGGCGCCCGCTGGTACGACCCGGCCACCGGCTCGTTCGCCACCAGCGACGCCATCACCGGCAGCCCCGTCTCGTCCACGCTCGACGGCAACCCCTACGCCTACACGACGGGCGATCCCCTCACCGAAACCGACCCCACCGGACACTTCTGCGACCCAGAGGACTGCCTTAAAGCCCTCGCGAACATCGGTAGCCGAGTCGCGGAGGATGTAGGACCCGACACGCTGGGAGCCCTCGACGGCATCGGCGCGCTCTTTGCGACATACCAATCGCTTTCCTACCTGGAAAACCAGTTCGTCCAGGGTTGGGACAGCTTCATGAATTCGGCCTCGGCCCCTTACGGCTTTGACTCTTCCCCCAGTTCCGGTCCGTACGCGCCGCCCGATGAGTCGCAGTGGAACTACGGCCACCACTGGGCCAGTCCGTACACCCCCCCTGGCACTCAGCCCAGCGGCAGTCCGGGCACTGGGGGTACGCCGTACTACTACCCGGTCTACGTTCCGCCGCCGCCGCCTCCGCAGGACTGCTACGCGGGCCCGGCCGCGACCTGCAAGCCCCCGGAGCCGCCGGCCTCGCTGCGGCACCAGGCCAACATCACCTCCCACGTCCACGACACCACCAGCGTCAAGGACCTGTTCGCCCACCACCGGGGCATCACCGAGACCGTCAAGCCGGTCCACCACAAGGTCGCCGGCACCAGCCTGGACCCGGCCGCCGACCACAGCCCGTCTAACGACGAGACCGGCGACGACATCAGCGGCGTCACGGCGTCTCTGCACGGCCAAGGCGTCCCCACCACCCCCGGCGTCCCCAACCCCGTCAACGGCGGCGACATCACCGAGTCCGCGTCGGGCGGCGGCAAGGGCGGCGGCGGAGGCGGCGGCAAGCCGCCGACCGCCAATGGCGACGCGTGCGAACCACAGGGCAACCCAGCCAGAGTATGGGAACCCTTCCGGGAAGGCGTGGACAACGAACCTCAATCTCCACTTCCCTCGGACATTCGGATCAGCCCCGGGGACGCGCTTCAGGAAGGTAGCTACACGTATGTGGTCATGCCGGACGGGTCGCTCCGGGCGGCGCTGACGGATAACATGTTCGCTCAGGCAGAAGCCCCAGGGCACACAAGCCTGGCTGAATGCGAGCCAGTTACCATGGCGGGAACATTCCAGGTGGACGAGACGGGCAACATTTTCGAGTTCGATAACATGTCAGGTCACTATATGCCACAAGAAACATCTGGCTACGCGCCGCTGGAACAAATCGCACGAGCGGCCTTTGACCGCTTCGGCCTGCCGGAACCTGGCGCTAACGCTTGGGAACCCGTTCCATGGTGGTAGCTGGTAACGGAATGAGCGATCTAGCGGCCTTCTGCGTGCTGCTAAGGCGATTGTCAGATCGGCGGGGACTAGACATTCATGATCTGTCCGATGTAGCGGAGCTCCCTGAATCGGAAGTTGAAGCGGTACTCAATGGCACGGTGCCGAGTTCATCGTTTCTCCAAAGGATTGCTCCCGCGCTAGGACTGCACGCTGCAGACCTGTTCGTGATCGCGGGAGTGCCAGTACCTGAGGAGATGGCACCCCTGGATAGCAGGGCCGGAGCGCTGGTTCCAGTCCTCGCTCAATATGCCGTGGGCCTTTCGCGGGAGTCTAGGAGGCGGTTGCTTGAGATCGTCCGGTCGCTGCCGCAGCATGATCGAACCCAACCCGTGCCGGAGCCGAAGGTGTACGAGCGATACCCGTCAGGTTTCGGCGGCATGCTGCTACGCATGCTCGGTAACCGGAACCTTAATCTCTGGAATTCAGCTGCGGCGCTCGCCCGCTTGACTGGCGGTCGCGTGTATCTCTCGGCGTCCACGGTCGGCTTGGTAGGCCGCGGCCGAAAGGAAATAACTCCCGATCTACTGGGCGGCTTCGCGATCGTACTGGGCATGCCCACTGATGACCTGGCCGCACTAGGCGAGATCGAAATAGCTGAAGAGCACTCGTCGTCGGCGAATCCGGCCCTGGCTGACGCGGCTGAACTGATCTGGGAGCTACGACGTCTGACGGCTGAGCAGGTGCGACAGCTTCGCGACGAGACGAATTCCATGCGGCTGGAGTGATTCGGCCACAAGCTGCCACCTGGTGTTAGCAAGCTAGCTGGCCTGCCCGGACTGCTGCTGCAGTTCCCCTCCAGTCACATCATCCTCTGGTTTTGACTTCGCACACCGTATGACCAAAATGCCACCCGAAATGCCCGGAATGTGGGTGCGTAGGGTGTGCGAAGTCAGCGCGGCGCGTTCCTGCCGCCTGACGCCGCCCGCGTCGCGATGCGGCCGCCGCGCGCAAGTTCGCCGCCGACGTGGCCGCCGAGGCGTATGAACTGCCTGAGTGGACGGCCGAGGACCACGCCGCGGCCCTGGAGGTCATCACCAGCGCTTCCGGCGACCTCAACTACGTCGGAATCGCGGACGCGTCCAACGTGGTGCTCGCCGATCGGTACCGCACGACCCGGCTGCTCACTGTGGACCAGCGCCACTTCCGGCGGCTTCGTCCGCTGTGGGGAGCCGGCGACTTTTCTCTCCTGCCGTTCGACTCCTGAGCGCTGCGGCGGTCACCTCGCCGCCTGCCTGGGTAGGGAGATAAGCGCCGCTTTACCGAACAGGAGGGCTCGATGGCCGCACCGTCGCTTCCGCTCGCCCCCGCGCCGGGCCGGATGAACGTGGACTTCGAGGAACGGGTCGACTTTCCCAGGCTGCGCGCGTACCGCCTCGACCGTGCGATGAAAGCCATGGAGCAGGCGGGCCTGGGCGCGCTGCTGGTCTTGGACAACAACAACATCCGGTACCTTACGGCGGTCGCGATCGGGGAGTGGACCAGGGACAAGCTCTGCCGGTACGCGCTGTACACCCGGACCGGGGAGCTGGTCCTGTGGGACTTCGGCTCCGCCGCCGTGCACCACCGGCTGTACTGTCCGTGGCTGAAGCCGGAGAACTGCGTCGCCGCGTACTCCACGATGCGCGGCGCGTCCCCGCCGGATTCTGGGCTGACCGCGAAACAGGTCAGCGAGATTAAGGACCGGCTCAGGGCCGCCGGCGTCGAGAACGAGCCCGTCGGGGTCGATTGGGCCGAGACGCCCACGTTCTTCGAGCTGATCAAGCAGGGTATCGACATCCGCGACGGTCAGCAGGTCATGCTCGACGCCCGCGAGATCAAGTCCAGGGACGAGGTCACGCTGCTGGCGACCGCCGCGGCGATGGTAGACGGCACCTACCAGGACATCGCCGAGGCGCTCAAGCCAGGCGTCCGGGAGAACGAGATCGTGGCGCTGGCGAACAAGCGCCTGTACGAGATGGGCTCGGACGACGTCGAGTCGATCAACGCGGTCTCCGGCGAGCGCTGCAACCCGCATCCCCACAACTTCTCCGACCGCATGATCCGGCCGGGCGAGCAGGCGTTCTTCGACATCATGCACTCCTACAACGGCTACCGGACCTGCTACTACCGCTGCTTCGCGGTCGGCCGGGCAACCCAGCCGCAGCGGGACGCGTACAACAAGGCCCGCGAGTGGATGGACGCCGCGATCGAGATGATCAAGCCGGGCGTGTCCACCGATCAGGTCGCGCGGCTGTGGCCGACGGCGCAGGAGATCGGCCTTGAGGACGAGAAGACCGCGTTCGGCCTCCAGTTTGGCCACGGGCTCGGGCTCGCGCTGCACGAACGGCCGATCATCTCCCGGCTTGTCTCGCTCGACGCGCCGCGCGAGATCAAGGAGGGCATGGTCTTCGCGCTGGAGACGTACTGCCCGGCTACGGACGGCCGTTCGGCGGCGCGGATCGAGGAGGAAGTCGTGGTCGGGGCGAACGGCCTGGAGATCCTGACCAAGTTCCCGGCCCAGGAGTTGTATGTCACAAACCCGTACTGATCATCGGTGGCCAGCAGGTCGTACGCTCGGAGGCAGGAGACTGCGAAGACGAGTTTCGAGGCACTGGAGATCAAGACGATGACTATCGCCGAACTCACCGGCATCGACGTCCCGACCGGCCTGCTCATCGGCGGTGAGTGGGGAGGCGGCCGGGGGGGCGCGACCTTCCCGGTCCTCGACCCGGCGACCGAGGAGCCGCTCGCCGAGGTCGCTGACGGCGATGTCGACGACGCGCTGCGGGCGGTGGGCGCCGCGCACGACGCGCTGCCCGGCTGGGCCGCGACGCCGCCGCGCAAGCGGGCGGAGATCCTGCGCCGCGCCTTCGAGCTGATGGTCGATCGCGCCGAGCGGTTCGCACGGCTGATGTCGGCGGAAAACGGCAAGTCGCTGCGCGACGCGCGTGGGGAAGCGGCCTACGCGGCCGAGTTCTTCCGCTGGTACGCCGAGGAAGCGGTCCGCATCGAGGGCACGCTGATGCGGGCTCCGTCCGGCGCGAACCGGATCCTGACCATGCGCCAGCCGATCGGGGTCGCCGTCCTCGTCACGCCGTGGAACTTCCCGGCGGCGATGGCCACCCGCAAGATCGGCCCGGCGCTAGCCGCCGGCTGCCCGGTGGTGCTCAAGCCGGCCGGCGAGACGCCGCTGACCGCGCTCGCCATCGCCGCGCTGCTGTCAGAGGCGGGGGTACCCGACGGCGTGGTAAACGTGCTCACGTCCACCAAGTCCGGTGCGACCGTCTCGGCGATGCTGCACGACCCGCGGGTCCGCAAGCTGTCGTTCACCGGCTCCACCGAGGTCGGCAGGATCCTGCTCCGCGAGGCGGCGGACAGCGTGATCAACTGCTCCATGGAGCTAGGCGGCAACGCGCCGTTCATCATCTTCGAGGACGCGGACATCCCGGCCGCTGTGGAGGGCGCGCTGATCGCGAAGATGCGCAACGGCGGCGAGGCCTGCACCGCCGCCAACCGTTTCTACGTGCACGAGGCCGTCGCGGACGAGTTCACCGCGGTGTTCGCGAAGCGGCTGGCCGGCCTGAAGGTCGGTCCTGGCCTGGAGGAGTCCACGGAGGTTGGGCCGCTGGTCAACCAGCCCACCAGGTCCAAGGTCGCGGACCTTGTGACCGAGGCCGCGGACGCCGGCGGCAAGGTGGTCACCGGAGGCCGGGCGCCGCAGCGGCGCGGTTATTTCTACGAGCCGACGCTGATCGACGCCGTGCCCGCCGAGGCCGCCATCCTCGGCACCGAGATCTTCGGCCCCGTCGCGCCCGTAGTCCGGTTCAGCGACGAGGCGGACGCGATCCACTGGGCCAACAACACCGAGTTCGGCCTTGTCTCTTACGTCTACACCGGCGACCTCAAGCGCGGTCTGCGGGTGTCGGAGGCGCTCGAGGCCGGCATGGTCGGGCTGAACCGTGGCCTGGTGTCGGACCCCGCCGCGCCGTTCGGAGGAGTCAAGCAGTCCGGCATCGGACGCGAGGGTGCGCACGAGGGGCTGCTGGAGTACACGGAGACCAAGTACATCGCCACCGACTGGTGATCCGCGCGGCGGCTGAGGCGTTCACGGCGGGTTGCGGCTAGGATTGGCCGGCGCACCATGAACGCGCGACTGCGCCGAAACCACTGGAGCATCTCCTGACCACGAAAGGGGCGCCACGGCACGATACGGCGGACCACGCCGTGCCTGCCGGCACCCGCCCGCCGAGCCGGGCGTCGCGCCGCCTGGAGCGGGCGCTGCGCCTTGTCGACGCGGGTCCGCGGCCGTGTTACCGGGCGGCTCTCGGCTCCGCCGCCGTTACCAGCGTGCTGGCGATGGCGATAGCGTTCGGTACGCGCCCGGCTGGCCCGCTCCCGGGTCCGCAGCGGGACATGATCATCGCCGCGCTGGCCGCCCTGTGCCTGAGCGCGGTGCTTTTGATCGCATCACTGGCGTCGCGGGGCGGCTCACGGCCAGCCGCCTGGCTCGACCGGATTGCCGGCCCCGCAGACCGGGCCGCCATCTGGCTGGCCTTCGCGGCCTGGGTCCCGTTCCTGCTGATCGTCGTCTACTTCCGGGCCGAGGCGACGTTCCCTCCGGCTGTGCGGTGGCTCACTTTCGGCTACGACGATAAGCGCTGGATAAGCGCCACCTACCTGCTCGGAACCCTCGGCCCCTTGATCGCGCTGACCACCTCCGCCCGGGTGCTCACCGTGGGCCGCGGCCATCCGCCGTCCTGGCGGGCGTGGTTCGCGGGACTGTTCCCGCGGACGGCCGCGCCCGCCCCGAACCCGAACCCGGACCCGGACCCGGACCCGCCGGACACAAGGGAGGCCGAAACCGTCGAGGCCGAAGCTGTCGAGGCCGGAACCGTCGAGGCCGCCCAGGCCGGAATCGTCCAGGCCGGGCCGGGCCGCTGGCGGCGGAGCCGCGCTGGCCGGATCCTCACGGTGGTGGCGGGACTCGCGACAGCGTTCGCGCTCGCCTGGTACTTCCTCGGCCCGCCCTGGTACCTCAGCCAGAACACCTCGGCGATCGGCGCCCAGGAGGATATCTTCCTCACCGGGTTCCAGGCGATCGCCAGCGGTCATCTTCCCTACATCGGCGTAGCGGGCGTGCAGTACGGCCCGGGCACGCAGCTAGCTTCCTACCTGCTGATGCGCCATGTCACGTCGTTCTCGCTGGTGGGCTTCCGGCAGGCGTGGGCGGTGCAGGTGTGGGCCGGGGCATCGATTCTGTTCGCCGTGTTCTTCCTGGCGCTCGGGTACGCCCGCGGCCTCGCCGCATCGCTGTTGTCCGCGCTCGTCTATCCGGCGCTGCACCAGATCGGGTTCCAGCCCGGCGGTTCCTTCGATGGCTTCTGGGGCTGGGCCAATCCGCTGCGCTACGCGGGCCTGATCGCCCTCGTCCTGCTGCTGCCCGGCGTCGTCAGGCGCTCCCCGTCCTGGCGCGGTGCCGCCGCGGGCGCCGCCATCGGGGTGCTCTGGGGCGTCACGTCCTACCTGGCACAGGAGAACCTCATCGCGGGAGCGGCAGGAGCGCTGCTTGTCGGAGTGCTGCTGCTGGTCAGCGGCACCTCCTCGTGGCGCGCGGTGCGTTGGGCTCTCGGCGCGACGCTGGCGGGCTTCGCGGCGATCTGGGTGCCGATCCTGGCGTTCTACGCCGCCCACGGCGACCTCGGCCAGTTCCTCAGGCTATATTTCCTGCTCGCTCGGGCGATGGCGCAGGGGTTCGGCAACAGCTCCTGGCAGGGTGTCACGCATCAGCCATCCCCGCTCACGACCATGTTCTACGCCCTTCCGTTCCTGCTGGCCGTGCTCGCCTTGCTGACGGTCTTCGACGTCCGGCCGGTGCGGATCGCGGCGGGATGGTCGCGGGAGCGCGTCCTGCTCGCCACGACCCTGCTTGTCTCGGTCCTGCTTTACCAGGGCGCGCTGCTCCGCTCGGACACCGCGGACCTGACCGGGACGCTGCTGACGGTTCCGGCCTTGGTGGTCATGGCGGTCACCGCGGTGCCGCGACTGGTTGGCGCCCGGCGTCGTGCGACGCTCACGGTGGCCGGGGCGGTACTGGCGGTCGCGTCGTTCGCGTTGCTGCCCTATCACGCGTTCGCGTGGACCAGCGTGCGCTCGGCGGCCGATGCGCCCTACCTTGATCGCCAGCGGCTGGCAGCCGATTCGCCGCCCGGCAGCCCGACGACACTCGCGGCCAGCAGGGTCGGCGCCGGACTCGACCGCGTCCCGCTGTGCTGCCAGGGGTCCGCGGTGCCGATGACGAAGCTTGTCGCCTTGATGAACCGCATCCACGCGATCGTTGGCGACCGGACGGCCTACGTCGCCGACTTCCCTCACGGGTATCCCGGTCTCGTCTACTTCCTCGCCGATCTGACCCCGGCGCCCGTGATGGCCGACAAGTACATGACGATACTGAACGAGCCGCAGCTCACCGCGTACATGGCGTACTTCCAGGCGAGCGTGCTGCCAGCCACCCAGGCCGTTCTCACGGCTGATCTCGGCACCCCTGAGGCCCGGTTCTTCCTGCGGCGATACGCCGGTGCCCGGCGGATAACCCTGGATTACGACGGCAAGCCGTACTATGTGCTGCTCCGCCGCACGTAAGGGCGTAACCAAAGGGGCCGGGCTCAGGTCTTGTACACGATCACGCCGCCGACGGCCTGGCCGTGCAGCCCGAGCCGGGCGATGATAGCCGGCCAGGACCCGGCCTCGTGTTGCTCGACGAGGATCGCGCCCACCTTGGCACTCGCGATGTAGGAGCGGAACCGCTGGACGTTCGGCTGGGTCAGGCCGCCGAGGGAAAGCTCGGCTACCGGCTCGGGCACGCCGCCGTACTGGGTGATCGCCTTGTTGATGAACCCGCCCGCCAGCCTGGTGTAGAAATTCGTCTGCGCCTGCCACAGCAACCCGACGTTGCCGCGTTCGGAAAGCGCCACCACGGTTTCGCCCGGCGACAGGTACTGACGGTACTCCCCGGTCGTGATGAACGCGGGGAAGCCGGACTGGTCCTGCAGCGCCAGCGGGGGGGTATTGGCGACGATCGCGACGGCGGCGAGCACGCCGAGCAGCCAGCGGGCCCACCATCGCTTCGACGGCCCGGCGAGCCACAGCGCCGTCATCACCGCGAGCGCGAGAAATACGAAGACCATCAGCCGGACGGGGTAGGCGCTGCGGGCGATCGGCAGGCTCCACACCTTGCCCCAGGGCAGGTTGCCCACCGCTGACCACTTGTCGATGTGCAGCGCTGGCCCGAGCGCGCCGAGGATAAGCAGCACGACGATGACGATGAGGAACCTGGTCATCCTGCGCCGCCAGGCGACGACGCCCAGTGCCACCGCGATCGCGAGCAGCGGAATGCTCACGTAGCCGTCCAGATCAGGCCCGGCCAGCGGTGTGGCGGCGCGCGCCAGCCAGCCAATCCCGTATGTCTGACTCTCCCAGGGGACCACCAGTGACGCTAGCTTCAGCGAGGCGCTCGACGGCCGGCTGGAGAACCCGGGTGGCTGGTGGCTCAGCGCGTATTTGAGATAGGGGATCGCCAAGACCAGGGCGATCGCGTAGGCGATGCCCACGCGTAGGCTCAGCCGGGCGACCAGCTTCCTGTCCGGCCGGTCGGCCAGCGCGTATCCGGCCGCCAGTCCCAGGACCAGCACCGCGGTCATGTCGACGAAGGTCTCGAGGAACAGGTAGAACTGCACCGTCATCGTGAGCGCGAGCAGTGCGACGAAGAGGCGCGAGCCGATCGCCTGGTCCCGCCACAGCAGCATGAGGTACGCCATGAGCGGCAGCAGCAGGGCGACGGCCAGGTTCAGCTGCCCGGAAGAAACGTGGTCGATCTCGTAGGCCGAGAATCCGTAGACGGCGCCGCCGGCCAGGGAGGCCCAGAACCGCCCTGTAAGGCGCCGGCAGAGCACGAAAGCGGCCCAGCCAGAAACCGGGATGGCGGCGATGACGAGCAGGTTGAACGTTACGATTGGCCCGGCGAGCTCGGTGATCGCGAACGCGGGCAGGGCCAGCGGCGGGATCGAGGTCACCCACGCCAGGTCGTAGCCGCCGGGTGCCCCGATCAGGGTCGAGTGCAGGGGGTTGAGCGCGTGCGCGACCGCGTACGGCCACCAGCGCAGGCTCCAGACGTAGAAGTTGGGATCGGTGCTCGTCTGGTCGAGCTGCGGCCGCCCTGGGTGTGCCAGCAGCGGGAACGTCTCGGTGATGATCCAGATGGCCAGGTAGACGACCAGCGCCGCGAGCCCCTGGACTGCCGGGGACGCGCTCTTCGCGCGGGCGGCCAGGGTGCGGGTGCGGGCCGCGCGACCCTGAAGTGCGGCTAGCGGTCCCGAGGCCGGCAGGCGCGCGGGTGCCGTCACGGGCGCGTCAGGGGAGAGCGGTGACCGTTGCGCTCGCCGATGGCTGGCCACGTGATCTTTCCGTTCTCCTCATCGAATCCGCGCATCTCACGGACAAGATACAGTGGGCGAGCCCTGGCTTCGTCGTATATCCGCGCGACGTACTGGCCGACCATACCCGTCATGATCAGCTGGACCCCGCTGAGGAAGGTGATGGTCACCAGCAGCGAGGCATAACCGGGCACAAGCGACGAGCCGGCCAGCTTGAGCCCGATGGCCACCAGGCCGTAGCAGACCGCGGCGAAGGCGAGGAAAAGCCCGACGCCGAGCGCCAGCCGCAGCGGGGCGGTAGAGAAGCCTATGACCGCGTCGGAGGCGAACCTGAACATCTTGCGGAGCGTGTACTTCGTCGTGCCGGCGTGCCGCGACTCCCTCGTGTACGGCACCGCGACCTGACGGAACCCGATCCACGAGAACATCCCGCGGACGTACCGGTTGGTCTCGCGCATCTGCAAGAAGGCATCCAGCGCTTTCCTGTCGACCAGCCGGAAATCGCCGACGTCAACCGTGTGCTCGACGTCGGCGAACCGGTGCAGCAAGTTGTAGAAGATGGAGGCCGAGGCGGTCTTGAAGAGCCGTTCGCCCTCACGCCGTTCCCTGACCGCGTAGACGACCTCGTACCCTTCCTGCCACTTCGCCGCCATCTCGAGTATGACCTGCGGCGGGTCTTGCAGGTCGGCGTCCATCACGATGACCGCCTGGCCGACCGCGGCGTCCATGCCCGCCGTGATGGCAAGCTGGTGGCCGAAGTTACGGGACAGCTGAATGATCTTGAACCGGGAGTCCTCGCGGTTCGCCTCTGTCATCAGCCGGTAGGTGGCATCCCGGCTGCCGTCGTCGACCATGACGACCTCCGCCGGGCCGTCAAGTTCACGCATCAGTTCCCGGAGGCGGCTGACCAGAGCGGGCAAGGACTCTTCCTCGTTGTACAACGGGATGACGATGGAGTACTTGACCGTTTCCATGACTGCCTCTCCGTTCCAGCGCCTGGCCCCCGCCTCGTTAATCCCTCGTTAATATATGAGCCTATGGAGGCGACTGAGCTTCGGACTCTGGTGACCGTCGAAGACCACCACTGGTGGTACAAGGAGCGCCGCGCCCTGCTCGCGCGTGAGCTGCGGCGGCTGCCTGTCCCAGGCCGTGCACTGGACATCGGCGCGGCCGGCGGCGGCAACACCAGGGTACTGCGAGCGCACGGCTGGCAGGCACTCGCGCTGGAATACGCGCCGACAGCGGCGGAGATCGCGCGCGAGCGCGGCATCCCCGTCGTCCGGGCCGACGCGCGGGAACTGCCGGTCGGCACGGGCGCCTGCGACCTGGTCACCGCCTTCGACATCCTCGAGCACATCGAGGAGGACTACCTCGCGGCGGCGGAGATCGCCCGGGTACTCGCGCCCGGCGGGACGGCGCTGATCGCCGTGCCCTGCGACATGGCCCTGTGGTCGGCGCACGACGAGGCGGTCGGCCATGTCCGCCGCTACGATCGTCACTCGCTCGCCAGCGTCGCGGAAAAGGCGGGCCTTGCCGTCGAGCGGATGTGGAGCTGGAACGTCCTGCTCCGGCCGGCCGCGGCGTTCCGGAGACGGTCGTCGCAGGGCAGCGACCTAGACGAAGTTCCCGCGCCGCTCAACGCGGCGCTGACAGCGATCGTCGTCGCGGAGCGCTACCTTCCGGTCAAGTCACTGCCGGGCGTCTCGCTGATGATGCGCGCCAGGCGTCCGTAACCGCCGAGCGCAGCGCCCGGAAGGAGATGGTCAGCCGCCGCTGGACCACACCGGCTATCGCCGGGATCATCCACACCCCCAGCGCCGGCAGCACCCAGCCGAAGCGCGCGCCAAGCCGCCCGGCGGGCACGCTGAGCAAGATGACCACCGCGAACAGGTACACCTCGATGAACGATCGCAAGTCGGCGTCGATGCTGCCCCAGGTGGACGGCGTCACTACGCAGATCTCGACCACGTAGAGGTAGAGAGCGAGCTTCTCCCACGCTGCCGCGCGGCTGGCGCGCAGCACGGCGGTGGCCGCGATGCACGCGACCACTAGGCCGAAGAACTCCAGCAGCCAGAGGTCGTACTTGTCGAACCGCGCCGTGTTTAGGTGCCGCAGGTTGAAGATCAGCGCGTGCACCGGCGCGCTGAACGGCGCGCCCGCGTTACGGCTTCCGTCGGTCGCCACCGCGACGCTGCCGGTCACGGCCAAGATCACCAGCTGCCAAGCCGCGAACACCACGCTCGGCAGCACCCAGGGCAGGTCGTCTCGCCCGGGCAGCGTTCTGGTGCGTACCAGCGTGACGACTCGCACGAGCCCGATCGCGCCCACCGCCACCATGACGGTTTCCCTGGTCAGCGTCCCGCAGGCAAGCAGCAGCGCGGCGGCCCACGGCCGGCGCGCGCGCAGCGCGACGACGCCGGCCAGCAGGAAGGCGGCCGCTAGCGGTTCGGCGGTGTCCCGCGAGATGCTGGTGACCAGGCCGAAGTAGGCGGCCATGAGCAGCCCCCACAGGACGTGGCGACCGCCCTGGCGGGCGAGCACGCCGCCGAAGTACGCCATCGCCCCGACAGCCACGACGTTGACGGCGACCAGCATGACGGGCACCAGCGAATGCTGTCCGAACGACACCAGCCAGGTGACAACGGGATAGCCGATCCGCATAAACCGGTAGCTGTGGTCAACCCTGATCCCGTAGGCGGTCTGCGCCAGGTTGGCCGGGTTCAGCGCCAGCCGGTAATAGAACTGCCCGTCGTACCCGTACGTCGGCTGCAGCGGGATGCCCGGCGGCAGTTGCGCCGGGTTGGCGAAATGTCGGCCAACGAGGATGAAGTTCGCGATGTTGTGCTGCGCCCAGGTGGCCCAGCGGGCGACGACGAATGCGATCGCGGCCACCGCGGCGATCAGACCGGGTAGCAGGGGACTCCCCAGGCCGCGGGTCGCGGCATGACCGCCCCCCGGGCCTGATAGCACCGAACTGTGTTCTCGCTGGCTCGTCATGGCTCCTGCCGGCCCGTTCATTGGCGTTCTCGCCGCAGAGATCAAGGGTGCGAACTGATCGCCAGGTGACTTTACAGCATCAACCCGGTGGGGACATTACACCCGTCGTTGCTGCTACCGTGTGCGCCGTGGCGAGAAGTTGGTCCGATGGAACCGGGGAGATGCCTGGCCGGAGCGTCAGCGTGACCGCGGCCGGGCAGTTGCCGGGGGACGAGGCTGCCCCGGCCGGAGGGGACAGGGCCAGGGGCCTTCCCTGGTGGGCATGGACCGGCGCGGTCTCCGCGGTCGCTTTGACCTTGTTCCTGTTGTACCTACGGCTGGCGGACACGTACCCGGCCGGTTCAGACGGCGCGGACCAGGCGCTCCAGGCGTGGGACATCCTGCACGGGAACTGGCTGCTGCGCGGCTGGACCGTCGGTGACGTGTCGTACTACACCACCGAGATCCCCCAGTACGCGCTGATCGAGGTGGTCCGCGGCCTGGGCCCGAGCGTGGTTCACATCGCGGGCGCCATGACCTACACGCTGCTGGTCGTGCTGGCCGGCTGGCTGGCCAAGGGGCGGGCGACCGGCCGGGAAGCCGTGCTGCGCGTGCTCGTGGCGTCGGGGATCATGCTCGCGCCCCAACTCGGCAACGGCATTCACCTGCTGATTTCGCAGCCGGACCACCTCGGTACCCAGGTGCCGCTGCTGGTCATGTACATCATCCTGGATCGCGCGCCGCGGCGCTGGTACGTGCCCGCCCTGGTCCTGGTCATGCTCACCTTGGTCGTCGTCGGCGACCAGGTCGCCGTTTTCGACGCGGCCCTTCCGCTGGCGGCCGTGTGCGGCATACGCGTTCTGTGGGCCTGGCTCGGGCGCAGGAAGCCGCTGGCGTCCCAATGGTTCGAGTTGTCCCTCGCCGGGGCCGGCGTGGCCTCACTCGGCGCGGCCGCGGTCATCGTGGACGTCATCAAACGGGCGGGCGGATACACGGTCCTTCCTCTGCGGACCGGTCATGCCGTGCTCGCGGTGCTTCCGAAGCACCTGGTGCTGACGATGGAGGGCATCCTCAACATCTATGGCGCCGATTTCTTCGGCATATCGCGGGGAAGCCTGCGCGGACCCGCCGCGGGAAGTCTGCCGCTGTCGGTCGCGGCTGCCATCGCGATCGTGCACCTCGCGGGTGTGGCCCTCGCGGTATGGGGCGTATTCCGGGCGTTCCGGCACTTCTTCTCCGCCACCGACCTGATCGCCCCGCTGCTGGCGACGGCGATCGTCATCAACATAGCCGCGTATGCCTTCAGCATCGATCCGGTCACGCTGTTCGACACCCGCGAGATTCTGGCCGTGCTGCCCTTCGGGGCGATCCTGGCCGGGCGGCTGCTGGCCGCCCCGCTGGCCAGGGCACGGCTGGAGCCGGCGCTGGCGGGCGTGCTCGCTGTGTACGTGGCGAGCCTCGGCTACGGAGCGGCGCAGCCCGCCGTTGCGGATAAGGAGCAGCCGGTCATCGGCTGGCTTGAGGCCCACGACCTGCACACCGGGCTGGGCACCTACACAGAGGCGAACCTGATCACGCTGGACAGCGGTGGCAAGGTCGCGATCAGGACGGCGTCATGGCGGCCGTCAGGAACGGTTCCCCGTGCCTATGAATCGAAGGCGTCGTGGTATGACCCTCGGGTCGGCTATGCGAACTTCATCATCTCGAACACGGCGGACGGCAACGGAGTGTCAGTGGTTCCCTGGCGCGACATCCTGAAGTTCGCCGGCCCACCGGCCCGCACCTATCACTACAAGACCTTCACCATCATGGTCTGGAACAAGAACCTGCTCAGTGACCTCGGAAGTCCGCCGAACGAGTATCCGGGCAACATTCCCTGACAGCGGGTAACACGCCACGAATTGATAACAGATGATGAGGCGCTAGTCGCCTTGTCGGCAACCTCGCGCGGCGCGGGCATGGCACGTCGTAGACTTCTGCCGGGCACGGTGGGCTTGCCGCGGGGCTGGCCAGCGATGATGACGCCGTGCGGGGGGCGCGAAAGCGGCGCCATCCGCCCGTTCATCCGCGTTGAAGAGGATCTGAATACGCGTAGGGTGGGTGCCCAGGCTGTCGGCCGTCACACGCGTGACAAATAGCGGAGGTATGAGCAATGGCGGGATCGCCAACAGGCGACCAGTTCGACCGGGACGTGGTTGTCATCGGTGGGTGCGGCCACGTCGGCTTGCCGCTGGCAATCGCTTTCGCCGATCGCGGTGCCCGGGTGGGCATCTACGACGTGAGTGAGGCCGCTGTCGGCACGGTGAACGGGGGTACGCTGCCTTTCGACGAGCCCGGTGCCGCCGAAGTGCTGGAGCGGGTGGTTGCCGACGGACGGCTGCGCGCATCGTCGGACCCGTCGATCGTGGGGTCCGCTGAGCACGTCGTCGTAGTCATCGGGACACCGGTCGACGAGCACCTGAACCCCGACCAGCAGGCGATTCCCAACGCGCTCGGCGGCTGCGCGCCGTACCTGCGGGACGGTCAGCTGCTCGTGCTGCGGTCCACCGTCTTCCCCGGCGTGACGGCCCTGGTGGAGAAAATGATCGCCGGCCTCGGGGCCGAGATCGAGGTGGCGTTCTGCCCGGAGCGGATCGCCGAGGGCAAGGCGATGACCGAGCTGTTCGAGCTGCCGCAGATCGTCTCGGCCCGCACGCCGCGCGGCCTGGAGCGGGCGTCCAAGCTGTTCGGCCTGCTGACCGACAGTATCGTGGAGCTGAGCCCCGAGGAAGCGGAGCTGGCGAAGCTCTTCACGAACGTGTGGCGCTACATCAAGTTCGCCACGGCCAACCAGTTCTACATGATGGCCAACGACCGCGGGCTCGACTTCGAGCGCATCCGCAAGGGCCTGTCCCAGGACTACCCGCGGGCCGCCGACATGCCGGGCGCCGGCCTCGCCGCCGGGCCGTGCCTGTTCAAGGACACGATGCAGCTCGCCGCGTTCAACAACAACCAGTTTGCCCTCGGCCACACCGCGATGACGATCAACGAGGGGCTGCCGCTCTACCTGGTGCACCGGCTCGAGCAGCGGTTCGACATCGGTTCGATGACCGTCGGCATCCTCGGGATGGCGTTCAAGGCCGGGTCGGACGACATCAGGTCCAGCCTTTCCTACAAGCTCAAGCGGATCCTGGCGTTCAAGGCGCACCGGGTGCTGTGCGCCGACCCGTACGTGACCGTCGACCCGAACCTGCTGCCGCACGACGAAGTCGTCGCGCAGTCCGACCTGCTTGTCATCGCCGCGCCGCACCCGGAGTACCGCGCCCTGGTGACGGGCAAGCCGGTCGCCGACATCTGGAACGTGCTGGGCCAGGGTGTCCGGATTTGAGCCGACATTGACCAATGGCAGGACGATCGAGACGCCGCGGGTCTCCGTGGTCGTGCCGGCCTACAACGAGAGCGAGCACATCGTCCCCGTGCTCGACCGGGTCTTCGAGTCGGTGCGACTGCCCTGCGAAGTGCTCGTGGTCGTCGACACCGAGGACGACACGACGATTCCGGTCGTCACCGAATACTCGCTGAAGGAACCGCGGATCCGCTGCGTGATCAACACCTATGGACGCGGCCCGGCCAACGCGATCAGGTTCGGCATCGCCTCGGCGGCCGCCCCGGTCGCGGTGGTGACCATGGCGGACGGCTGCGACGACCCGCGGCAGATCGACGACCTGGCCCGGCTGGTGGACCGAGGCGTCGCCGTGGCCGCCGCCTCCCGGTATATGCCCGGCGGACAGCAGGTCGGCGGCCCCATTCTGAAGGGGCTGCTGTCCAAGATGGCAGGCCGGTCGCTTAAGCTACTGGCGCACATAGGTACCCGGGACGCCACGAACTCGTTCAAGGCGTACTCAACGGACTTCGTGCGCGATGTCGGCATCGACTCGCGGGACGGGTTCGAGATCGGGATCGAGCTCACCGCCAAGGCGAAGCGGATGCGGTTGCCGGTAGCGGAGATCCCCACCATCTGGCTGGACCGCCAGGCCGGGGTCTCGAACTTCAAGGTTGCCAAGTGGATACCGGGCTACTTGCGGTGGTACCGGTTCGCGTTCGGCCGGCGGCTGACTGCCGAGCAGGTCAGGGCCTACGGACAGAAGAAACGAAAGGACAACGACCAGTAATGCAGAAGGTTCTGATCAGCGGGTCGGCCGGGTTCATCGGCGGCTACGTGGTCGAGGAACTGCTCGCGAAGGGTTACGCCGTCGTCGGCGTCGACAACTTCTCCAAGTACGGGAAGGTCGCCAAGTCGTACGACAACCACCCCAACTACGAGCTGGTCGAGGGCGATTGCCGTGACGTCGAGCTGATGACGCGGCTGCTTGCGGACTGCGACCACTTCATCGCGGGCGCCGCGATGATCGGTGGCATCTCCTATTTCCACACCTACGCTTACGACCTGCTGGCGACCAACGAGCGGATCATCGCGGCGTCCTGCGACGCGGCCATCGCGGCGCACAAGGCCGGCAGGCTCCAGAAGGTCACGTACATGTCGTCCTCGATGGTGTTCGAGTCCACCTCCGAGTGGCCGTCCTACGAGGGCCAGGAGCGCGAGGTCCCGCCGCCGCTGTCCTCTTACGGCTTCCAGAAGCTGGCCGTGGAGTACTTCGCCCGCGCCGCCTGGGACCAGTACAAGCTGCCGTACACGATCGTGCGGCCGTTCAACTGCGTCGGCATCGGCGAGTCCCGCGCGCTCGGCGACGAGGAGATCCTGTCTGGCAACGTCCAGCTCGCGATGAGCCACGTGGTGCCCGACTTGGTGCAGAAGCTGCTCAAGGGCCAGGACCCGCTGCACATCCTCGGCTCGGGTGAGCAGATCAGGCACTACACCTACGGCGGCGACCTCGCCCGCGGCGTGGTCATGGCCATGGAGCACCCGGACGCGCGGAACGACGACTTCAACCTGTCCACCGCCGAGTCCACGACGGTGCGCCAGCTCGCCGAGTCGATCTGGACGAAAGTCAAGGGTCAGGACGTTCCGCTGCGGACGGTCAGCGACGACCCGTTCGAGTACGACGTGCAGCGCCGCGTCCCCGACACCGAGAAGGCCAAGAAGGTGCTCGGCTTCGAGGCGACGACCTCGCTGGACGAGATGCTCGACGAGGTGATCCCCTGGATCGCCCAGGCCATCCAGCACGGGACGATCTAAACGAGCACGATCTAGCACACACTCCGCGCCCTCGAGCGCGGCGACCGCATACCGTGGCCGGTGGCGCATCCATGACGCTTGGCGTCGCCGATGCGGCACCGGTCACGCTTGTTTACCGGGGCCGGCACGCCCGTAGTGTTCAGCCTTCGGCGAGCCCTAGTGACCAGCGCTGCCAAGTGAACGTAGCCTAGAGGCGTGGACCGGCGAATATTCGGGCTTGAGAACGAGTACGGCGTTACCTGTACTTTCCGCGGGCAGCGGCGGCTGTCACCGGATGAGGTCGCGCGTTATCTCTTCCGCCGCGTGGTGTCATGGGGCCGCAGCAGCAACGTTTTCTTGAAAAACGGCGCGCGGCTCTACCTGGACGTGGGCAGTCACCCGGAGTACGCCACCCCGGAATGTGACAACGTGATCGACCTCGTCGCGCACGACAAGGCGGGGGAGCGGATCCTTGAGGGCCTGCTCGTCGACGCGGACCGGCGCCTTCGGGAAGAGGGCATCGCCGGCGACATCTACCTGTTCAAGAACAACACCGACTCGGCGGGCAACTCCTACGGGTGCCACGAGAACTATCTGGTGGGCAGGCACGGGGAGTTCGGCAGGCTGGCCGACATCCTGATCCCGTTCCTGGTGACCAGGCAGATCATCTGCGGCGCGGGGAAGGTCCTGCAGACTCCGCGCGGCGCGGTCTACTGCGTCAGCCAGCGGGCCGAGCACATCTGGGAAGGCGTCTCGAGCGCGACCACCAGGTCCCGCCCGATCATCAACACGCGTGACGAACCTCACGCCGACGCCGAACGGTTCCGTCGCCTGCACGTCATCGTCGGCGACTCCAACATGAGCGAGACCACGATGCTGCTCAAGGTCGGCGCCACCGACCTGGTGCTGCGCATGGTGGAGGCCGGCGTCGTGCTCCGCGACATGACGCTGGACAACCCGATCCGCGCGATCCGCGAGGTCAGCCACGACATGACCGGCCGCAGCCGGGTACGGCTGGCGAACGGCCGCGAGATGAGCGCGCTCGAGATCCAGTACGAGTACCTGACGCGGGCAAAGGACTTCACGGACAAGAACGGGCTCGACCCGATCAGCAAGCGGGTCCTGGAGATGTGGGAGCGGACGCTCGGCGCGATCGAGAGCGGCGATCTGGACCGGATCGCCCGGGAGATCGACTGGGTGACCAAGTACCAGCTGATCGAGCGCTACCGGGCCAAGCACGACCTGCCGCTGTCCGCGCCCCGCGTCGCCCAGCTCGACCTGGCCTACCACGACGTGCACCGCGGCCGCGGCCTGTACTACCTGCTCCAGCGCAACGGCGCGGTGGACCGCGTGACCAGGGACCTGGACATCTTCGAGGCCAAGATGGTGCCGCCGCAGACGACCCGCGCCAAGCTGCGCGGCGAGTTCATCCGCCGGGCCCAGGAGAAGCGCCGCGACTTCACCGTCGACTGGGTGCACCTGAAGCTGAACGACCAGGCCCAGCGCACCGTGCTGTGCAAGGACCCGTTCCGCTCGGTAGACGAGCGAGTGGAAAAGCTCATCGCCGGCATGTAGGAGAAAGGCATTTCTTCCGAACGGTGCCCGGCTTACTCCGGATCCGCCGGCTTACTGGAACAGGATGCGACGGCGTGCTACCAGGATCAGCACGACCACGATGATCGTCGTGAGCACGGCCAGGTGCTTGTTCGTGATCACCCGGTTGGCCGCGAACACACCGAACTTCTTGCCGCTGTCCGCGGTCGCTGGCACCCGGGGGGTGCCGAGCAGCATGATCACGGCGAGCAGGAACGCGTCGATGTACGTCCGGCCATCGCCGAAAGTGGAGTTCCAGAACTGCGCGGACGCGAACACCATCTCGACGAGCACGAACCCGACGAACGCGACCCGCTCGTGCAGCGGGGCGGTGGTGGACCGTATCACGAGCAGCCCGGCCACCACGACCGCGAGAAGGACTAGGACCTCGATGACGTTGTAGTCATACAGCCCCAGGTGCGTCCAGCTCATCCTGTGGAAATAGCGCACGATCCAGGGGACCATCGCCTTGAACGGGAGCGTGAAGTTCTGCGTCACGTCGGAGACGCCGCCGGACTTGCCCTTGACGACGACGTGCTCGATGCCCTGCAGCACCACGTATGCCGCGCCAGGCAGCACCCACACCAGGTCCTGGCGGCCGGGCCGGGCCTGGCGGCGGTACATCTGGTAGAGCCGGGTGAGCGCGATAGCGACCGCGACGACCAGGATGGGCTCGTTGGTGATCGCGCCGTACATGACCAGGACGGCGGCCAGTATGTAGCGCGAGTGCCGGTAGGCGAGCAGCCCGCCGAGCATGCACGCGTCGGCCAGCGGTTCTGACGTGTCGCGGCCGACGCTGATCACCAGGCCGAAGTAAGCGACGAACAGCAGTCCCCACAGCGCGTGCCTGCCGGACTCGCGGGCGAACTTCCCGCCGAGCCAGCCCATGATCCCCACGCAGATGAGGTTGACGACGACGAGCGCCACCGGCACCAGGTGGTGCTGCCCGAGCGACACGATCCACGCCACTACCGGGTACCCGAGCCTGGTGTACCGGTAGTTGTAGTCCATGGTGATGCCGTAGGCGGTCGGATGCCAGTTGAACGGGTTCAACGCGAGCCGGTAGTAGAACTGCCCGTCGTACCCCTTGGACAAGACGTGCGGCAGGTCCGCGTGGCGCGAATACGTGTGCCCAGCCATGACGAACAGGCCGATTTTCCCCGCGGCCCAGGTCTGCCACCGGGCCAGCACGAAGGCAAGCCAGGCGACGAAGGCGATCAGCCCGGTCACGACCGGATAATCGAACTGCCCCAGAACTGAACCTTTACTGGTCCGCTGGGACGCCACAGGGTCTGTCGTAGATGTGAGCTGCACCCGGATTCATCCGTCCTTCGGGGTAATCCAGCCGTCCTAAGGTAGTGAGGACGCATGAAAGACTTGCGCGCGAAGCCTACCAGAGAGCCACTTCAGGCTACTCTGTGACAGGTTAGAGCCGGAGTGGGTCACGGACCGGCACGGATCGTGCAAGAGTGTAGGACCAATATGCAGGAGTTGATCGCGCTGACAACGGGCAGTGCCGGCCGGGTTTCGCCAACAGGAGAGATTTAGTCGAAAGTAATGCCTAACACCGCGCCGGGAACAGAAGCGCTGGCGGGCGGCGTCAAGGAGGACGCCGCGCCGGCTGTTAAAGCGCACCCTGCCGCCCGTTGGTGGCGGTGGGCGGGGGTCGGCGTCTTCCTGCTCGTGATCGTGGTCCTGTTCGACGCCTACCTGCACCTGTCGAAGACCTACCCGGAGAACTCCGACGAGGCCAACATCCTGCTGATGGCCAACGACATGCTGCACGGCAACGTCCTGCTGCATAACTGGTCGGTCTCCGATGTGCCGTTCATCACGACAGAACTGCCGCAGATCGCGCTACTGGTGTGGATGTTCGGCCTGCACCTGAACACGGCGCACATCGCGGCGGCGGTCACCTACACGCTGGTCGTCGCGATCGCGATGCTGCTCGCCAAGGGCAAGGCCCACGGCTGGGCCGCCGTGGCCAGGATGGGGCTCGTACTCGGCATCATGCTCGCGCCCCAGCCGGGCGTGGGCATCTTCGTCGTGATCTTCTCGGTCGGGCACATAGGCACCGCGCTGCCCGTGATGCTGACCTGGCTGGCGATCGACCGGCTCGGCCGCAAGTGGTACGTGCCGCTTGTCGTCGCGGTGCTGCTCGGCTGGGCGCTGGCCGCCGACCCGCTGGTGCTCGTCGTGGCGATCCTCCCGCTGCTCGCGGTCTGCCTGGTACGGGTCGTTTCCGCGCTCGTCATCGGCGCCGTTAAGGACGGCGGCATGCGCGGGCTGCGGGCCGCGGCGCTGGACCGCTGGTTCGAGGTATGGCTGGCCGCCGCGGCGGGCATCGGCTACGCGATCGCCTGGGGCGCCGGGCAGTTCATCAGCTCACACAACGGCTATCAGCAGCAACCGGTGCCGTTCCAGTTCAACTGGCCCCAGCTGTTCATGCAGTCCCGGATCGTGGTGCACGGGCTGCTCGAGATGTTCGGCGCGTACTTCGTCCCGTGGGTGGACACCTTCATCCAGTGGCCGATCACCCAAAGCGCCCCGAGCGGGCTCGACCAGGCCATCGCGCTGACGCACCTGGTCGGCGTGATATTCGCGCTGTGGGGCGCCTGCGCCATCGCCCGGCGGTTCTTCTTCCGCGACGCCGACATCGTGAGCCAGCTCCTGCTCGCCGGGATCGTGGCGAACATCGCCGCGTACGTGCCAAGCACGCTGGCGCATCACACGGCCCTGAACGTCCGGGAGATCGCTCCCGTGCTCCCCTTCGCCGCGGTGCTGGCCGGCCGGATGATCGGCGATCGGCTGGTCCGCGGGCCGGTGTGGACCGTCAAGCTGCCCGGAGCCGTGAGGGACGGAGCGGCGCGCCGGAAGCTGCGGCTGCGAGTGGTGGCGATCCCGCTGGTCCTGCTGTTTGGCTGGTACAGCTACGGCCTGTTCCGTCAGGCCGACACCCCGGCCGCGCCCGAGCCGCTCACGCAGGTGGCGGCCTTCCTCGAGGCCAACCACCTCAGTTACGGCCTTGGCGGGTACTGGGAGTCCAGCGTCATCACGGTCGAGACCGGTGGCGCGGTGACGATCCGCGCGGTCACGCCCGCCTGCCTGCAGCCCTACCAGTGGGAGTCCAAGTCGGACTGGTACGACCCCACCCAGCACGACGCGAACTTCATCCTGCTCAGCAGCGTGCCCGGCTACTTCACCAAGTTCGCCGCGAACGGTCCCTCGCTGTACGTGCTGGGCGTCTGGGCGAACCAGCCGCCGTACGGCAACAAGCCCATCCCGGCGTCTTACATTTCACGGCCCGCCAACAAGGTGCTGCCGTCCTATGACGGGAAGGGATGGCCGGCCAGGCTATACACCGGTGGGTTCTTCCTGGCGGCCCCCACCCCCGGCAGCACGGGGCCAAACTGGCAGGCAGCGCACACGGCCCGCGTTTATCCGTATAACCTGCTCGAGCAGACCGCCAAGCTGCCGGCGACGATGAGTTCGCCGCCACACTGGCTACTGAGGTATATGGACGGTCAGCCGCTCCCGGCATGCTGAGAGCCGGGTAGTCTGAACCAGACCCGAAGAAAAGTCAAGGCCACCCCCGCATGGTCACGGCCTGCCTGACCCGAGAGGTTTCGATGCGACGCGCAGCTGCGCTCCTCGCGATCCCCGCGATCGCCTCTGTAGCCATCGCCGGCTGCTCATCCTCCCCGTCCTCCTCGAGTTCGAAGCCCCCGTCGAGCTCCGCCTCTGCGTCGGGCTCGGCATCCGCGTCCGCGTCGGCGACCGGTCCGACCGTCGCCTCGAACAGCGTGGTGACGGCGAGCGGCGCGTTCGGCAAGGCGCCCACGGTGACGATCCCGTCCGAGAAGGCCGCGTCGACGCTCTTCACCAAGACGCTCATCCAGGGCGCCGGCCCGACGATGACCACCTCCGACAGCCTGGTCGGCAACTTCGTGCTCTATGACTGGAGCGGCACGACGCACAAGCTGCTCGGCAGCACGTACTCCTCGGGCAGCCCGACGCTGTTCTCGTCCTCGCTGCTGCCCGGCCTGCAGAAGGCGCTGATCGGCCAGAAGGTCGGCAGCAGGGTCATCGCCGTGATCCCGCCCTCGGACGGCTTCGGCTCGGCCGGCAACTCGCAGATCGGTGTCAGCCCGACCGACACGCTGGTCTTCGTCGTCGACATGATCCAGGACATCGGCAACAAGGCGGGCGTGACCGGCAGCCAGAGCACTAACGGCGGGGGCGCCCTGCCGACCGTGACCGCGGCCACGGGCAAGGCGCCGACGATCACGATCCCGGCGAACAACCCGCCGAAGACCCTCCAGGTCAAGACCCTGATCAAGGGCACAGGGGCCAAGGTCACCAAGGGCCAGCTGATCGTCGTCCAGTACACCGGCGTCATCTGGCGGACCAAGAAGGTCTTCGACTCCTCCTGGTCGCGCAGCGAACCGTTCGGCGTCAACATCGGCGAGGGTCAGGTCATCAAGGGCTGGGACACCGGCCTGGTCGGCCAGACGGTCGGCAGCCGCGTGCTGCTCGTGATCCCGCCCGTCGACGGCTACGGCTCGTCCGGCTCGTCGGGGGCAGGCATCAAGGGCACCGACACGATCGTGTTCGTCGTCGACATCATCGCCGCGGCCGGCTCGTAACCGCCACCGGGGTATCGGCGATGGCGCCCATGGCGTGCACGGACAGCCTCGTCTACGTCGTGGACATCCTCGAGACCGTAATTCCTTAGGAGGACAGCCCGGTGACATCTGGCGGTCACTGGCTGGGCGTCCCGTCCTCGGACAGACCGGACAGCGGGCCGGGCAGGCATTCTCTGCGCATGCTCCTGCGACCGCACCATCTGCCGATGCGGCTGAGGCTGCACGCGGAGAGGCTCATCATCCGGGGTGACGCCGAGGAGATGGGGCTGCGCTCGCTCGATGGCCGCAGCCCGTTGCCGTGGCCATGGCAGGCTGCCCGCTTCGGGATCACCGCTGCCGATCACGCCGACCTCCAGGCCGGGGCGGCCGCCGTGTGGGTCGTCCTGCGCCCGTACTCCAGACACCCGCGGGACTATCTCTGCCTCTACGAGCGAGACCAGCAACGCTGGCAGGCTCTCGGAGCGAGCAGCTGCATCCCAGTCGGCCCGGGGCTCCTGGGCGGCCGACCCTCGGCCGCCACCTCAGGTCCGGCGGCGCTTCTGGTTCCAGGACGCGGCGGGGCTTCGATGGCCGGTGCATGGCGCGCGGACAAGGGGGCAACCTGTCGGCCGACCGGGAGCGGGTGGATCGTCGCCGAGACGTTCAGGGTTTCGGCAGAGGTGCAGGAGGTCCGCGTGGGGCCACGGCGCATTAACGTTCCCGGGCATGGTTACTTCGTTGTCGTGTGGAGATCGACATTGCGTCATTTTCCTTCAGCGCGACCGCCGATCACCTGCCTTGACTCCAGCGGAACTGTGCTTACCAGGCTAAACGCAGGCGAATATGTGGACAGCGCGACTCTGGAATCTACCGCCGGAATCTGATACCGAATCTGCGCTTCTCGCTCTTGTCCCGGCGCCACTAATCGTGATCGTTACTTTTATAAGTTATTTATACAGTAACGAGGGGCCGCCGGGACGCGGGAACGTCCCAGCGGCGAAGATCTCACGTAGCCCGTGGGGAAGGAACTTCCGTGAGAAGCGCGGTGAACGCGTCTGATTACCGCGCCTCCGCCGGCTTCAGGCCGCGGCCGCCAGCAGAGCCACCGCGTGGCGGCCGGCGGCCGCGGCCGCGAGGAAGTATGCCAGGTCGGCGTCCAGGTCCCGGCCCATCGTGGACAGCGGTACCGGGCAGTCGCGCAGCGCCGCCTCAAGGCCGCCGAGCCGAACGCGGACCAGCCGGTGCCGCATAGCCAGCGGCGCGGCCTGCTCCGCGACCACCGACCCGAACGGATCCGGCAGCTCCGGCACGACGACGTCGGCCGGCGCAAGCGCCACCCGCCCGTACGCGGTCAGGCTGTGGTGGGAGATCCCCTCATGCCGCGGGCGGGGATCGGCGTCGGACACCCGCAAGGACGCCACGGGCCGCCCGCCCAGGACGGCGGCGGCGTTGACGGCCTCGCCCGCCGCGACCCCGGAGAACCCCCACGCGGTCCCGGTCCCGAGGTTGCCGGGACCCTGCGCCACCACCGCCACGTCCGCGCCGACGACGTGCCGCGCGGCGAGCAGCCCGGTGTGCACGGTCACGGCTTCCAGGTCACCGCCGAACGACTGGCCGGTGGTGATCGTCGCGGCCAGCCAGCCAGCCGCGCGCAGCCCGGCGACCGTGCGGGAGAACCACGCGGGCAGCGCCCCGCCGTCCAGCATGACGTAGGCGACCCGCAAGTCACCCCGGTCCGTTCCGGATGAATCGAACAGGCCCGCCAGCACGGCCGGGAGAGCGGAGTGCAGGTCCGCCACGACGACCGGCATCCCATCCACCGAGTCCGCTGACCGAAGCAGCTCATGGTGGGGGGAGTCCTGCTCGTCGACGCTCGTCACCATCGCTTGAAGTGGCGAATACCGACATTTCATGATATGCCCGAATCTGGAGTCGGAATCCGCGGGCAGCCGGTCCGGGAGAGCCACCACGAACGCGTACCCGCCGGTCCCGAGGCCGCGATCCAGCGCGGACGTGTTCAGCAGCACCCGGTCGCCGACCCGCGGCGCGCCGACCAAGGCCGGGTAAGCCAGCGCGCGCCACTCCTGCCCGTCCGCGGATACCATAATCTCGGTCGCTCCGGGCCATTCGCGCCGCAACGCCGTGACAATTCCGCTCCGCCACCTGATCACGACGGCAGACTAGCGTCACCGACGCGGCAGACTGTGAGAAAGGCCCGCCGCACCACCCCCAGCGCGACCGGGAGGGCACGGATGTCAAAGCGCAGGACCGAACGGCTTCTGTCCATCGTCGTCCTGCTGCTGTCTACCCGGCGTTATCTGACCGCCGAGCAGATCCGCAACGCCGTGCACGGTTACCCGGAGCAGGAGGACGCGTTCAAGCGGATGTTCGAGCGGGACAAAGAGGAGCTGCGCGACCTTGGCATCCCGCTGGAGACCGGCCTGAACAACGCGATCGACGAGGAGCCCGGGTACCGGATCAGCCGGCAGGACTACGAGCTTCCCGAGATCCGCCTGGAGGCCGACGAGGCCGCCGTGCTCGGCATCGCGGCGCGCGTGTGGCAAAGCGCCGAACTGGCCGGCGCAGCGGCCGGCGCGCTCCTCAAGCTCAGGGCGGCCGGGGCGGTGGGGGCGGCCGGGGCGCCGGGCCTCGACGATGACCAGCAGCCGCGGCCGGGTATCGAGCCCAGGCTGACGACGGCGGAACCCGCGTTCGGCCCGCTGTGGGAGGCGGTGCGCGACCGCAGGCCGGTCTCGTTCAGCTACAAGGGCCAGGGGCGAAGTGACGTGACCAAGCGCGAGCTCGAGCCGTGGGGCGTGGTCAACTGGCGCGGTCGCTGGTACGTGGCGGGCCATGACCGGACCAGGAAAGCGACCCGGGTGTTCCGGCTGAGCAGGATCGACGGGCCGGTGAAGATGTCCGGCCCGGCCCGCAGCGTGACCGTGCCGGCGGACGCGGACGTGCGGGAACTGGTCAAGAACTGGGACACCCCGCTGCCGCGCGACCACGAGGCGGTGCTCAGGGTGCGGGCCGGCGGGGGGTACGGGGTGCGCAGGTACGCGAAGACCGTGACGCCGGACGGGGACGGCTGGGACCGGATCACCGTCCAGTTCGCCGACGTGCCCTGGTACGCGGACCACCTGGCCTCGTTCGGCCCGGATGTGATGGTGATCGGGCCGCCGGACCTGCGTGAGGCCGTCATCAGCCGCCTCAAGGGAGTGCTGGCGTGAGCGGCTCCACCCGCCCGGTTACGTCGGCGGAGCGCCTGACGCGGCTGCTCGCGCTGGTGCCGTACGTGGTCACCAGGAAGGTGGTGGGGCTGGCGGACACCGCCGCGGCGTTCGGGGTGACAGAACGGGAACTGGTCGACGACCTCAACCTTGTCTGGTGCGTCGAGCTCAAGGCGCCGGAGCCGTACTGCCCGATCGACCTGTCCTACGAAGGCGGCGAGATCGTCGTCAGCCAGGCCGAGTCGATCGCGCGCCCGCTGCGGTTGGCGGCCGACGAGGCGAGCGCGCTGCTCGTGGCGCTGCGCATGCTGGCGGAGGTGCCGGGGGACGGTTCGGCTGTGGCCCGGCTGATAGCCAAGATCGAGGCGGCCGCGGGTGCCGTCGCGGCTGCTAGCACACAGGTGACAATTCAAATCGATCCTCCGAACGGCCGCGAGGTGGCTGCCCAGGTTCGCGCTGCTCTGGCCGATGGCCGGCGTATTCACTTGCGCCATTACGTGTGGGGCCGAGACGAGGCGACAGAGCGGGACGTGGACCCGATGCGGCTGCTCGTCGTGGAAGGCCGGACATACCTGGAGGGATGGTGCCGGCGCGCCGAAGGGGTGCGGCTGTTCCGGCTGGACCGGGTGCTCGACCTGACGGTGCTCGACGTGGCCGCCGAGGTGCCGGCGTCGGCCGAGCACGTGGACGTGGAGCAGGGGCTGTTCCGGCCGTCCGCGTCCGATGAGCGCGTCGAGCTCGAGCTGTCTGTCCCCGCGCGCTGGGTGGCCGAGAAGTACCCGTGCGAGTCGGTCACCGAGATCGGCGATGGCCGGCTGCGCGTGGTGCTGCTCACCCCGGACACCCGGAAGGTGCGGCGGCTGGCGCTGCGGCTGGGTGAAGACGCCCGGGTGACCGCGCCGGCGGCACTCGCCGAGGCGGTCCGCGCGGACGCGGCCGCCGCGCTGTCGCTCTACGACTAACACCCCGGCCGCGCTGGACGGCCGCGATCGTGGCGGGCTGATAGCCCCCCCGTGTGTGTCAGTGGCCGTGCCTGCGATCGCCATGTGTCAATAGCCGGGGATATCCTGCTGCCACTCGGGCGGGGAAGGTAACATGCAGCGGACAGCGCCCCGGCTTCCGTGCGGCAGCCGCGTTGGTGCGATTTCGCATTCTGCATGAGCGTAAGGAGTGGGCGCCGCGTGTCCATGGATGAGCGCGCGGTCACCGACGAGGTGACCCGCGGGACTGCTACGCCAGCGGGGCGGCCGGGCAGTCGGCATGGCGCCAGGCGTGCGCGGTCGCCGCGGCCGCTGTGGGGCCGGCCCCGGGTGCTGTGGGCGGCCGGCCTGGCTGGAGCGGCGGTGCTGCTCTACTGGTGCTACTGGCGCCTGTCGCTGACCGCGGGGGTCAACTCCGACGCCGCCGGGCAGGTGCTGCAGGGCTGGGAGATGCTGCACGGGAACGTGCTGCTGCGCGGCTGGATCCTGTCTGACGTTTCGTTCTACACGTTCGAGGTTCCGCTCGACGGGCTCGTGGCGCTCATCAGCGGGTACGGGGCGAACGCCGTGCATGTCGCCGCCGCGATCGTGTACACCCTGCTCGTCCTGGTCGCCGCGCTGCTCGCCAAGGGCAGGGCCCGCGGCAAGGAAGGCGTGGTACGCGCGCTGGTCGCGGCCGGCGTGCTGGTATCGCCCGGACTGCTGCCCGGTACCCACGTCCTGCTGCTGGCGCCTGACCACACTGGCATCGGCGTCCCCGTCATGCTGACGCTGCTGCTCCTGGATTTGGTGGCCGTGCCAGCTCTGGGGGGGACGACCCCCGGAACTGCGCGATGGGGGCGCTGGTGGGTCCCGGTCGTCGCCTGCGTGATGCTGACCTGGGCGCAGATCGACGACCCGGTGGCCAGCTTCGCGTGCGCGGCCCCACTGGGAATCGTGTGCGCGGTGCGGGCCGCTGCCGCGATCCGGGACTGGCGCCGCCGGCAGACGACGGATACGCGGGTCGTTCCGTGGTACGACGCGGCGCTGGTCGTCGCGGCGGCGGCCTCTTACGGGCTGAGCAAGCTGGCGCTGTCGGCCGTCCGTGACTTGGGCGGTTTCTTCGTGCACCCACTGGCCGGTGGTACCGGCCTCGCGCCCTGGTCGGCCATACCTACCCAGTTGCAGTGGACCGCGGAGAACGTGGCGTACCTGTTCGGCGCGAACTACTTCAGCCAGGCGACGCCGCTGGACGCCGCCATGGGTTACCTGCACCTGGTGGGGGTGGCGGTCGCGCTGTCCGGGCTGGCACTCGGCGTGTGGGGGCTGTTCTTCCGGCTCAAGCCGGTCTTCGGTACCGATCCGTCGACCCGGTTCGCCCGGGGCGCGCGGGGCGCCCGGGGCGCGCGGGCGGACCGGGTCACCCAGGTGCTCGCGCTGGGCACCGGGATAACGCTGGCGGCCGGCGCGTTCGGCACGCGGGCTTCCCTGATCCAGGGCGCGCACGAGATCGCCATCGTGCTGCCGCTGTCCGCGGTTCTGGGTGGCCGCCTGCTCGGCCCGTGGCTATCCGGCGTTCGCGTCCCCTCGCCGGGTACTCCGCGGACGCCCGGCGAGACCGCCAGGATCGCGGTGGCGTCGGTGCTGGCCGTCGCGGGGGTCGGCTACATGGCGGTGCTCGGCTACAACATGTCGACACAGAATTACCCCGCCCAGTCGCAGAACCTCGCCGACTTCCTTGTCGCCCACGGGCTCACGTCGGGCCTGGGGGGCTACTGGAACGCGAACGTGTCGACGCTCGCCAGCAACGGGCGGGTGCGGGTCGCGCCGGTCTACGACGCCGGCATCGCCGCTTATCCCTGGGAAACCAAGACGACGTGGTACGAGCCGGCCGTTTCCTACGCCAACTTCATCGTCACCACGTCCTACCCGGCTGAGCAGGCCCGGTTCGCCCGGCCCGCGACGGTGCTCGCCTTTTACGGCAAACCGGTCAGGACGTACCACTTCAGCACGTACACGATCTTCGTCTACAACCACAACATCTTGAACCAGGTGCACCAGCCCGCTACCTGACCGGGTTGGGAAGCGATTGGCAGAGTTGATGCTCGGGTTTTGGAGGGCGGCGCGCCCGCGGGTGCTGTGGGCTCTTGGCGTGTCCGCCGTGGTCGTGCTGGTCTTCTGCTGCTACCTGCGGCTGTCGCAGACCGAGTCGCTGAATTCCGACGCCGCCGGGCAGGTGCTGCAGGGCTGGCAGATGCTGCACGGCAATCCGCTGCTGCGCGGCTGGTTCCTGTCCGACGTGTCGTTCTACACGTTCGAGGTCCCGCTCGACGGGCTGGTCGCCACCGCGTTCGGGTTGCGGCCCGGCGACCTGAATATCGCGGCCGCGCTTATCTACACGCTGATCGTGCTGGTCGCGGCCCTGCTCGCGAAGGGAAAGGCGCGGGGCAGGGAAGGCGTGGTGCGCGCGCTGCTCGCCGCCGGGATCCTGGTCGCGCCCGTCCTGAACCCCGGCACCCACGTGCTGCTGCTGTCGGCGGACCACACCGGCGTCGCCGTTCCTGTCCTGCTGACGCTGCTGTTCCTGGACCTAATACCCGAGAAATGGTGGGCACCCGTCACCGCGTGCGTGCTGCTGACCTGGGCGCAGCTCGACGACCCAGTGGCCACGTACGCCGGCGCCCTCCCGCTGGCCGTGGTCTGCGTGGTGCGAGCGGCTAGCTCGCCCCGCTCGCCGCGGCCGCGTCGATGGTATGACATCGCCCTGGCGGGAGCGGCGGTCGCGTCGTACGGCCTGACGCGGGTGATCAGTTCGGACATCCGCGCGGCGGGCGGCTTCTACGTGTACCCGCCGCACGCCGTCGGAATCGCCCCGGTCACGGCGGTCCCGCACCAGCTTCTGGAAACCGTACAGGCCGCGCTGCTGCTGTTCGGCGCCAACTACTGGGGCGAGCACACCGCCTTCGACGCCGCCATGGGCTACCTGCACCTGGCCGGAGTGGCTGTCGCGCTGTGCGGACTCGCGCTCGCGGTATGGGGGCTGTTCTTCCGGCTCGGGGGTAGCTTCAGCCCGGACCCGTCAGGCGCGCCATCCGGCCGGGCTGCCCGGGCGGACCGGGTTAGCCAGGTGCTGGCGGTCGGCGCCTGTGTGATGCTGGCGGCGTCCGCGTTCGCCGCGCCCTCGGTGCCCGTGCACAGCGCCCACGAGATCGCGATCGTGCTGCCGCTGACCGCGGTTCTCGGCGGCCGGCTCGTGGGACCGTGGCTGTCCGGCGCTCGCCGGGCTGCGGCCGGCGTCCGGCGGCCCCTGACGGACGCGGCGCGTATCCCGGCGGCCTCCGTGCTCGCCGTCGCCGGGGCCTGCTACCTCGCGGTGCTCGGCTACACCGCCGCGCAGCCCGCCACACAACCGTCGACGCCGACCCTGGCGGGCTGGCTGGTCGCGCATCGGCTGACGTCGGGCCTGGCGGGCTACTGGGTCGCGAACCTCACCACGCTCAGCGCCGACGGCCAGGTGCGGATCGCGGGGGTGTCCGGCGGCGGTACCGCCGCGAACGCATGGGAAACCGAGGCAACGTGGTACAACCCGGCCGACTCCGCCGCGAGCTTCGTCATCCTGGCCTCTTCCCCGCCGTCGACGGCCAGCACCCCGCCATTGGCGGCGGTACGCGCCTTTTACGGCAAACCGGCCAGGACGTACCGGTTCCAGCAGTACACCGTCCTGGTCTACGACTACAATCTGCTGCGCCAGCTGCACCGGTTCTACTACCCCTGACCAGACGCCGTCCGATAACCCACTGGTCGATGGCCAGGCCTAGCGGTGGCCGGCATGACGTGTAAACTCGATCCCGAAATGAGTCTCACCCCGTGCGGGGCTCACCCCCTGTTTACAGAGGACGCAAATGATTGGTGACCTGTTCGACAGCCCGTGGAAGATCCTGATCATCGCGGTCATACTCGTCGTGTTTTTCGGGTCGCGCAAGCTGCCCGGTGCCGCACGTTCGCTGGGCCAGTCCATGCGCATCCTGAAGAAGGAAATGTCGGGCCTGCACCAGGACGACGAGCCGGACTCTTCCGTGTCCGCCACGGCCCAGGCGACGACTCAGGCCGCCCAGGCCGCGCCCGCGCAACTGCCTACCGCCGCCGCCCCTGACGCTCAGGCGCAGATCGCGGCGCTGCAGGCGCAGCTCAACGGCCTCCAGCAGGCGGTCGGCACCAACAGCGCCGCCCCGGCGGACACCCAGCAGACTCGCTGACCCAGAGGTATTTCCCGGAAGGGACTTAACGGTCATGGCGAAGAAGGCCGCGAGCGCGGTGGCGGGTGCGCGCATCGTGGGCGAGCAGTACGTGCGGATGAAGAACTCGCGGAACCCGGAGGGGCGGATGCCCCTCATGGACCACCTGCGTGAACTGCGCAATCGCGTGGTCAAGATCGCCCTCGCGGTTCTCGTCGGGGCGATCGTGGGGTGGGCGTTCTACCATCAGCTCTGGAACTTCATCCAGCGGCCTTACTGCCAGGCCGTCGGGGGCTGCAGGGTCAACGTCCCGGGCCACTCGCTCGTGCTTAACGGCGTGATGGACGGCTTCTACCTGCGCATCAAGGTCGCCGTCGTCGCTGGTGTGGTCCTGACCAGCCCGATCTGGCTGTATCAGCTCTGGGCTTTCATCGCTCCCGGCTTGTATTCCAGGGAGAAGCGCTGGACCTATCTATTCATCGGCAGCGCTGTCCCGCTGTTCGGCCTTGGATGCTTTTTCGCCTTCCTGGCGATGAGTCGCGGGCTGAAGTTCTTCATCGGGATGTCCGGCGGGCTCACGGACCTGTTCACCGCCGACACCTATATCGGGTACTGGATCGCGATGATCATCGGGTTCGGGCTCTGCTTCGAGGTGCCGCTCTTCCTTGTCATCTTGAACCTGGCCCGGGTCATCACCCATGAGCGGTTCAAGAAGTGGCGCCGGATCATCATCTTCCTGGTCTTCGTGTTCGCCGGCATCGCGTCGCCGAGCCCGGACCCGTTGACGATGCTCCTACTCGGCGGGGTCGTGGTGCTCCTCGTCGAGGTGGCTGAGATCCTCATCTACTTCAACGACAAGCGCTACGCCCGCAACCACCCTGACCTGTACGCGGGCCTGTCCGACGACGAGCTTTCGCCGCTCGATACGGTCGAGCCAGTGGACGTGGATAGCTCGCTGAACTGAACCCAATAGTCTTGGAGCCATGAGCACACCGGCGGCGACTCCGGCTGAGCGGTACACGCGGTTTCGTGACCGGCAGGCAGCCCCGGAATTCTCCTCGTTCCGCGATCTGTACGACTTCGAGTTCGACCCGTTCCAGGTGGCCGCCTGCGGCGCGCTGACCGCCGGGGACGGGGTGCTCGTGGCCGCGCCGACGGGATCGGGCAAGACGGTCGTGGGGGAGTACGCGGTGCACCTGGCCCTGGAGCAGGGCCGCAAGTGCTTCTACACCACCCCGATCAAGGCGCTGTCCAACCAGAAGTACAACGACCTGGTGCGCAGGTACGACGCTGACCGGGTGGGGCTGCTCACCGGCGACAACAGCGTCAACGGGAATGCCCCGGTGGTGGTGATGACCACCGAAGTGCTGCGCAACATGCTGTACGCCGGGTCGCCTACGCTGCGCAACCTCGGCTACGTCGTGCTCGACGAGGTGCACTACCTGGCCGACCGCTCCCGTGGCGCCGTCTGGGAAGAGGTGATCATCCACCTGCCCGAGTCGGTCCGGGTCGTGGCGCTGTCCGCCACGGTGAGCAACGCCGAGGAGTTCGGCGAGTGGCTGTCTCAGGTGCGCGGCGGGACGGAGATTATCGTCGACGAGCTCAGGCCGGTGCCGCTGTGGCAGCACATGCTGGTCGGGCGGCGACTATACGACCTGTTCACCGACGACGACCATCACCAGCTCAACCCCGAACTCATCCGGCTCGCCCAGCGGGACGCCTACCGGGCGCCGGCGTCCCGGCCCGGCCGCGGCGGACACCGTCCCCGGCGCCCCGCGCCGCCGTACCGGCCCGAGATCATCGACCGGCTGGACGCGGCGGGGCTGTTGCCCGCGATCACGTTCATCTTCAGCCGCGCCGGCTGCGACGCCGCCGTACAAGAGTGCCTGGCCGCCGGTCTGCGGCTGACCACACCGGACGAGGCCGCGCACATCGAGACGGTCGCGGCGCGGCGCACCGCGGACATACCAGAAGAGGACCTCGCCGTCCTCGGGTACCACGATTGGGTCACCGGGCTGCGCCGCGGCATCGCGGCACACCACGCCGGGATGCTTCCGGCGTTCAAAGAGGTCGTCGAGGAACTGTTCGCCGCCGGGCTTGTCCGGGCGGTCTTCGCGACCGAGACGCTCGCCCTCGGCGTGAACATGCCCGCGCGCACCGTCGTGATCGAACGGCTCGACAAGTGGAACGGCGAGGCGCACGCCGCGCTGACGCCGGGGGAGTACACCCAGCTGACCGGTCGGGCCGGGCGCAGGGGCATCGACGTCGAGGGGCACGCGGTTGTGCTCTGGCAGCCAGGCATCGATCCGGGTGCCGTGGCCGGGCTGGCGGGCACCCGAACCTACCCGCTGAACTCCAGCTTCCGCCCGTCCTACAACATGGCCGTCAACCTGACCGAACGTGCCGGGCGGGCGCGGGCGGCCGCCTTGCTTGAATCGTCCTTCGCGCAGTTCCAGGCCGACCGCGGGGTGGTCGGCCTGGCCAGGCGGCTGCGCCGGGTGCGCGCCACGCTGGACGAGCTGGCCGAGTCGATGACTTGCGATCGCGGCGATTTCATGGAGTACGCCCAGCTCAGGCATCAGCTCACCGAAGCGGAGCGCGGCGCTTCCCGCGGCCGTGCCTCCGCGCAGCGGGCGGCGGCGCTGCGCGCGCTCGGCGCGCTGCGACGGGGCGACATCATCCGGATCCCCAGCGGACGGCGGGCGGGCATGGCGGTGGTGCTCGCGCCGCCGCCCGCGAGCGACGTCTCCGCCCCGGCGCGCGCCGACGGGCCTCTGGTGCTGACCGCGAGCGGCCAGCTCAAGCAGCTGTCGGCGGCGGATTTCCCGGTGCCCGCCGAGCCGGTGGAGCGGCTCCGGGTGCCTCCCTCGTTCAGCGCGCGGTCCCCGAAGCACCGCCGCGATCTCGTCTCCTCCATGCGCAGCAGGCTCGCTGCCCGCGACTTCGACGGCCGCGGCCTGGGCGACCGCGGCCAGAATGGCCGCAACCGCCAGGCGGGCCGGCGCGGCAGGACGGACGACGGCGGACCCGACGACCTCGACCACGGCGCCCGCGACCACGGCGCCCGCGACCCCGACGGCGCCAGCGACGGCGACGTCGCCGAACTGCGGCGCAAACTCCGCCGTCACCCGTGTCACAGCTGCCCGGATCGCGAGAAGCACGCCAGGTACGCCGAACGCTACTTCCGCACGCTCCAGGAGGCCGACGAACTCGACCGCCAGATCGGCAGCAGGTCCCATGTCATCGCGCGGACGTTCGGCAAGGTGTGCGCGGTGCTCGAGCAGCTTGGCTACCTCGACCACGACACGGTGACCCCGGACGGCAAGCGGCTGGCGGGCCTGTACTCCGAACTGGACCTGCTCGCGGCCGAATGTCTGCGTCGCGGATTCTGGGAGGGGCTGAACCCGGCCGAGCTCGCGGCCTGCGTATCCGTGCTGTCGTTCGAGTCGCGCCAGCAGGACGACGAGCCGTCCTCGCGGTTCCCCAAGGGCCCGGTCCGGGACGTCCTCACCGCGATGACCAGGACCTGGGTGGAACTGGACCAGCTCGAAAAGCGCAGCGGCCTTTCGTTCCTGCGGGAACCGGACCCGGGCTTCGTGTGGGCGGCCTACCGCTGGGTGCGCGGCGCCAAGCTGGAAGACGTGCTCGATTCGGTGCCAGGCCTGACCCCGGGCGACTTCGTCCGCTCCACGAAGCAGCTCATCGACCTCCTGGACCAGATAGCCGGCGCCGTCGGCACCCCCGCGCCCGCTGCCGGCCCCCCCGCCTCGGCAGAGGCGGGTCAGGCGGAGAGTGTGCCTCCACGCGAGCGCGGCGTCGCCGCGACCGCCCATGCCGCTATCGACGCGATGCGCCGCGGCGTGATCGCCTACACCGGCCTAACCGACTAACGGGTCCCGGCCCGGGTGAGCCGCGGGTCGAGCAGTTCGATCCGGCCGGGGCCGACCAGGAAGACGCCGAACAGGATCGTGTGAGTGTCGTCCGGGATGCGCGCGATGACCTCGCGGGTGCTCCAGTCCCGGCCATCGGCCATGACGATGTGATTGTCGGGATCGGCCAGGGCAGCGGCCTGGGTCAGCGGCCCGCGGATGTCCACCGCCTTCCTGACCCGCAGGAACAGCCCGGCGCGGCCCTCGTCCGGCGCGACGCGGACCTGGCCCCTGAAGACGACGTCGGCGCCGCGGTAGTCGTCGGCGTAGATCTGCTGGGCCAGGAAGGCGAAACCTTCGGGCCGCGGCACAGCCGCGGACAGCACCGCGACGCCCGCGTCCGCGGCGACGCAGTAGTCGTGCCAATGGGAGGCGACGGCGTTCTCGGTGAAGCTGCCGCCGAGCCCCCAGCCATCCAGCCCGGCGGCGAAGGCCAGGTTACGCGGCTCGTACCGCGGCCGGTCATCGATCGCCAGGTCCCGCGCGGTGTGCTCGGGCGTGGGTCCGTCCTGGCCAGCCTCGGCCCGTGTCGCCCCGGCTGGCACCGCGATCCGGTCCATGACCGCGTCGGCGACTCGGATCCGCGCGCCCGTGGTGATGGCCATGGCCAGCCCGTCCACGACGCGCGCGATAACGTTCTCTGGACCGGCCGGGGTGGCCAGCTCGATCCGGGCCACGGTCACCTCCGGGCCAAGCTCGTCGATGTCCACCGCGGTCACGCGGGCTCCGGCCGCGTGCAACAGCCGGTCGGTCAGCTCATCCGCGCCTGGCCCGTCATCGTCGTCGAACCGGTGGCTGTCGCGGCCAAGCAGCCAGATGGGCAGGTCCCGGTGACCCGCGTCGTCGGCCAGCACGATGACGTGGGTCGGGAAGCGGTCCGGCACGGGGCCGAGGGGGATGCGGCGCTCAACGCGCGCGACGCGGACTGCGGTCATGTCTGTCCTCCGGAAGGCGGGAACGAGGTCGGGGCGATGCTCGGTGAGGTAGTCGCGCAGCCGGAGCCTGGCCTTGTGCAGGCTCGCCCGGGCCGCGCCGGGCCGTTCGGCGACTTGCCCGGCTGGCACGTCGGCGTAGTAGTGGAGGGTGACCGCGCGCCGCTGGCCCGCGGGCAGGCCGGCCACGGCCGCGCGCAGCGCGTCGGCGCGGTCCAGTTCCTCGGCCGAGGGCTGGCCGTCGGCCGACGTCGGGTGCAGCGGTTCTGGCCAGTCGGCCAACAGCGTGACCGGCGCGCGGCGGTGCAGGCTGCGGCAGACGTTGAGCACGATGCCGGCCAGCCAGCCGGCGAACCGGTCCGGATCCCGCAGCCGGTCCAGGGCCAGGAAGGCCTGCAGGAACGTTTCCTGCACGATGTCGTCCACGTCGCCCTGATCGGAGGTCAGCTGCCGGGCCCGGGCGCGGACCATCGGCTGGTGCCGCTCGACCAGCAGCCGGAACGCCACCGGGTCACCGCCGCGGGCCAGCCGGGCCAGGTCGCCGTCGCAGACGTCCGCGCTCACGGCGTTCCGCCGGCCGGCTCGGCGATGCGCAGGTCCGGGTTCCGCAGTGCGACCCGGCCCGGGCCGGTCAGGCCGATACCGAACCGGATGAGGTCGGCGTCCGCGGGGATCGGCGCCGTGACCTCGTATGCGGTCCAGTCATCGCGGCCGCCGACGATGGTGAGGCCATGGTCCTGCCGGGGCCGCCCCGTCCGCCACCTGTGCGCGAGGATTTCCAGCCGCGGCCCGGCCTGCCCGCCGAGCAGGTCGACGCGGATCTCGCCGCTGAAGATGACGGTGGCGCCGCGGTAGTCATCGGCGTAGATGGCCTGAACCAGGGCGGCCGACCCGGCGGGCCGCGTGACGGCGGAGGACAGGACCGCGGACGGCCCCTCGGCGGCGGCGGCATAGTCCGGGCCGCCGCCTGTCGCCCCCGGCCGGCCCGCGCCTGGCCGGTCCGAGTCGGGGCCGGACCACACGTCCAGGTCCCACCGGTCCAGACCGTCGGCGAAGCCCAGGTTGCGCGGCTCGTAGCGGGGCCGCCGACCGGACAGCGGATCCCGCGGCCAGCCCGGCGGCCTGTGGCCGGGCCGGGGCCGGGCGGCGGGCGGCACGCGGTCGAGGAACGGGGTGAGCAGGTCATCGCCCGGCACCGGGACGGCCAGCCGGTCCAGCACCGCGTCCGCCAGCCGGACCGGCGCGCCGGCCGCGGCGGCCAAGGCCAGGCCCCGGGCCAGCCCGGCGGTGACCTGCCGGGTTCCGGCCGGGCCGACGAGCCCGATCCGCGCCACGGTCACCTCCGGGCTCAGCTCGCCGGCATCCGCTTCTGTCACATCGATGTCCACCCCGGTCACACGAGCGCGGGCGGCGCCGAGCAGCCGGGTGGTGAGTTCCTGCGGCACGGCGGCGGTGATGATCTCATCGGCGCGCCGTTCGAGCAGTTGGGATAGGTCGCCCGCGCCAGGCAGCCAGATCGGCACGGCCCGGTGACCCTCGTCGTCGGCCAGCACGACCAGGTGACCGCGGGTCACGAATCCACCGTTGGCCAGCCTCCCGGGCCGGGCCTCGGCGTGCGCTATACGGAGAGTCGTCACATTCTTAAGTGTCCGCCGCGTGGTCCGGTGTTACCCGGGCCCCCACATATCGACGACATCTATCGATAGATCACCAACCTGGCATTGGTGCTGATCCATGGGCGCTTGTTACCGTAGGATCCCTAGGCCGCGCGCACCGCGTCGCCGCAACCGCCGAGGAGGTGCCCATGTCACGATCACTCGCCTCAGCAGCCGTACCGGCTACGGTCATGACTCCGCTGCCGCGGGTAGAAGGCACCTGTCCGGAGCTGCTGACCGCGGCGATCCGCCGCGAAGTACGCAAGCACGGCTCCTGGCCGGACACCGCGGACCGCGTCGCCGCCACGCTGCGCCGTCACCTGCCCGGTCCCAACCTGCTGAGCCGGCGCCAGCTCGCGGGGGACCCGGCCGGCTATCAGACGCACCTAGTGCACGCGGAGCCCGAAGGAACGTTCTCCATCGCGGTCATGGTGTGGCGGCCCGGTCAGGTGACCCCGATCCACGATCACGTGAGCTGGTGCGTGACGGCCGTCCTCCAGGGCACCGAATACGAGGAGATCTTCGCCCCGCGCCAAGGCCACTTGCGGGTAGTCGCCCGCAACGAGAACCCGGTAGGCACGGTGAGCGGCTTCGCCCCTCCTGGCGACATCCATCAGGTCCGCAACCGCGGCACGGGAATCGCGGTCTCGATGCACGTCTACGGCACCGACATCACCCGCGTAGGCAACAGCATCCGCCGCGAGTACACCCTCCCCACCCGCTAACCCGCTCCCGACCCGCCCCCCGCCCCTCTGCCGCTCCCCGGCGCGCACCCGCGCCCTGCCGCCCCTTGCCCCTCTGCCGCTCCCCACCGCCCCATCGCCAACGTCCCCCGTGCCGTCGCCAGCTCCGGCCGAACCTCTGCCGCCACACCAGCCCCACCCGCTCACTTCGCATACCTTACGCATGGATATTCCGGACAAATCGCCCCAGAAAGTGGTCACAGGGTGTGCGAAGTCGGCTCTGGGCATGGGCCGGAGGCTGTCAGGCCGTCAGGCGGCTCGCATCACGAGCCGCCTTAGTCCCTCAGGGCGCGGGAGTGATTACGGGGGGAGCGGTTGGCGACGCATGCGGGCACCCCGCCACGGTTCCGCGCCCCGCCGCGCCCCGCCCGCGCCCCGCCGCGCCCCATCAACCCCCGCCCCGGCCCGCTAGAACAAGTCCGGGAATCAGAGTTGTATCAGCGACCGTTAACGATATATCGTTGAGAACGAAAGACGATAGAACGACGATCGAAAGAGGTGAAGCGCCATGCATGAAGAGCACAGGCGCGGTATGCGAGACGAAGGCTGGGGACCGCCCCGGCCAGGACGTGGCGAGTGGGGGCCTAGGCCCGGACGCGGCCCTGGTGGCCGTGGCCGCGGCGGACCCGGGGGACCCGGCTGGGGCGGCTTTGGCCGCCGCTGGGGCTGGGAACCTGGGGAGCCGATGCCGCCGATGGAGAAGATGTTCCTACGGAGCCGCTTCGAGGGACGCGGGCCGCGTGCCCGGCGCGGCGACGTGCGGGCGGCGATACTTGACCTGCTCGCCGAGGGCAATGCCTGGAACGGTTATCAGATCATCCAGGAGATCGCTCAGCGCACCGACGGGGTGTGGCGGCCGAGCGCGGGTTCGGTGTATCCGGCCCTGCAGCAACTCGAGGACGAGGGGCTGATCAGCCCTGAGGGCGAGGGCCGCCGCCGGATGTACACGCTCACCGACGAGGGCCGGGCGTACGCCGAGGCCCACGCCGATGAGCTCCGCAGGTCCTGGGACGCAGCGGCCGGGATGGCCGACGAGGCCGCGTTCGAGCTGGGCGACATGATCCGGCAGCTGATGATGGCCGTCATGGAAGTACGTCGCTCCGGCTCATCGAGCCAGATCGCGGAGGCGCGCCGCGTGCTCACCGAGGCACGCCGTTCCGTGTACCGCATCCTCGCCGAGGACGACCCGGCGAGCGCCGAGACCGCTCCAAGCGCGTCAAGCGCCGATGAGGACGTCCAGGACTCGGCCGAGTGACCGACCCGGAACTCCCGAGTCACCTTACGGCGCGTCGCACCACGCGGCGCGCCGTAAGCTCTCAGCGGAGGCGAGCGGGCAGCCCTCCCGCGAGCCAAAGGGGAAAAGCGCCCGGAGGCGAGTGGGGAAACACAGCGAGAGGGGAAATCATTCATGACCGAACCGGTAGTCCTGGTCGGCGACCTGGTCAAGCGGTACGGCGAGGTAGAAGCGGTACGCGGCATCAGCTTCGAGGTCCAGCCGGGGGAGACCTTCGGCTTCCTCGGCCCGAACGGTGCGGGCAAATCCACCACCATCAAGATCCTCTGCACCCTCGCTGAGCCCACCAAGGGCGCCGCGCGGGTGGCCGGCTTCGATGTCGTGAAGCAGCGCGACATGGTACGGCGCAACATCGGCCTGGTCTTCCAGGACACCACGCTCGACAACTACCTCACCGGCGAGCAGAACCTCAGGTTTCACGCCGACCTCTACGGCGTCCCCAGGGCACAGCTACAGCCACGGATGCGCCAGGTCCTGGACATGGTCGGCCTCTGGGACAGGAGGCAAGCCGAGGTCGCCACCTACTCGGGCGGCATGAAGCGCCGCCTGGAGATCGCCCGCGGCCTGCTGCACGCCCCGCGCGTGCTGTTCCTCGACGAGCCGACCGTGGGACTTGACCCGCAGACCCGCAGCTCGATCTGGGAGTACATCAACGACCTCAAGCAGCGCGAGGACATCACGATCTTCCTCACAACGCACTACATGGACGAGGCGGAGAACTGCGACAGGATCGGCATCATCGACCACGGCAAGATCGTCGCCATCGACACGCCGGAGAACCTGAAGGCGAGCGTCGGCACGGACCGGGTGCAGATCAGCACGGCCAACGACGAGGCCGCCATCAAGGAGATCAAGGACAGCTTCGGCCTCGACGCCGCCATTCACGAGGGCATGGTCACCTTTAACGTAGAGGAGGGCGAGCACTTCGTGCCGCGCCTGTTCGCCGAGCTATCGCAGCAGATCCGCAGCGTGAGCGTGGCCCGCCCGAGCCTCGACGACGTGTTCATGTCCTACACCGGCAAGACGATCAGGGACGCTGAGGCGACGGTCGGCGACCGCAACCGCGCCCACATGATGGCGTTCCGCAGGGGGAGGTAGGCACCGATGGCAATCGAAGTAAGTAGCCCGGACGCCGCACAGGTCACCGAGGCGATCCGCGTCTCCGTCCCCGAGGCCGGGTTGCGGCAGGACCTCAGAGCCGTCAACATCGTCTGGCGCCGTGAGCTGATCAGGTTCCGCAACGACCGTCTCCGCATGGTCACCTCGCTGGTGCAGCCGATACTGTTCCTGTTCGTCCTCGGCACCGGGCTAGGGTCGCTGGCCGGCCACGGACTGCCGCATGGCATCGACTTCAAGACGTTCATCTATCCCGGGGTGCTCGCGATGTCCGTGCTGTTCACGGCCATTTTCGCGGCGGCGTCCATTGTCTGGGACCGTGAGTTCGGCTTCCTGCGGGAGATGCTCGTGGCGCCGGTGAGCCGGTCCGCGCTGGTAATCGGGAAATGCCTGGGCGGTGCGACCGTCGCCACATTTCAGGGACTAGTGATCCTCGCCCTTGCGGGCGTCGCTCATGTACCCTACGACCTTGGTCTGTTCCTCACCGTAATCGGCGAGTTGTTGCTGCTCTCGTTCACGCTCACCGCTTTCGGCGTGATGATGGCGGGCCGGATAAAGCAGATGCAGGCGTTCATGGCGTTGACCCAGATGCTGGTGATGCCACTGTTCTTCCTGTCCGGTGCGCTTTACCCGCTCAACGGACTGCCGGCCTGGTTGACCGTGCTGACGAGGCTGGATCCGCTCACCTACATCGTGTCCCCGATGCGCCACGCGGTCTTCAGCCACCTGAACATCCCGCCGCAGGCGCTGCACCAGATTGCCCCCGGCGTCACCTGGAACGGCTGGGAGGTCCCGGTCGGGCTGTCGCTGGGAATGGTGGCGCTGATGGGCGCCGTGCTGCTGGGCATAGCGATCGTGGAGTTCCGCCGCACCGAGTAAACTAAGTAACACGGAAAGTAACAGGAGTAAACCGCGACCGGAGAAATGCCGGTCGGGAAAAAGAGGGCGACGCCGGGTGGCTACGGGGGCAAACCACCCGGCGTCGCATTCATCGGCGTTCCGACGGGGGCCCGGAACGCCGGCAGCGGTGCCCCGACGGGGGACCAGAGCACCCATATGAATGGTACACGTAACTACCCCCCTATGTGTCAAGACCCAATTACAGTCGGACACGAACGGGTGGTATTTTTGCTGCTCATGTTGCTTGGAAGATGTTCAACTGCGGCGTGTTGCGCCGCAAGGCGAAAGATTCCGAATGTCCGTTTGATTCCATGAAAACATCACTTGCGTCAGGTGAAGCGAGTGAAACCGCAGCGCTACCGAGGCTGAGGAGGACCGCCACCACGGCCGGGGAGGACCGCCACCGCTGATGCGAAGAAACGTCACTGCGCCTGGGGAGCACCCTCGACGCGCCTGAGAAGGCGCCGTCACCGCGGCTGAGAAGGCCCGTCGTCTCGCTGGTCAGAAGACTCGCCGGGTTCCCTGCGGGCAGGCAGGTTCGTCCGGTACTCCATGAACCCGCGGACGTTGTCCGGCTCCCGTCCGCCGTTAGCGAAAACCACCGCGAAGTACGGAATGACGATCGCTCCGACCGCGGGGATGGCCGTCAGCCACCCAAGGTGGTTGACGAACATGATGACCGCGATCGCGAGACAGAAGGTACGGATGGCCATCATGATCAGGTACCGGTGCTGCCGGTACGTGATGTCCTCCGACATCGGGCGGCGTGCCTGGGTGACCAGAGGCACCTGTTCGCCGCGCCCGAGATGACCTATCCTCACCCTTCAACCGTATCGCGCGCCGAGCATGCCGGCCACACCGCGCGACCAGCCAGCTTCGGGGTCAGCTCGCCTGGCTCACCGACGACATGTTGAACCCTTCCACGCGCAGCGGCGGCATCGCCGCGCGGGTGAAGTAGTCGCCCCACTCGCGAGGCAGCGTCTGCTGGGTCGCGCCCACCTCGAGCAGCCGGGAGAGCATCCCCACCGGCGACTCGTTGAACCGGAAGTTGTTCACCGCGCCGACCACCTCGCCCTCCTCGACCAGGTACACGCCGTCCCTGGTGAGGCCGGTCAGCAGCAGCGTCTGCGGGTCCACCTCGCGGATGTACCACAGGCAGGTCAGCAGCAGGCCTCGTTTCGTCGCCCCGATCATCGACGACAGCGACGCGGAAGAGTCCGCCGCCATCACGAGGTTGTCCACCGCCGGCGTCACCGGCAGCCCCGCCAGCCGCGCCGAATACCTGCTGGAATGCAGCGCGCTCAGCCTGCCGCCCGAGATCCACGCCGCGCGCCCGGCGGGCAGCCCGTTGTCGAACACCGACGAGTCACGCCCCGACGCGTGCGCGACGACGAACGGCGCGCACTCAAGCCCCGGGTACGACGGGTCGCTGAACAGGTCGACCGCGACCGCCGACAGCTGTTCCCCGATCCGTGTCCCCGTGCCGCGCCCGAGGGACCCGCCCGGCAGGGAGAACACGGTCCTGCCCTCGCCGGCATCGCGCGCTCCCGCCGTCCAGTACAGGTTGATCATCAGGTCGGCCACCGCGGTCGGCGGCAGCAGCGTCTCGTAGCGCCCGGCGGGCAGCTCCACCCGCCGCGCCTGCCAGGACAGCCGCTCGGCCAGCCCGGCGTCCATCCCGGCCACGTCGATGTCGGTGAAGTCACGCGTCGCCGCCCCGTCCCACGCCGACCGCGCCAGGTCCGCGGACTTGGCGTTCAGCTCAAGCCGCCCGGCCGGCTGGTCGTACCGCAGCCGCACGCCCGCCGACGTGCCCAGGAAGGTCGAGGTGACCCCGTGCTCGGCGAATCCGTACAGCTTGCGCCCCGCCGCCTCGGCCGTCCGCAGCGTCTCGCCCAGCTGCTCCGCGAACGCGCGGAACACTCCAATGGAGGTGGCGGCCGCCGGTTCATCCCAGCGGGGGGTTCCGGGGGGTCGTCCCCCCGGGCTAGCAGAGTGTTCCGAACGGTGACCAGCTTCTCCAGTCACGAGCTCCTCCGCGTCCTCGGCGGCCGAAGCCTCGGCGGCGGCCTTCTCCGCCTCGCGCACGACGTCTTCGACCTGGTCGGGCCGCACGCCTGACCGCGACACGACCCCGACACCCGCGGTGCCGTCCGCTCGCCGGTCGATCGAGATCACCGTGAGGCTGCGAGAAGCGGCGACCCCGTTCGTGGTCAGCGTGTTACCCGCCCACCGCAGGTTCGCCGTCGACCCCTCGTCAGCGACGATGACGCAGTCCGACCCCGGCCTGGCCGCCGCGAGCGCGCGCTCAACTGTCTCCTGGGGAGCTGGCCGGTCACCGTTCGGAATAATGCTCTGCTGCCCGCTCACGAGCTACCTTCCTCCGCCGTGTTGAGCACCCGGACACCGCGGAAGAGCGCCGCCGGTGTGCCGTGGCTGACCGGCGCGACCTGGCCGGGCTGGCCCTTGCCGCAGTTGAATGCGCCGCCGAGCACGTAGGTCTGCGGCCCGCCGACCGCCTCCATCGAGTTCCAGAAGTCCGTCGTCGTCGCCTGGTACGCCACGTCCTTGAGCTGCCCGCTGAGCCGGCCGTTCCTGATCAGGAAGAATCGCTGGCCGGTGAACTGGAAGTTGTACCGCTGCATGTCGATCGACCAGGACTTGTCGCCGATGATGTAGATGCCGTCCTCGACGTCGCCGATCAGCCCGGCGGTGTCCTGTCCGCCGTCGGCGGGCCGCAGGGACACGTTCGCCATCCGCTGCAGCGGCATGTGCCCGGGGGAGTCGGCGAACGCGCACCCGTTGGACCGGCCGAACCCCTTGAGCCGGGCCATCCGCCGGTCGAGCTGGTACCCGACGAGGACGCCGCCAGAGATGAGGTCCCAGGACTGGCCGGCCACGCCCTCGTCGTCGTACCCGATGGTGGCGAGCCCGTGCTCCGCGATGCGGTCGCCGGTCACGTTCATGACAGGCGAGCCGTACCGCAGGGAATTGAGCTTGTCCAGCGTCGCGAACGACGTACCGGCGTAGGCGGCCTCGTAGCCGAGCGCCCGGTCGAGTTCGGTGGCGTGACCGATGGACTCGTGGATGGTGAGCCACAGGTTCGACGGATCGATCACCAGGTCGTACCGGCCCGGCTCGACGCTCGGCGCCATGAGCTTCTCCGCGAGCAGGTCGGGCAGGCGCGCGACGTCGCCGTCGAGGTCGCAGCCGGAACCGGTGAGGTACTCCCAGCCGCGCCCGGCCGGCGGGGCGATCGTGCGCATGTCATCGAAGCCGGACTCGGTGACCGCGATGGCGGTGAGCTCCGGATGCAGCCTGACCCGCTGCTGCGTCGCCGTGGTGGCGCCGTCGGTGTAGAACTTGCACTCCTTGACCTGCAGCAGGCTCGCGTCGACATGGGTGACGGCATCGTGCGCCATGAGCTGTGCCGACCAGGCGGCGAGCTTGTCGATCTTCTCTTTCGGCGAGACCGTGAACGGGTCGACGTCGTAGGCCGATACCCAGGTCACGTCGCCGTAGGCGGGCTCGGGCGCTAGCTCGATGCGTTCGGTGTTCATCGCGGCGGCCACCCGCGCGACCTCGACGGCAGCCGCCGCGGCGCCGGCCGCGGCCTGCGGACTCAGGTCGACGGCGGAGGCGAACCCCCAGGTGCCGTCCACGACGACGCGGACGGCGAGCCCGCTGTCGTCGGCGTCGGACGAGCTCTCCAGCTTGCCGTCGGCAAGCCTTATTCGCTGCCCGCGGACCCGCTCGACGCGAAAGTCGGCGTGCTGCGCGCCCAGCCGGTGAGCCTGGTCCAGCGCGGCGTCGGCGAGCGCCTTCAACGGCAGGCCCGCGAACTCCGGATCGATCCGTGCATTGCCATCATCCACGCCACAAGAACCTATCGCACACCCTCGTTCATCTTCCCACCAGATATCCCGTGCCACGCTCGCACCTGCGCGAAGCCGCCGCGGAAACGGACTAAGTCCGGCCTCGCCACTTGAGTGGAGTACTTCAACACGCCTTGACTTCGGTGCCTTGCGGTGCCAATCTTTGTTACGGTTTGTCCCAGATGGTCCTACGGGGTGGCAGCGCTGGACGGTAAACGGGGAGCCTAATGAACCCTCAGCGGATCTGGTCGTGATGATCTCAGCCGTCGCGTTCATCGCCGTCGCCATCGTCTTGTGCGCTGCCGCGGTGATGGCGATATTCGGGATCACCAATGTCGCCATGTCAGGCCCGAAGGCCATCGAAAACGACGGTCTTCATCGCGGGCTCGCGGCGCCAGCCTGGTCTCTTCCGGATTCGTCCGGGCGAATCCTTGTGTCGCCGTCGACTAAGCCGTTTCAGCTGATGGTGTTCACCGACCACTCGCTGAAGTCTTTCCCTTCCGTGGTCGACGGACTGAAGATCCTCGCCGGCCAGACGGCGGACCTCGAAATAATCGTGTTGCTGGCCCAGGACAACGCCGCGGCCGTCGGGGTACTGCGACTGCTCGGCCTTGGTGACCTTCCTGTGGTGACCGGCACGCCCGCGCTGTACGGGCGCTACAACGTCAGGGTTACCCCGTTCGTCATATTTGTTGATTCCGCGGGCCGGGTACGCGCGTCGAGCCTGGTTAACCACGAATGGCAGATTATGAAGCTGTGGCGGCTGGCTAACATCCCGCTATCGCCCGATCCCGTCTCGCGCGCCCGCCGTTTCCCTGGGGGCCGCCAGCCAGCGGGGGTGGTATAGCGGCGATGGATGTGCTCGTCCTGGGAGCGAAAGCCGCCCTCGCGGTAATGCTGCTTGTCGCGGGCGGTGCGAAGCTAGCGGACCTGACGGGTTTCGCCGCGGTCGTCCGCCTCTTCATTCCCCTGCGCGGCCTGGCTCCGGCTTACAAGTACCTCGCGACAACCGTCGCGGTCGCGGAGGTAATCCTCGGCAGCGCGAGCCTGTCGTTCCCCGCCGTCGAGTGGATCAATCTGGTCGTGCTGGCCGCCGGATGCGCCTTCGCGGCGGTCTCTGTCGTTGGGTTCGCCCGGCACCGCGGGAAGTCGTGCCGGTGTTTCGGGGCGCTGTCCCGGCGGACCTTCGATGTGCCGGGGATCCTGCGCGGCGCGCTGATCGCGGCGTTCGCCGCGGTAGCCACCGTTGGCGTCAGCGGGCCGGCCGTTCGGCTCGGCGTGCCGGCGCAGATCCTCTTGCTCGCGGCGGCGGTGCTGGTCCTCGCGGTCTCGTTCACCGCGGCCAAAGCGCTCGCGGCTGTCCCGCAAGCCCGATCGAGGTAGGTCCCCCCCATGACGATTCCGCTGTACCTTGCCATCGCGCAATGGATCCTGCTGCTCGCGCTTGGCTTGCTGGTATTCATCATGTACCGGCAGCTTGGCCATTTTTTCGCCGGACCCACGACCACGGCTGAGTTCGGGCCAGCCATCGGCACGGGTGCCGCCGGCTTCGAGTACACCCGGGTGAGCGACGGCACGAGGCGGCACTTCGCGGCCGGGGATGGCCAGCCGGCACTGGTGGCGTTCGTCGATCCGACCTGCCCCGCGTGCGAGGCGCTGGTGAGCAACTTGAACACCGCCGCCGATAGCGGTGAACTCGATGATCTCCGCGTGCTGCTGGTCACCTGGGACCCGCCGGCTTATATCCAGATTTCAGACACGTTCCGCGCGACGCGGCTCGAGATCGGGCGGCCTGTCTCACACGCCGCCAAGGATGATTACAACGTGACCGCCACGCCTTTGCTCGTGGCGATCGACATGCAGGGTGTCGTCCGTGCCGCGGGCGCGGTCCGGCATCTTAACGACCTCCGTGCCTTCATCAGCAAGGCCAGTTCCCCGGCCCGACGGTCCCCCGCGCCGATCGCTATCGTTGCCACCCCGAATCCAGGAGAATAGAGGCCTAAAACCATGCGGCTCGGCCAGAAGCTCGACTCGCGCGTCGCGCACCTGTCAGAAACGCTCACCCGCCGGATCTCGCGCAGAGACGCACTGCGGACGGCCATCGTAGGCGGCGCGACGAGTATCGCCGTGATGTCGCTCGGTCAGAAGCCCGCCCTGGCTCAATCCTGCTATTGCGGCCCGACCGTCCACTGCGATAACTACGGTCACAAGTGCCCTTCCAACGGCTGCCCGACCGGGTACGAGGCGTGCAAGCAAGGATCCGACTACTACTGCTCGTGCGCGCAAGGTCATTTGAACCGGCAGGGTTACTGCTGCGAGTGGGCGGCGGGCACGTGGATCGCTTGCACCGGGCTCGGCAAGGGCTACGGCTATAAGAAGTGCTATGACTGCATATCTGTCGGCCGGGGCAATGAGCACGATCGCTGCACCGACTGGTGCACCTGCCTAGGCGAATGCATCTGCTGCACCTGCACGAAGCCGGAGGAAGTCCGCAGCGAGATGGCACGCGTTCAGTTACCGGCCTGGCGTAAACCGTCATGCCTACGGCCAGCGCCGCGATATTCGTCGCATGCCTTGTTACCCTGGCGGCGACGAACGGCTACTCCAAGGCCTACTCTCCTTGAGGCGCTAACTCCGCGGCGTCTCTCGCCGCGAGCCTTCCGGTCGGGAGGATCGCACGACAGGTGTCCGTTGTCGCGGCATACGCGATTCCGGCCATCGTCGGCTGGATGGTGGTCGGACTGCTGTTGAACTCCTGCGATCTCCGGCGCCCGGCACTATTCCTTATCGTCATCTACTGCCTGTACTACGGGCTCACCGAAGCGACCGGAATACGTGGCCTCCGGCCTCCGGGCAGGAACTGGCAGGTGCCCCAAACCTTCGTTGTCGGCACCTCACGCCGTCGGCGAACGCTGATCTGGGGGGCGATCCTGGGCCCCGGCTTTTTCACGCGCAACCCTTACGCCGGGTTCGGGCTGCTGCCGCTCGGCGTCGCCGCGCTGGATTCCGTCCCTGCGGGCGTGCTGGCCGCCGCGGCGATCGGGTTCGCGCACGGCACTGGCCGGGCGCTGGGTTTGCTCCGTGATGCTCGTGATGCTCGCGATGCTCGCGATGCTCGCGGGACCGATCCCAGTGGCTATCTTCAATCCGTGCTCAGGTTGATGTACTGGCGAAAGTTCGACGGCATAGCCCTGCTCGCGCTCGGCGTCATGGCCGTGTTCACGTTCGCGCGTCCCTGGTGACCGCGGCTGGGGCAGCATCATGCGGGTGTGTCGCCGTATCTGGCGGAAACCTACAAACCTTCGTCTGCGTACTTCGTCCGGCGGACCGCCCGTCTCCCAGCCCCCCCTGGGGTAACCTCGGCTGGCTAGAGGATCGACGGGTAGGAGGCCGATCGTGGGTCGTTCTGTGCTGGTGACCGGCGGGAACCGGGGGATAGGGCTGGCGATCGCGCGGCGGCTCGCCGCCGACGGGGACACCGTCACGGTGACGTCACGCTCCGGCGACCCGGTCGAGGGCCTGTCCGTGGTGCCCTGCGACGTGCGGGACGCCGAATCGGTGGACATGGCGTTCTCCGCGGTCGAGCGGGAACAGGGGCCGGTCGAGGTGCTGGTCGCCAACGCGGGCATCACCCAGGACCAAGTGCTGGCGCTGATGAGCGAGGACGCCTTTACCGGCGTGCTCGACACCAACCTGACCGGCGCCTACCGCGTCGCCAAGCGCGCCGTGCGCGGCATGATGCGGATGCGCCGCGGCAGGCTGATCTTCATCTCCTCGGTGGTCGGCCTGTACGGGTCGAGCGGACAGGCCAACTACGCGGCATCCAAGGCCGGCCTGGTCGGCCTCGCCCGGTCGCTGGCGCGCGAACTCGGCTCGCGCGGGATCACCTCGAACGTCGTCGCCCCTGGCTTCGTCGACAGCGACATGACGGCGGTGCTGTCAGCAGACCGCAAGGCGGCCATCATCGGCGGGGTGCCGCTCGGCAGGTATGCCACGGCACAGGAGGTGGCCGGCGCGGTCGCGTTCCTGGCCGGCCCTGACGGCACCTACGTCACCGGGGCGGTAATCCCGGTAGACGGCGGCCTCGGCATGGGACATTAAGCTGCGCTCGACTAGCGCCCCCGCGACAACGGAAACTCGACTAGCGCCCCCGCGACAACGGAAACTCGACTAGCGCCCCCACGACAACGGAAAGCTGACTGCAATGGGAATCCTCGACGGCAAGCGGATCTTGGTGACCGGCGTGCTCACCGACGCCTCTATCGCCTTCCACGTGGCCCGGGTCGCGCAGGAGGAGGGCGCGACGCTGGTGCTCACCGGATTCGGCAGGCTCAGCCTGGTCGAGCGAATCGCCAAGCGGCTGCCCAAGCCGGCCCCGGTGCTCGAGCTTGACGTCACCGACCCGGCCCACCTGGAGTCACTCGCCGCGCGGGTCAGCGAGCACGTCGAGGGGCTTGATGGCGTGGTGCACGCGATCGGCTTCGCGCCCCAGTCCGCGCTCGGCGGCAACTTCCTGACGACCGCCTGGGAGGACGTCGCGACCGCCGTGCAAGTGTCCACGTTCTCGCTGAAGTCGCTGACGATGGCGGCGCTCCCGCTGATGCCCCAGGGCGGGTCGGTCGTCGGGCTGGACTTCGACGCGAGGATGGCGTGGCCCGGCTACGACTGGATGGGCGTGGCCAAGGCGGGCCTGGAGTCCTGCGCGCGGTACCTGGCCAGGGACCTCGGACCGCGGGGGGTCCGGGTCAACCTGGTGGCGGCCGGCCCGCTGAAGACGATGGCGGCCAAGTCCATCCCCGGCTTCGAGAAGTTCGAAGACATCTGGTCGGACCGGGCGCCGCTCGGCTGGTCGGCCACCGACGCGGAGCCCGCGGCGCGTGCCTGCGTAGCCCTGCTTTCCAACTGGTTCCCCGCGACAACCGGCGAGATCGTGCACGTAGACGGCGGCGTCCACGCGATGGGCGTCTAACACCCGTCGCCAGTGTTCCCGCGTTTGCTTGCGCTGTCGTGGCTTGGTCCTGATACTCCAATGCATGGGAGGTTCCGCGGCCGAGGCCCCGACTACACCAGACGCAGAACCAGTCGGCCGCATCCGCGCCTCCGACGCCGAACGCGACGAGGTGCTCGCCCGGCTGCGTGAGGAGTTCGTCGTCGGCCGCTTGTCGCACGACACGTTCCTGATCCGGCTGGACGCGGTGCTGCAGGCGCGCCACCTGTCCGACCTGCCCCCGCTGCTCGCGGACCTCGAGCCCGCCGTCGCCGAGCCCGCGCCGGGCGGCCCCCCCGGGCCAGGCCCCGCCCGGCCAGGCCCACCCGCGCTGCCGCACTCCCTGGTGCCCGAGCCGAGCCCGGCCGGGGCCGGCGGGCCCGCCGGGCCCGCCTGGCCGGAGCCGGATATGCCCGGTACGGTGGCGCCATACCCGGCCGAGCGTCGCGGCGGAGTACCGTTCCCGTCGGCCGGACAGCCGTCCCTGGCTCGCCGCCTGCGTGCGGCGCTGGATCGCTGGCTCCGTCCCCCCGCACCTCGCAGGCCGCTTCCGCTTCAGTTTCCGCGCGGCTCTGGGAAGTTCTTCAGCATCGGCAGGAACGACCGCTGCGACCTGGCCATCGCCGACGTGACGGTGTCCCGGGTGCACGCCACGCTGGAGCGGACGGACGACGGCTGGCTGCTCACCGACCTTGGCTCGACCAACGGCACGCGGGTGAACGGCTGGCTGGTCCGCGAGCACGTGCCGGTAACGGCGGGGGACCTAGTCAGCTTCGGCAAGGCCGAGTTCTGGCTCACCGCGGACCAAGGCAGCTAGAACGCCCAGAAACGCCGCCAGTACCGTCTCCACCCGGCCCGCCCATTTCCGGGCAATGTTCTAAAGTCGGAAGTGTGACAACGGTTCTGCTCATCCGCCACGGCCTCACCGCCACCACCGGGCAGGTGCTCACCGGCTGGCTGCCCGGCGTCGGCCTTGACGAGCGCGGGCGCGCGCAGGCCACCGCGCTGGCCGCGCGGCTGGCGCCCATCCCGCTCGACGCGATCGTGAGCAGCCCGCTTGACCGCTGCCGGCAGACCACCGAACCGATAGCGGCCGCGCGCAACGGCAATCTCGACACGATCGTCAGCGATCCGCGGCTGGGCGAGTGCCGCTACGGCGACTGGACCGGCAGGTCACTGAAGGAACTGGAGAAGGATCCGCTGTGGCCGGTCGTCCAGGCGCACCCGAGCGCGGTCCGGTTCCCCGGCCACGAGGGCGAGTCGATGCTCGACATGCAGCACCGCGCGGTCGCCGCGGTCCGGGACTGGAACGAACGGCTCGGCAAGGACGCGACCTACCTGATTTGCTCGCACGGTGACGTTATTAAGGCCATCGTGGCGGATAGCCTGGGATTGCACCTTGACCAGTGCCAGCGCATCCAGGCGGACCCCTGCTCGCTTACGGTGATCCGCTATACGACGCTGCGGCCGTTTTTGCTCAGGCTGAACGATGTGGGAGGTGGCGTGGACGACCTGCTGCCGCGGGCGGCGGACGCCGCCCGGGCTGGCCTTGCGGCAGAGAGCGACGCCGTGGTCGGCGGCGGAGCGGGCAGCCCGGCCGCGGCGACCGTCGGCGGGACCGGATTTCCGGCGGCCCCCGCTAGTGACGGGCTGGCTGACAGGCGAGGATAGGACTATGCCGGTCTTTTACTATGACCCGCCGGACAGGTTCGTGGCCGGCTCTGTAGGGCAGCCGGGCGACCGGACGTTCTACCTGCAGGCGACCTCCACCGGTCGCGTGACGAGCGTTGTCCTGGAGAAGTTCCAGGTCAGCCTGCTGGCCGAACGCATCGACGAACTGCTCGACGAAGTCCTGCGCCGGACAGCCGGCAGCACCGCCATCCCGGCCGCCGCACCCGACGCGCTGCGCGACGACGGTCCCCTCGACCTGCCGCTCACCGAGGACTTCAGGGTCGGGGCCATCGCGCTGGCCTGGGACAGTGACGGCGACCGCGTGGTCATCGAGGCGCAGGAGGAGAGCGACCAGCCGGTCGAACCGCTCGCCGACGACGTCCCCCCCGACGGACCCGGCGTGCTCCGGGTGCGGATCTCGCCGGGGGCGGCCAGGGCGTTCGCGCAGCGCGCGCTCCAGCTTGTCGCGGCCGGACGGCCGCCGTGCCCGCTGTGCGGGCTGCCGCTCGACGCGGGGGGCCACGTCTGCCCACGGCAAAACGGCCACCGGGTCAGCCATGGCTGATCGCGCCACTGCCGGGGATACGGAGTTCCCGGCCAGCGAGCGCGAGGCGCTCGACCTGCTCGAGAACGGAACCATGGACGTGGAAGGCCGTCTGGTCGACGCGTCGAACGCGACGCTGTTCTGCACGATCAAGGGCGGCGGCGCCGAGGCGTCCTGCGTGTACAAGCCGGTCGCGGGGGAACGGCCGCTCTGGGACTTCCCGACTGGGACGCTGGCCGGGCGGGAGGTCGCCGCCTACGCGGTGTCCCGGGCAGGGGGGTGGAACATTGTGCCGCCGACCGTGATGCGCGACGGCCCGTTCGGCCCGGGCATGGTGCAGCTGTGGATCGATCTGGACCCGGACGTGGACCTGCTCGCCCTGGCCCGCCGCAACGATCACGCCGGATTGCGCGACATGGCGGTCTTCGACGCGGTCATCAACAACGCGGACAGGAAGATAGGCCACCTGCTGCCCGTCCCCGACGGCCACCTGTACGGCTGTGACCACGGTGTCTGCTTCGCCGAGGATTACAAGCTGCGCACCGTGCTGTGGCAGTGGCGTGGCAAGACGCTGCCCCGGCGCTCAGTTGAGGCGCTGCGCGGCCTGGCCGACGACCTGGCCAGCGGCTGGCTGGCCAAGGAACTGCCGAAGTACCTGACCCGCCGCGAAGTAGGCGCCACCAAGGTCAGGATCGACAAGCTCCTCAAGCACCGCGTCCACCCGTACCCCTCGGAGGACTGGCCCGCCGTCCCCTGGCCCCCAGTCTGAAGACCCTTTTCATACCGAACGGTCCCCGGCTGCCCCTGTCGCCCCAAACCGACTGCCTGACGGGCATTTCCCTCGGCCCGGCGCAGCCAGAATTCGATGAGCGTGGATCGGTTTCCATGCTCCGCCATGGAAACCGATCCACGTTACCGCGAGCCGCCATAACGCTGGCTGATAACAGCAAGAGGCGGGCGCGGGCGGCCGCTCCGGGGGGGGACGACCCCCCCGCGCCCCCCCGCGGGCTTGGACGGCCCCCGCACCCAGAGCACCGACACCGTGCCGCGTTCCGCGGCGAAGGACCACACGTCCGCCGCCGCCGGCCCGGCAACTTCCCCGGGGGCGGCGAGCAGGATCCCGACGGCCAGGCCGAAGCCGATCAGGCGGTAGAGATTCCGTGTGCGGACAGTAGCGAGTCGGTTAGACGCAGTGGCATGATAACGGGGGCCTCAGGTGTCGGCGTCTCCGCGGTCGCCGCGGCGGCGCAGGTAGCGCTCGAATTCGCGGGCGATCGCGTCGCCGGACGCCTCCGGCAGGTCGGTGGCATCCTTGGCCTCTTCGAGCGTCCGCACGTACTCGGCGACGTCGGAGTCCTGCTGCGCTAGCTCGTCGACGCCGCGCTCCCAGGCGCGCGCCTCCTCCGGCAGGTCGGCCATCGGCAGCGTCGCGTCCAGGATGTCCTCGACGGTGCGCAGCAGCGCCAGCGTCACCTTGGGCGACGGCGCCTGCGCCACGTAATGCGGCACCGAGGCCCACAGCGAGACCGTCGCGATGTCCGCGGCGGCGCACGAGTACTGGAGCACGCCGACGATCCCTGACGATCCCTTGTAGTCAGAAGGCTCGGAGCCGACGCCGCGTAGCAAGTGCGTGCTCGACCCGCTGACCTGCACCGGCACCGGCCGGGTGTGCGGGGAGTCGGCGAGCAGCGCGCCGATCAGGACCAGCATCTCGACGCCGAGCTCGGCGAAACCGCTGATCAGCTCGTCGGTGAAGCCCCGCCAGCGCATGTTCGGTTCCACGCCGTGCACGAGCACGACGTCCCGGCTCAGCCCCGTCGCCGAGGTCCGCGACAGGGACAGCCGGGTGGTCGGCCAGACCAGCCGCTCGGTCTTTCCTGCCACGACCTCGATCACCGGCCGGTTGACCTGGAAATCGTAGAAGTCATCTGGGTCGATCGCGGCGATCGGCGTGGACTGCCAGGCGATACCGAGGTGGTTGACCACGCCGCTGGCCGCCTCCGCCGCGTCATTCCATCCCTCGAACGCGGCTATCGCTACTGGGTGATCGAGCGGCCCGTCCACGTCGCTGAACTTGATGACTTCACCTCCAGATCGCTACTGGCTGACTACAGCCTACGTCGCCACGTACCCTGGACACGTTACCTGTGTCAGACACAGTTTTTTCCCCACATCTTTTGTGCTCGGCTATAAACGTCTAGACTTTGGAACCCTATGAACGGGCTTGTAATAAAAGAAGAGGCTACCGAACGGGCTGGTGCGTTGCGCTCCGCGCTCGCCGAGCGTGTCGTCGTCGCGGACGGGGCGATGGGGACAATGCTCCAGGCCAGTGATGCGACGGCCGCGGACTTCCGTGGTCACGAGGGCTGCAACGAGGTCCTGAACGTGACACGGCCGGACATTATCCGGTCGGTGCACCGGGCGTACCTGGACGCGGGGGCCGACTGTATTACCACGAACACGTTCGGGGCGAACCTGGGCAACCTGGGCGAGTACGGGATCGCGGCGCAGATAACGGAACTTTCGCAGTCCGGCGCGCGGCTCGCCCGCGAGGTCGCCGACGAGTTCACCGCCGCCGACGGGGTGCCGCGCTGGGTGCTCGGCTCGATCGGCCCAGGGACCAAGCTGCCGACACTCGGCCATGTCACCTTCCGCGAGCTGCGCGACTCCTACTTCGAGAACGCCGCGGGGCTGCTGCGCGGCGGCGCGGACGCGCTGATCATCGAGACCTGCCCGGACCTGCTGCAGGCGAAGGCCGCGATCATCGGCTCGAAACGGGCCGTGGCGGCGGTCGCGCCGCACGCGCTCGTCATCGCGCAGCTGACCATCGAGACGACAGGCACGATGCTGCTCGGCAGCGAGATCGGCGCCGCGCTGACCGCGCTCGAACCGCTGGGCATCGACATGATCGGCCTGAACTGCGCGACCGGGCCTGGCGAAATGAGCGAGCACCTGCGCTACCTCGCCGCGCACTCGCGGATCCCTGTCTCGTGCGAGCCGAACGCGGGCCTGCCTGAGCTGACCTCCCACGGCGCCTATTATCCGCTGACGCCGGACGAGCTGGCGCAAGCGCACGAGCGGTTCGTCAGCGAGTTCGGGCTCTCGCTGGTCGGTGGCTGCTGCGGCACCACGCCCGCGCACGTGGCCGCCCTGGTCGGGCGGCTCGGCACCCGGCGGCCCGGCGGTCGCCCGCTGACCCCGCGCCGCCCCCGGCCCGAGCCCGGGGTGGCATCGCTGTACGCGCACGTGCCGTTCCGCCAGGACACCGCGTTCCTCGCGATCGGCGAGCGGACCAACGCCAACGGGTCGAAGGCGTTCCGCGAGGCGATGATCGAGGACCGCTTCGAGGACTGCGTGGCGATCGCGCGCAGCCAGACCCGCGACGGCGCGCACCTGCTCGACGTCTGCATCGACTACGTCGGCCGGGACGGCGTCGCCGACATGCGCGAGATCGCCGGACGGCTGGCCACCGCGGCGACACTGCCGCTGGTTCTCGACTCGACCGAGCCCGCGGTGATCGAGGCGGGCCTGGAGCTGATCGGCGGCCGCTCGGTCGTCAACTCGGTGAACTACGAGGACGGCGACGGGCCGGACTCGCGGATCGCCCGGGTGATGCCTCTCATCCGCGAGCACGGCGCGGCGGTCATCGCGCTGACCATCGACGAGCGCGGGCAGGCGCGCACCGCCGAGTGGAAGCTCGCGGTCGCCACCCGGCTGATCGAGGACCTCACGAAGAACTGGGGAATGCGGCTGTCGGACATCATCGTCGACTGCCTGACGTTCCCGATCTCGACCGGCCAGGAGGAGACCAGGCGGGACGCGCTGGAGACGATCGAGGCGATCTCCGCGCTGAAGCGCCGCTATCCGGACGTGCAGACCACGCTGGGCGTATCCAACGTGTCGTTCGGGCTCAAGCCCGCCGCGCGGGCCGTGCTGAACTCGGTGTTCCTCGCCGAGTGCGTGCGGGTTGGCCTGGACTCCGCGATCGTGCACCCGTCCAAGATCGTGCCGCTCGCCCGGATCCCCGACGAGCAGCGCCAGGTGGCGATGGACCTCGTCTACGACCGGCGGCGGGACGGCTACGACCCGCTGCAGCGGATGCTGGAGATGTTCGAGGGCGTCGACGCCACCTCGGCCAAGGCGGACCGCGCCGCCGAGCTCGCGGCCCTGCCGCTGTGGGAGCGGCTGAAGCGGCGGATCGTGGACGGCGAGCGCGCCGGCCTTGAGGCCGACCTGGACGCGGCACTCGCCGAGCGGCCCGCCCTGGAGATCATCAACGAGGTGCTGCTCGAGGGCATGAAGACGGTCGGCGACCTGTTCGGCTCCGGGCAGATGCAGCTGCCGTTCGTGCTGCAGTCCGCCGAGGTGATGAAGTCCGCGGTCGGCTATCTGGAGCCGCACATGGAGCGGTCGGACGCGGCGGGGCGCGGCACGATCGTGCTCGCCACGGTCAGGGGCGATGTCCACGACATCGGCAAGAACCTGGTCGACATCATCTTGTCCAACAACGGCTACCAAGTGGTCAACATCGGCATCAAGCAGCCGATCTCCGCGATCATCAGTGCCGCCGAGGACCGCGGCGCGGACGTCATCGGCATGTCCGGCCTGCTGGTGAAGTCGACCGTGGTGATGCGGGACAACCTCGCCGAGCTCAACTCGCGCGGGCTGGCCGGCCGGTGGCCGGTACTGCTCGGCGGCGCCGCGCTCACCCGCGCCTACGTGGAGCAGGACCTGGCGGCGCTGTTCGAGGGCGACGTCCGCTACGCGCGCGACGCGTTCGAGGGGCTGCGGCTGATGAACGCCGCGATGGCCGTCAAGCGCGGCGACCCCGGCGCGAAGCTTCCTGAGCTGCGTGAGCGCCGGGTCCGCGCGACCGCCCCGATGGAGTGGGACGACGTGCCCGTCACAGACGCCACGGTCCGTTCTGACATATCTCATGAGAACCCCGTGCCCGAGCCGCCATTCTGGGGGACGCGAGTGGTGAAGGGGCTGCCGCTCGCGGAGTACGGCGCGTACCTGGATGAGCGAGCCACGTTCATGGGGCAGTGGGGTCTCAAGCCGTCCAGGAAGGCGGGCGGGCCGGACTACGAGGAACTGGTGGAGACCGAGGGACGGCCGCGGCTGCGGATGTGGCTGGAGCGGGCGCAGACCGAGGGCCTGCTGCAAGCCGCCGTGGTGTACGGCTACTTCCGCTGCGCCAGCGAGGGGAACGACCTGATCGTGCTGTCGGAGTCGGGGGAGGAGCTCGAGCGGTTCACGTTCCCGCGACAGCGGCGTGATGCCCGACTGTGCCTGGCGGACTACTTCCGGCCCGCCTCGTCTGGCCAGACCGACGTGATCGCGTTCCAGCTGGCCACGATGGGGCCGGCCGTGTCCGGGGCGACCGCCGAGCTGTTCGCGAAGAACGCCTACCGCGAGTACCTCGAACTGCACGGGCTCTCGGTGCAGCTCACCGAGGCGCTCGCGGAGTACTGGCACGTGCGGGTGCGGCGCGAGCTCGGCATTGACGCGGCGGACCCGGCCGACCTTGACGGGTTCTTCAGCGTCCGCTACCAGGGCGCCAGGTATTCGATCGGCTACCCGGCCTGCCCGGACCTGGCGGACCGCGCCAAGATCGCCCGCCTGCTGGCGCCAGAACGCATCGGCGTGCAGCTCTCCGAGGAGATGCAACTGCATCCCGAGCAGTCCACCGACGCGATCGTCGTCCACCACCCGGCGGCGAAGTACTTCAGCGTCTGACCGGCCCGCGCCGTATCGGGAAACGCACCTTATATATATAGGCGTGCGGCAAACCAGACTGGATTGGTCGGCTTTCCGGAAGTCTTTATGCACTCTTCACGATGTTGGCAGGCAGTTCCGCCCTCCCCGTCGCGGCGGGCGATGATGGAGTACGCGGCTCCTGGGCCGCGAAGCTAATGATGGTGCTTCTGGAGGTTGTCTGTGACGGATGTACTCGCTGCGGTCCTGTTCGACATGGACGGGCTGCTCGTGGACACCGAGCCGCTGTGGCTGGAGACCGAGACGGAGGTCATGGAGCGGCTCGGCGCGCCGTGGACACCGCAGGATCAGGAGGCGCTGCTCGGCGGCAGCATGGCCCGGACGGTCAGCTATCTGCTCGCCAAGGCGACCAGGCCGGCGCCGCCGCGGACCGTCGAGCGCTGGATGATCGCCGGCATGCTCGAACGGGTGCGGGACGGACAGGTGGTGGTGCGGCCGGGCGTGCGGGAACTGCTCGCCGCGGTGCGGGCGGCGGACGTGCCGTACGGGCTGGTGACCTCCTCGCAGCGGGTGTTCGCCGAGGCGGTGCTCGACAGCACAGGGATGACGTTCCCTGTGACGGTGTGCGCCGAGGACGTGACGGCGACCAAGCCGGACCCGGAGCCCTACTTGCTGGCGGTCAAGCTGCTCGACGCCGACCCCGCGCGGTGCGTGGTCCTCGAGGACTCGCCGAACGGCGTCGCCTCCGCCACCGCGGCCGGATGCCGTGTGCTGGCGGTGCCGTCCCTCGTGCCAATCCCGTCGGCCCCGGGCCGACTGGTGGTCCCGTCGCTGCGCGAGGTGACGCTCGGCACCCTCCGTGGGCTGGTGGTCTGACGCCACCCTCACCCGCCGAGTGCCCGTCCCGCGCCCGCCCTAAGGCGTTCCAGGCGGTCCGCCGCGTATGCCAGGATGGAGGGAGCAGGGAGGCGCGACATGGGCTACAGCAGTATCTTCTGGCTCCCGATATGCGCGGTGCTTACCGGGTTCGGGCTGGTGCTGACCTACTACGTCGGTCGGCGCCGCGGGAACCGCGCGATGCTGCGCGGCGCGGCTTGGTCGCTGCTGCCGATCGCCGCGTACCTGACCGGGTCGATCGAGATGTTCTGGAAGATCGGCGACGCGATAGGGGACTTCGCCACCGGGTTCGTGTTCTCGCCGGTGAAGTGGGCGGGCATCGCCGTGGCCGGGGCCGCGGCCCTGCTGTTCACGGCGACCGGAGGACGCAAGCGCCGGAAGGCGGCTAAGCTCAAGGCAGCCTCGCGGGCCGAGCAGAAGTCGGCCGCTGCCGGGTCGCAACAGGGCCTGGCGCCGCCGACGGCCGTCCGCGCTTCGTCCGCCGCCGACGCGGCGAACGCCACCGCCGCCCTGCCGGCCGCCAGGAGCGCTGAGCCCGCGAAGACCGCGCCCGCTAAGCGCCAGGGCAAGTCAGGCGCGCCGGTTGACGACGACCTGCGCGACATCGAGGAGATCCTCCGCAAGCGCGGTATCTGACCCCTATTTGACCGATTCTGCGCCATCCGCGCGCAGACCGTTGAATGATGTGCGCAAACGTTCGATTACGAAGTGTCACCTGCGTCACTAGAGCCTCACGGAAGCCCTTGCGTCCAGGACATGGTCTCCCGTAAAATCTATCTCTTTGGGGATGCTGGGCAACAAACCTCCCATCTGTAACAACTGTGTTACTCCGCATGACAATCGAGGACGATTTATATCACAATCGGGCCACGACCCTCATTTTGGGTTGGAATTCTCGGCCCGTAGCGCACAATCTCTCCGGTAGGCAGTGATCGCGAGGACCTGGCCGCCACGAGGGCTGCCCAGCTCCAGCCTGACCTGAGAAGACCAAAAAGGAACATGCCCATGACCAGAGTGTCCAAGCGTGTAGCTGGACTCGCCGTGGCGGCGACCGCCGCCATCGGCCTAGCAGCTTGCTCGAGCTCGCCGTCGTCGCCGTCATCGACGTCGACGTCGACGGGTTCGTCTAGCACGCCATCGTCCAGCAGCGCGAAACCCGTAAGCGGCGGGACGCTGAACATCGTCGCAAACGCCGGCCCCGACCACATGGATACAGTCTCGGCGTACTACACGGCGGACTACGAAATCGAGCGCGCTTACACTCGCCAGCTCGTGAGTTACCCGTCGTGGCCGGCCCTGTCCACGAGCAGCACCCAGTGGCAAGAGGACATCACGCCGGTGCCCGACATCGCCACCGAAGTTCCCACCGCGGCCAACGGTGGCATCACCGGCGGCGGCACGGTGTACACGTTCCACATCAAGCCAGGCGTGATGTGGGACACCACCCCGGCCCGCCAGGTGACGGCGGATGACTTCATCCGTGAGTTCAAGGCGTTCTTCAACCCGGTCAGCCCGGTCGGCAACCCGGGTTACTACACCAGCACGATCAAGGGCCTCACGGCGTACTCCACCGAGGAGACCGCCTTCTTCGCCAACGCGAAGAAGGAGCCGCCGACGGCCGCGAACATCGCCGCCTTCCAGAACTCGCACAGCATCTCTGGCATTAAGGCGATCAACGCGAGCACGCTGCAGTTCACGCTGATGGCGCCGGCCAGCGACTTCATTTACATGCTGGCGATGCCGTTCGCGTCCGCGCGCCCGGTCGAGTACGACAGCTACGTGCCGAACAGCCTGCAGCTTGACCAGCACCTGGTCTCCGACGGCCCGTACTCGGTCAGCTCGTACGTGGCCGGCAAGTCGATCACGCTCACCCGCAACCCGGCGTGGAGCAAGTCCACGGACAGCCTGCGGAACCAGTACGTGAACGAGATCGTGCTCACCGACGGCGTCGCCTCGGCGCAGACCCAGCTGTCGGACATCCAGGCCGGCACCGAGGACCTGACCAACGACACCGGCGTCAACCCGACGTCGATCCCGTCGCTGGCCGCGTCCAAGATCCCGAACTACGTGGACTACCCGTGGTCGAGCACGGTGCCGTACATCGTGTTCAACCTGCGCAGCCCGAACCAGGGCGGGGCCATCCAGAATCTGCTCGTCCGCCAGGCCATCGAATACGGCCTGGACAAGAGCGCCGTGATCAAGGCCGCTGGCGGCCCGCAGGTGGCCTCGATCATCAACACGGTCATCCCGCCGGGCAACGTCGGCTACCAGAACACGAACCTGTACCCCGATGCCAACGGGCAGGGCGACGACACGACGTGCAAGTCCGACCTGTCCAAGGCCGGCTTCCCGCACGGTCTCACGCTCAACTACCTGTACGCCAACGACTCGGTCAACACCCGGATCTTCGAGTCGATCCAGGCGTCGCTCGCCAACTGCGGGATCACGCTGAACGGCAAGGGCGAGCCCGGCTCTTCGTTCTTCGTGGACCTGGGCAACGCGCCGGAGAACAACAAGGCCGGCACGTGGGACATGGGTCAGGCGGGCTGGATCCCTGACTGGTTCGGCAACAACGGCCGTACCGTCATCCAGGCGCTGTTCCAGGGCCCGAACTGCGTGGTCAACACGGTCAACGACGGCTGCTACGACAACGCGACGGTGAACTCGGACATCACGAAGGCCGAGGCGGCCGCCACGCCCACCCAGGCCGGGGTCTTCTGGCACGCTGCGGACGAGCAGATCATGAAGGACGCGGCGATCGTGCCCATCATGAGCCAGAACTTCCCGCAGATCGCCAGCACCCGGGTTCGCGGTGTGCTGCCGAACGGGCAAACCTACCAGACGGCGATCTTCTCGCCGAACATCGGTGACCCCGACATCACCAACGTCTACCTGACGAACGGCTGACCGTACCAGGTTGGTAGACAAACAGCGCATGGTCCGGCCGGGGCACCCGTGTCCCGGCCGGACCATGGCGCGGCGTAAGGAAAACCAGGTGCGACGCAAGCCTTGTCATTCAGCGCGCGATCCGCGCGGCGGCTGGCTGGCCGGAGGAAGAATCCAGTGACCCTGCTAGAGGTAAAGGACCTGCACGTCAGCTTTCCCACGGCTGACGGCGTGGTACGGGCGGTCCGTGGCGTGTCGTTCGAGGTAGAGGCCGGGCGCACGCTCGGCATCGTCGGCGAATCCGGCAGTGGGAAGACAGTGCTGACCCAGACGCTGCTCGGGCTGACCCCGGGCGCGGAAGTGTCGGGCAATGCCCTGTTCGAAGGCACTGACCTGCTGGAACTGCCCGACGAGAAGTTGCGGCACATCAGGGGCGCTCGGATCGCGGTGATCTTCCAGGACCCGCTGACCAGCCTGCACCCGCTGTACCGCGTCGGGTGGCAGATCGCGGAGATGATCCGCGCTCACGACAAGTCCGTTTCCAAGAAGCAAGCTTTGGAACGGGCGGTGGAGCTTCTTGGCCGGGTCGGGATTCCCCGGCCGGAGACACGGGTGAACGACTACCCGCACCAGTTCTCCGGCGGCATGCGGCAGCGCGTGATGATCGCGATGGCGCTGTCTCTGGAGCCCAAGCTGATCATCGCGGACGAGCCGACCACCGCGCTGGACGCCACCGTCCAGGCCCAGATTCTTGACCTGCTGCTCAGGCTGCAGCAGGATTCCGGCACCGCGCTGATCATGATCACCCACGACCTCGGCGTGGTCGCCGACATCGCGGACGACGTGATGGTCATGTACGCGGGGCGGGCCGCCGAGAAGGCGCCCAAGCGAGACGTGTTCTACGAACCGCACCATCCGTACACGAAGGGGCTGCTCGAGTCGATTCCGAGCAGTTCGGCGGCCGGCGGGCGGCTGCGGCCCATCCCCGGCACGCCGCCCAGCCTCATCAACCTGCCGACCGGGTGCAAGTTCAATCCCCGGTGCAGCTACGTGTTCGACCGCTGTCTCAAAGAGGAGCCGGTGCTCGTGCCCGTGGGCGAGACCGGCTACCACACGTCGGCCTGCTTCCTGCCCAGCCAGGCGGCCGGCCTGTCCGCCGAGGCGGAGGTGCTGCGCGAGGAGATCGTGCAGGCGCAGCGCGGCGAGGCAGCGGCCGAGGTGGCCGCCGCGGCCGTCGCCGAGCTCGGGCTTTCCACGAGCGACGAGGGGAGCGTGGCCTGATGGCGGACGACGACAACGTGCTTGTCCGGGTGGAGAACCTGGTCAAGTACTTCCCGGTGAAGGCCGGCGGGTTCATCAGGCACACCGTGGGCCAGGTGCACGCGGTCGACGACGTGTCGCTCATCATCGAGCGAGGCAAGACGCTCGGCCTGGTCGGTGAGACCGGCAGCGGCAAGTCCACGCTCGCGCGCTGCGTGGCCGGGCTGATCCCGGTGACGTCAGGCCAGGTGATCTTCGACGGCCGGGACATCACCAAGCTATCGCGCGGCGCGATGCGGCCGCTGCGCCGCGAGGTCCAGATGATCTTCCAGGACCCGTACAGCTCGCTGAACCCACGCCGCCGGGTCGGGTCGATCATCGGCGAGCCGTTCGCGGTCCACGGGATCGCGACCGGCTCCGAGCGCAAGCGCCGGGTGCAGGAGCTGATGGAGCGGGTCGGGCTCAACCCCGAGCACTACAACCGCTTCCCCGCCGAGTTCTCCGGCGGCCAGCGGCAGCGCATCGGCGTCGCCCGGGCGCTCGCGCTGCGCCCGAAGCTCATCATCTGCGACGAGCCGGTCTCGGCCCTGGACGTGTCGATCCAGGCGCAGGTGCTGAACCTGCTCGCGGACCTGCAGACCGAATACGGGCTCAGCTACCTGTTCATCGCGCACGACCTGGAGGTCGTGCGGCACGTGAGCGACAAGGTGGCGGTGATGTACCTCGGCCGGGTCGGCGAGGCCGCGCCGAAGGAGCAGCTGTACGTCACCCCACGGCACCCGTACACGGTCGCGCTGCTGTCCGCGGCGCCCGCGGCCGACCCGGACACGGCGGCGGCCAGGCAGCGGGTGATCCTCACCGGCGACGTGCCATCGCCCATCGACCCCCCGCCCGGCTGCCGGTTCCACCGGCGCTGCCCCAAGGCGCAGCCGCTCTGCGCCACCGACGAGCCGATGCTGCTCCCCGAGGGAGTCAGCGCCGGGGCTGAAACAACCGCCGTCGTCGGTCAGGACATCCACCTGACCGCCTGCCACTTCCCGGTCGCGGTCGGCGAGAACCTCGCCACCGCCCGAGCGAGGGAGCCAGCGTGAGCATCACCGAAGTCCAGTTCGAGGCGCGTGAGGCCGCCGACGGGCAGTCCATCGCCAACATCGAGGGGCGCAGTCAGTGGCAGCTGACCTGGCGTCGGCTGCGCAGCGACAAGGTGTCGATGATCGCGCTGGCGGTCATCATCATCATGGTCCTGCTCGCGATTACCGCCCCGGTGTTCGCGTCGATCACGCACCACCCGCCGGACGCGGCATTCCCTAACACCGGCGAGAACGCGGTAGGACTCCCGGTCGGGCCGTTCACGAACGGCTTCTGGCTGGGTTCCGATGGCACCGGGCGTGACCTGTTCATCCGGATCCTGTACGGCGCGCGCATCTCGCTGTTCGTCGGCGTCGTGACGACGTTCATCGCCGCGTGCCTCGGTGTCAGCATCGGCCTGATGGCCGGGTACTTCGGCGGCATCGTCGACACCCTGCTGGCTCGGCTCACCGACGCGGTGCTCGCCTTCCCGTACGTGGTGCTGGCGATCGCGCTGGCCGCCGTGTTCGGGCCGAGCCTGACGATCATCATGGTGCTGATCACGTTCTTCTCCTGGGCGGGCATCGCGCGAATCGTGCGCGGCCAGACCCTGTCCATCAAGGAGAAGGAATACATCGAGGCGGCTAGATCGATCGGCGCCGGGCCGTTCCGGATCATGTTCTTCGACATCCTGCCGAACCTGATGGCCCCGGTGCTCGTCGTCGCCACGCTGTACATCCCGGCGGCCGTGGTCTTCGAGTCCACGCTCTCGTTCCTGTCCTTGGGCATCCAGCCGCCGACGCCGAGCTGGGGGAACATCCTCGCCGAGGCGACGAACTTCTACCAGACGTCCTGGTGGTACGTGGTGTTCCCGGCGCTCGCGCTGCTGATCACTACCCTCGGGTTCAACTTGCTCGGTGACGGCATCAGGGACGCCATGGACCCGCGCACGGAACGGATACTCGCGGCCAGGCGCATGAGGCGAGCGAAGAACCGGAGGCGGCGGGCCGCGGGCGCGCACACCGGCCCGACGAAGGACTTCCCCGACCCGCCGCGGCAGTCACAGCTGCCGCTGGCCTGAGCTAACGGACAGACGATCACATGGCTATCATCGGTTACCTCATCCGGCGCATCCTGACCGGTGCCATCGTGGTGTGGCTGGTCGCCACACTCGCCTTCTTCCTGTTCTTCGCCAGGCCCGTGATCACCGTCGCGCGTCAGCTCGCCGGCCGGGCGGCGACACCGCAGGTGATCAACGAGGTCATCGCGAACCTCGGCCTGAACCAGCCGATCATGACCCAGTACTGGCACTTCCTCGACGGCCTGCTGCACGGGAACCTCGGGTACTCGTACTTCACCCAGGAATCGGTCGACACGATGGTCAAGCAGGACTTGCCGCCGACGGCATCGCTGGTGGTCGGCGCCGTGATCCTGTGGCTGATCGTCGGGCTCACGGTCGGGATCATCAGCGCCACTAGGGCGCGCAGCCTGTTCGACCGGACCTCCAACGTGCTGGTTCTCCTCGGCCTGTCGATGCCGGTGTTCGTCATCGGCGAGTTCTTGATCCTGGTCGTCTTCGTGCCGCTCAACCAGCACGGGATCACCTGGATCGACACCGGCTACTCCGGCCCGAGCCAGGGGCTGAGCAAGTGGGCCGGGCACATGCTGCTGCCGTGGATCACGCTGGCGGCCGTCCAGGCCGCGATCTACACCCGGCTGATCCGCGGCCAGCTGCTCGACACGCTCAGCGAGGACTACATCCGCACAGCGCGGGCGAAGGGCCTGTCCGAACGCAGGGTGATCTTCCGGCACGGTGTCCGGGCGGCGCTGACGCCGGTGGTTTCCCAGCTCGGCGTCGACATCGGCACGCTGCTCGGCGGTGCGGTCATCGTGGAGGACGTGTTCGGCCTCGGCGGCCTCGGCCAGGTCTCGGTCCAGGCGGTCTTCCAGGACAACCTCCCGGTGATCATCGGATTCGTGATCCTCGCCTCACTGTTCGTGGTGGTCGCGAACATAGTGGTCGACTTCTTGTACGCTTCACTCGATCCGCGCGTGCGCATCGCATAGCGCACCGCCGTCCCCGCTCTGTCGGCTCGGCCCGACGTTAGCCTTGGAGTTTAGGCATGCCCGCCCGTACCACCGCCCCGCCAGCCAGCGCGGACCGTGAGGTCCTCCGGCTGGCGGGTCCGGTGGCGATGTGGTGGATATGGCTGGCCTTCGTGACGGCGAACGTCGTTGACTTCGCGGTCCAGGGGCTGTCCTCCGCGCGCTTCGGCGCCGTGGTCAGCGCCATCTTGCTGTTCGTGACCGGCCTGGCGTACACGCTGGCGCTGCGGCCGCGGGTCATCGCGGACGGTGCCGGCCTGACCGTGGTGAACCCGTTCCGCACGCACCGCGTGCCCTGGCGGCTCATCGAGTCGGTGGACACGGGGGACTGGGTACGGGTGCGCTACACCACTTTGGGGGATGCGGAAGTCAGGACGGTGCACTGCTGGGCGCTGTACGTCTCGGCCCGTGCCCGGCGCAAGATCGCGCGTGGCAATCCCGGCTCGCGCCGCCGGTCCGGCGGATTCGGCGGCGGGTTGGTCGGCGGGTTCGGTCGCGCCTCCCAGGCGGCCGAGACGGTCGGCTACGCCGCATCGGAGGGTTCCCGGCTGCCGGAGGAGGCCAGGCGCCTGGCCTCGATGCCGGTCGCCAAGGCCCTGGCGTCCCGGCTGGACACCCGGGCCGCCAGGGAGCGGGCCAGGCGGCCAGCCCAGGGTCAGGAGCCCGCCCTGGGGGTGATGGGGGGCGAGCAGCCCCCCATGACGGGGGGTGCGAACGGTCAGGCGCCGACGGCGACGGCGAGCTGGGCCTGGCCCGAGCTCGCCGCCGTGGTGATCCCGGCGCTCATCCTGCTGATCGTCGGGGTGTCCTGACGCCGGATCCGGTCAGCCGCCGTCAGGCGTTCTCGCGCACGAACACCCGCGAGCCGAGCAGCAGGCACACCGCCGCCAGGCCGAGTGCCACCAGGACGCCTTCGAGCATGATCGTGTTCGCGTACTGCCCGCGGAAAGCCTCGCGCATCGCGTCGATGATGTACCTGAACGGGCTGATCCGCCCGATGCCTTGCAGCCAGCCGGGCCCGAGCGTCAATGGCAGCATGATCCCTGACAGCAGCACAAGCGGCAGCACGACCGAGTTGAGCAGCGGCGCGAACGCGTCCTCGCTCTTGATCAGCAGCGCGACCGCGTACGACACCGATGCCAGGCCGATCGCCACCAAAACGATGAACCCGAGGCTGAGGAACACCGCGCTTACCGGCGCCCGCAGCCCGAACGCCACGCCAGCGAGCACCAGGATCACCGCCTGCACGGTCAGCGCGAGCACGTCCCGCAGCACACGCCCCGACATGATCGCGAGCCTGCTGACCGGCGTGACGCGGAACCGCTCGATCACCCCGGCTCGCCAGTCCGAGATGATGGCGAACCCGACGAACGTCGATCCGAACAGCCCGAGCTGGATGAGCAGCCCGGGGACAAAGAACCGGTACCCCTCCGCCGCCCCTGCGGAGCCTGCCGCGGTCGAGCCGTCAAGGGCCCCCAGCGGGAGCTTGGTGAGCAGCGGCCCGAAGAGCACCAGGTACAGGATGGGCTGCACGAGCGCGATGATCACCCAGGCGGGGTTGCGCAGGCTGAGCCGCAGCTGCCGCCGGAAAACGATCAGCGTGTCACGGACGAAAGACATCTGCGCTATCCCCTTGCCGCCGCCGCCGCGTCGCCGGCGGCCTCCGAAGTCTTGCCTTCCCGGGCGCTGGCGGAGTCGTCCCGCAGTGACCGGCCGGTCATGGTCAGGAACACGTCGTCGAGCGTCGGCCTCGACAGGTTGATCGAGTGCATCGTGACACCCGCCTCGTCAAGCACACGCAGCAGCGAGGGCAGCGCCTCCGCGCCCTGGAACACGCCAAGACGCAGCGCCCCGTCGTCGGAGACCGTGATGTCGCGCACGAGGGGCTGCCGGGCAAGCAGCTCCCGCGCCCGCTCCGTGGCTCCGTTCACCTGCAAGATGACCACGTCCCCTGATATCCGTCGCTTGAGCTCATCCGGAGTGCCCTCGGCCACGATCACCCCGTGGTCGATGATGAACACGCGATCGCACAGCGCGTCCGCTTCCTCCAGGTAGTGCGTGGTGAGGAAGATGGTGGTGCCCAGGTCGGAACGCAGCCGCCTGATGTGGTCCCACAGGTTCGACCGGCTCTGCGGGTCCAGGCCCGTGGTGGGCTCGTCGAGGAAGACCAGCGGCGGCTCGTGCACCAGGCCGAGCGCGATCTCCAGCCTGCGCCGCTGCCCGCCAGACAGCGTCTTCACGAGCCGCTGGTCGAGCCCGCCGAGGTCAAGCTGGCTGATGAGCAGGCCGGCGCGGCGCACCGCCTCGGCCTTGTCCAGGTGGTAAAGCGCCGCCTGGTCAAGCAGTTCCTCCTGGACAAGGCACGCCGGGTCGGTGCCACCCATGGTCTGCCCGATCGCCTGCGGTACGTAACCGATCCGCCGCCGCACGCCCACCGGATCGCGGAGCAGGTCCGCGCCCGCCACGGTGGCGGTCCCGGCGGTCGGCTCGAGCAGCGTGGTCAGCATCCGCAGCGTAGTGGTCTTGCCCGCGCCGTTCGGCCCGAGGAAGCCGACGATCTCCCCCTCCTCGACCCTCAGATCGACCCCGCGCACCGCTTCCACGGTGCGCTTGCGGCTTTTGAACGTGCGGACGAGGCCGTTCGCCTCGATGATCGACATGAATCCCCTCCAGGGCGCAGTTACGTGGTCCTCGACCCCCGCGAAGCTCTTTCCAGTATCGAGTAATATCTCGATTTTTTTCAAGTCCATGTCGTTTCCCTCGACGTACCTAGGAGCGAATAGCGCGCCTAGGTGCACATCTAGTCCGAAATTACGGCCGAGAAGGCGGGAGGCGCGGGGGGCGCGGGGAGGGGGGGCAGGGTGCCGCCCCACGCGGGGCACAAGTCCTTGTGCCGGCACCAGTCGCAGAGGCGGCTTGGCCGCGGCCGCCAGTCACCGGTCGTGCGGGCCTTCTCGATGGCCTGCCACAGCGCCTCCAGCTTGCGCTGCGTCGCGCGCAGGTCCGACTCATCGGGGGAGTACCGCAGCACCTCGCCGTCCGACAGGTACATGAGCTGAAGCATCCTGGGTATCACGCCGCGCAGCCGCCAGATCACCAGGGCGTAGAACTTCATCTGGAACAGGGCGCTGGCCTCGTAGGCCTCTCGCGGCACCCGGCCCGTCTTGTAGTCAACGATCCGGATGTCGCCCGCCGGCGTGATGTCGAGCCGGTCGATGTACCCCCGCAGCCGCAAGCCCGACTCAAGGTCGGTCTCCACGTAGCACTCCCGCTCGGCCGGTTCGAGCCGCCGCGGGTCCTCGAGCGTGAAGTACCCGTCCAGAGCCGCGGTCGCGTCCCTGAGCCAGTCGCTCCGTTCCGAATCATCAGAAAAGAGCTCGGCGAGATCAGGGTTGACGGCGATCAGCCGGTCCCATTCCGGCACCATCAGCCGATGCGCCGCCTCGGGGGTCCGCTCTCCGGCCGGGTGGTCGAACAGCCGCTCAAGCACCGCGTGCACCAGCGTGCCGCGCGCCGTGGCCTGGGTCGGCGGCTCAGGGATCTTGTCGATCACGCGGAACCGGTACAGCAGCGGACACGTCATGAAGTCGCCGGCGCGCGATGGCGACAGCGTCGACGGGGGGTCGGCCGCCGGCCCGGCGCCGGGCGAGTCAGGCTGGTATTCGGGGTCCACATGGCCAACCGTAGGCCCAGATACCGACATTCGGGCGCCAACCCGCGAGCCAAAGGGCAGCGGGCTCAACCGCCCGGAGGCGAGCGGGGCCCGGCAAACAGCACGTAGCATCGGGGTTGTGGCAAGTGGCCAGGAGGACAAGCCGGGACCGCGAGGCGGCTCCGCGCGACCGGCGGCGAAAACCGCGGGTCAGCATGGCATCGTGGTGGCACGGCCGTTCGGCATCCCCGTGTTCGTCTCGCCGTACTGGTTCGTCATCGCCGGCGTCTTCATCGTCATCTACGCCAACGATCTGAGCACATCGCTGCACGGCAGCACCAGGTACATCGTCGCCGCGGCCTTCGTGGTCCTGCTGTACCTGTCGGTGCTGGTGCACGAGCTGAGCCATTCGGTTGTGGCGCTGCGCTTCGGCCTGCCGGTGCGGCGGATCCTGCTGTACCCGCTCGGCGGCATCTCGGAGATCGACAAGGAACCGCAGACGCCGTTGCGGGAGTTCTGCGTGTCGGCCGCGGGACCCGCCCTCTCCTTGCTGCTCGGCGCGGCCGGGTGGGGGCTGTACCAGGTGGTCGACACGGGCATTGGCGGGTCCCTGGTCAGGCAACTGATGTTCGCCAACATCATCGTCGGGATCTTCAACCTGCTCCCCGGGCTGCCGCTCGACGGCGGCCGGATGCTGCGGGCCGTCGTGTGGAAACTCACCGGGCGGCCCAACACCGCCACCATCGCCGCCGCCTGGGTGGGGCGGCTGCTGGCGATCGCGCTGCTCGTCATCCCGTTCTACTCCGGCCGGCTGTCCGGCGGGGACATGGTCAGCACGCTGTGGGTGGCGGTCATCGCCGCGTTCATGTGGATCGGCGCGGGGCAGTCCATCCGCGCGACGAAGTTCCGTGAGCGGCTGCCAGAGCTGCAGGCGCGCCGCCTGGCCAGGCGGGCGATCTCGGTGCCCGCGAGCACGCCGCTCGCCGAGGCGATCAGGCAGGCCGACGAGGCACGCGCCCGCGCCGTTGTCGTCGTGGACCACGACAACAGGCCGATCGCGATCCTCAACGAGTCGGCGGTCATGGCCGTGCCGCCGCAGCGCAGGCCGTGGGTGGACGCGGGCTCGCTGGCCAGGTCGATCGAGCCCAACCTGGTGCTGTCCGCCGACCTGTCGGGGATGGCGCTGCTCGAGGCGATGCGCAAGGCGCCGGCCAGCGAGTACCTGCTCGTCGAGCCGTCAGGCCAGGTTTACGGGGTGCTCGCCGCGCGAGACCTTGACCACGTGTTCGCCGGTGTCTGACCGGGCAGTCGCTACCCTAGCCGGATGACGCAGCGTTCGCGCGGGCCTTTCGCGGCCGGGGATCAGGTACAGCTCACCGACCCCAAGGGCCGGATGCACCAGATCGTCCTGTCGCCCGGCGCCACGTTCCACACGCACCGCGGCTCGCTGCGCCATGACGACCTTATCGGCGCGCCGGAGGGCAGCGTGGTGACCGCGGCGGGCGGCACCGGCTACGTGGCGCTGCGGCCGCTGCTCGCGGACTACACGCTCGCCATGAAACGCGGCGCCACGATCGTTTACCCGAAGGACGCGGCGCAGATCGTCGCCTACGCCGACATCTTCCCCGGCGCGCGGGTCCTCGAGGCCGGAGCGGGGTCAGGCGCGTTGTCGTGCTGGCTGCTGCGCGCGCTCGGACCGACCGGGCAGCTGGTGTCCTTCGAGGCCCGGCCGGACTTCGCCGAGATCGCCCGCGCGAACGTGTCGCGCTTCTTCGGCGAGGCGCCACCGTGGTGGCGGCTGGAGACCGGGAAGTTTTCCGCCGCGGCCGCGGGCGAGCCCGGTTCGTTCGACCGGGTGGTCCTGGACATGCTGGCGCCCTGGGAGTGCGTGCCCGACGCGGCCAGCGCGCTGATCGGCGGCGGCCTGATTTGCTGTTACGTGGCGACCACCACGCAACTTTCGCGTGTCGTGGAGGAACTGCGCGGGCACGGCGGGTTTTTCGAGCCGGCCGCGTGGGAGACGCTCGTCAGGGGATGGCACGTGGACGGGCTCGCGGTCCGGCCGGACCACCGGATGATCGGGCACACGGGCTTCCTGGTGACCGCGCGGCGGCTGGCGCAGGGGGTTACGGCGCCGCCGCGCCGCCGCCGCCCGGCCAAGGGCGCCCATCCCGAGGAGGACAACGATGGCTCAGGCGGATAGGAAAAGCTACGCTCCGGGATGGAAATTTGACTCTGTGCTCGGAAGTAAGCTCCTGTCCAGCGGAGACTCTCAGAAAACCGGCGGACGTGATTAATTGGATAAGCGCCGGCAGGTTTGGGGATGCCCGTCGGATAGGTAGGGTCTAGATAGTTTTCATGCTCCCGGGAGGAGGTGAGGGCCGTGGCGGCTAGGGATGACAGTGGGCGGGCTTCGCGGCACGAGGATGAGGTGAGCAGCCTTACCGCGCAGATCTCCTTCCTCGACGAGGAGATCGCTGTGCTGCGCAGGAGGCTCGCTGATTCACCGCGCCAGGTCCGCTTGCTGGAGGAACGGCTCCGCGAGACAGAGGCAAGCCTGACGTCGGTCACCGGTCAGAACGAGCGGCTGGCTTCGACGCTTCGCGAGGCCAGGGACCAGATCGTCGCGCTCAAGGAGGAGGTCGACCGGCTGGCACAGCCGCCGTCGGGCTTCGGGGTGTTCCTCGCCGCGTGCGACGACAACACCGCGGACGTCTTCACGGGCGGCCGCAAGATGCGGGTGAACGTCAGCCCGAACGTCAACCTCGAAGAGCTGCGGCCAGGCCAGGAAGTCGTGCTCAACGAGGCGCTGAACATCGTGATCGCGCAGGGTTATGAGACCGCCGGCGAGATCGTGATGCTCAAGGAGGTGCTCGCCGACGGCGAGCGCGCCCTGGTGATCTCGCACGCCGACGAGGAGCGCGTGGTCCGGCTGGCGGCCCCGCTGCTCGACCAGACGCTGCGCGGCGGCGACTCGCTGCTGCTCGAGCCGCGGTCCGGCTACGTGTACGAGCGGATACCCAAGGCCGAGGTGGAGGAGCTCATCCTCGAAGAGGTCCCGGACATCTCCTACAAGGACATCGGCGGCCTGGCTTCGCAGATCGAGCAGATCCGCGACGCGATCGAGCTGCCGTACCTGCACGCTGACCTGTTCCGCGAGCACCAGCTGAAGCCGCCCAAGGGCGTGCTGCTCTACGGCCCGCCTGGCTGCGGCAAGACGCTCATCGCCAAGGCGGTGGCGAACTCCCTGGCCAAGCAGGTGGCCGCGAAGACCGCCGCCGACAACAAGACCGACGACAGCGGCAAGGAGGGGAAGAGTTTCTTCCTCAACATCAAGGGCCCCGAGCTGCTGAACAAGTACGTCGGCGAGACCGAGCGGCACATCAGGCTCGTCTTCCAGCGGGCCAGGGAGAAGGCCAGCGAGGGCATGCCGGTGATCGTGTTCTTCGACGAGATGGATTCGATCTTCCGCACCCGTGGGTCCGGTGTTTCCAGCGACGTGGAGAACACGATCGTTCCGCAGCTGCTGAGCGAGATCGATGGCGTCGAGGGGCTGGAGAACGTCATCGTCATCGGCGCGTCCAACCGCGAAGACATGATCGACCCCGCGATCCTGCGGCCAGGCCGCCTGGACGTCAAGATCAAGATCGAGCGGCCGGACGCCGAGGCGGCCAAGGACATCTTCTCCAAGTACGTGCTCGTCGACCTGCCGCTGCACCCCGACGACCAGGCCGAGCACGGTAACTCCAGGCAGGCCACGGTGGACGCGATGATCCAGCGGGTCGTGGAGCGGATGTACAGCGAGTCCGAGGAGAACCGCTTCCTCGAGGTCACCTACGCCAACGGCGACAAGGAAGTCCTGTACTTCAAGGACTTCAACTCCGGCGCCATGATCGAGAACATCGTGGCCCGCGCCAAGAAGATGGCCATCAAGGAGTTCCTCGAGACCCGGCAGAAGGGCATCAGGGTCGCTCACCTGCTGGCCGCCTGTGTCGACGAGTTCAGCGAGAACGAGGACCTGCCGAACACGACCAACCCGGACGACTGGGCCCGCATCTCCGGCAAGAAGGGCGAGCGCATCGTCTACATCAGGACCCTCGTCTCCGGCAAGCAGGGCACCGAGGCTGGCCGTTCCATCGACACTGTCGCCAATACCGGACAGTATCTGTGAGTTACTCCCGGGCCGTGCCGGCCGCCGCTGGTGCCAGCCGGCACTACGCTGGACATCTATGAGCGTGCTGCGGGTAATGGGCACCGAGACCGAGTACGGCATCGCCGTGCCCGGTCAGCCCGGTGCCAACGCGATGGTCACCTCGTCGCAGATTGTGAACGCGTACCAGGCGGCCACGGCCGCCCGGGCGCGCCGCGCCCGATGGGACTTCGAGGAAGAGAACCCGCTGCGCGACGCGCGCGGGTTCGACCTCGCCCGGGAGGCGGCGGACTCCACCCAGCTCACCGACGAGGACCTGGGGCTGGCGAACGTCATCCTCACCAACGGAGCCCGGCTGTACGTCGACCACGCTCACCCGGAGTACTCGGCGCCCGAGTGCACCAACCCGCTGTCGGTCGTGATCTGGGACAAGGCCGGCGAGCGGATCATGGCGGAGGCGGCGGCCAAGGCCGCGACCGTGCCCGGCAGCCACGGCATCCAGCTGTACAAGAACAACACCGACAACAAGGGCGTATCGTACGGCTGCCACGAGAACTACCTGATGCGGCGGTCCACGCCGTTCGCCGACATCGTGCGGTACCTGACCCCGTTCTTCGTCACCCGTCAGGTGGTCTGCGGCGCGGGCCGGGTCGGCATCGGCGCCGACGGGCGCGGGGCGGGGTTCCAGCTCAGCCAGCGCGCCGACTTCTTCGAGGTCGAGGTCGGCCTCGAGACGACGCTCAAGCGCCCGATCATCAACACCCGCGACGAGCCGCACGCCGACCCGGAGAAGTACCGGCGGCTGCACGTCATCATCGGCGACGCGAACATGAGCGAGGTCGCCACCTACCTGAAGACGGGCACCACCGCGCTGGTGCTCGCGATGATCGAGGACAAGTTCCTCAACAGCGACCTGTCGATCGAGGCCCCGGTCGCTGAGCTGCGAGCGGTGTCGCACGACTGGTCGCTCAAGCACCTGGTGACGCTGCGGGACGGCCGGAAGATGACCGCCGTCCAGCTCCAGACCGAGTACATGGAACTCGCCCGTAAGTACGTCGAGGACAAGTACGGCACCGACGTAGACGACATGACCACCGACGTGCTCGACCGCTGGGAGTCCGTGCTCAACCGGCTGGTCGAGGATCCCATGCAGCTGAGCCGCGAACTGGACTGGGTCGCCAAGCTGCGGCTGCTCGAGGGCTACCGGACCAGGGACGGGCTGAACTGGGACAACCCCAAGCTGCAGCTGTTCGACCTGCAGTACTCCGACGTGCGGCTTGACAAGGGCCTGTACAACCGGCTGGCCGCGCGCGGCCACATGGTCCGGATGACCGATGAGCAGGCGGTCGGCTGGGCGATCGACAACCCGCCCGAGGACACCAGGGCGTACTTCCGCGGGCGGTGCCTACGGCAGTACGCGGACGCGGTGGCCGCCGCGTCCTGGGATTCCGTTATCTTCGACATTCCCGGCCGGGAGTCGCTGCAGCGCGTACCCACGCTCGAGCCGCTGCGCGGCACCCGGGCCCACGTCGGTGACCTGCTCGATCGCTGCCGTACCGCCGCCGACCTCGTCGCGGCGCTCACCGCCCAGGAGTAGCCACCTGCCGCCGGGTAGCGGATTAATACCAATACCCGAACCGAGGATTGGGCGGAATCGGCGCTGGCGACTATTACGTTGGAAGCTGTCGGGGGAGTCGTCCCCGGAACCACGGAGGTAGCGCAGATGGCAACGAGCAAGGACACCGGCGGCCAGCGGCAAACGACGCGGCGGGCCGAAGAGACCGAGGAGGACCAGGCCGCCTCGGCCGATGAGGTCAAGGAGCGGCACGAGAAGCTCTCTGACGACGTCGACGCGATCCTGGACGAGATCGACGAGGTGCTCGAGGAGAACGCCGAGGAGTTCGTCCGCTCCTACGTCCAGAAGGGCGGCCAGTGACCGCTGCCCGGCTGGTTCGCGGTGGGCGAAACGGGCCGGCGCCCGCACGTTCACCGAGCAGTCGCGGCGGGCAGTACTGTCAGCTGAGGGAGACCGGATTCGGCAGGGAGGCGGCGTGGGCGGAAATTTCGATGGCGCGGTACGGCAACCGGCGGCGTTCATGACGGCGCGGATACCGTCGTTCACCGATTTCCTCACCACGTACGCCCCGGACCTGCTACCGGGCTTTCGAGGCTCGCTGCCAGGCGGGCTGATGCTGCCAGGGGGAACGTTGCCGGGCGGCCCCGCCGGCGGTGGCGAGCTGGTGAAGAACCTGCCGCACGCCACCACGATCGTCGCGGCCACCTGCGAGCACGGCGTAGTGCTCGCCGGTGACCGGCGCTCCACCGCCGGCAACATGATCGCCAAGCGCGACGTGGAGAAGGTGTTCCGCAGCGACGAGTTCTCCGCCATGGGCATCGCCGGCGTGGCGAGCGTCGGCCTTGAGTTCGTCCGGCTGTTCCAGGTCGAGCTCGAGCACTACGAGAAGATGGAGGGCCGGTCGCTGTCCCTGGACGGCAAGGCGAACCGGCTCGCGACGATGATCCGCGGCAACATCGCCGGCGCCATGCAGGGGCTCGCCGTAGTGCCGCTGTTCGTCGGCTACGAGGAGGAGAGCGGCACCGGGCGGATCTTCAGCTACGACGTGGCCGGCGGCCCGTATGAAGAGCACCGGTTCCACTCCATCGGCTCGGGCTCGGTGTTCGCCAACAGCTCGCTGAAGAAGCTGTACCACGACGACATGCAGGTCCAGGACACGGTCCTCGCCTGCGTACAGGCGCTGTACGACGCGGCCGACGACGACTCCGCCACCGGCGGGCCCGACCTCACCAGGCGGATCTTCCCGGTGATCGCCACGATCACCGAGGACGGCTTCCGGCGGGTGCCGGACGCCGAGTCCGGCGAGTACGCCGAGCAGGTCGTGGCGGGCCGGATGCGATTGCCTGACGGCCCGCTCGCCCCGCTACGAACCGACCGCTAGCACACGACAAGCCCGCCAACACGACAAGCAAAGGAAGCGCCTGCGGTGTCCATGCCGTTTTACGTGTCGCCAGAACAGGCCATGCGGGACAAGGCCGACTACGCGCGCAAGGGTGTCGCGCGCAGCCGCAGCTCCGTAGTGCTCCAGTACGCGGGCGGGATCCTGATGGTGACGCCGAACGCCTCGAGCGTGCTGCACAAGATCAGCGAGCTGTACGACCGGATCGCGTTCGCCGCCGTCGGCCGGTACAACGAGTACGAGACGCTGCGCAAGGCGGGCGTCACCTACGCCGACGTGACCGGCTACCAGTTCGACCGCGATGACGTCACCGCGCGCGGCGTCGCGAACTGGTACGCGCAGACGCTTGGCGGGATCGCCACGGAAAGCATCAAGCCATACGAGGTCGAGATCGTGGTCGCCGAGGTCGGCGCGCAGCCCGATGCCGATCAGATCTACCGGATCACGTGGGACGGTTCGGTGACCGACGAGCCGGGCTTCGTCGCCTTCGGCGGGCAGGCGGACCAAGTCGCCGCGCAGCTCAAGGAGCGGTTCTCCGACGGGATGTCGCTGGCGGAGGCGCTCGGCGCGGCGCTCGCCGCGCTGGCCGCGGGCTCGCCCCCCGCCCCGGGCGGGAACGGCGACCAGGCTGGCCTGACCGAGGCGCAGCTTGAAGTGGCGATCCTGGACCGGGCCCGCGCGCATCGCACGTTCCGTCGGCTGCGCGGCGCCCGCCTCGAGGAACTGCTGACGGAAAGCCGCGGCAGCGAGTCGGGTGCGGCTGACGGCCCGGCCGCCGCGGAGGACGACTCCGCCCAGGGCGCCGAGTCCGCTCAGGCCGCCGAGTCCGCCGCCCAGGAAGAGGGCTCGAAGCCCGCCCCGGGGGCGTCTGACGAGCCTCCGACGGGCCCCTCCCCCGGCGGGATCGACGGCACCCCCAGGCTTTAGCGCACCGTCTCAGCGCCCTCTAACGGCGCGGCCTGCTGCTGGGGAGGCGCGGGCGCCGCATCGGGGTGTTCCATGGTCTGCGGAGAGTGCTGGGCGGTGACGACGATCCCCAAGACCATCACGAGGAGCGCCACCACCTGGCCGGCGATGGCGGCGGGGCTGTTGCGAACGGTTACGTTCAGCCATACGATGCCGAGCGCGATGGAGATAACCGGGTCGGTAGAGGTGATGATCGCCTGGACCGGCGCCAGGAACGTGCCCTGCTGGAACGCGTCCTGGTTGAGCAGGAAGCCCAGCGGGCCGACCACGAGGAACACATAGATCGGCCAGTCGCTGAACACCCGCTCGGGCCCGCCGCCGAATTCCGCCGTAACGAGCTTGATGGAGAAGGCGGCGGCCCCGTAGCACAGGCCGCAGGCCAGCGCCGTCGCGAGCGGGCGCAGGCTCTCGCTTCTGGCCCCGATCATCAGGCAGGCCCCCACCAGCAAGGCAAGCCCGATCGCGAGCGGCGGCAACGTGCCGAAGGTGGCATGGTTCTCACCGGCCGACGGCCGCCCGATGGCGAGGAATCCGGCCACGCCGATCGTGGTGGCGGCGACCCCCGCGAACATCGCCTGGTCCGCGCGCTTGCCGCCCGGACGCTGGATGTGGGCGCGTTGTCGCAGGTACCACGAGATCAGCACGGCGGACGCCAGGTCGCCGACGAGGAGCGGCTGCACCAGCGCCAGGCTCCCGTTATCGAGCGCCACTACCTGCAGCGCGAATCCGACGACATTGGCGCCGATGGCAGCCAGCCACAGCGGCTGCCGGACCAGGTCGACGAAGATCTCGGGTGACAGCGCCTTCCGGGTCTTGACCTTCTTGGTGCTGCGCTGGTCCGCCACCGACGATATCCCGAGGCATATCGCCGACGCGAGAGCTGAGACTACAGCGACGGGCGTGGACAAGTGCCTACCCGCTGCCACCGTCCGGGGGGCTCGGGGACCGATTCGCGCTGGCCGTCGCCAGCGGGGGCACTGGTGCGGGCGTAGGGGCGGGCGGTGCCGTCGCGGCTGGCCCGAAGCACAGCCCGATGCCGAGCTTGCGCAGTACGGACCGCAGCCAGAGGGTGGAGACACCGATTCCGGCGCTGATTCCCGCGACGGTGATGGCGGCCCAGATGGGCACGTATGTAACGGTGGGATCCACCACAAGCAACCCCGCGAGGGCGGCGGCGAGCAGCAGGAAGATACCGGCCCACAGCAAGGTGACGTGCTGGAAGAAGCGCTGCAGGCGCGGCCGTCGCAGGGCGCCCGTACGCAGCCCGATCACCTCGGCGGCCAGTCGCTCGGCGATGGGGCTGTGCCCGCGCGCCGTCCAGGCGAAAACGATGCATAGGCCGAGGTTCGCCAGCGGGAAGTGCACGAGGAAGATCCACAAATTTCCGGTGGCGACCGCGACCACGCCCTGCAACGTGAGCACGATGAGGGAGATCGCCACCAGCCCGGGAACACTGCCGGTGAAGAGCTTACGGGCAATGGCCGTCACCCAGATCGCGGCCAGCATCGCGATCACGCCGGCCTGATGTCCCCACAGCCATGCGGCGAGAATATAGCCCCCGAGGGGAAGCCCGAACGACTCAGCCAGGTTCCAGCCGGTGCTGCGCAACAGCTGGACCGGCCTGGGTAGTTCCAGGCTCTCGGATATGGCAACCATTGGCCACACCCTACCCGCCCAGCGTCACTGCTACCCGTAGTTGGATGTCAGTCAGAATTACGACCTTCGCGCCGAAGGCGCGTGTATGTACAGTTCTTTCCTGTTCGCCCGGGCGACCGGTGTTTGCGTGGGAGCCGGCAGCAGGTACCGGGCTTGGCGCTGGTGTTCGGCGTATTGCCGGTCGGCGTTGTAGACCTTGTCGAACTTCCAGATCATCGTGGCGAAGTTGGTCTGTCCGTGCAGTAGCTGGCGGGCCA
>Ga0210390_10000070_pt1 | contig 104038 bp, 98 predicted proteins | sample IncBWH11OmetaG_FD_161050 | JGI IMG/M metagenome (GOLD analysis project Ga0210390, IMG submission 161050) | Forest soil microbial communities from Barre Woods Harvard Forest LTER site, Petersham, Massachusetts, United States - Inc-BW-H-11-O ...
CTGAGCCGAGGCACGGACGGGTTCCCCGGCCGGGGAACCCGTCCAAACCTCAAAGACCTATCGAGCCCCCAACTGTCGGGAGCACCCGGAGACAGCCCACCTTAGGCGGCTCGCGCGGTTCAGGCTCAGTCGAGCTACTCGCCGCCGAGGGAGTCGAGCTTTTCGCCGAGTGCATCGAGCTTCTGGCCAAGCAAAACCAGATGGCCGAGGAGCGCGTCGTCCGGGTCAAGCTCTGCGGCACGTACAGCGGCGGCGCGAGTGCTCTGCTGGCTGACGTTTACCCAGCCCATGGCGACAACCGACACGAGGCCGGCAAGAAGTGGGCCGGCGCTGAGCGCGAATAGCCACCTGTACGCACCGTTCTCGAGTGACGTGAGCGAGCCGACGAGCCCGGCCGCAGTGGCCACTCCTAGGAAGACAAAGGTAGCTGGCGCAGCCCACTTCAGGACTCTGAACGCGACGACGACTCCAAGCGCGCCCTGGAACAGCGCGGCCGCGACTAGCAGCGCACCCGCGACCGTGGCCTCGGCCGGAAAGTACGGCGCCATCGCGGCCTCCCGGCCGGTCGTGCTGGTCGGCGCCCAGTGCCATGCGGCAGCGGCGCCTACGACCGCGATGGCGTAGACGGTCAGCTGCTGGGTGTCGGAGCGGCTCACCCGGCCCTCCGCGCCATCTCCGAGATGTCGGCCCGGCCGCGGATCTCCTCGATCCACAGCGCGCCACGGCCCGCTCCCAACTCCCAGAGGCGTGGCTGCCCCTTGTCCCACTGCGCACGGTAGGCCCACTTGCCGCGGGAGAACAGGACCCACGAGCCGAGCGGGCCGCGCGGCCAGTCAAGATTCTGGAAGCCGTCCAGCAGATCGGTGTCGCGCAGCCGCCGCAACCTCTTCCAAGCGTCGGCGCGGTCGTCGTCGGTCAGCGACGTCAGGTCATCGACGGCCTCCTGCAGCAGCTTGACGTCGAAGTTTCGCTCCATTCGCGCCACAGCCTACTGGGAGCGATCAGAGTCAAGAGCTCCTGCAATTGGCCTTAACGGCCGGATTGCACGGACATAGCCACGGCCACGCGCTGGCGAGCGGCTGGATGCTGCCGCATTTAGGCGTGAAGCATTCAGACCAGAGCCCGATGACCGTGGCTGACGGGACCTGCTCTTGTTGTCGCATGGGTCTCTACATGACGTGTGGTCGCAGCCTCGCTTAAGCGCGAAAAGCAGGCACCGCCCGCGTAGCCCGTCAGCCTCCTGCGTTGGACGAAACCCGCTCGTGTAGGGCCGCGAGGTGAGCGCTACCGCTTCGCAGGCGCGAGCGAGCGTGGCCGGAATCGCACCGGTAAATGGGATTATGCCAGTTAGTGCCGATTGCTGTTAGTCTGCGCTGCCATGGGACGGGACGCGCATGCGGTCGTCACGGTGCTGCTCGTGGAGGATCACGCGCGTGGTATGGCCGGAACGGTTGCGGCCTCGCTGGCACGGATGGGTTCGTTGTGCGAGTGAAACCCGTCATATCCGTTGGCTGGTCGCGTCTGGGGTCGTTGACCGTGCTCGCGGTGCAGGAGCGGCTCGGGTGAGCGTGCTCCACGTACCACGACGCCGATTCGCGCGGCGTGCGCGAGATCGGAGCTGAGATGACAGCTGAAACCCTGGGTGGGGCCGTGGAGCACTCGCGCGGAGTCGAGGGCGCGACGCTGTGCGAGGCGTTTCAGAGCACCGTCGCGCGACTTGCGGACGCTGTCGCGGTGCGTACGTGGGACGGGGAGTTCGAGCTCACGTGGCGCGAGTACTCGCAGCGTGCTTCGCGGATCGCGGCGGGCCTTGCGTGGCTCGGGGTGACACGCGGCGAGACCGTCGCGCTGATGATGTCAAACCGGCCCGAGTTTTACCTCTGCGATACCGCCGCTCTGCACCTCGGCGCGACCCCTTTCTCGATGTATAACACCTCGGCGCCCGAGCAGATCGCGCACATGCTGTGGAACGCCTCGAACCGGGTGCTCATGTGCGAGAGGCAGTTCCTCGAGCGGGTGCTCGCCGCCCGCGAGGGCACATCCCTGGAGCACGTGATCTGCGTCGACGGTCCCGCCGAGGGGGCGGTCGCGCTCGAGGACTTGGAAGCTCAGGCGGTCGCGATCGACCTGGAGGCACGCTGGCGCGCGGTCGAGCCCGAGGACGTGCTGACGCTGATCTACACCTCGGGGACGACCGGGCCGCCCAAGGGAGTCGAGATCACCCATGCCTCGATGCTCGCCATGATCAGGGCTTGGACGAGCATCATGCCCGCAACCCCCGAGGACCGGCTGCTGTCCTATCTGCCCTCCGCACACATCGTAGATCGCATGACCGCTCACTACCTGGGGATTACCCACGGCATTCAGGTCAGCTGCGTCGCGGACGCCGGCTGCCTGCCCGCCGCGCTGCGGGAGGTTCGCCCGACGATCTGGATCGCGGTCCCCCGCGTGTGGGAGAAGCTCCAGGCGGCGCTAGAGACCGCGATCGCGAGCGACCCCGATGAGCAGCGGCGCATCGCTACACACGACGCGATCGCGCTCGGAGGGCGCAAGGTCACAGCCGAGCAGGCGGCGATCGCCGGCGACGGGAAGGGGCCTGACGCTGCGCTGCTGGACGATTACGCGCGCGCCGATGAACTGGTCCTGCGAGCGCTTCGCGCGCGGATAGGGCTCGATCAGGCGCACTACTGCTGCTCAGGCGCGGCGCCCGCCTCGGCCGGCATGCTCGAGTTCTTCGGCTCCATCGGCCTCGAAGTATGTGAGGGCTGGGGGATGACCGAGCTCTCAGGCGTCGCCTCGGCCTGCCCTCCAGGCGCCGCCAAGCACGGCACGGTCGGCCCGCCGGTGCCGGGACTGCAGGTGCGCCTCGCGCCAGACGGCGAGCTGCTGTGCCGAGGCGCAACGATAATGCGCGGCTACCGCGGGGCTCCCGAGCAGACCGCCGAGACGATCGACGCTGAGGGCTGGCTGCACACCGGTGACATCGCGCACATCGACGATGACGGCTCCCTGCGGATCGTCGACCGCAAGAAGGAGTTGATCATCAACGCCGCGGGCAAGAACATGTCGCCGGCGAACATCGAGGCTGCCTTGAAGAGCTCCAGCCCGCTGATCGGCCAGTGCGTGTGCGTCGGCGACAGGCGTCCCTACAACGTCGCGCTGATCGTGCTCGACCCGGACGCCGCGGCAGCGTTCGCGCGCGAGTACCAACTCGACTGCTCGATCGCGGTGCTCGCCGCAGACGCGCGGCTCCAGGCCACTGTAAGCGAGGCCGTCGACCGAGCCAACACGACGCTCTCACGTATCGAGCAGATCAAGCGCTTCGCGATCCTCCCCCACGACTGGCTCCCCGATAGCGACGAGCTGACACCGACGATGAAGCTCAAGCGCAAGCCCATCGCGCGCAAGTACGCACGCGAGATCGACGCGCTATACGAGACTCCACCACCCTCACACGCGAGAGCGACCACGCCGAGATGACGCTCACCACCGGCCCGACCGCCACGGCGCGTCGTAGTCCTGGGTGACGGCGCTGCTATCCAGCTGGGGTCGAGTTGGCGAGCTCCTGGGTGTTCAGCCCATGAAGAACTGTTGGTAGAGCAGGAAGACGTTGAGCAGGCTGATGAGGCTGGCGCAGCCCCAGGCGAGGATGGTGGTGAGGCGGCGGTTGACGTGGATGCCCATGACGTCGCGGCGACCGGTGAGGATGACGAGCGGGACGAGCGCGAAGGGGATGCCGAACGACAGTACGACCTGGCTGAGAACGAGGATCTTGGTGGGGTTCATACCGAGCGCGAGGACGGTGATGGCCGGGATCATCGTGACGGCGCGCCGCAGCATCAGCGGGATGCGGATGTTGATGAAGCCTTGCATGACGACCTGGCCGGCATAGGTGCCGACGCTCGATGAGGAGGCCCCCGAGGCGAGCAGCGCGACCGCGAACGCGAGCGCGGCGGTGCCGCCGGCGATGCGCCCGAACTGCGCGTGGGCTTCCGGGATCGAGGTGAGACCCGAGAGGGCGGAGGTGTGGAAGAGCTTGGCGGCGACGGCGAGCATCGCCATGTTGACCAGGCCGGCGAGGCCGAGCGCGATGATCACGTCGAGGCGCTCGAAGCGCAGCACGCGGCCGCGCTCTGAGTCGTTGCGGCAGGGCATGCGACCCTTGGTCAGCGCCGAGTGCAGGTAGATCACGTGAGGCATCACGGTCGCGCCGATGATGCCGACCGCGAGGTAGAGCGAGGTGGCGCCGTCCAGGCCGGGCAGCAGTCCTTTCAGGGAGCCGTGTACGGACGGGCCGATGTGCAGCGTCTCGTACAGGAAGCCCGCGAAGATGATGCCGAGCAGCGCCGTGACCGCCAGCTCGAAGCGGCGGAAGCCGTGGGTCTGCAGCTCGAGGATCGCGAACGCGATCACGCCGGTCAGCAGGCCGGCGGGGAGCAGCGGTACGCCGAACAGCAGGTTCAGCCCGAGCGCGGCGCCGAGGAACTCGGCGACGTCGGTCGACATCGCCATGATCTCCGCTTGCACCCACATACCCCATGTGAATGGGCGTGGGAAGCGCTCGCGCACGACCTCGGGGTAGTTGCGGTCGGTGACGATCCCGAGCTTGGCCGAGAGGTACTGGATCAGCATCGCCATCACGTTCGCGACGAGCACCACCCACAGCAGCAGGTAGCCGTATGACGCGCCGCCTTCGATGTTGGTGGCGAAGTTCCCCGGGTCGACGTAGGCAATCGAGGCCACGAACGCCGGGCCGAGCATCATCAGCGTCGCGCGCACGCGACCCTTGGCGAGCAGCCTGTCGAGCGCGCTCGGCCCCTCCAGTGTCCCGCCGAGCTCGACGGGCAACGCTACCGAGGCGCCCTCGACGGCGCCCTCCAGCGCTGGAACCCGATCGGGGCGCAGCGGCGCTATCCCTGACCGTCCTCGATCTCTATGCGCATCGCGCCCGCCAGCGCGCCGCCGAGCGCCTGCTCGCGCTCACCGAAGCGCACGAACACCGGCCCGCCGAACGGCTGACGCTCGACGACCTCCAGACGCGCGCCGATCGCGATGCCGTGCGCGGCGAGGTAGCGCAGCATCTCCGGGTCGGAGTCAGAGACCCGCACGAACCGTCCCGCGGCACCGACCGGCAGCTCGTCCAGGCTGTCCGTCTCGCGCTCTTCGATCCCGAACTCCACCGTCGGGATCGGATCGCCATGCGGATCGACTGTCGGGTCGCCCAGGCGCGCTGCGATCAGCTCCTCGAGCTCCTCGGAGAGCACGTGCTCGAGCACCTCGGCCTCGGCGTGCACGCGATCCCAGGGCATCCCAAGCTCCTCGGCGAGGAACAGCTCCAGCAGCCGATGATGGCGCAAGACCTCAAGCGCGACCCGGCGACCCTGGCTGGTGAGCCTCACGCCGCGGTAGGGCTCGTGCTCGACCAGGCCGACCTCGGACAGCTTGCGCACCATCGCCGAAACCGAACCCGGTGTGACGCCCAGCCGCTCAGCCAGCTCGTTGGTCGATACCGCCGCGCCCTTACGCGCCTCCAGCGCATACACCGCCTTGGCGTAGTCTTGAACAGACGCGGAAAACAAATCAGTCGCAGCCACAGCAGTATTTAGGCAGACCAAAAGATGTTTGTCAAGGGTGCATAATCTGGTTCAGCCCACCTGCTCCCACCTTCGTCGCAACGAGCGTTAGGATGAGCCGGTGCCCGAGGATCGCTGTGACCTGCTGTGCCTGGACGTGGAGCGCGCCGAGGCGATCCGCCGGCGCTTGGATCTCGGTCTCGTGACGAGGGCGGCGGCTCGTGCGAAGGCTCTCTCCGACCCCACACGACTGCTGATTGCGCTCGCGCTGCGCAACGACGGCGAGTTGTGCGTGTGTGACCTGGCGTGGATCACCGCACGCGCGGAGAACCTCGTCGGACACCACCTGCGCGCGCTTCGCGACGCCGGCCTGGCGTGCCCGCGGCGTGAGCACAGGATCGTGTTCTACACGCTCACCGACGCCGGCCGCCAGTTGCTCGACGCACACCTCGAACTCGCCGAGGTCACCTCATGAGCACCCCATCGCTCGATCTGCCTGTCGTCGCCATACCGGCGGATACCTCGCGACCCCACAGCCCGCTTGAGCCGTCCGAGCACGATCGCCTGATCCGTCGCGCGAAGGCGCTGTCCTGGCTCAGCCTCGCCTACATGGGCGCCGAGGGCGCCGTCGCGATCACCGCAGCGACCCTCGCCGGCTCCGTCGCGCTGCTCGGCTTCGGCCTCGACTCCGCTATCGAGGCATTGGCGTCGATCATCGTCATCTGGCGCTTCACCGGCACCCGCCGACTCTCCGGGCACGCCGAGCAACGCGCCCAGCGGCTCCTCGCCATCACCTTCTTCCTGCTCGCCCCCTACATCACCCAGGACGCGATCCGCACACTCATCAACGGCGAGCATCCCCGCACCAGCTGGCTCGGGATCGGGCTGTCGATCTCCAGCATCGCCGTCATGCCGCCCCTCGGCAAAGCCAAGCAAGCGGTCGGCCAGCGCCTGGGCTCAGGCGCGACCGCCGGCGAGGCCACCCAGAACATGCTCTGCGCCTACCTCGCCGTGGGTGTCCTCACCGGCCTGGCGCTCAACGCCGCCTTCGGCCTGTGGTGGGCCGACCCCGCCGTCGCGCTCGCCGTCGGTGCGCTCGCTCTCAATGAGGGCCGCCAAACCTGGCACGGCGAGTGCGGCTGCGCCATCTCGCCGCTCGCCGGCGAGACGCTCGACGCCTGCCGCGGCCACAGCTGCACCTGATCCCGAAGACGGGATCGGACGCCCTCACGACGCGCCTCATATCTGCGGGATGTAGGTGGTGGCGACCATCGAGAGGATCACGGCTGGGATGAAGATCATGAGGATGTCTCGCATGGCCTTGATGGTTGGTTCCGGTCGCAGGCGGGCGATGAGCCACACGCCGATCAGCGCGAGCGGAACTCCCCACCAGACCGAGACGCCCGCGAACAGCGGGAGGAGCGGCCACAGACAGCCGACGCAGGAGGCGATGCCCATCGTCGCGAAACGGTGGACACGATTGTTGCCGGCCTCCGAGATGTACTCGGCGCCGCTCATGGAGACGGTTTCGCCCACGGTTACGGCGATGCCGCCGGCGATCGCAGCTTCGGCGTGGCCGGACACGACCAGCGAGAGCACCAGGCCCATCGCGGCGATCATGCCTCCGCTGGAGCCGAACGAGGCTTGCTTCATGCTCTTGTTGATCGGGGATAGAAGGTGGCGGTTGCAGATGCACTGGATGCCTCCGCAGCAGCCCTCGGCGGGGCAGCAGTCACAGCCTCTCGTGCGCGGTATGCGATCCCTCCGTAGGCGGGACGCCTTGTGAGGCGCTTGCGGGGTTGTGCTCATGCGGCTCCGATCTCCTAGATAAGAATAAGACTTGTTATTATATAAGAGCTTCTCGAGCCAGTCGTCGCCGGAGTGAAAGTCCAGCCATTGAGACATAGGAGGGCCACGACGTCGAGCGCGTCGAGCCCGACCGCATGCGCGTCCGGTCGCTCCCTCTGAACCCGTAGGTCAGGGCTGCCCGGCGTCCGGAGCAGCCACGTAGGGCTCGACCGGTGCGACGCCCTACCGCGGCTCGAGAACCACGAGCGGGATCTCGCGCTCGGTGTGCTTCTGGTAGTCGGCGTAGCCCTTGTACGTCTGCAGCACCAGCGGCCACAGCCGCGCCCGCTCCTCGGGATCGGCCACGTGAGCACGCACGTCGCGGCGGCTCGATCCGACCTGGACGGTCGTGTCCGGGTTGGCAACGAGGTTGTGAAACCAGCCGGGGTTCCTGGGATAGCCGCCCTTGGACGCCACCAGCACGAGGTTCTGGCCGTCGACCGTGTAGACGAGCGGGCTCGTGCGCCTGGTCGCGCTCTTGGCGCCCACGTGATCGAGCAGCAGCGTCGGCGGCGCCCCCGGGAAGCGGTGGCCGATGACGCCGTGGCTGGCGCGGTAGATCGCGGTGTGGCCCTGCATCAGTCGACCGAGCAACGGCCAGTTGCGCTCAACCCAGTCGAGAGAGTCCATCGTGCGCACGAGCCTACTCCACAGGCTGCCCCAGCTGCGCGTCGCGCTCGAGCAGCGCCGTGGCGGCGCTCGCGGGATCCAGCCGCCGCCGCACGACCTCCTCGAGCAGACGCTGGAACTCGGAATCCTCCTGCAGGTCATCCTCCAGGCGCCGGCGCATGCGCGCGGTGGCGATCGCCAGCACCTCGCTGCGCAGGTTGCGCGCGCGGCGCTCCGTCAGCTCGCCCGCCGCCAGGATGTGCGCGCGGTGCTCGTCCATCGCGCGCACGAGCTCCTCGACGCCCTCGCCCCGGGCCGCCTCCGTCTTGACGATCGGCACCCGCCATCTCGCGCGCGCTTCCTCGGGCGTGCGATCGAGGTTGGCCAGCGACAGCACGCCGCGGATCTCGCGGATCATCGTGTCCGTCAGCGGATGGTCGGCCTTGTTGATGACGATCACGTCCGGGATCTCCATCACGCCCGCCTTCAGCGCCTGGATCGAGTCACCCGAGCCCGGCATCAGCACGAGCACGATCGTGTCCGCGTGGTCGATGATGTCGATCTCCGCCTGCCCCACGCCCACTGTCTCCACGAACACGTCCTGACGGCCGGCCGCGTCGAGCAGCAGCGCGGCCTGCAGCGCCGCCTCGGACAGACCGCCAAGGGCGCCGCGGTTGGCCATCGAGCGGATGAACACCCCCGGGTCCAGGAAGTGCTCGGACAGGCGGATGCGATCCCCCAGCAGCGCGCCGTGGGTGAACGGCGAGGAGGGGTCGATCGACAGCACACCGACCGTCCGCCCTGCCTGCCGGCGCGCCTTGGTGAGCGCGCCGATGAGCGTCGACTTGCCGACTCCCGGGGGACCGGTGAAGCCGACGACCTCCGCGTTGCCGGTGCGCGGGTACACCTCCCTCACGAGCTCCCAGCCCTCCGGGCGGTTGTCCTCGACGAGCGTGATCGCACGCGCCAGCGCGCGGCGGTCGCCGTCGAGCAGTCGCTGAGCGAGCGTTGAAGGCACGGCGGAAGTATCTAGGATGCCCGCTCGTGAGCCCGCGCCGAGCCCCTGAGCCCCTGCACGGCGGACCGCGCGCGCTGCTGCGCTTCATGCGCGCCCACCACATGCTCAACCGCCACTACGCCGTGCTGCTGGGCCGCTACGCGCTGCTGAAGCTGCGCCTCGGCAAGCGCCTGCAGACGGACGGCATCTGCTTCATCTGCCCGCGCGTCACGCTCGAGGTCGACCCTCACGCCACGCTGCGCATCGGGCGCTGGGCGTGGATCGGCCACGGCAGCAAGATCCGCGTGCACGAGGGCGAGGTGAGCATAGGCGCGAAGACGGTCATCGGCCAGGACTGCACGATCTCCGCCTACCAGCACGTATCGATCGGGCGCGAGTGCATCATCGCCGACCGTGTGATGATGATCGACTTCGACCACGGCGTCACGGAGGTCGATCGGCCGATTCGCGCGCAGGGCATCTACAAGCGTGACGTGCGCGTCGGGCACAACGTGTGGATCGGCTACGGCGCGTGCCTGCTGCGCGGGGTCAGCGTCGGCGATAACAGCGTCATCGGCACCAGCTCGGTGGTCACCAAGGAAGTGCCCGCCAACGCGGTCGTCGCCGGCACGCCCGCGCGCGTGATCCGCATGCGTGACGCGCCGCGGGCGATGCGCTGGGAGTGAGCGATCAGGCTGGCGAGGAGCCCCGCGAGCACGTCGCCTCGTGCACCTCCTGGGTGAGCGTGCTGAGTCTTCCCGTCGAGCAGCCCGTCCAGGAGTCGCTGAGGAAGTGGATGACGTGGTTGGCGAGCACCCACGCGAAGATGGTCCCTTCACTCCTCTCATCGGAACAGTTTCGGAGCGTGTGACTATCCCGCATGCCTAAGACGGGTCCAGCAGGGAGGCCCGCTCGGCGTGCACGGCGAGGTTGCGCAGGCCTTGCACGTCCGCCTGCTCGCCGTCCGCCAGCGCCCGCCCGAGCGCCCGGCGATGAGCGTCGAAGCGCTCGCGCGCATATGGCGCGGCGATGTCGCGCGAGACCATGAACGGCCAGTCGCTCGCCTGCAGCGCCAGCAGCTCGCGTACGGCCGCCTCGCCCGCGCCCCCGCCCGCGGCGAGCACCTCTAGCTCCGCTGCGCGCATCGCGAACGCCATCTCGCTCGCCGCCGGGCCCGACCAGGTCGACAGGTCGCCGTCCTTGCCCCATGTGCTCGCCTGCCACGACGCCCGATCCTCCAGCTCGCCGGACGGCCACTCGCAGCGCTCCAGCGCGTCATCCAGACGCAGCAGCTCGAGCCCCTGGCGGGAGCACTCCTCCACGACGGCCCGCAGCCACACGACGCCCTCGTACCACCAGTGGCCCAGCAGCTCCGTGTCCAGCGCGCACACCACCAGCCCGCCGCCCGGAAGTGGGGATCCCAACCCGCCCAACCCGCGCAACCCGCTCGACTCGTTGGCCTCGCGCAGCCGCGCGAGCGTACGCGCGACGAAGTCGGCCGCGTGCTCGCGCGCGAGGGCCTGCGCACGTGAGTGCTCGTACGCCTCGCCGTCATTGTTCCAAGGGTTGTGGTGGTGAATCGTGTGGTGGTGGTAGTCGCGGTAGGCGCCGCTCGCCGGATAGCCCTCCTGGCTCCACACCAGCGAGATCGTGGCGCGGTCGATCGGCACCAGCAGCACCCCCGCGTCGGTCGCGATCGGACACAGCTGCTCGGCGGCGCCGAGCCCGAAGCGCTTGGTCAGCTCCACGCACGCCGCGCGCACGCCCGCGTCCTCGAGCGCCCGCGCCAGCCACGGCGCGTACGCACACTCCGGCAGCCAGAAGCCGCCGCGCCAGCCCTCCCCCTCCTGGGACGATGCGCCGAAGCGGCGGCGATGGGACTCCACCCCGCCGCGCACCTGCAGCCGCACGCCGGCGTCGGTGGCCAGCAGCGGCAGGATCGCGTGGGTGGCCGACGAGGTCCACTGGGCGTGGCGGGCAAGCGCTCCCAGCACGTCGCCCCCGCGTCGGTCGAAGCTCTCCAGGGCGCCGGCGTAGTCGCCCCACGAGCGCTCGAGCTCGCGCGCGAGCGTCTCGTATCCGCCCGCGCGCAGCCCCTGCGCGTCCTCCGCGTGGGTCTCACGCCGAATGCCCGTGACGAACGCCGTGAAGCGCTCGCGCACGCCCGCGGCTTCCAGCTGGTCGCACAGCACCGGCGTCAGCGAAAGCGTCAGCGGGGCGCCCTCGTCGAGCAGGTCCGCCAGCGGCAGGTAGCAGCCGGCCATCGCCTCCCACAGCCACTCCTCGCCGAACGGCCACGTCCCGAAGCCCTCGACGTAGGGCATGTGCGTGTGCAGGACGATCGCCAGCGCGCCGCGGTCGCGGCCGCTCACGGGCGGCACACCGCCAGGAAGTCGAGCGCTCGATCCATGTCCGCCTCGCCGGCCGGCCTCAGCGCGAAGTCCGACACCGAGATCGCGGGCGTGAACCAGTCGTAGAAGCGGCGCGTCAGGCGCAGGCGGGAATGCACGCGGTCCCACCCCACACGCAGCGCCAGCTCGTGCGCGCGCAGCTTGCGCGCGTGGAACAGGCCGTACATTTCCACCGTCGCGAAGTGCTCCCGGCAGAGCCGCTCGAACTCCTCGCGGCGGTACTCGTGCACGTGCCACGGGTTGTCTGAGCGCGGCGCGCCCTTGGGCGCCAGCGTGAGCACGTTCGGGGTGGACACATACACGGCGCCGCCCTCGCCACGTCCTCCCCCGACGGGAAGCAGCGAGCGGAAGTGCTCGAGCACTGCGCCGGGCTCCTGCAGGTGCTCGATCGTCTGCAGGAACACGACCGCGTCGGCGGGCTCGGAGAAGCTGTCGACCAGATCGCGCACGAAGCGCACGTTGGCTCGCGTGTAGCGCAGGCGGGCGTGCTCGTGGGCCTCCGGGTTGGCGTCCACGCCGACCACGCCGGCGGCCGTGCGCGCGAGCACGTCCGAGCCGTAGCCCTCGCCACAGGCCATGTCGATCGCCCTCACGCCCCGCACGCGCGCGCCGATCCACTCGTACACCACCAGGTGGCGACGGAACCAGTAGTTCTCCTGCGGGACGTCCGGGAGCGTGCGCTCGCCGGTCAGCGCCAACGGCGGCACGCCCTGCGGCTGGTCGCGCTGCGCGAACACCGGAGCCTGGTGCTGGTTTGCTGTCAAGGCACCACTCCAGTCCATGTAGTCAAGCTGTGGGTGGCAGACGCGGGCACGGCGCGCGAGTATATGGTCCGCCCCATGCCGCCCGCCCTCAGCGCCGAGGAGATCCGCGACGCGAACACGCGCTACCACGACGTCGCGGCCGATCACTACGACTCCAAGTGGGGCATCGACTTCGGCGAGCTCGGCGGCAGCCAGGTGAGCGCGAAGGTGCGCAAGGCGCTCGGCCGCGAGCCCGAGCACTACCCGCGCTCGCTGGAGATCGGCTCGGGAACGGGCTACTTCACCCTCAACCTGCTGCGTGCGGGGCTGATCGGAGAGGCGACCTGCAGCGACATCTCGCCCGGCATGCTGGAGACGCTGCAGAGCAACGCCGCACGCCTTGGGCTCGAGGTGCACACCGAGCCGGCCGACGCCGAGCGCCTGCCGTTCGCCGACGGGAGCTTCGACCTGGTGCTCGGCCACGCCGTGCTCCACCACATTCCCGATCTGGCGCGCGCGTTCGTCGAGTTCGAGCGCGTGCTCGCACCGGGCGGCACTGTGCTGTTCGCGGGAGAGCCGTCCCGCTACGGCGACCGCCTGGCGAACGTGCCCAAGCGCGTGGCGAGCGCCGCGGCTCCGCTGTGGCGGCGCGCGATCGGCGCCGCGCGAGCGCCCGCCGGGGACGGCGGCCAGCCCGACGCGGCGCTCGAGGGCGTCGTCGACGTGCACGCATTCGCCCCCGCCGAGCTCGCGCAGGTCGCTCGCGCGGCCGGCTTGCAGGACGTGCGCGTCACCGGCGAGGAGCTGCTCGCCAACTGGTTCGGGTGGGCCAACCGCACGCTGGAGGCGACCGCGGAGCCCGATCAGGTGCCGTGGGCGTGGCGGCTGTACGCCTACCGCGGCTACCTGCTGCTGCAGGAGCTCGACCGCCGCCTGTTGGAGTCGAGACTGCCGCCCGCGATCTTCTACAACCTGATGCTCGCCGCGCGCAAGAGCGCCACCTGATCCACGCCGCGCGACGGCGCTCGCGGATCTACATGAACTCGCTCAGCCAATCCGAGCCCCCACTGCGGATCCTGTCGTACACACGCTGTGACTCGCGTGCCTGGCGCTTTTCGTTGCTGCGCCTCCACACGCGCCGCCTGCCGCGATTCGCCAACTTCACCATCTCACCCACGACGGGCGCGTTGGGAACGGCGAGCGGCGTCGGCGCGAGGTTGTTGTGGCCGCGGGTGAACGCCTGTGCGCGCGAGCCCGCACCGTGGTGGTAGACGATGTCGGCGTACACGCTGAACAAGATGGGGTCGGGGCTCCTGCGGTTGGAGCGCAACAGCGGCACCCACGGTGTCTGCGTGAGCTCCAGCTGGCGCAGCAGGTTGCCGCCCACGTCGCTGACGCGCCGGCCCTGCGGTGTGCTCCACCTGTAGCCCGGTGACCAGTCGCCGCCCAGCTTGCGCCACGCGCCGACGGTGGTCACGCAGAAGCACGGATGCGGCTGGCGATCGCCGTTGTTCTCCGCCCTGCGTACCGCTATCAGCGCCGCATTGGCAAGGCCGTCGGTGATCGCAGGCATGGGGTCGGCGATGGGGAAGGCGTCCGCATCGAGGAACATCAACAGGTCGCTGTCGCTCGCCTCGTGCGCGATCTCGATCGCCAGGTGGTTGAGCTTGTCCGAATGCCTCCCCGTCTGGTCGATCACGCGATCGAAGTGAGCTGAGTAGGCGGGATCGATCTGGTTCAGCGAGGTCCACGTCTGATAGGGAACCGAGATGTGCTCGCGCAGGTAGCGCTTCTGAATCTCTATCCACCGTGGCGAGCCGTAGTGCACTGTGGCGATGTGGAGCACCGCTCAGGCCGATGCGACGCGTGTGGACATCCGCCGAGCCGCGCGCGCATCGCCGAGTGTCTGCCAGCCCCTCATCGGGCTGATCGTAGCTGACCCGCGCCTCCCGGAAACGCCGGTGTTCACGCGCTCATCGCCACGCCGCCGCGACGGGGATCGCCCGCTCCGGTCATCCGCGGACCCTGACGCAAGGCCGCCTGCACCCCGCCGAAGAACAGGTTCAGGGCACCGAAGCGCACGATCCGCGCGTCGCCGTCCAGGCCCTCCAGATCGATCCCCGGCTCGGCGAAGATGACGCCGTCCTCGAAGTGCACGCGCGGCGCGTCCACCGCCTCGCGCACCGACATGCCGTGGTCGACGACGCCGACGATCGTCTGCAGCAGCGCCGAGCGGATGCGGTTGGAGCCGGCGCTGCCCAGAACCAGCTCGACCTCGCCCTCGCGCAGCGCCATCGACGGGGCCATCATGCTCGGCATCCGCCGGCCTGCCGGGTGCAGATGGAAGCCCAGCGGGTTGAGGTCCTCCTCGCCCATCACGTTGTTGATGTGCATGCCCGTGCCCGGCACCACCACCCCTGAGCCCTCGCCGTTGGTGCACGTCGCGCTGCACGCGCATCCCTGAGCGTCGATCACCGAGATGTGCGTGGTGGAGCCCAGGCGAGAGGACAGGAAGCGCTCGAGAAAGCCCTCTCGGCCGAGCCCGTCGACGAACTCCGGCGTGCGCTCGGACTGGGCCGCCGCCATCGCGTCGACGACCGCTCGCAGCGTCGGCGGCGCGGGGCCGCGATCGAGCAGCGCGAGCGCGTATGCCAGCAGCGTCCCCCCGGCCGACGGCGGCGGGTTGGTCAGGATCTCGCGATCGCGGTAGGCGATCCTGATCGGCTCACGCTCGATCGCCCCGTAGCCGGCCAGGTCGCCGCCACGCAGCGAGCCGCCGCGCGCGGCCAGCCAGTCGCACACCGCCGCCGCGATGTCCCCTCTGTAGAACGGCTCGGCGCCGTCGGCCGCCAGGCGCAGCAGCGCGTCGCCGAGCTCCGGGTTGCGCATCAGCTCGCCCTCGCGCAGCAGGCGACCGTGTGGCGCCCACAGAGCCGAGCACTCGGGCGTGGAGGTCAGCAGATCTACCAGGATCTCCGCCACGTACGCCTGCCCGGCGTTGAGCACCACCCCCTCGCGCGCCAGCCGCACGGCCGGCGCCGCGAGCTCCTCCAGCCCCATCGTTCCCCACCGGCGCACCGCCTCGCACACGCCCGCCGGCACACCGTAGACGCCGCACGAGGCCGGCCCGATGTAGAAGATCTGCTCGGCGTCGCCGAACGACACGCCCACCCCGAGCAGCTCAGCCTCCGAGCCGTCGCCGACGCGCGTGGGAGCCTGCACGAAGAAGTCCAGCAGCGTCGGCGCGATGCCCGCGCCCGCCACCAGCATGTAGCCGCCCGCCCCCAGCCCCGTCAGCAGCGACTCGCTCACGAACGACGTCAGCATCGCGCCCACCGTCGCGTCGACGGCGTTGCCGCCTTCGCGCAGCACGCGCGCGCCCGCCTGCGCCGTCAGCGGATGCCCGGCGGCGACGACCCCTCGCTCAGCTTCACCCATTGCAGAGCGATACCACGGGACCGCTCATCGGTGACGTGCGCTACTAGAAATTCGGGAGGAACTCTGGCACTTCGAGTTCGTCCACCGCGAGGCCGCCACGACGTGGCTCGCGGCTCGGGCGCGCGGGCGCGGCGCGCTGGGCGCGCACCTCGCCGGTGACGGCTGGCTCTTTGAAGCGGCTGACGCTCTTGCGCCTGCCCTCGTCGCCGTAACCGGTGGCCACGACGGTCACCCACACCTGGTCGTCGAGCTTCTCGTCGACCATCGCGCCGAAGATGATGTTCGCGTCCGGGTGCGCCGCCTCGGAGACGGACTTGGCGGCCTCGTTGACCTCCCACAGGGACAGGTTCGGCCCGCCGGTGATCGACAGCAGGATCGAGCGCGCGCCGTCCATGGAGGTTTCCAGCAGCGGCGAGGAGACGGCCTGCAGCGCGGCCTCGGTGGCGCGGTTCTCGCCCACGCCCATGCCGATCCCGAGCAGCGCGTTGCCGGCCTCGCTCATGATCGTGCGCACGTCCGCGAAGTCGAGGTTGATCAGGCCCGGGAGGGTGACGAGATCGGAGATCCCCTGCACGCCCTGGCGCAGCACGTCGTCGGCCACGCGGAACGCCTCGACCATCGCCGTCTGCTTGTCGAGCACCCCGAGCAGACGGTCGTTGGGCACCACGATCAGCGTGTCGACCTCCTCCGCCAAGGCGGCCACGCCACGCTCGGCCTGCTCGCCGCGGCGCGTGCCCTCAAAGCCGAACGGCTTGGTCACGATCGCCACCGTCAGCGCGCCGATTTCGCGCGAGATGCGCGCGACGACCGGGGCGGCGCCGGTGCCGGTGCCGCCGCCGGAGCCCGCCGCGATGAAGATCATGTCCGACCCCTTCAACAAGGCCTTCATACGGTCGTAGTCCTCCATCGCCGCCTGGCGCCCGACATTCGCGTCCGAGCCCGAGCCCAGGCCGCGCGTCAGCTCCGCGCCGATGTGCAGCGTGATGTCGGCGGTCGACTGCTGCAGCGACTGCACGTCGGTGTTGACGGCGACGAACTCGATGCCCTCGACCTCCGCCTCGACCATGCGGTTGACGGCGTTGACGCCGGCGCCGCCGACGCCGACGACGCGGATCACCGGTCGGCCGACGTTCGTCGGCGTGCTCATGGGAGCCGCGTGCGCGCGCGTGTGGTCGTCCATCAGCGGACGGCCGGCGAGCGGCGGGTCCATCAGGTTCTCGGGTATCTCCGAGGAGAAGGCGTGGCGCAGGCGCTCCTGCGGGGATGGGATGCGTGCCTCTTCGTGCGGGGATGGCGCCAGCGCGGACGCGCTCAGGGCCGGATGCGGCAGCCCGCTCTCGCGCGGATGGACCGGTGGCGCGGCGTCGGCGGCGGCGCTCGCGGGGCGCGGCGCGGCAGGCGCCTCGGACGGGCCCGGGCCCTCTGCCAGCCCATCGTCTTCGGTCTTGCGAAACAGGGCCGCCAGCGGCCCTTCCCGCATGCTCGCGCGTTTAGCGTTACTGGCCATTGGTGAGAACCTCCTGCGCGAGTTGGCGGTAGGACTGGGCGGCGACGCCGTCCGGCTCGTACTTGAGGACCGACATGCCCTTCACGGGAGCCTCCGCGAAACGGACGGTCTTGCGGATGCGCGATGCGAACACGCGATCGCCGAAGTTTTCCTCGAGGATCTCGATCGCCTCCTTCGCGTGGATCGTGCGCGAGTCCACCAACGTCGGGAGGATACCCTCGATGTCGACGCCGGGGTTGAGGTTCTCGCGGATCATCGCGAGCGTGTTCTGCAGCTGGATGAGCCCACGCATCGACAGATACTCGCACTGCACGGGGACGATCACCTTGTCGGCGGCCGTCAGCGCGTTGATCGTCAGCAGGCCGAGGCTCGGCGGCGTGTCGATGCAGATGAAGTCGTAGTCCTCGAGGATCGGTTCGAACGCCTTCTGCAAGGAGCGCTCGCGCCCGATCATCGTGGACATCGCGATCTCCGCTCCCGCGAGGTCGATCGACGCGCACGCCACGTCGATCTCGCGCTTGCGCACGACCTCGCGGATCGACACTTTGTGCACGAGCACGTCGTACATCGATTTCTCGAGCGTGTCCGGGTCGATGCCCTGCGACATCGTCAGGTTGCCCTGCGGGTCCATGTCCACGCACAGCACCCGGTGGCCCTCCTCCGCAAAGGCGGCGGCCAGGTTGAGCGTCGTCGTCGTCTTGGCCACGCCGCCCTTCTGGTTGGCGAACGCGATGACCTTGGCCTTGCCTTCCACGGTGGCTCCGATACTCGATTGTTGGAAAGCCGTCCGGTGGGTATTCGCATAGCGAGGGTCGATTCCTGCACGGGAACTACGATCCCGAGATGACCGACACAGCGAGCGCCGCCGCCTCGACGGGCGCTTCGGGGCTGAGCGCGCGCCTGCGCGGCACGCGCGTGGTGGTGTGCGTGGGCGCGGGCGGCGTCGGCAAGACGACCACCTCCGCGGCGCTCGCGCTCGGGCTGGCGCTGCGCGGGCGGAAGGTGGCGGTGGTCACGATCGACCCCGCCAGACGCTTGGCCTCGGCGCTCGGCCTGGCGGAGCTGCCTTCGGAGCCGCAGCGGATCGAGCCGGCGCTGTTCGCCGAGCAGGGCATCGCGATCGAAGGCGAGCTGTGGGCGATGATGCTCGACGCCAAGCGCACGTTCGACGAGCTGATCGCACGTCTGGCGCCGGACGAGCACGCGCGCGAGGAGATCCTCGCCAACCCCGTCTACAGAGAGCTATCGACGGCTGTCGCCGGCTCGCACGAGCTCAGCGCGATCGCCAAGCTGTACGAGCTGCACGAGGAGCACGACTTCGACGCGATCGTGCTCGACACGCCTCCGTCGCGCAACGCGCTGGACTTCCTCGACGCGCCCAACCGCATGCTGGGCTTCCTCGAAGGCCGCGCGCTGCAGGTGTTCCTGCGGCCCGGCGGGCTGACCGCGCGCGTGTTCGGGCGGGGCACGGCGCTGGTGTTCGCGATCTTCGCGCGCGTCACCGGCGTGGACATGCTCGGCGATCTGTCGCGCTTCTTCGTCTCGCTGTCGGGCGTGATCGACGGCTTCGGCGAGCGCACACGCGGCGTTGCCGCGCTGCTGCGCGATCCGCGCACGAGCTTCGTGATCGTCACCTCGCCCGAGCCCGAGCCGGCGCGGGAGGCGCGCTTCCTCGCCGACAGGCTGGCGGCGGCGGGCATGCCCGTCGGCGAGCTGGTCGTCAACCGCGTTCACACACACGGCCTGCACGGCTTCTCCGTGCAGCAGGTGGCTGAGCTGCTGACGCCCGCGCTGGACGAGCGCCTGGCTGCGCGCGTGGCGTCCAACCTCGCCGACTTCGACGTGCTCGTGCGACGCGATCGCGAGACGATTGACCAGCTGTCAGGCGCGTGGGCCGCGCTGCGGCCGATCCTGATACCGCACCTAGATGAAGACGTCCAGGATCTCCTCGGCTTGAGCCGCATCGCCGAGCACCTCTTCGATTGAGCTCACCGCCGCGTCCGGCGCTCGCGGCTCGTGCGCGGCCGGCTCGTGCGCGCCCGCCAGCAGCTGATCGGCGAGCGCCACCAGATCGGGGTCGAGGTGGCCGCAGATGACGTCGCGCAGGAGCGCGCGCAGATGGTCGGCCATCTCGCGGGCGAGCTGCTGCTGCTGGCCGGCGTGCGATCGCTCGCCATGCGCCGCGCAGGCGCCGCTGACCACGTCGCGCTCGAGCGCCAGCGCCTGGACGGTCCGCTCCGTCAGCTCCAGCCACCGCTCCGGTGTCGCGCACAGCGCCGCCAGGCGCCCCGGCAGCAGTCCGCTGGTGGGGCCCTCCGGCTCGAGCAGCGCGCGCAGCGCGAGCAGATGGTCGCTCAGCGCCTCGAACGCGCTGTCGCGCTCACAGCCGAGCTCGAAGCGCCTGAGCGCCCACGCCAGCTCATTGCCATCCGGCGCGCGGCGGGAGACGAGGCTGCAGAAGGCGCGCAGCTCGTCCTCCTGCTCGACCGTCACCACCAGCATCCCGTGGGGCCGGCCCCCGGCGCCCAACGCCAGCGAGCGCCATCTTCCGTCGCCGACTCGCGCCCACGCGAGCGCGCCCAGCGTCACGCGCCCGTCGCCGAACAGCCGCAGCGCGCGCAGCAGGTCCTGCAGGACCGCTCGGCCTCGCGGGATCGCCTCGCGCGGGTCGTCCTGCCCGGCGGCGAGGGCGACGATCAGGTGGTCATGGCTCCCGTCCGCGGCGGTCGCGAGCGCACCCTCGGGTATCCCCTCCAGGGCATCCGGCTGGGCGATCGTCAGGCCTCTGGTCAGCGGTAGCTCGCGCGAGCCGATCGTCAGCCCGTGCAGGGTGGCCACGAGCATCGTCTCGCCGCCGCCGGCGAGCGCCGAGCGCTCCAGCCGCTCGAGCGCGGCGCTCAGTCGCTCGGGGCGCAGCTCGAAGTCGGTCTGGTCCTCGAACACCTCCTCCAGCAGCGCCAGCAGCGCCGCGCGAACGCGTGCGCGCGCGTCACCGCGCGCCGGCTCCCCCTCCGGGGAGGACGACGCGCTGACGTTGGCGAGGTAGCGGTCGAGGCCGTCGAAGCTCTCCAGCGAGCTCGCCGCGTGAGCGTGGCTCGGCAGGCACCGCAGCTCAGGCCAGCGCTCCGCGATGAACTCGCCGGTCAGCGCCCGGTAGGCGTAGAACGTGGACTCGCCCGTGCGGCTGGCGCTCGAGCGCCTGCGCACCGTCTGCGGCTCCAGCTCGAACGGAACCTCCGCGCCGGCGAGCAGCGCCGCGTGCAGGTGGCTGGCCGCGGCCTCGACGAACTCGCTCAACGCCGCCTGGATCTGGAGTGAACGCATGGTCGGCGGAGTTCGCCCTCCCCACCCGCGCTCCTGCCCGGCGCACCCCGTCTTGCAGCGTCAGGGCGCGCGTCGCCCTTACGGCTTCGTGAGCAGGAACTGCGAGCCGATGATCGTCACATCGGCGCAGCGAGCGGCGAACTCGTCGACCGCCCGTGTCACTCCGTCGCCAAACCAACCGTTCGTGGCGCCGTAGTCATCGCCGGCGATGAAGCCGCCGGACTTGACCACGCGGTAGTACGCCTCCAGATCGCGCTTCACCGCCTCGTAGCCGTGATCTCCGTCGATGTAGACCCAATCGAGGCTCTCATCGGAGAAGGACGCGGCCGCGTCCACCGACCGCGCACGCTTGACGAGCACCTGTCCGCTGTCGATCTGAGGCCGGAAGCGCTCGACGACGCTCTCATACAGGGCGTCCATCGCTTCCTGGCCACTCTGGCTGCCACCGAACTTCGCCTGCTCGTATTGCTCCTCCGAGCGGTGCTCCCACGGATCGACCAGATACAGCTGCTTCGGGCGTCGGTGGATCAGGATCGCTCCCGCGAAGTCGCCTCTCCAGGTCCCGATCTCGGCGCACACGGCTCCCTTTGGCAGCAGTCTCAGCAGCCGGCGCCGCTGCTTCTCGCGCTCGCGTCCACGTCCGCGGAATCTGCCGGGTATGCGCCGGGGGTGCAGCGAGAGCCACACGATGCGCCGAAGCCGGCGCCGGTAAGGCGCTATTCGATCTGCCACCACCGCAGCGTCCATTCGCTTCCCCCGGAGTAAGCCCTCTACGCGACCGCTAGAACCTGCGGGCCGAGCTCCTTCTGTCGCGCGGCGCGCTCCGCGCACTCCGCGCCCAGCCACTCTTCCCCGTAGGAGCGCATGTCGTCGACGATCGGCAGCAGCGCGCGCCCCTTCTCGGTCAGCGCGTACTCCACGCGCGGCGGCACCTCGGCGAACGTGTGGCGCTCGACGATGCCCTCCTCCTCCAAGGCGCGCAGGCGCAGCGACAGCGTGCGCGGGCTGATCCCGGCGAGCGAGCGTTCCAGCTCACAGAAGCGCGAGCAGCCCGCGGCCAGATCGCGTATCAGCAGCAGCGTCCACTTGCCGCACACGATCTCTGCGGTCATGCACACAGGGCATGTTTCATCCACGGCCATCTGCGCCTTTACTTTACCAACTGAAGTGTTGGGAGGCGGGACCTGCAGCTAGGCGGTGGTGAGCGACGGCTTGGATTCCGCGTCGCGGTTGGCCTCCGCGGCGGCGACGTCCTCCATCGTCGTACCCCTGCGGCCGTCGGCCTGCATCAGCAGCTTGAAGTCGTGCGGGCTGGAGGCCACGCGCATGGCATCCTCGAAGGTCACCCGTCCGGCCTTGACGTGGCCGAACAGCGCCTGGTCGAAGGTCTGCATCCCGTAGTAGCCGCCGGAGGTGATCACCTCCACGAGCTTGCCCGTCTGCGCCGGGTCGATGATCATGTCGCGCACCCGTCCGGTCATGCGCAGGATCTCGCACACGGCCACGCGCCCACCATCGGCGCCGGGCACCAGTCGCTGCGAGATGACGCCCTTGACCGTGCCGGCGATCATGCTGCGCGCCTGCGCATGCTGGTGCGGGGGGAAGAAGTCGAGCATGCGGTTGATCGACTCGGTCGCGTCCACCGTGTGGATCGTCGACAGCACCAGGTGCCCGGTCTCAGCCGCCGACAGGGCCGTCTGCACGGTCTCCTCGTCGCGCATCTCGCCGACGAGGATCACGTCGGGGTCCTGGCGCAGCACCCTGCGCAGGGCGCGCTTGAACGAAGCCGTGTCCATGCCGACCTCACGCTGGTTGATGACCGAGCGCACGTCCTCGTGGACGAACTCGATCGGGTCCTCGATCGTGACGATGTGCTTGCTCATCGTACGGTTCATGTGGTCGATCATCGCCGCGAGCGTCGTCGACTTGCCCGAGCCGGTGGTACCTGTGAGCAGCACGATCCCGCGCTCCTCCTCGGCCAGTTCGCGCACGACCGGCGGCAGCGACAGCTCCTCGATCGTGCTGATGCGATGGGGGATCGCGCGGCACGCCATCGAGATCACGCCGCGCTGCTGGAAGGCGTTGATGCGGTAGCGCGCCACGTCCGGGATTTCGTAGGAGAAGTCGACCTCGTGCTCCTGGGCGAATTCCGCCAGCTTGACCTCATCGCTCAGCAGCGCCCGCAGCGCGCCATCGGTGTCTCCGGCGCTGAGCGGCTGTGCGCTCGCGTCGACCGTCAGCTCGCCGTGCACGCGGTACAGCGGCGCCGAGCCGACCTTCAGGTGAAGATCCGAGCCCTCTTTCTCGACCAGCTCCCGCAGCGCGGGCATGACGTCGAACATGCCCTCTGATCGGCAGTAGATTCAGGTGCCTTGAGTTTCGCCGCGCGCGGCGGACAGACCGAGCCCCCTGACGGGCGGATCGGTTTCCCTGACAAGGACGCAGTGAGCGTGGCGTGCGCTAGCACGCGAGCGATCGAGGACGCCGTCAGGGGAAGCTAGACGCCCGTCAGGCGACGTCGCGGAGCTTTTGCGCCTCCGCGAGACTCTGCAGCTTCTTCAGCGACTGGTTCTCGATCTGGCGGATGCGCTCGCGGGTGACGTTGAACGTGCGCCCGACCTCGTCGAGCGTGCGCGGGTGCTCCCCGCCGAGCCCGTAGCGCAGCTCCAGCACGCGCCGTTCGCGGTAGGAGAGGTTCTCCAGCGCCTCGCGCAAGGCCTCCTTGGTGAGGATCTCGGCGGCGCGCTCGTACGGCGACTCGGCGCGCTCGTCGGCGATGAACTGGCCGAACTCCGACTCCTCCTCGTCGCCCACGGGCTTCTCCAGCGACACCGGCGCCTGCGCGGAGCGCTTGATCGAGTCGACCTCCTCGGGGTCGATGCCGGTGACGTCGGCGATCTCCTGGGCGGTCGGCTCGCGACCGAGCTCGGTCACCAGCTTACGCTCGGCGCGGCCGATCTTGTTGAGCTTCTCGACCACGTGCACGGGGATGCGGATCGTGCGCGCCTTGTCCGCCAGCGCTCGCGCGATCGCCTGGCGGATCCACCAGGTGGCGTACGTCGAGAACTTGAAGCCCTTGCGGTAGTCGAACTTCTCCGCGGCGCGCACCAGGCCGAGCGTGCCCTCCTGGATCAGGTCGAGGAACGGCAGACCCTGGTTGCGGTAGTTCTTGGCGATCGACACCACCAGGCGCAGGTTGGACTCGACCATCTTCTGCTTGGCGTCGAGGTCCCCGCGCTCGATGCGCTTGGCCAGGTCGACCTCCTCCTGCGCGGTCAGCAGCCGCACCTTGCCGATGTCCTTGAGGAACAGCTGCAGCGAGTCGGTGGTCATGTCCGGCTTGAGGTCGAGCGCCGCTTTGGCTTTGCGCCGCCCGCGCTTGTCGGGTGCGCGCTCGACGAGCGACGCCGCGGCGATCGCCGGGTCGATCTCCTCGACGAGCTCGATCTCCGAGCGCTCGAAGAACCCGTGCAGCTCTTCGACGTCCGACTCGTCCAAGTCCAGCTCGGACACAGCCTTGGTTATCTCCGCGTACGAGAGGACCCCCACCTGCTGCCCCTTGGCAACCAGGCCCTTGACCTCATCCAACTCCTGCAGCTCGACTACTGACATTCGTGTTTCCATTTCTTCCGCGATCGACACCGAAGGCGAGACGGCCTCGAGCAAGATTATGGCTGAGAACAGCTACATCGCCGGACATACGACGCAAACGTGCCGACGTTACGGGATCTGCTGGCTTCTCCAAGGGCTCATGCTAACGCGTTATGGCGCTGTTGACACTGCTCGCGATCAACCCGAAGTTCGCATTAAGCAATGATGTGTCGATGAGCGCCCCCAAAGACAGCGAGCGGGGATCCGGCGGGGCGCCCGACGATCAGGGGGTCCTCTCCAAGCTCCCGCGCACCCGCCCGCAACGCTCCAGCCCGCGGCGCGCGGCGGCGCGCGAGGCGAGCGCCGCGGACGAGGCGGCGAGCGCCGCGACCGCGCTCAGCGCCCGCTCCAACGGCCGCCCGCCGGCGCGCCCCAAGAAAGCCCCCGCGCGGAGCGCCGCCGGCCCCCGGCGGGCGCGCGGCGCGAGCACTCGCGGTGCGAAGGCCTCACCGTCGCCGGCCGCCGAGCCGGTCCCCAGGCAGGGGTTCGAGTGCGAGAGCGATCGCACGAGCGCCACCGTGCACCCGCCGGGCGGCGCCGAGCTGGTGGCGTCGGCCGCGGAGATCGTCGGCGAGCTGGCCAAGGCTGGCTTCTCGACGGGCGAGCGCCTGCTCAAAGATGTGCTCTCGCGCCTGCCGCTGTCCTGAGCCGCTGTATACTGCCGCGCAACGCCGAGCCGCCGCGACCCAGGTCGGGGCGGACGGGGGACCCAATGTGGATCCGCTGGATCCACTGGGGCGAATCGGTCCGCCAGGACCGTAGCGCCGCACCCAGGTACAGCGCGAGCCCGTCAGCTCACCTCGTAGGCGTACAGGACACATGTCAGTCAACGTCAAGACAGCCACGATCCCGCTCGCCCTGCTCGCCGCCACGGCCTGCCTCGCGACCCCCGCCGTGAGCGCGTTCGCCGACACGGGCGGCGCTTCCGCCGGCTCCTCGCCACCGGCCGCGGCGACGCCCGCGAACACCAAGGTCCGTCCGACCGGCATCGCCACGTGGTTCGGCCCCGGCTTCTACGGCAAACAGACCGCCTGCGGACAGACGCTCACCCCCGCCGTCGTCGGCGTGGCCAACCGGACGCTCCCGTGCGGCACGCTCGTGAGCGTCACCTACGCGGGCCACAGCCTGACCGTCCCCGTGCTTGACCGCGGCCCTTACGGCCACGGCGCGTCATGGGACCTGACCGCCGGCGCCGCCGAAGCGCTGGGCATCACCGAGACCGTGCGCATCGCGGCCCACGTCGTCGGCAAGGCCGCCAACACGCCCACGCTCGGGCTGCCGCCGGGCTCCTCCAGCGCCGCCGTCACCGGCGGAGCGCTCGCCAGCGAAGCTCCCTGAGAGCCTCTTTCTAAGCGGACTCGTCCACCGGCGTGGCCGGTTGGCGAGGAGAGGACGATCGGACCGCCGAGCGGGCCGCGTACAGCCCCACGTCCGCGTGCGCCGCCAGCATCGCCGCCTCGCGCCCGTCCTCGGGACACACCGCCGTGCCGATCGCCACCCGCAGCGGCGTCCCACGACGGCTAGTGCGCATCGCCGCCGTGTCCACCAGACGCTCGGCCAGCTGCTGGGCTCGCGGGCCGTCGGTCTCGGACACCAGCAGCCAGCATCTGCCCGGCCGCTCGCGCGTGAGCGAGCCCGCCGCGCCCAGCGCGGACGCCAGCGCCTGCTCCATCAGGCCGGCCAGCTCTGAGAGCTCCTCGCGGCGAACATGCTCGAGCTCGATCAGCTCGACCAGCAGCACCACGAACGGCAGCCTGTCGCGTTCGAAGCGCTCCAGTCGAGCGCCGATCGACCCGATCCACGCCGCCGGGCCTTCCTCGCGGCGTTCGTCGCGGATCTCGATCTCGGGCTCGTCCGTCGGCGTCTCGCGCGAGGACGGTGGCCGCTCACCCCCCGACAACGGACGCTCCGATGCGCGCGCCACCCGCGGCGGCACCGGCGGCGACTGATCCCACGACAGCGCACGCACCCGCGGCGGCACCGGCGGCGACTCATCCCACGACAGCGGACGCGCTTCGCGCGGTCGGCCTGGCACCTGTGGCGGCACCGAGTCCGATGCCGGCTCGCCCCGCGGCGCGTCCGCCCCATGCTCGTCCGCGTGCGCGCGTTCGTCGACGATCACCGCCTCGCCACCAGGCGGTCGCAGCGGCTCGAGCTCACGCGCGTGCTGCTCGCCCGCACCACCTGCCGACTGCGCATCTTGGAGGTCGCCCTCGTGAGAGAGCGCGCCGGCCCCAGGTGCGAACGCCGCGTCGACGGCGGCCGCCAGCGTCGCCGCGCATACGTACGCGAGCCGGTCGGACATGTCTCCGACCAGGCGCGCGGACGGCTCACTCAGCTGCGCGAGCAGCGTCTCCCACAACACCCCGCGCAGCGCCTCCACCGCCGTGACCGCCGCCGCCGCGTCGCGCGCGCCGACGATCCCGGCCAGGCGTCGTGCCGCGGCGGAGTCCTCGCGAGCGCTCGAAGCGCCCGCTCCGGTCAGCCGCTCCAGCTCCACATCCGACTGCATCGCACGCAGCGCCTGCGCGCACAGCGACGGCGCTTCGCGCGCGAGCTCCTCGAGCGGGAGATCGGCGAGGCCCTCCAGTGGGCGCGCGAGGATCAACGCGATCGCCCAGCGCTTGGCCAGCTCCTCGGCGTGCGCCAGCATCGCCTCGCCCGGCAGATCGACGACCGGTCGTGCGCGGGGGGCGCGGGGCGTGCGGAGATCGTCGGCCACGTAGGTTGAATATCAGCAAGCGGGGACGCGATCGTCTCTCTGCGCGTCAACCGGCGGGGATAGCCTGCAAAGTCCGTGCGAAGCCTGAAGCCAACCCGAGCCCGCCACGAGCGGGCGGTGATCACGGGCCTCGTCAACTCGACGTCGCTGGACCGCGACAGCGGCGTCGTGCACTCGGTGCAGAAAGCCGATCTGGTGATCGAGCAGGGTGCCCTGGCAGAGATGTGGACCCCGGCGCACCTCGAGCGTCTCGCCCGCACCTACTGGCGCTTTCTCACGCGCGTGACGCTCGGGCTCGTCCGCGTCCTGTACACGGAGGGCGAGCGCTCGGTCGTGCTGGTGGCGCGGCCGCTGAAGCTGCTGACCTTCCAGGCGCCCGAATACGAGATGGACTCCACGCGCGGCCTCGTGCGCTGGCGCATCGCGCGGGGACTGCTGGTGTCAAGGCGGGGGCGCGACGACCGCGGCTACCTGCAGATCGAAGTCCGCCGGCGCGCGGGCGAGGACCCGGCGCACGTCCGGTTGCATGTGGAGGTCGAGGTCGCCAACTTCTATCCGTCGATCGCCTCGAGGCTCGGCCGTTGGCTGTACAGGGCGACGCAGTCGCCGATCCACGTGTTCGTCACCTACGGCTTCCTGCGCTCGCTCGCCCGCCTGGATCTGGCGGAGTCGAAGGTCGGGCGCTTCGACCCATAGGTCGTCGCCGTCGCGCTGCGAGCGCGCCCGGCGTTACTTGCCTTCGCTCTTTTCGAGTTTCTTGAACGCCTTCGCTTCGGCTTCTTCTTCTTTGGCGAACTGCTTGCGGGCCGCTTCTTCGGCGGCGCTTTCGCCTGTCGAGCCCTTGGCCGCTTTCTTCGGCTTCTTCTTCGTGCCTTTGCCCGTACCGGCTTCCTTGCCCCCCGTCCTGCCGGCGCCCGAGCCCTTCTTCGCCTTCCCGGAGCCCTTCTTGGCGCCTTTGCCCGCGGCGGCTTGGGCGGCTTGCGCCTGCGCCGCCTTGGCGAACTCCTCTCTGGTCTTCTTCGCTTCGGCTTCGGAGGCGGCTTCAGCCGCGGCCTCGCGCTTCTTGAACTCAGCCTCGCGGGCGGCTTCGGCCGATTCGGCCGACGTGGACACTTCGGCGCCCGATTCGGCTTCCGCCGCGGGGCCGCTCTTCGAGCCGCCCCCGCAGCCGGCGAGTGCGGCGGCTAGCACCAGCGCGAGCAGGCCATAGCGCGCCGTGCGCGCGACGGCGCCGCCAGCCGGGCGGCCGGGTGTGCGCTGCTTACGCGGATTCATTCCGAGCCATTCGCCTTCTGTAGCGTCGTGTTTTCTTGCGTGGTGGCCGTCGGCGACGGCGTCGTGCTCGTGGGGGCCGTGCTCGCCGGCTTGTTGGCCTTCGCCTTGCCGTTCGTGGCGGCTTCGAGCTTCTTCTTGGCTTCCGCTTCGGCGGCCTGTTCTCGCTTCTTGGCGTTCGCTTCGGCGACTCGTTCTTTGTGCTTGGCCGCTCTCACCGCGGCCTGTTCGCGCTTCTTCGCCTTCGCCGCGGCGATCGCTTCAAGGCGCTTGGCGTTTTCTTCGGCCGTTTCTTCTCGCTTCTTGGATTCTATCCGCGAGAGCATTTCGCGGTCTTCGTTGACTTCCGCCGCTTCCTGTTTCTTCAGGGCCGCTTCTTCGCTGTGTTCGATGTCCGCCGCGCTCGACCCCGCCCCCGCCGAGCCCGTGGTAGAGCTGGCGCCGCAGCCGGCGACCGCGACCGAGCCGGCCGCCACCAGGAGGCAGGGGATCACCCTGCGGAGGATTCTTCGACCTTCCACGCGATTACCTTCGACCTTCCAGCGGATTACGTTAGTAGCGCTCGCCGGCGACCGCCCGCAACTTGGCGCGGTCGTGCGTGGCCAGCACGCGCCTGATCGTGCCGGTGCGCGTGCGCGTGACGAGCGATTCGGTGGTGGCACCACCGGCGCTCGGGTAGCGCACGCCCTGCAGCACGTCGCCGTCGGTGATGCCCGTCGCCGAGAAGAACACGTCCTCGCCTGCGACCAGATCGTCGCGGTCGAGCACCCGCTCGAGGTCATAGCCGGCCTCCAGCGCGGCAGCGCGCTCGACCTCGTCGCGCGGCCACAGCCGTCCCAGCAGCTGCCCGCCGACGCACTTCACCGCGGCCGCCGAGATCACTCCCTCGGGCGTGCCGCCGATCCCCCACAGCAGGTCCACGCGCGAGCGCTCGGTGACGGCCAGCAGCGCGGCGGAGACGTCGCCGTGCGCGATCAGCCGCACGCGCGCGCCGGCGGCGCGGATCGCGGCGATGCCCTGCTCGTGGCGGGGACGGTCGAGCACCACCACCATCACGTCGCCCACCGGGCAGCCCCGGCGCTCGGCGATCAGCTCGACGGTCTCGCCGAGCGGGCGGTCGAGGTCGAGCAGGTCGGCGATCTCTGGCGCACCCGCCATCTTCTCCATGTACACGCACGGCCCCGGGTCGAACATCGTGCCGCGTGCCGACAGCGCGATCACGGCCAGCGCGCTCGGCATCCCGTGCGCGGCCAGCGTGGTGCCCTCGAGCGGGTCGACCGCGATGTCCACCCGCGGCGGGGAGCCGTCGCCGATCTGCTCGCCGTTGTACAGCATCGGCGCCTCGTCCTTCTCACCCTCGCCGATCACCACGACTCCGTCCATGGGCACGGACTGCAGCATGTAGCGCATGCCGTCCACGGCGGCCTGGTCGGCGGCCTCCTTGTCGCCTCTGCCGACCAGCGGCGCGGCGGCGAGCGCCGCCGCCTCGGTGACGCGGACGAGCTCGAGCGCGAGGTTGCGGTCGGGCAGCTGATCGGTGGGGTGCTGGTTCACGGTTCTCCTTCGTCGGGCACGCCATGCAACTGCTTGTCGGGATCCTGCGAGGTCGGCTCGCTCCTCAGCGTCCGCGATGGCGCGCCGACCACGGTCGCCCCCGCTGGCACATCTTCGGTCACCACCGTGCCCGCGCCCACGCGCGCGCCCCGCCCGATGCTGAGGGTGCGCCCACGGGGGGCGACGATCACGGCGTTCGCGCCGATTTTCACACCGTCCTCGACGACGATCCGAGATATCGGGACGGGGGCCGCCTGCGTCCCGTTCGCGGGGGTCCGCGCGGGCCGTCCGGCCGAGAGAGTGACGTTCTGCCAGATTTTAACCCGTCGCCCGATCGTGACGCTGCTGCTGACGACGATGCCGATGCTGTTGTGGCCGAGCAGGATGTCCGAGCTCACGGACGCGCCCGGCGCCAGTGAGTTGGAGTACAGCAGCATGTTCAACTGCTTGATCCAGAAGGCGAGCACCCAGTGGCCGCGCTTGTGCAGCGCGATCGACGCCAGCCACAGCCTTTCCGGGCTGAGCAGCCAGACCCTGCTCACCCAGCGCTTGAGCAGTTCGAGTCGCTCGTGGCTCATCGTGCCCGACGACCTCGATGCAACCACCGCCCCGCGAGGGCTCGCGACGGCGCGTGTTCGCGTGTGGCCCTCATCGGCGGATCGTACTCCACGACCGACGCCCGGCCAGGCGACTACGATCCTGGCGTGAGCGAGCGCGCCCTGACCGTCGAAGCCCACATCCCGGACGCGCTGAGTGGGCAGGTGCAGGAGCGTCTTGCGCTTGCGCGCGAGGCGAAGGTGGGCGAGCGCGTGCGCGCCGGCGACGCGACGCTGTGGGCGCCCGAGGGAACGCCGGAGGTGGCCGACAGGCTCGGCTGGCTGACGATCACCGAGCGCATGCTCGCCGGGCTGGGGGCGCTCGAGCTGTTCGCCGCGCAGGTGCACGACGACGAAATCGAGGACATCGTGCTGCTGGGGATGGGCGGCTCCTCGCTGGCCCCGGAGGTCCTGCGCCGCTCGTTCGCCGGCACGGTGAGCGAGCCCCCACCCTCCCCGCGCATGCACGTGCTGGACTCCACCGACGCCGCCAGGATCCGCGCGGTCGAGGCCGCGCTCGATCTGCGGCGCACGCTGTTCATCGTGTCCTCCAAGTCCGGCGGCACGATCGAGCCGCTGTCGCTGTTCGCGTACTTCTTCTCGCTGGTCGATCACGGCAGCAGCTTCGTCGCGATCACCGACCCCGGCTCGGGCCTGGAAGAGCTGGCATCCAGACACGCCTTCCGCCGCACGTTCGCCGGCGACCCGAACATCGGCGGTCGCTACAGCGCGCTGTCGGCCTTCGGCGTCGTCCCCGGCGCGCTGATGGCGATCCGCGTGCGCCTGCTGCTCGAGGGAGCGCCGCAGGCGTGGGAGACCCCGCTCGACGACGGCTCCGGTGAGCCCGCGACGGAGGGCGCCGGCGTGTGGCTCGGAGCGGCGCTGAGCGCCCTCGCACGCGCCGGGCGCGACAAGCTCACGTTCGTGATCTCCGAGACGCTGCCGGGGCTGGGGCTGTGGCTCGAGCAGCTGGTGGCAGAGTCGACCGGCAAGCACGCCACCGGCATCCTGCCGGTCGCCGACGAGCCCCTGGGCGAGCCCGGCTCCTACGGCGAGGATCGCGTGTTCGCATACCTGCCTGACTCCAGCGCACCGGACCCCGCTCTCGACGCCCGCGCGCAGGCGCTCGTCGACGCCGGGCATCCGCTGATCACGATGCCCACCCGCGGCCCCGTGGACCTTGGGCGCGTGTTCCTGCTGTGGGAGCTGGCCGTGGCGGTCGCCGGCTGGGGCCTGGAGATAAACCCGTTCGACCAGCCCAACGTGCAGCAGGCCAAGGACGCGACCAAGCATGTGCTCGCCGACTACGAAGCCAAGCGCGAGCTGCCGCAGGTGGCCGACGCCGACGCGGCGACACTGCGCTCGCTGCTACTCGACGCGCAGCCGCCGCAGTACGTCGCGATCATGGCCTACTGCGAGCCCTCGCCAGAGTTCGACGAGGCCGCCGGCGAGCTGCGCGTTGCGATCCGCGCGGCCACGAAGGCGACCACCACGTTCGGCTACGGCCCGCGCTTCCTGCACTCGACCGGCCAGTTCCACAAGGGCGGGCCGAAGACGGGCCGCTTCCTGCAGCTGATCCACGACGGCCCGCAGGATGTGGACATACCCGGCGCGCCGTACACGTTCACCACGCTCAAGAACGCCCAGGCGATCGGCGACCTGAACACGCTGCGTGAGCTCGGACTGCCGGCCGAGCGCGTACGCCTGACAGGCGATGACCCCGTGAGCGCGCTGCGCGCTCTGACCGCCCAAATCAAGGAGCAGACCAACACATGACCCAAATCGGTTTCGTCGGGCTGGGCAAGATGGGCGGCAACATGGTTCACCGCATCCGCCGCGATTCCGAGCACGAGGTGGTGGCGTTCGACTTCGACGAGAAGACGGTCAAACAGGCCGTCAAGAACGGGGCCTCGGGAGCGAGCTCGCTGAGGGATCTCGTCAAGCAGCTGCAGGCGCCGCGGATGGTGTGGATCATGGTCCCCGCCGGCGATCCCACCCAGGAGACGGTGGACAAGCTGGCGAAGCTGCTCGATCGCGGCGACATGATCATCGACGGCGGCAACTCGAAGTGGACCGATGACAAGCGCCGCTCGCAGCAGCTCAAATCGAGCGGCATCGACTACGTGGACGTCGGCACGAGCGGCGGCGTGTGGGGACTGGAAGTCGGCTACTGCATGATGGTCGGGGGACCGCCGAAAGCGGTCAAGCGCCTGGCGCCGATCCTCGACGTGCTCGCGCCGGCGACCAACGAGCAGAGCCTCGCCGCGATCGGCCCTCGCGGCTGGCTGCGCTTCGGCCCCTCCGGCGCGGGGCACTACGTGAAGATGGTCCACAACGGCGTCGAGTACGGCCTGATGCAGGCATACGCGGAGGGCTTCGACGTGTTCGACAAGTGCGAGTACGAGCTCGACAACGCCAAGATCGCGCACCTGTGGGGGCAGGGCTCGGTGGTGCGCTCGTGGCTGTGCGAACTGGCCGCGCGCGCGTTCGAAGCCGACGGCAACGGCCTGGAGGCAATCGAGGGCTACACCGAGGACTCCGGCGAGGGCCGCTGGACGATCGCCGACGCGACCGCCCACGACGTGCCCACACCCGTCATCACCGCGTCACTGTATGAGCGCCTGCGCTCGCGCGGCAACGGCGACTTCGCCGACCGCGTGCTGGCGGCGCTGCGCAACCAGTTCGGCGGCCACGCCGTCAAGAGCGCCCCGGCTGCCAGCGCCACTGCCGCCAGCGACGGCGCTGGCGCGAAGAAGCCCGCGAGGGCCAGCGGCGCCCGGCGCAAAGGACGCTGACGGTGGCGGTGACAGCCGGTCGACCGACCGGCGAGCCCGAGCCCGAGAACCCGCTGACGGCGGGCCTGGAGCGGATGCCGGTGGCGCCCACCACGCTGGTGATCTTCGGCGGGACGGGAGACCTGGCCAAGCGCAAACTGCTGCCCGCGCTCTACAACCTCGCCCACGAGGGCGCCCTGCCCGAGCGCTTTCACCTGGTGGGGATATCGCGCAAAGAGAAAGAGGACGACGACTACCGCTCCGAGTGCGAGGAGGCGATCCGGCGCTTCTCTCGGCGCAAGCCTGACGAGGCGGTGCTCACGAGCCTGCTCGACAACGTCAGGTACGTGCCGGGGAGCTTCGACGACGAGTCGGTGTACAGCGAGCTGGGCACGGTGCTCGACGAATTCGAGAAGGAAGCGGGCGAGCCGCTGAACCGCGCCTTCTACCTGTCCACCGCCCCCAACTTCTTCCCGGTGATCGTCGAGCGGCTGGGCAGCTCCAAGCTCGAGCACCACGACGGCGGCGAGGTCCGCCTGATCATCGAGAAGCCGTTCGGCACGACGCTCGAGGAGGCGCGCGAGCTCAACCGCCGGGTGCTGGCCATCTTCGACGAGGCCCAGGTGTTCCGCATCGACCACTACCTGGGCAAGGAGACGGTCCAGAACATGATGGCGTTCCGCTTCGCCAACGGCATGTTCGAGCCGCTGTGGAACCGCAACTACATCGACAGCGTGCAGATAACCGCCGCCGAGGACCTGGGCATAGGCACGCGCGCTGACTACTACGACAACGCCGGCGCGCTGCGCGACCTGATCCAGAACCACATGCTGCAGCTGCTCTGCCACGTCGCCATGGAGCCGCCGGTGAACTTCGCCGCCGAAGAGGTGCGCAACGAGAAGGTCAAGGTGCTGCAGGCGATCCCCCAGCCGACCGCCGCGCAGATTCCCGAGATGGCGGTGCGCGCGCAGTACGGGCCCGGCCACGCCGGCGGCGAGGACGTGCCCGGCTACCTCGAAGAGCAGGGCGTGCCCGAGGGCTCCACCACAGAGACCTACGCGGCGCTGCGCCTGGAGGTCGACAACTGGCGCTGGGCGGGCGTGCCGTTCTACCTGCGCACGGGCAAGCGCCTGGCGCGCAAGGTCACCGAGATCGCGGTCACGCTCAAGCCGGTGCCGCATCTGGCGTTCAGCCAGGACGGCTCGCTGGGCGTGCAGCCCAATCAGCTGGTGCTCACGCTGCAGCCCAACGAGGGCGTGTCGCTGCGCCTCGGCGCCAAGATCCCCGGCACACGCATGATCATCCGCCCGGTGAAAATGGAGTTCCTGTACGGCACCGCGTTCCTGTCGCAGTCGCCGGAGGCCTACGAGCGGCTGATCACCGACGCGATGCGCGGCGACGCGACGCTGTTCACGCGTAACGACGAGGTCGAGAGCCAGTGGCGGATCTGCGATCCGATCGTCAAAGCGTGGGAGCCCGGCGACGCACGGACTCCCGGCCCGGGGGCGGGTGGGATACCGAAATACGAAGCCGGCTCGCAGGGCCCGCGGGAGGCCGAGCAGCTGCTGCGCGAGGGCGATCGCTGGCGCGCGATCTGATGGCCACCAGCGACACAGTCTGGAGTGAGCAGGGAGCCACGCCGGACGCGATCGAAGCGGCGCTGCGCGAGCTGCTGGTGGAGGTGCACGCGGAGAACGACAACGCGGTGCCAGCGCGCGTTCTGAACATGATCGCGTTCGTCGATCGCGAGTGGAGCGGCGAGATCGCCAACCGCCTGCGCGGCGTGGGGCGCTATCACGCCTCGCGCCTGCTGGTGCTCGCGTACGAGCCGCGTCGCGAGCGCCTGGACGCGCGCGTGATGATCGCCTCCGAAAGCGCGTCGGCGCCCGGCGAGCTGGCGCTGCTGCGCGAGACGATCGTGGTGGAGCTCGGCGATCGACATCTCGACGACCTGCTGACGATCGCCGACCCGCTGGTCGTGACCGACCTGCCGACGCTGCTGTGGTCGCCCCACGGCCATCACGAGATCGCGAGCGTGCTGCTGGCGCTCTCACAGGCGGTGCTGGTGGACTCGGTCGACGAGCCGCTCGCGCGCGAGGCACTCGATCGCGCGTGCGGGCTGAGCGAGCGTGCGTACGTCGTCGACCTCGCGTGGCTGCGCTCGACGCCGTGGCGCGAGCGCGTCGCCGCCCTGTTCGACCCACCATGGCTGCGCCGCGAGCTGCCGTCGATCACGAAGGTGAGCGTGCGCCACCATCCCGCGTCGACCGCCTCCGCCCTGCTGCTCGTCGGCTGGCTGGCCTCGCGCCTGGGCTGGCGGACCGGGCCGCTGAGCGCCGCCGGCGACGCGCTCGTCGGCGCCGAGCAGGGCGACGGCCAGGAGGTGGCGGTGCGCCTGGAGGCGGCCCCCGAGCTGCAGGTTCCGGGCCTGGAGAGCGTCACGCTGGAGACCGCCGCGGGCCTGCGCATGAGCCTCGGCCGCGGCTCCGGCGGCCTGCGCGCGCACCGGCGCGACATCCATGGCGAGGAACGGGAGTGGACGATCCCGGGAGCCTCGCGCGGCGAGACGGGCGTGCTCGGCGAGGGCATCCGCCAGGCGCTGCTGCGCGACCCCACATACGTGCCCGCGCTGAGCGTCGCGCGGGCGATGCTGCCGTGACCCGCCTGACCGCCTGCCCGGACGCGGAGACGGTCGCGCGGCGGGCGGCCGCGCACATCGCGCGCCAGCTGCGCCACGCCCGCGAGCAGCGCGGCGTGGCGCACGTGGCGCTCAGCGGCGGCACCACGCCGGGCCGCACGTACGAGCTGCTGGGCGCCGAGCCCGAGAGCCTGCGCGACGTCGAGGTGTGGTTCGCGGACGAGCGCTGCGTGGCGCCCCAGGACGCGGAGAGCAACTACCGGCTGGCCGCCGAGACGCTGCTCGCAGCGGGCGCCGTTCCCGCCGAACGCGTGCACCGCATGGAGGGCGAGCGCGGCCCCGCGGAGGGCGCGCAGCGCTACGCCGAGGAGCTCCTGCGCCGCCTGGCCGGCGCGGGAGACGACGCGAGCCGCTCCGCGCCGCCGTCCACCCCACCGCTGCTCGACGTGATCGTGCTCGGCATCGGCCCCGACGGCCACGTCGCCTCGCTGTTCCCCGGAGCCGCCACGCTCGACGCCGGCGAGGACGCCGTCTGCCTGGGCGTGCGCGACTCGCCCAAGCCACCCCCCGAGCGGATCACGCTGAGCCTGGCGGTGCTGCGCGCGGCGCGCGAGTGCGTGCTGCTGGCCACCGGGGCGAGCAAGGCCGACGCCGTCGCCGCGATGCTCGCCGAGCCCAGCCGGCATGTGCCCGCGAGCCTGCTCAGGCGCGAGCGCCTGACGGTGATCGCCGACGACGCGGCGGCGCCAGCGGGGCCGCGGCCGTGAGCGCGTCCGGCGCGGGCGAGGCGGTGCTCGTGCGCCACGCGGAGACCGAGTGGAGCCTCAGCGGCCGGCACACGGGGCGCACCGACATTCCCCTCACCGAGCACGGCCGCGACGCCGCCACGGCGCTGCGCGCGCGGCTGAGCGCGTGGCGCTTCGAGCTGGTGCTCGTCAGCCCGCTGCTGCGCGCCCGCGAAACGTGCGAGCTGTGCGGGCTGAGCGCCGATGCGCAGCTGCGGCCGGACCTGCTCGAGTGGGACTACGGCGACTACGAGGGGCTGACGACCGCGCAGATTCGCGCGCGGCGCCCGGATTGGTGGTTGTGGCGCGATGGCTGCCCCGGGGGCGAGAGCCCGGCGGACGTGGGCGCACGCGCCGACCGCGTGGTCGCCGAGATCGCCGCCAGCGGCGCGCACGTGGCGGTGTTCTCGCACGGGCACATGCTGCGCGTGCTCGGTGCCCGCTGGGCCGCGCTCGCGGTGGAGGCGGGAGGCCGGCTGGCGCTGTCCACGGGCGCCATCTGCGTGCTCGGCCACGAGCGCGAGACGCGGGTGCTCGCCCGCTGGAACGACACCGGGCTGTAACGCTCACGCCGCCGCCGGGACATTCGTTCTAGAGTGAGCCAGCACGATCGTCCCTCGAGGAGATCGCGCCACACAGCGACGGACCACGGCCAGCCATGGCATCCCGCGCGGTAAAGACCACCCCCCTGTCCCCCGACGCCGAGCAGGTGCTGCTGGCGATGGACGAGGTGCGCGAGCTGACGCTGGCGCTGGTGGCGGGACTCAGCGACGAGCAGCTGCGGCGCGTGCACTCGCCGATCATGAGCCCGCTCGCGTGGGATCTCGGCCACATCGCCGCCTACGAGGATCTGTGGCTCGGCCATCGCCTGTGCGGGCTGGAGCTGCTGCGCCCCGAGCTGGCCACCGTGTACGACGCGTTCGAGACCCCGCGGGCGGTTCGCGGCGAGATCGAGGCGCTCGGCCCGGCGCAGGCCAGGGAGTACATGGCCGCGGTCAGCGCGCGCGCCGGCGAGGCGATCGCCGAGCGCGGCGTGGGCGACGGCGTGGTGTGCGAGATGGTGGCGCGCCACGAGCTCCAGCACACCGAGACGATGCGACAGACGATGGCCATCGCCGGCCTGCTCGCGCCCGCGGAACTGGCGCGCATCCGCGCGCCGCTGCACGCGCGCGACGCGGGCGAGGGGTGGCTGACGATCCCCGCGGGGGAGCTCGCGATGGGCGCAGCGGAGCACGGCTTCGCGTACGACAACGAGCGCCCACGACACACCGTCGAGCTCGCCGGCTTCGCGCTGGCGCGCCGCCCGGTGAGCAACGCGAGCTGGATGCGCTTCAGCGAGGGCGGCGGCTATGAGCGGCGCGAGTGGTGGTCGCGCGAGGGCTGGGCGTGGAAGGAGGAGCACGACATCACCCATCATCCGAGCATCGCCGAAGGCCACCCGGAGGCGCCCGCCTGCCACGTCTCCTGGTTCGAGGCCGACGCCTTCGCGCGCGCGCACGACGCGCGCCTGCCCACCGAGGCCGAGTGGGAGAGGGCGGCAACCTGGACCCAGCAGACGGCGGAGGGGATGGCGGGGATCGGTCGCGTGTGGGAGTGGACGGAGTCGCGCTTCGACGGCTACCCGGGGTTCGTCGCCTACCCATACCGCGAGTACTCGCAGGTGTTCTTCGGGGACGCCTACCGCGTGCTGCGGGGCAGCTCGTGGGCGACCCACCCGCGTGTGGCCAGCGTGCGCTTTCGCAACTGGGACCTGCCGCAGCGCCGTCAGATCTTCGCGGGCGTGCGCCTGGCGAGGCAGGCGCGATGACGCCGTCCACGCCACAGCAGCCGCTCACGCACGCGGCCATCCGCATCGACTCGCACCTCGACGGTACGCACGAGCGCTCGCTCGCCGAGGACGTGCTCGACGGGCTCACGCGTCCCTTCAAGGAGCTGCCTCCGAAGCACTTCTACGACGCCCGCGGCGCGGAGCTGTTCGACCGCATCTGCGAGCTGCCCGAGTACTACCCCACGCGCGCCGAGCGCGCGATCCTCGAGCGCCAGGCGCACGATCTCGCGGAGCTGACGGGCGCGGTCGAGCTCGTGGAGCTCGGCTCCGGCACGGCCGCCAAGACGCGCGTGCTGCTGGACGCGATGAGCGCCGCCGGCAGGCTCGAGCGCTACATACCCGTGGACGTCACCGAGAGCATGGTGCGCGACTGCGCGCAGGAGCTCACCAGCGAGTACCCGGGCCTGCGCGTGCATGGCGTTATCGGCGACTTCGAGCGCCACCTGCACCACGTGCCACCGGCGCTCGGCCCGCGCATCGTGGCGTTCCTGGGCGGCACCATCGGGAACTTCCCGCCGGGCAGCCGCCGCCGCGTGCTGCGCCAGATCGTCGGCATGCTGGGGCCCGAGGACCACCTGCTGATGGGCACCGACCTGGTCAAGGACCCGCGCGTGCTGGAGGCGGCGTACGACGACGCCCAGGGCGTCACCGCGGAGTTCAACCGCAATGTGCTGCGCGTGGTCAACCGCGAGCTGCAGGCGGATTTCGACCCGGAGGACTTCGACCACGTGGCGCTGTTCGACCCGCACAACGAGTGGATCGAGATGCGCCTGCGCGCGCGCCGCGAGCACACGACGCTCGTGCGCGACCTCGACCTGCCGGTGCACTTCGACGCGGGCGAGGAGCTGCGCACGGAGATCAGCGCCAAGTTCACCCCCGAACGCCTGGAGGGCGATCTGGCCGCGGCGGGCCTGGAGCTCGTGCGCTGGCTGACCGACCCCGACGAGCTGTTCGCGCTGACGCTCTCACGCGTGCGCCCGGACTGCGACTGACGGCGAGGCGAACGTGCGCCTGTCAGGCGCGCCGGGCCGGCTGGGCGCGGCGGTGCCCGCCGTGCAGGATGGCGGGCGACTCCGGCGCGAGATCCTGCGAGGGCCGGCCGAGCCCGAAGCCCTGCCCGCCCTGGATGATCCGGTCGGAGGCCAGTTCGTGTTCCTCGTTGATGGCGCGCAGGAACTGCAGCGTGTCGTCGTCCTCGATGCCCTCGGCGATCACGAACGCGCCGGTCTGGCGCGCGAAGGTAGCCATCGCCATCAGCACCGCGCGCGCGCCCGACTCGGTCGCGGCGGCGGCGATGATACTGCGGTCGAGCTTGACGAACTCGGCGTCGAGCTTGCTCAGCATCTCCAGGCCGGAGTTGCCGGTGCCGACGTCGTCGACGGCGATCTTGAAGCCCTGCTCGCGCAGGCGCCGCAGGCGCTTGACCACCCTGTCGGTGCGTCCCCCGAAGCGCTCGGTGACCTCCACCACGACCATCCGCGGTGACAGCCCCGCCCGTTCCACCGCCGGGGCCAGCCACGCGTCCGCCTCGGCGTCCTGGTCGAGCGTAAGCGGGGACAGGTTGAGGAACAGCAGCACCCCCGGGTGCATCTCGGGAGCCAGGCGCAGCGCGTTCTCCACGCACAGCACGTCGAGCTGGTGGACGTGTCCGATCTGCTCAGCGATGTCGAACGCCTCAGCTGGTCCAGACAGCCCGTAGGAGGGGTCCGGGCGGGTGAGTGCCTCGACCCCCAGCAGCACCTCCGCGTCGAGGTTCCAGATCGGCTGGAAGAGCGTGTCCAGGCGCCCCTCCTCGATCAGCCGCACGACCGCCTCCTTCTTCTCGGAGGTGGTGACCACCACGCGCTCGCGGATGTCCTCGAAATGCGTCGCGCGGTTGCCTCCCTCGCGCTTGGACTCGTACAACGCGGCGTCGGCCTCCGCTCGCAACGTGTCGGCCTGCTGCCCGGGACGCAGCGTGCTCACCCCGATGCTGACCTCGATGCCGGCGTCATGCAGGTCGCGGCCCAGCCGCCGCGCGACCGCGCGGGCGCCGTCGGCGTCGGTGTGCGTCAGCGACAGCGCGAACTCATCGCCCCCGACCCTGTATGGGCGGTCGCCCGGCCTCGACGCGCGCAGCACCTGCGCCACGCGCTGCAGCACCGCGTCGCCGTGCGGATGCCCATGACGGTCGTTGATGAGCTTGAAGTCATCGACGTCCATGAGCGCCAATGCGAATCCGTCTTCATAACGCGCGGCGGCGGCGACGGCCTGCGGAAGCTCGTCCTGGAAGGCACGCTGGTTGGGGAGATCGGTCAGCCCGTCGCGGGTGGCTCGCTGCAGGACCATGCGATGGTCGCGCATCAGCCGCCGGCCGCCGAGCAGGTAGAACAGCGCGCCACCACCGAGCAGGCTGAGCAGCGCGATCAGGGCGATCGTGCCGCGCAGCTTGCTCAGCTGCGCGTCGTAGGCGCCGAGCCCGTAGACCACCTCGTAGGCGTAGCGGCCGCTTGCGAGGTTGACCGGGACGACGAATTCCAGATCGCCGCTGCCCTCGCCGCCACCGTCGCCGCGCCCGGCGTAGGAGCGTCCGCCCGCCAGGGCGGCTCCGACACGAGGGTCGACGTCGACTTCGCCGATCAGCGCGCCGTTGCCCGTCGCCCTGATCACGTGGCGCGAGTCGATCAGCAGCACTTCCTTGGTGTCCGGTCGCTGCGCGATGCCTTCGATCAGGCGATCGATGTCGCCGATCCCATCGGTCGTGCCGGTCGCGCGGGTGCTCTCGAGTTCGAACGCCTTCGCGTCCGCCCGCTGACTCTGCGCGTATTCGTCGATCTGCAGGCGCGCGAGGTTTCGTTCGAGCAGGACGTAGCTCGTCACGCCCGTCAGCGCGAACGTGAGCACGACGGTCGCGAGCAGGCGCACGCCGAAGGCGAACGCCGAGCCCTGCTCGCCCCCGCGACGCCGCGCGCGCAGCCGGTCAAACGGGTGCATTCGTCCCATACTTGACTACTCGGCACGCGAGTGCATAAACCTGAGCGCTTCTTGCAATTGGTCTGACATGCTGAACTATCGAACAGCCGAGCAGCTGCAATGTGGGCGCGCCCGCACGCGTTGCCTTTCAAGTCGGTGTCCTACTATGGCTATACACCATCTCGAAAATGAATGAAAGTCCGGGCCGCGTGCACGTTCTCCCGAGTGCGCCGGCGTCGGATTCAATACGCTGCGGCGCATGCAGATCGAGGGATCAGCGGCGATCGTCGCCGGCGGCGCGTCGGGCCTGGGCGAGGCGACCGTGCGCGCGCTGCACGCACGCGGCGCGATCGTGACCGTCGCCGACGTGAACGCCGAGAAGGGTCGGGCGCTGGCCGGCGAGCTGGGGCTCGAGTTCACCGCGTGCGACGTGCGTCAGGAGGAGCAGGTGCAGGCGGCGGTGAAGCAGGCCGCGGCTGGCGCCGGCGGGCTGCGCATCGCGGTGTGCTGCGCCGGCACCGGCTGGGCGCAGAAGGTGGCCAGCTCGAAGGGCCCCCATCCCCTGCTGCCGTTCGAGACGATCATCTCGATCAACCTGATCGGCACGTTCAACGTGCTGCGCTTCGCCGCCGACGCGATGATCGCGAACGAGCCGTTGGAAGACGGCGAACGCGGCGTGTGCGTGCACACGGCGTCGATCGCGGCGTTCGACGGGCAGGTCGGCCAGATCGCGTACTCGGCGTCGAAGGGCGCTGTGGTGGGGATGACGCTGCCGGCCGCGCGCGACCTCGCCCAGTACGGGATCCGTGTGAACACGATCGCGCCGGGCCTGTTCGACACGCCGCTGCTGGCGGCGCTGCCCGAGGAGGCCCGTCAGAAGCTCGGCGCCGGCGTGCCCTACCCCCAGCGCCTGGGCCAGCCGCCGGAGTACGCGCAGCTGGCGTGCCACATCGTCGAGAACCGCATGCTCAACGGCGAGACCATCCGTCTCGACGGCGCGCTGCGCATGCCTCCGCGCTAGCCGCGCGCGGGCGAGCGCTCAGTCGATGCCGTCATAGCCCCACAGCGTCACCAGATCGCGCTCCAGGTACTCGCTCAGCGCCACGACCTCCGGCTTGAAGCGGTGTCGCAGCTCGAGCGTCAGAGCCTCGTCGGGCTCCGGCGGACTGGTGAAGAAGATGCGGTCTCTCAACGACTGGGCCGAGCTGCGAGTCAGGCCCAGCGGCGCGAGTGCCCCGGCCGAGGCCCGCAGGGCGCGCGGGAGGCGACCCCGTCCGGCAGCCAGGGCGTGCACCAGCCGATGCAGGCGCGGCGCGCGCACGCCGACCGTCGGGTTGCGCTCGCGCGCCGCGATCGGAGCGCTGTCATCCACGTCGAGGAAGCGCAGCACCCTGCGCACCGTCGCATCGTTGTCGCCGCGAAAGTCGTCGTAGATCAGGACCAGGATCTGCTCCGGTGGAAATACGGCTTGATAGCGGCTCAGCTGCTCCGCGTAGCGCACGTGATCTGAGTAGAAGAGCACGTCCGGCCGATGGGAGCCGCGGGGAATGTGCTTGCCGGCGCGCCTTGCGTCTTCGAGCGAGAGCGCCGTGCGCAGATCCGTCTCGGTCTCGACGTGACCTTGGACGAACTGCAGGTGCAGCGAGCGCACGAAGCTGGTCGGCTCGCGCAGGATCGCGATGATGCGCGCGGCTGGTTGCAACGCGGCGATCTCGCCGGCGGCCGTGCGAGACGTGAGGTATGACGGCGAGGCCTCTCCGGCCAGCCGATCGGGCCCGGCCGCCGCGAACAGCGACAGGTACTCCTCGAGCGTGTCCGGCAACGTCGCCGTTGCCGGAATGTGAAAGCGATCGCGCAGGTCGCTCGCCAGGAACCGCGGCTCCTTCAGGGGCATGTAGAGCTGCGGGTGACGGCGCAGCACGTCGAACAGGGCCGACGTGCCGCACTTCGCGTGGCCCACGATGAAGAAGTCGGGCGCTCGCCCTGACATCTCAGGCCCGGTGGCCGCGTGTTCGCGCGTGGTGGTCATCACCTCTCCTGAGGAAAGCCCAAGGCATCCGCGTCAGGGAGCTTCGCGCTCGGCCGCCGGCAGAGCGCGCGACGCTCGCGAGGGTCGAACGCGCAGCACGTGGCGGATGCCCGAGCGCAGGCGCGCCCCGTCCATGACCGACGCGAGCGCCAGCTCCAGGCCCCCGCGCAGCCTGCGGCCGTTCACGATGTGCGCGGCCCCCACGCGGTAGTAGTACACGCCCCAGAGCTGCCTGCGTCGCCGCAGCCGCTTGAGCGCTGGATCGGATGCCATCTGGGCGTCGAACTCGTCGCTGCCGATCGGAGCTTCGCCGGCGGCGCGCCGCTGCTGGTTCTCGGTGAGACGCAAGACGCCGCGGCGCTGGTCCCAGAAGCGGGACATCTGCACTGAGCCCGCGCGCTTGCGGTAGTAGACGAGCGGCTCGGGCAGGCTGATCACGACCCCTCGCTCGGCCATCTGGCAGAAGAAGTGCACGTCATCGGCAGCCCGATACTCGGTCGTGTATCCGCCCACGGCCAAGTAGTCCGCGCGCGGATACATGACCGAGGAGTGCAGCATGAAGAAGGTCCCCCCCGCGCGTCTGAGCGCGCTGTACTCCTCCTCGCTGGTCGGCCCCATGTCGGCGATCGAAATGACCCGTTTGGCGTCGTTGACGTTGTAGCCATAGGTGCCCAGCAGCGCGATCGGCTGGCCGCCACGCCAGTCACGGACGAAGGCCGCCTGGCGCTCGAGCTTGGATGGCGCCCACACGTCGTCGGAGTCACACGTAGCGATCCACTCGCCGTGCGCGAGCGCGATCCCCTCGTTGCGCGCCGCCACGACGCCCGAGCGCGAGGACAGCCTTACGTAGCGCACGGCGACGCCGTTCGCCTGGCCCGCGCTGAACTCGGCGACGAACTCGTCGGTGCCGTCGTCGGAGCCGTCGTCGGCGACCACCACCTCGCCTGGAGGCAGCGTCTGACCGACGATCGAGGTGAGCGCTTCGCCGAGCCGGCCGACGTCGTTGAAGGTGGGGACGACAACAGAGATTGATCGTGTCTCTGGCAGCGTCATCAGGCCCCCACGGCGGGCAGAGTACTAGATGCCGTCATAGCCCCACAGGCTCACGAGATCGCGCTCCAGATAGTCGCTCAGCGCCTGCACCTCGGGCTTGAAGCGCTGGCGCAACTCGAGCATCAGCCGCTCGTCCGGCGGAACCGGAGCCGTATAGGCGACGCGCCGCCACAGCACGCGCAGCGATTTCGGCGCCAGTGACGTGACGGTTCGCGCGACGGGCCCGGCCAGCTCCGGCCGGTGCCTGGCGAGGCGGAGTTTGCGCGACAGCGGGTGCATCGGCGTGAAGCGCACGGCGACGTTCGTCTGATAGGTCTGGATGGGCTCGATCGGGGTTGTGTCGTCGACCTCGAGGAAGCGCAGCACGCTGCGCAGCGTCGCCTCGTTGTCACGGAGGTAGTCCTCGTAGATCAGCACCAACACCCGCTCGGCGGGAAACTGCGCGTGGAAGCGACGCAGCTGCTCTACGTAGCGCACGTGCTCGGAGTACAGCACCCACGCCGGCGAGGTGAACTCGCGCGGGATCTTCTTGCCTTCCCGCCTGAGCGGCTCGAGCGCGAGCGCCTTGCGCAGATCCTTCTGCGACTCGCGCCCGGCCTGCACGCATTGCAGGTGAAACGAGCGCAGGAAGCTCGCAGGCTCGCGCAGGATCGCGATGATGCGCGCGTCCGGCTGCACCTCGGCGATGCGCGCGGCGGCGGTGGGCGAGCGGATGTACTGGGGCGAGGCCTCGCCCACACGCTGTTCGGGCGCGGCGCCGGCGAACAGCGCCAGGTAGGCCTCGAGCGTCTGCGGGCGAGCTTCGCCGCCCGGCTTGTGCACGCGCACGCGCACCTCCGGCGAGAAGAAGCGCGGCTCCTTGAAGTCCGACATGTAGACCTGCGGGTGACGTCTGAGCATCGTGTACAGGGCCGTCGTGCCGCACTTTTCGTGTCCGACGATGAAGAAGTCGGGCACGCGAGGCGCCCGCGAGCCGGCGGCGGGCGGACCGGCGCTGGCGCTAGACGCCGTCATAGCCCCACAGGCTCACCAGGTCACGCCCCAGGTACTCGCTCAGCGCCTGCACTTCGGGCTTGAAGCGCCGGCGCAGCTCGAGCATCATCCGCTCGTCGGGCGCGGACGGGCGCGTGTACACGAGGTGCTTCCACAGAACCTGCGCCGGGCGCGGCGCGAGCGCGCCGACAGCGCGCGCGATCGGGTTGGCGCTCTGCGGGCGCTCGCGCGCGCGGTTGAGGGTTCGCGAGATCCGGTGCAGAGGCATGAAGCGGACGGCTTTCATCTCTCCGCCCTTGGTCACGATCGGCTCGATCTGACCCTCCGCGTCGACGCCCAGGAAGCGCATGACGCCGCGCACGGACTCCACGTTCTCGCGCCGGTAGTCGTCGTAGATCAACACCAGCACCTGCTCGGCGGGGAACCGGGCGTGGAAGCGACGCAGCTGCTCTACATATCGCACGTGCTCGGAATACATCACCCACGACGGGGAGGCGGAGCTGCTCGGCAGGCTTCTGCCCTGACGGCGCTCGTCCTCGAGCGCCATCGCCTTCAGCAGATTCCGCTCCGTCTCCAGGCCGCTGTGCACGCACTGCCCGTGAAAGGAGTAGAGGAAGCTCGCTGGCTCGCGCAGGATCGCGATGATGCGCGCGTCCGGCTGCAGCTCGGCGATCCGCCCGGCGGCGCCGGGCGAGCGGATGTACTGCGGCGAGGCCTCGCCCGTGAGCTGCCCGGGAGCCGCGGGGGCGAACAGGGCGAGATACTCCTCAAGCGTACGCAGCTGGGCTTTCCCGGGGTTCTGGTTGGCGGCGGCGGAGCGCAGGTCGCTGGAGAAGAAGCGTGGCTCCTTGCGGTCGGGCATGAAGATCTGCGGGTGGCGCCTGAGCATCTTGTACAGCGCCGTCGTGCCGCACTTTTCGTGGCCGATGATGAAGAAGTCGGGCATGCGCCCGGCCGCCGGCGGGTCGGGCATGCGCTCAGCCGCGGGCGCAGACGTGTCCGCGTCCCCCTCCCCGCTCGCCTGCCCGCCCGTCGCGGCCGCAGCGCTCGAGCTTGCGTACCGCTCTCCCTGTGCGGGAGGCACCCCTGGCGCGCTCATACGCGAAAAACTATAGCCGGCGCTGTTACACGCGTTCGACGAGCATCGCCATGCCCATGCCGCCTGCGACGCACATCGACTCGATGCCGTACGTCTTGTCAAGCGTCTCGAGGTCGTTGAGCAGCGTGGTCATGATGCGCGCGCCGGTCATCCCGAACGGGTGCCCCAGCGCGATCGCGCCGCCGAACGGGTTGAGCTTCTCGTCGGGTATGCCGAGCTCGTCTTTGCACGGCACGATCTGAGCGGCGAACGCCTCGTTGATCTCCACCACGTCGATGTCCTCGATCGTCATGCCGGTGTTCTTCAACAGCGCCTGGATCGCGGGGATCGGGCCCAGGCCCATGACCTCGGGGCGGATCGCCGCGACGGTGGAGGCGACGATCCGCGCGCGCGGCGTGAAGCCCTCGGCCTTGGCCTTCTCATCGCTCATGATCAGCAGCGCCGCCGCGCCGTCGTTGAGCGGGCAGGCGTTGCCGGCGGTCACGGAGCCGTCCTCTTTGAACACCGGCCGCAGCCCCGCCAGCGCCTCGATCGTGGTCCCCGGGCGCGGGCCGTCGTCCTTGGTGACGACCGTCTCGGGGACGTCGATCTCGTTGCCCTCGCGGTCCACGTCTTTGTGCGCGGGCACCGTCACCGGGACGATCTCCTTGTCGAAGTGCCCGGACTCCTGCGCGGCGACCGCGCGCGTCTGAGAGATCAGCGCCCACGCGTCCTGCGCCTCGCGACTGACGTTGCGCTCCGCCGCGACGTTCTCGGCGGTCATGCCCATCGAGATGTACGCGTCATACAGGGAGCCCGCGGAGCCGTCGAGCTTGGGGTGCAGCTCGAACGGTGCGCCCGGCGCCGTGCGCGAGACGGCCTCTACGCCGGCCGCGATGTACGTGTCGCCCTCGCCGGACTTGATCGCGTGGAAGGCCATACGCGTGGTCTGCAGCGAAGAGGCACAGAAGCGGTTCACCGTGCAGCCTGGCACGTGGTGGTCGATGCCCGCGAGCAGCGCGGCCATGCGCCCGATGTTGTAGCCCGTCTCGCGCTCGCCGTAGCCACAGCCCATCATCACGTCGCCGATCGAGCGCTGGTCGAGTTGCGGGTTGCGCTCGATCAGGGCCCGCAGCGGGATCGAGGCGAGGTCGTCGCCGCGGACGCTCTTCAGCGATCCCTTTGCGGCGCGCCCGATGGGCGTGCGAATGGCGTCCACGATCACAGCTTCAGGCATGCGTGACTCTCTCCTTGGGTCGGTTGGGCTCGCCGCCGCGCCCCACACGCAGGCGGTCCGAGGATGTCAATCCTATGGGATGTCCAAAAGACGCCGATGTCAGACCCTCCTCGAGCGCTGCTGCGAGCTGTATCACCGCGGCGCACACCGCACAGAAAGAGGACCACACAGAACCAGGTTCTCCTCAAACGCGAGCTGCATCACCATGGCGCGCACGCACAGAAAGAGGGCCACAGAACCGGGACTCCTCAAACGCGAGCTGTCATGCCATGGCGCACACCGCGCACAAAAGTAGAACTACAGATCGAGCCTGCTGACGCCTAGCTCGTCGAATCCGACGTGGTGGGCGAGCTCATGGCGCACGGTGCGCGTGACCTGGTCGCGCAGCAGGTCGGGATCATGTCCGAAGTCGCGCCGCAGGGTGTCGCGGAAGATGACGATGCGGTCGTGGGTGTTGTCGCGCGTGGCGCCGTCGCCCTGGTAGAGCCCGTAGGCGCCGCGACGGCGCCCGCCGTCGGAGATGACCACGGCGACGTGCGCGAGCGCGTTGCGCAGCAGGTCGGGCAGGTCATCGAGCGCGTCGCGGACGAGCTCCTCGAAGTCGCTGTCGTTGAGCGGGTCGAGCTCCATGAACTCGCCTTCTTCCGGCGCCACCGCCAAGCCTTCGCGGGCGATCCGCTCGGAGTAGCGCACGATCTCTTCGAACTCACTCTCGGACTCGGGATCGCGCCAGTCGGCGAGACGCACGGCGACGAACGCGACGCTGCCCATGAGCACGGCGGCGACGATCACCCCCAGCGCGACGTCCTCGAGCGCTCTGACGATGCCGATCGAGCTGAAGCCCTGCCCGACGACGAGCACGACGAGGCCGATCGACATGGCGACGAGCGCTGCGACACCGACACGCCGAAGGGGGCTGTTGGAGTCTCCAGGTGGGATGGGCGCGCGCATCACCGAAAGTATGGAGCCGGCCGGGACCTATTTGAGCGTGCGGGCGATCACGAGACGCTGGATCTCGTTGGTGCCCTCGTAGATCTGGGTGATCTTGGCGTCTCGCATCATGCGCTCGACCGGGTACTCCTTGACATAACCGTAGCCCCCCAGAACCTGAACCGCCTCGATTGTGACCGCCATGGCGGTGTCCGAGCAGAAGACCTTGGCCATGGAGGAGTACTTGGCGCGCTGCGGATGGCGCTGATCGGCCATCGCGCACGCCTTGTACAGCAGCTCGCGCGCGGCGGCGGTGCGTGTTTCCATGTCGGCCAGCTTGAACTGGATCGCCTGGAACTCGTTGATGGCCTTGCCGAACTGCCGGCGCTCGCGCGCGTAGGCGACGGCGTAGTCGGTGGCCCCCTGGGCGATGCCGACGGCCTGCGCGGCGGCGCCCAGACGCGTGCGCTCGAGCGTGCCGAGCGCTACCGACAGGCCCTTGCCGACCTCGCCGATGACGTTCTCGTGCGGCACGCGCACGTCCTCGAAGATCGGCTGGCCGGTGGGCGAGGCGCGGATGCCGAGCTTGTGCTCGAGCTTGCCGACGCTGAACCCGGGGCGGTCGGCCTCGACGACGAACGCGGTCAGCCGCCGGCTCTCGCGGTCGCTGACGGCGAAGACGATGTAGAAGTCGGCGACGCCAAGGTTGCTGATCCAGTTCTTGGTGCCGTTGATGACCCATTCGTCGCCGTCCTTGACCGCGGAGGTGGTCATGCCGGCGGGATCGGACCCAGCTTCGGGCTCGGACAGCGCGAACGCGGGTGACCACTCGCCGGTGGCACAGCGGGGCAGGAAGCGCTCCTTCAGCTCGTCTGAGCCGGACTGCTGGATGGGCAGCGTGCCGAGCTCCTGGACCATCAGGATGAGCGCGCACGCGGCGTCCACCTTCGCGATCTCCTCGACGGCCATGTTCAGCATCAGCGTGCCCGTGCCGGTGCCGCCGTACTCGATCGGGAACGGCAGCCCAAGGATGTCCTGCTCGGCGAGGATCTTGCGTATGTCCCACGGATATTCGGCGCGCTCGTCGATCTCGGCCGAGCGCGGTGCTATCTTCTCGCGCGCGATCTGCCCGATCGTCGCGCACAGGTCGAGGTGCTCCTGGGGCATCGTGTAGACGTCGCCGGTCGCCTGCATCAACGGGATCGTAGTGATGCGAGGACCGGCTCGCCTCGCTGATGACCGCTACGCTCATCGGCATGAGCGCCGCCGGCGACAGCTCCACGATCGAGGTCGATCCGGGACGGGTCGCGGAGTGGCTCGGCGAGGATCCCGCGCCGCAGGTCATCGACGTGCGCGAGCCCTACGAGCGCGAGGCCGGCCACATCGAGGGCACGCGGCACATCGAGCTCGTCAACCTGACCGAGCAGGCGGGCAGCGTCGAGCGCGATCGGCCGGTGGTGTTCTACTGCCGCGTGGGCTCACGCTCGCAGATGGCCGCGCAGGCGTTCCGCGCGTCTGGCTACGAGGCATACTCGATGAGTGGAGGCCTGGTGCGCTGGGCGAGCGAGGGCCGAGCGCTTTCGCCGCAGGGCGGCCACGTGGCCACCCACTAGCGCGCGCGCTGCGAGGCCCACCCGCCCCGGGCACTGCCGCGGCCACGATGCGAGGCCCACCCGCCCCGAGGCCTGAAGCACTGCCGCGGCCACGACGCGGGGCCCACCCGCCCCGAGGCCTGACGCACTCCAGCGACTGTTGTATCGCCATCGCTATACACCATCTTGAAAAGCACATCCACACCCCGTCGACGTGTGACCATCTTGAGGCAGACTCTCTGCACCAGGACACATATGTGACACCAAGACAACGGGAGGAGACAGACAGATGGAGGCTTCGACGGAGTATCCGGGCGTGACCGTCGGTGAGGGCTACGCGGTGGCGCACCTGGAGGATCTGGGCGACGGCCCGGGCTTCAGGAAGGTGCGCAAGGGATTGGGCGTGACGGCGTTCGGCGTGAACGCGATCGTGCTGCCGCCGGGCATCGAGACGGGCTTTCACTACCACGACGTGCAGGAGGAGCTGTACTTCGTGCACCGCGGGGTGATCGAGATGGAGTTCGGCGACGGCTCGGTGCGGCGGCTCGGCGAGGGCGGCATGGCGCGGGTAGACGCGGCGACCGTGCGCAAGATCCGCAACGTGGGCGACCTCGACGCGGTTTACCTGTGCGCGGGCGGCAAGGACGGCTACATCGGGCGCGACGGCCGCGTGCGCGAGGGCGAGGAGCAGCGCGTGAAAGCGGTGCACGACCTCTCTGGAGGGGGGTCGGGGTGAGCCGCACACCGGCTGCGCGGAGTTGAGCGACGCGGAGGACCGGGCGGGCGCGCGGCGCGTGCTGCGCGTCGGGCGCGAGCTGACCATCCCCATCACGGAGGTCACGCTGCGCACGAGCCGTTCGTCGGGTCCCGGCGGCCAGCACGCCAACGTGACAGCGTCGCGCGTGGAAGCGATCTTCGACGTGCTCGCGTCGCCGTCGCTGAGCGAGGCCCAGCGCGCCCGCGTGCTCGCGCGCGCGGGCGCGCGTGTGGTGGCGGTGGCACAGGACGAGCGCTCGCAGGCGCGCAACCGCGAGCTCGCGCTGGAGCGCCTAGCCAAGCGCCTGGAGCGCGCTCTGGTCGTGCCGCGCAGCCGTCGCGCCACACGCCCGAGCGCCGCCGCTCGCGCGCGCCGGCTGGCGGACAAGCGCCGCGCCGGCCAGCGCAAGCTGGAGCGCAGGCCGCCGCCCGAGGAATCCGGCTGAGCGCTCGCGGCCGGCGCTTCATGAGAAAGCTCATCTAAACGCCCGCACTCCAGGGCGCCGAGGCGCCGGCGCTTATCCTTGCTGGCATGGGAACCGCCGCGGACTCGCGCGGGCAGGGCGCTCCGCTCTCGCCCGCAGACCAGGCCGGCGCGGGCACCAAGGCTCCCGAGACGGCGAGCGTGCTGCTGATCGAGGACGAGCCGGGAATCGTCGACTTCGTGCGCCGCGGCCTGGAGGCCGAGGGCTTCGCCGTCGAGACGGCGGGCGACGGGGTCGAGGGGGAACGGCTGGCGCTGGGCGGCAGCTTCGACGCGATCGTGCTGGATCTGATGCTTCCCCATCGCGGCGGCCTGGAGGTCCTGGAGTCCGTGCGGCGGGCGATGCCCGGCGTGCCGGTGATCGTGCTGACCGCTCGCGGCGAGATCGAGGATCGCGTGGAGGGGCTCGACGCTGGCGCTGCGGACTACCTGGTGAAGCCGTTCTCGATGGCCGAGCTGGTGGCGCGTGTGCGCGCGCAGCTGCGGATCATCGCGCAAGCGTCCGCCAGCACCATCAGCGCTGAGGGGATCGACGTCGACCTGCTGAGGCGCACGGTGCGCAGGGCGGGTCAGACGGTGACGCTGTCGACGACCGAGTTCGAGCTGCTCGTCTACCTCCTGCGCCACCACGGCCGCGTGGTCTCGCGCGAGCAGATTCTCAGCTCTGTGTGGGGCTATGAGCACGACCCAGCCACGAACGTCGTCGACGTGTACGTCGGCTATCTGCGGCGCAAGCTCGGCCGTTCCGGCGGGCCGGCTCCGATATTCACCGTGCGGGCCGTCGGCTACCGCCTGGGCAGCTCGAGCTGATCGCCGTGCTCACGCAGCTCAGACGCCTTGCGCCGAACGGGCTGCGCTGGCGCCTGGCTGGCTGGTTCACGCTGGTGACGCTGCTGTGCACCGCGATCGTGTTCGCCGCCGTCTACCGCGGCACGGGGACGCAGCTGCGCGGCCAGATCGACCGGCAGCTCTCGGGCGACGCGGCCGAGCTCGCCCACAACCTGACGAGTACGCACGCGCGTACCGCGCGCCAGCTCTCCGCGGCCGCCAGCCGCTATATCGGCGACCAGCCGTTCAGCGCGAGCTCCACGCTGCTGTTCGTGCTGATCCCAGGCGCGCGGCCCACCACCAACCGGCCGGAGCTGTTCGGCAACCCGCCGCCCGAGCGCGGCGAGACGCACGACGAGCAGGCTCAGGAGAACCGCCTGTCCGCGCAGCTGTCGAAGATCGCCGACGGCTACCGCACGCTGGCGCTTCCCGACGTCGGCGACGTGCGCGTGCTCGAGCGCGCGGTGCGCGTTCCCGGCGGCCCGCGCGTGACCGTCGGCGCGGGCGAGCTGCTGGCGAGTGTCGCCCACGCGCAGCGCGGCGTCGCGCGCGCCTTCATCCTCGCCGGGCTGCTGGCGCTCGCCAGCGCCCTGCTGGCGTCCTATCTGGTCGGCTCGCGTCTGTCGCGCCCGCTGCGCAGGATGGCCGCCGTCGCCGCGCGCGTGGACGCCGGCGACCTGCACCCGCGGATCCGCCAGCAGGGACCGGCGGGCGACGAGGTGAAGGTGCTCGCCGACGCGTTCGACCACATGCTCGACCGCCTGACCGACGCGTTCGCCGGCCAGCGCGCGTTCGTCGCCGACGCCTCCCACGAGCTGCGCACTCCCCTGACGGTGATTCGCGGCCAGCTCGAGGTACTCGCATCCGAGCGGGAGCCTTCCGGTGAGGAGGTGCGCCGCGTCGAGAGCCTCGTGCGCGCGGAGATCGACAGGATGAGCCGCCTGGTCGACGACCTGCTGCTGCTGGCGAAGACCGAGCAGGTCGAGTTCCTGCAGGTCGAGCAGATCGACCTGCCTGTGTACATAGCCGACCTGTGGGACGGGATGAGCCTGCTGGCCAGTCGCCGCTTCGAGCTCGGCCCTGTCCCGCACGGCGCGCTCAACGCCGACCCCGACCGTATCGCGCAGGCGCTGCGCAACCTGATCGCCAACGCGATCGACCACACCGCCGCGCAACATGGCGTCGTGCGCATGCGCGTGCGCGCGCTGCCCGGCGGGCGCATCCGCTTCCTCGTCGAAGACGATGGTCCGGGCATCCCGCTCGACCAGCGCGAGCGCGTCTTCCACCGCTTCCACCGCACCGACGTCGCGCGCGACCGCGCATCCGGCGGAACCGGCCTGGGACTGGCGATCGTGCGCGCCATCGCCGCCGCCCACGGGGGCAGCGTGACCGCCGGCGCCTCGCCCGAGGCGGGCGCCCGCTTCGAGCTCGAGCTGCCCGGTTTCACGCCCGCGCGCGGGCGCGCCCACGAGCACGGCGACGCGACGGCGCCGATCGCCGCTAGTCCAGCAGCTCCTTGACGTAGCGGTGATGCAGCTTGCCGAGCGGCGTGTTTTCCGGGTGGAAGTGGATCGCGTTCCACAGCAGCTGGGACGCCGGCGCCCAGGCGACGATCAGGTAGACGCCCAGCACGAGCGCGGCCGTCCGCAGCCGGCGCGAGCTCGACAGCGCCGCCAACGGGAGCACCCACAGCACGTACCACGGCAGGACCCAGCTGAGCGTCACCAGCAGGGCCACGCTCGCCCAGCCCGACGCCGTGATCGAGCGCTCCACGCCCGCGCCCGCCGCGCCCGCCCCGTCCACCGGACCCGCGCCACCCGCGCTCGCGCCGATTGAGCCTGTGCGCGAGCGGGGCGTCCTCCAAGCCATCCAGCAGCACACGAGCACCAGCGCGACCAGGACGCCGCTGAGGATCACGCGCAGAGCTTCGCTCTCACCGCCCAGGCCGATCGCCAGGCCGAGCAGGTTGGGGATGCTCTCGCTGGTCACCAGGCTGCCCTGCGTGCTGAGGTCGGGGATGTGCAGGCCGAACGCCAGCAGGCTGGCCACGGCGACCACCGCGGTTGCCGCCGCCATCCCCAGCACCGCCTGCACGAACGCCCGCGGCGCGCGCAGCAGCGCGGCGAGCACGACCGGGATCAGCACGCCGCCCGACGCCTTCATCGCCGTGGCCGTCACGAACGCCACGCCCGCCCCGATCTCCAGCGCCGACAGCGGCAGCAGCCATTCGCGCAGCCGCCCGAATGAGATCCCGCGCACGGCGGCGGAGATCGCACGCACGCCGCCTGAGATCCCGCGCGAGGCTCCGGGCTGGCCCGGCCAGCCCGCCCAGCTCTCCCCGGCGCGGGCTCGCGCCAGCAGCAGCAGGTAGAAGCCGAGGATGATGAAGAACATCATCAGGAAGTCGTTGTGATCGCCGCCGAGCCCCCACACGAGCACGATCGGGTTGAGGCCCACGAGCGCGATCGCCGCGCGCGGCTCGCGGCCCAGCAGCCGCGCGCACTTCCACACCAGGAGGATCATCCCCAGGCTCGTCACCATCAGGATGCCCTTGAGCGCCCAGAAGGAGCCGGCCACGCCGAGTGGGACGACGACGAACGTCACCAGCGTGAACAGCGGCCCGTAGGGGCTGAGAAGCTCGTGCCAGTTGCTCAGCAGGTACGCCGGATCGTTGTGCGGCTCGACGATCGGGATCGACGTGTACGGGTTGAGGTTGTGCACGACCTCCATGCGCGCGTAGTTGACGTAGTTGAACAGGTCCGTCAACGCCAGCGGCGGGGCGAGCAGGAAGATCGCGTGGACGGACACGATCGCCGCGATCACCCAGCGCGCGGGCAGCCGCGGCGCACGTTTGAGCACGACCACGTAGCCGCCGTACATGGCCGCCACCGCGGCCGTGAACAGGTACTTGAGGGTGGTCGCGTCGCTGGTGAACCCCGGCAGCAGCCCGCCCAGCGGACCGGCCATCCAGCGCGGGAAGTAGCCGGTGTGCGTGGTGGGCGACAGAATGCTCGGGCGGTTGGCGGAGATCAGCACGATGAACAGGCTGAGCGCCACGATCGCCGCCAGCGCCAGCGCCCCGCTCAGCACGCCCGCCTCGGTGCCCGCGAGCTCGCGCACCTCGTGTGACAGCCGACCGCCTGATCCGGTCCGCCGGTCGCCGGCGGCCGTGCCGCCAAGGGGAAGGGTTGTCGCGTCGCCAGCCATGCTCAGCGTGGCCACGATATCCATCCGGACGTGTCGAGGAGCCGCTGCCGCAACTCCCGAGCGGGTCGCCCGCTACGCGCGAAGGGCCCGCCGGAGCGGGCCCTCGAAGCGTGGTTCAGTGTCGCCCGACTAGATCGTCTGGACGTTTACGGCCTTGGGACCCTTGTCGCCCTGCTCAGGGTCGTAAGAGACCTTCGCCCCCTCCTGCAGCGAGCGGTAACCCTCGCCGTTGATGCCGGTGTGATGAACGAACAGGTCCTTGTCACCGTCATCGGGGGTGATGAAGCCGAACCCCTTGTCGTCGCTGAACCACTTTACTGTGCCAGTTGGCATGGTGTGAGTTTCCTCCACGGTATGTGCGTGCTGCACGCGGAGGATGCTTCTCAAAGCTTCGACCTGCGAGCGCTTGCACTACTTTCGCCGGTCTTATGCGCCGGCCATACACGACGACCGTAGCACGTCGCAATGTTCCCGTGTTGTCGAGTTGTTGCGCACGGCGAATTGCTTGCGGCCCCGTTTGTGCCCGCCGCCCCGGCTAGGGTGGGGCGATGGGCGTGCACGCAGGCCAGGATCCCGGCCCTGCGCGGCCGCAGGTGCCGCGGCTGCAGCGCCTGCTGCCAGGCGGCGATCCGGCCACGGTCACAGAGATCGTCCAGGAGCTGGGCCTGTGGCACAGGCCCGTCCCCGGGCCCGGCGGCAGGCGCGTGATGCTCAACATGGTCGCCAGCGCAGACGGCCGCGCGACGGTCGGCGGGCGCTCTGGAGCGCTCAGCGACCGCGCCGACCGCGAGCTGTTCCACGGCCTGCGCAGCGCCGTCGACGCGGTGCTGGTGGGCGCCGGCACCGTGCGCGCGGAGCGCTATGGGCGGATCATCCCCGACGCCACGCGCAGGCAGGAGCGACTGCGGCGCGGGCTCAGCGAGGAGCCGCTCGCGTGCATCGTCTCCGGGCGCCTGGACCTGCGCCAGCAGGACGTGCCGCTGCTCGGCGAGCCTGCCGCGCGCGTCGTGATCCTGACGGCCTCGCAGGGGAGCCTGCCCGCGACGGGCGCGAACGTCGAGTACGTGCGCGCCGAGCGCGGCGGGCGCCTGGACCTGCCGGCGGCGCTGGCCGAGCTGTGCGAGCGCTTCGCGGTGCACAGCCTGCTGTGCGAGGGCGGGCCGCATCTTGCGCTGCAGCTGCTCGCCGCCGGCCTGCTCGACGAGCTGTTCCTGTCGCTGGCGCCGGTGCTGGCGGGAGGCCAGCCAGGTGATGAGCAGGCGCTGCGGATCCTCGCCGGCCAGGAGCTCGAGCCCCCGGTCGAGCTGGAGCTGCTGGGAGCGCTGAGCAGCGGCTCCCATCTGTTCCTGCGCTACGGCGTCTCCGCGCCCGAACGCGTCTCGCGCGAGACCACGCCCAGCAGCTCACTCGCCAGATGACGGCCCTGCGAGGCCACGCGCGGGGTCGCCGCGATCCGCACCACCACCTCGTCTCCGTCGAGCTCCTCCAGGGTGATGCGCGGGGCGTCGCGCAGCGGCGTCTGCAGCGACTTCTCCAGCACTTCCTGCAGGTCACCCGGCGTCATCCCGGCGCGCAGGCGCGCGCGCAGGTTCACGGCCTCGGGCTCGCGTAGCGGCAGCACGGCGACGTTGAGCACGACGCTGTTGGGCACCATGATCGCGTCTTCGCCCGTTGCGAACGTCGTGTACAGGAGCCCCAGGGAGCTGACCGTGCCCTCGATCTGTCCCGCGAGGTTGCCACCCTGCAGACGCACGCGCTCGCCCACCCGGAACGGGCGCGCGCTCAGCAGCACCAGCCCGGCGATCAGGTTGCCCAGCGTCTGCTGCGCCGCCAGGCCGAAGATCACCGCCGTGAACGCCGTGCCCAGCGCCAGCGTTTTGGCTTCCACGCCCGCCACCCCCAGCGCCACGAACAGCGCCCCCACGACCGTCGCCAGGCGGATCAGGAACCCGACCGTGCCCGCCGTCGCCGGGTCCAGGCGCCTGAACAGCGGCGGGCCGAGGCCGCGGCCGATGTCCCGTGCGATCGCCCAGCCAAGGATCATCAGCGCGAGCACCGTCACCACCGTCAGCGGCGTTTCGATCGCCTTTTCCAAGTAGGGCTTGCCGACCGGGTTGCCATTCGATCCGAGCGAGCGCGTCCCGAACAAGCTGAAGCGTTCGTCGTAGAAGACCACGATGCCCGCGAACAGCGGCACCAGCAGCAGCGCCTGCAGGCGCGCGCGCTTGACCACGCGCGGGTTGATCTGGCGCAGCAGGCCGACCTCCTGCCACGCGTGGCTGCGCGTCTCGAACATCTTCGGCGGCGTCCGCGGGATCGGCATGGCCGTCAATGATGGTGCATGTCGACCGCTAGGTCTGGGTGTAGATCACCATCGCCAGCCCGAACAGCAGGCAGTAGACGGCGAAGGGGGTGAGCGTCCTGGTCTTGAAGTAGCCGACCAGGAAGCGCACGGTCAGCAGCGCCGTCACCGCCGCGGCCGCGCACGCGACGAGCGCCTGGCCGCGGATGCCGTCGCCCAGGTGGCCGAGCAGCTCCGGCAGCTTGAACACGCCCGCCGCCAGGATGACGGGGGTGGCGAGCAGGAAGGCGAAGCGCGCCGAGTCGCTGTGATCGAGGCCGCGCGCGAGGCCGGCGCCCATCGTCACGCCGTCGCGGCTGATGCCGGCGACCAGCGCGGTCGACTGCGCCACGCCGACGACGAGCGCCTCGCGGTACTCGAGCGTGTTCAGCTCCCGCGCGCCGTCGGGCTTGGCGCCCTCCCTCACAGCCAGTTCGCGCACCTCCGCGCGGCGGCGAAAGCGCTCGGCCGCGAACAGCACCAGGCCGTTGACCATCAGGAACACCGCCGCCACCTTGGGCTTGGCGGTGAGCGTCTGCAACGGATGTTGCAGCGCCAGCGCGAGCACTCCCGCGGGGATGCTCGCCGCGATGATCAGCCACGCCAGCCGCTCGGTCGAGCTCTCGATCCTGCGTGTGGCGAGCGTGCGGAAGAACGCGCGCACGATCTGCACCCAGTCGCGCCAGTAGTAAGCGAGCAGGCCGAGCGCGCTGCCCACGTGCAGCGTCACCACGAACGCCACCCAGAAGGATTCCTTCTGCGCCTGAGCCTTCACCAGCGCGTTCCACCCGAACAGCGTCGGGAACAGCACCGTGTGCCCCAGGCTGGAGATCGGGAACAGCTCGGTCACCCCCTGCAGCGCGCCGAGCACGATCGCCTGGAAGTAGCTGACGGCCGAGGCGAATGGAAGGACCACGAGGCTCGACATCGGCGCGAGAGCTTATTGGCTGGCGCGACTTCCGGCGCCCCGAAGCGTTCCGGGACCCATCGTCACCCCAACACAGGAGAACACATGCCCCTCTTCAGGACCCCCCAGCACGCTACCGCCGACGCAGACGCCCGCCATCGGCTCGCGGCCGCCGCCCGCCGCTGGCTGCGACCCCGCTGGCGGCGTGCGGCGCTGATCTCCGTCGCGCTCGTCGCGGTGGTCGGCACCCCCGCCGCGCTCGCCGGCAGCCTCGCCGACGACGGCGGCCAGCCGGTGCGCGGTGGGGTCGAGAACCCGTCGAGTGGCGGCTACTACCAGACCACGCAGATCTGGGCCAACAACTCCAGCTGGGGCACGCGCCAGTCGAACCTCGGCAGCGGCGGCTCGGCCATCTACGGGTGCCGCAGCCTCAAAGGCGGCCTACCGTGCCTGGACGCCGACAACCTCAAAGGCGGCACCGCCTTCACGTTCATCACCACCGGGAGCACCGGCGGCACGATCGACGTGGGCAGCTCCACCGCCGCGCCGTTCACGACCAACGGCCACGGCGTCGCGACCGGCCTGAACGCCAACTACCTGCAGGGCAAGCAGGCGAGCGAATTCCAGCTCGCCAACCAGCCAGCCGCCAACGCCACCGAGCTCGGCGGCCAGCCGGCCAGCTCCTACGTCAGCACCTCGCAGTTGCTGTTCGCCGACGTAGCCTCTGGCCCGTCGATCGAAAGCACACGCGGCGCGACCTCGGTGGGCCAGTCGGGAACGACCTACACGGTCGTCTTCGCAACCACCAACGTCAGCAAGTGCGCGTACACCGCCTCCCCGCAGGGCGCGGCGCTCACCTCCGGCCAGCTCGGCGTGGCGGCCAGCACGACGAACACCAGCGCCGTCGTCGTCAGCGCCCCCAGCGGCTTCAGCGGTGGCTTCGACCTGCAGGTCGTCTGCTGATCCGCCCGTAGCTCGCGTACCCTCCCGTCGGATGCGGCGGGAGGGTATCGAGCACGCCGAGCCCTCGCTCACGGAGATCGTGCGCCAGTGGGGCCGGATCGGGTGCATCGGCTTCGGCGGGCCGCCCGCGCACGTGGCGTTGTTTCGCGAGCTGTGCGTGACGAGACGCGGGTGGCTGACGAACGAGCAGTTCGAGCGCGCGCTCGCCGCCACCAACCTGCTCCCCGGCCCGGCATCCACGCAGCTTGCGATCTACTGCGCCTGGCGGCTGCGTGGAGCCCGCGGCGCGCTGCTCGGCGGGCTGTGCTTCATCGTTCCCGGGCTCGTGGCGATCCTGGCGTTGGCCGTGCTGTTCCTGTCCGGATCGCCGCCCCGCTGGCTGAGCGGCGCCAGCCTCGGCGCCGGCGCGGCGGTCGCCGCCGTCGCCGCGCGCGCCGGTCTCGGGGTGGCCGAGCCGATCTGGGAGCGCGCCGGGCGCGAGCGCCGCCGCGCCAGCGTGCTGCTCTACGGGCTCGCCGGCGGGATCGCCTCGGCGCTCGCGGGGTCGTGGCTGGTGCTCGTGCTGCTCGCCTGCGGCCTGCTCGAGCTCGCCCGCCGGCGCCTGCCGCTGCCGTCGTGGCTCACGTTCGGCGCCGTCGCCGCGCCCGGCGGCACGCTGGCGCTCGTGTGGACCGCGCTGAAGGTGGGCGCGCTGGCCTTCGGCGGCGGCTTCGTGATCGTGCCGTTGATGCAGACCGACGCCGTCAGCACGTATCACTGGATGAGCCACAGCCAGTTCCTCAACGCCGTCGCGCTCGGGCAGATCACTCCCGGCCCCATCACCCAGACCGTCGCGGTCGTCGGCTACGCCGCCGGCGGGCTGCCGAGCGCGCTGCTCGCCGCCGCGGTCGCGTTCGCGCCGTCCTTCTCGTTCGTGCTGCTCGGCGCGTCGCGCTTCGAGCGCCTGCTCGTCAACGAGCGCGTGCTCGCGTTCCTCGCCGGCGCCGCGCCCAGCGCCGCCGGCGCGATCATCGGCGCCGCCGTGCCGCTGACCGCCGCGCTCGGCGAGAGCTGGCAGTACGCGCTGCTCGCCGCCGCCGCCGTCGCGCTGCTCGTGCTGCGCCGCGGGGTCGTGCCGACGCTGCTGACGGCCGGCTGCGTCGGCGTCGCCGCGGTCCTGCTCGGCGCGCCGATCCCCCGCTGAGGGCGCGCCGATCCCGGCTGCGCGTGCGCCGCCGGTCGCCTAGCCGGAAACGTTGTGAGGAATGTTCACCGGCGCTTCACACGATGGTTGCGGCTTGATCACAAAAGATCGCGCTTTGCAGGCAATTCTGTCTGATATGAACGGTCACGGAACGACAGCAGGACAGGCTGCGGGGCCGCTTCAGGCGACGACGGCGCGCGATGTCGTGACAGCGCCGACGCGAGAGGACACAATCCGCGTCGACATGCACTGCCACTCGACCGCCTCGCAAGTGTCGAAGCTCGGCGTCCAGCGCGCGGTCGGCCTGCCGGAGTGCGCCACGCCGCCGCGGGAGGTCTACGAGCTGGCCAAGCGGCGGGGCATGGACTTCGTCACGATCACCGACCACGACACGATCGCTGGCGTCCTGGAGATCGCCGACCGCCCCGACGTGTTCGTCTCCGAGGAGCTGACCGCGCACTTCCGCGACGAGCCGCAGGCCGTGCACGTCCTCTGCTACGGCATCGACCGCGACGACCACGAGTGGCTGCAGGCCCACAGCGGCGACGTGGAGCTGTGCGCCGGGTACATGCACGAGCGCGAGATCACATGCGCGCTGGCGCACCCCTACTACACCGTCGGCGCGCCGCTGACCGCGCGTCACCGGCGCCGGCTGGCGGAGCTGTTCGGCGTGTGGGAGATCTGCAACGGCGCGCGCGCACGTGAGCTCAACCGGCCGGCCGCCACATACGTCGCCACGCGCGACGCGATCGGCATCGGCGGCTCCGACGACCACGCCGGCGTGGACATCGGGCGCACGTACACCGAAACGCCGCACGCGCGCACCTCCGAGGAGTTCCTCGCGCACGTCCGCGCCGGAGACGCGACCGCCCGCGGCGCCCAGGGCAGCGCCGCCAAGTGGGCGCACGCCGCGATCGCGCTCGCCGCGCGCTCGCTCGGGCACGGCGGCGCGGACGAGCGCCACGCGCCGAGCCCGGACGCCGGCAGGGTGCTGACGATGGTCCAGCGGCTGCTGCGCGAGGGCGACGCCCGCCACGGCCCCAGCGGCGGCGATCTCAGTCCCGACGACGCCCGCTGCCTGCTGCGCGCATGGCTGATCGCCGTCGAGCTCGACCACCTGGACGAGCGCGGGCTGATCGCGTACATGCAGTCCGAGGACTTCAGCCACTCCGATCTCTACCGGCGTGCCTGCCGCCTGCACGAGCGCAAGCTGCGCCGGGCGGTCGAGGTGGCCGTTGCCGCGGCCAGCGGCCAGGCGGACGTGCCGGCGGCGGCCGCGGGCCTTTTCGAGGCGTGCATCGCCGCCCTCCCCTACGCGCCCGCCACCGCGTTCCTCGCCAACGAGCAGGCCAAGCTCGCCGCGATCCCGTTCGCCGCGCCGCGCCCATCGGGGCGCCGCGGCGAGGACCGCCGCCGGCGCGACGACGGCGAGCGCCCGCGCGTGGCGATCCTCGCCGACGGCATCGGCTCGACGCACGGGGTCACGCGCACGATCGAGGAGATCCGCCAGCGCGGCGTCCCCGGCTTCGAGATCGAGGTGGTCGGCACCGACCCTGAGGTCGACCGGCGCCTGTCGGCCGTCGCCGAGATCGACGTGCCCTTCTACCCGGGCCTGCGCATCGGCGTTCCCAGCCTGCCGGTCGCCGTGCAGACGCTCGCCGGCCTCAGCGGCGGCGGCTACGACGCGATCCACGTCTGCTCGCCCGGCCCCGCGGGCGTCGCCGGCGCGCTCGTCGCGCGCGCGCTCAGCCTGCCGCTGCTCGGCAGCTACCACACCGAGCTCACCGCGTACGCCGGCCTGCGCTCCGGCGAGCGGCGGATCGCCGACGCGATGGCGATGGCCGTCAGCGTCTTCTACGGCGCCTGCGACGTCGTCCTGTCCCCCAGCCGCGCCTCCGACGAAGCGCTCGCAGCGATCGGCATGCCGCCGCAGCGGGTGCTGCGCTGGGACCGCGGCGTCGACACCTCGCGCTTCGACCCGGCGCTGCGCGACGAGAGCCTGCTGCCGGGCGCCATCAACGTCTTGTACTCCGGGCGCATCACGCGCGAGAAGGGCGCCGAGCTGCTGGCCGACGCGTTCCTGCGCGCGCACGAGCGCGACCCGCGGCTGCACCTGGTGCTCAGCGGAGGCGGGCCCGAGCAGGAGCACCTCGCCGGGCGCCTGGGCACCGCCGCCACGTTCCTCGGCTGGCTGGAGGGGGACGAGCTCGCGCGCGTGTACGCGAGCGCCGACATCTTCCTGTTCCCCAGCGCCACCGACACCTTCGGCCAGGTCATCCTCGAGGCCCAGGCGAGCGGCCTGCCGGCGATCGCCGTCGCCCGCGGCGGACCGCTGTCGCTAATCGAGGACCGCGCCAGCGGGCTGCTGTGCGAGCCCGACGCCGAGCGGCTCGCGGATGCGGTGCTCGAGCTCGCACGCTCGCCGCTGCTGCGCCGCCACCTCGCCGGCGCTGCGCTTCGCTCGGTGCGCTCGCGCACGTGGGAGCGCACGCTGCAGCGGCTCGCCGACGGCTACGAGCGCGCGCTCGCCGGCGCCGACGCGACGGGAGCGAGCGACCGCGCCGCGTGAGGCGCCGCCACCGAAGCCATGACCGCAACGCCATCCACACCTCCCCGACAGACGATCGCCGTCGCCGTGCACGGGATCGAGCCGGCGACGTTCGAGCGCTGCGCGGTCATCCGCGACTGGCTGACCGACCACGGCGTCGACCGCGTCACGCTGCTGGTGATCCCCGCCCGTGACCTGCACCCGGTCGGCGGACGCTCGCCGGAGATGGTCGAGTGGCTGGGCGAACGCCGCCGCGCCGGCGACTCGATCGCCCAGCACGGCTTCCAGCACACGCCCGGGCGGACGGGCGGCTCGCCGCGCCAGCTGCTCAGCCGCGCCCACGCGCACAGGGGCGGCGAGTTCGTCGGGCTGGACGTCGACGAGACGCGCCGCGCGGTGCACGCCGGCTGGCGTGTGCTGAAGCTCGCCGGCATCGAACCGGACGGCTTCGTCGCCCCCGCCTACGCGTACACGCCGGCGCTACGACAGACGCTCAGCCCCAGGTTCCGCTGGTGGGCGGGGCTGCTGCGCGTGCACCGCGGGCAGCCGGCGCTCGACGCGGGCGCCGGCGAGCGATCGGCGCTCGTGCAGCCCACCCCAGAGCTCGCGCGCGAGCGCTCGCAGATCGGCCACGTGGCCCCCGCCTGGAGCTTCGCCGCCAGCGGCCCCATGAGCCGCGTGCTCTCACCGGCGCTCGTGCGCGCGAGCGCGCTGCTGCCGAACGGCACCCTGCGCCTGGACGTGCACCCCGCCGATCTCCAGCACCCGCGCCACATGATGGCGCTGGAGTGGGTGCTCGCGCGCTCGGGAGCGCGCCGCAGCGCGGTCACATACGAGCAGCTCGCCGGGTGCGAGCCGCGCGGGCTGCGCTGGGGTCAGCCCTTGCCAGCGGTGAACATCGCCGGTTCGAACGACTTGACCGCCGACAGGCTCGCGTAGCCGAGGTGCCCCAGCCTGAACAGGTCCTCGATCGTTCGCAGCAGCGAGAAGTGGTTGAACGGTTCCTGGCTCGTCGTCCCGCCCTTGACGTACGGTGACAGCAGCAGCGCCCCCACCGCGCCGCCGCCACGCGGCGCGCCATCCGGGCTCGTCGAGGGCGCGTTCGGGAACAGCGGCTGACCGCAGCATGAGCTCGAGTCGGCGAATTCGCCGCTCGACGGCGCCTCGTCGACGGTGATCACCAGCAGGCCGCTTTCCTTGTACGCCTTCGAGCCCAGGATCTCGGGGACCACCGTTCTCAGGAACGTGTCCGCGGGCGCCAGCCCGGACGGGACGCCCGGCGTGCACGGCGTCGGGTTGCCGTCGTCGCAGCGGTCGGGAACGATGTAGGAGAAGCTCGGCGTGCTCGTCACACTCGCCAGGTTCGCCTTCAGCGCGTCCAAGCCGACGTCGTCGGCAGCGCACGCGGGCGAGTCGAGCACCGAGTCGAAGTACACGAACGGGTTGCGGAAGGTCGCGTACGCGCCCGTGCTCGCGGTCTGCAGCGCCGTCGGGTCCGCCTGCCCGAGCGTCGGATGGGCGCACGCGCCCCGCTGCGTGCCGGCTTCGTCGATCCCCTGCACGTACGCCCGCCAGATGAGGTGCTTGGCGGTCAGCTGGCCGGCGAGCGTCCGCGTCGAGGCGGGATACACGCAGCCGCTGCCGAGCACCTGTTCGTCGGCACCCACGCCCGTGGGAGCTATTTCGGTGTAGTCGGGGCAGTTGGCCGCCGTTTCCGCCGTCGGTCCCTGGCCGCTCAGCAGCGCCACCTCGTTGGCCAGCTCCTCGTGCGCGACCGCGTCATAGCGGACGAGCAGCTCACCCTTCTTCTCCAGCGTCCGGGCCAGGTACGGAGCCGTCGACGCCGGCCCGAACACCGACGCGTACGGCTCATCCGAGAGCATGATCACGAACACGTGCCTCAGCGGCGGGAGGGTCGTGGCCGGGGCGTCGGCGGCGGGTTTGTGGGATCCGCCTTTCGAGCCGCCGCCGCTCGCGCCGGAGGGCGTGTTCGTCGCGGTCGTCGTCGTCGTGGTCGTCGCCGCGGGCGCAGGCGTCGCTTCGGCTTGCGATTCGGGTTCCAAGGACGTCGTTTCGCCGCTCGATTCGGAGGAGGACGATTCGGACGACGAGCTGGACGTGATGCCCGCGACAGCGCCGGTGGCGGGCATCACGACCTCGAGCGGCGAGCGCGCGGACGCCAGCGTGTCGCCCACCCTCGAGCCGGCGACATCGCCCAGCAGCACGCCGAAGCCTAGAAACACCAGCACGAGCAGAGCCGAGACCTTCCGCGGTGGAAGCCGCAGAGCGCCAGACGCCCGCGCCACCGCAGCGGTCGGGACAGGGCCGGCGGGTGCGGCGTGGCCAGCAGCCGGAGCGTCGCCAACAGGTGCGGCGTGGCCGGCCGGCGCGGCGTGGCCCTTTGCGCCGGCGTCAGCTGGGCGCGAGCGCCCGCCTACGCGCCTCAGCAGCTCCTCCAGCTGTGGGCTGCGCGACCCGACGCGCGCGCCGCAACGCAGGCAGTAGCGCTGGTCGTGGGCCAGCGGGGAGCCGCAGTCCTCGCACAGCTGTGGGCGCTCCGCGCTGATAGCCGGCGTCTCCTACTCGTCCGAGCTGGCGGCCGGCTCGGAGCCATGCGCGGCTTGGTGAGCCATCAGCGCGTCCATCACCGACGTGGCGCCATCGTGCTCGCCGGGGGTGTTGCCCGGGTGGCGCTCCATCAGCGTCGTGCCGCACTGCCAGCAGTAGAGCGCGCCCCGGCTGTGGGGTGCGGCGCAACTCGGGCAGCTGCCGGCCACGCCATCCTGCTCCATGCGCAGCAGCCGCTCCACCTCCGCCAGCTCGGCGTCGCGCTCCTGCAGCATCGCCGCTCGGCGCACCAGCACGTCCAGGCGGAAGTGGTCGCGGATCGCCATCTCGTAGGCGAGCCCCCCCAGGTCCCAGTGCAGCTCGGTCACCTGCTCCGCCAGCGCGTCTCGCTGGCGCCGCAGGTCGGCCGGCGCGTGCTCGCCTGTGCCTGTCGGGTCGCGGAGGATGCCCATGCCCGACCCGCCTCAGAATTCGACTTCGTTGGGGACGTTCTTGGATTTTTCCTCGTATGTCTTCCCCTTGACCGATTTCAGATCCGGGGACACGGACGCTGGATGCCCTTTGCCCGAGCTCGAGCTGCCGGGGGAGCCCGGTTTCGACGGCGAGGAGCTCGATCCGCCGTTTGCCACTTCGATCACCTTGGCGCCCGGAAAGCTCTTGCGCAGAACCGTCAGCGCCTTCTGCGCTTCGGCCTTGTCGTGGTAGACGCCCGAGTAGATCACGTAGCTGCCAGATGTCAGGCTCGCGAATTCTTCGGACTTGAGGGCGCCAACCGCCTTGGCGCCCTTGGCGCCGGCCGCCGACTTGGCGCTTTCGACGGCGCTCAGCGCCGTCCCGGACTGGGGCAGCGTCTGCAGCTGCACCGTGTAGCCGGTCGTTCCCGACGGCCAGTCGCCGGTGAACGACGCTTCGGCCGCCGGCGTCGACGCGGCTCCCGACGAGGGCGAGGACACAGTGATCACCTGCGCCGGCGCCGCGCTCTGCTTGGGGTCGCCAGCGCGTCCGATCAGCACGCCCACGCCCATCGCCAGCAGCAGCACGCCGACACCCGCGATCACCGTCAGCGTGTTGTTGCGCTGGGATCCGCCAGCGCTCGGTGGGGCGCCCGGCGGAAACGGAGGCGGGGCGGGCGGGGCGGTCTGGGAGTCTTCCCGCGGCGGCGACTCGCCGCGCAGGACGCTGCTCATCGGCAGGCACCGCTCGCCGCACTCCAGGCAGTAGCGCTGGTCGGGCGCCAGGCGCGCGCCACAGCTCGCGCACTGCGCGGCCGCGCCCGCGTGGGGCGGCGATGAGCTTGCGATCGATTCGATTGACAGGGTGACTACCTTCGTGGGGTGCGCCGACGCGAGGAACGATGGCCGCAAGATACCCAGCGGCGAGAACCGACAGTGCTCGTCATATGGTCGGGCCGCGCATCCCAGGCGGCGTGACGATTTTGTGAAGGCGGGCGCCTACCCGCCGGACCCTCGCGGCACGCGGCCTACGCCGCCAGGCCCTCGCCGTGCAGCAGCGAGGGCCTGGACGGACGCGCGATCTGGGTGCGATCGCCCGCGCGCGCGGCCACGCACAATCCCGCGACCAGCGATAGGACGAGCAGCCAGGCGGCGAGGGCGAGCAGGAGGATCATTGCGAGCTCCGGGTTTCGGTGGCCAATTCCTCACCAAGCATATCAGATTTATAAGCATCAAGGGCTTGATTGGAGCCCGTTTCCCGCAAACCGCGTTGGTAGCATCTCGACAGTCGAGCGTCGGAGGGCGACCGCATCGAACGTGGGCCAGCTGGGTTTACGGGGATGAGCCCACGACAGCGTGGCGCGAGTCCGCGGGCGAGGACGAGCCCGCAACAGCGAGAACAGGGAGGGACGCGGACATGAGGGGCCTCGGGATCACACGCAGAGCACTCCTGCCGGCGCTGGTCGCGGCGCTGGCAGCTTTGACGCTGCCACTCGCCGCGCAGGCCGCGAGCAGGACGCCGGCCACGCCCCACGTGCTCACCGGGCGCGTCGGGCGCGTCAGCGGGACCTCGGCCGCGCTCCACGGCACCATCCAGCCGCACCGCCTGCTCACCTCCTACACCTACTACTTCGAATACGGCCCCAGCAGCGGCTACGGCCAGAAGACGACCGCCCAGACGACCGTCGTCACCAAGGAAAACACGGCGATCAAGGTCACCCAGACCGCCACCGGGTTCCAGTCGGGCTACGACTACCGCCTGGTGGCGGAATACGTCGAAAACGGCGCGACCGTGACGAACGCGGGCAAGAACGCCATCTGGTCCGCCAAGGCCAAAACCAAAACGGTGGTCAAGAAGAACGCCTTCAAGCTTCCCAAGTCCTACGAACCGACCCTGTTCGGTGGCACGTTCACCCTCACCGGCACCCTCACGGGATCGAACGACGACAGGCGGGAGGTCGTGCTGCAGGCCAGCCCGTACCCCTACGCCGCCCCGTTCACCGACGTGGGCGCGCCGGTCCTCACCAGCTCGGACGGCGGCTTCACCCTGCGCGCACCCAAGCTGAGGAGCAGCACCAAGTTCCGCGTCGCCACCGTCGCCACCGCCGGCTCGCCGGCCGTGGTCAGCCTCGTCGCCAACGAGCAGGTGACGGCGCTCGTGAGCCTGAAAGTGCGCTTCACCAGCCGCAAGGGACTCGTCCGCCTGTACGGCACGGTCACGCCCGCGGCGGTCGGGGCGCACGTCGTCTTCGAGCTGGAAAGGCCGCCGAAGCCGGCGAAGACGGGACTCCCCGGCAAGCTCGAAAAACCCGGCGCGGTCGAACGGGCCCAGGAAAGATCCGAACGGCCGAAGTTCGGGTCCACCAAGCTGAGCACGACCGTCAAGCACGCCACCAGGACCATCTCGCGCTTCAGCGTCGTGGTGAACGTCAGCACGGAAGGCAACTACCGTGCGCTCGTGGAGCTTCCCAGCGGCCCGGTGGCATCGGGCCAGAGTCAGACGGTCAAGCTCTACGCCCCCAAGAAGAAGAGCAAGAAGACCACCAAGACGTGAGCGGCGCTCAGCGATCGCTCGAGATCAGCCCCTTGCCGGCGAGCAGCTCCATCACGCGCTCGACCTCCTGTCCGACTGTTTCCTGGTGACTGCCCAGCACCAGGTCCGGCTCCGTGGGCGCCTCGTAGGGCGCCCCCACCCCTGTGAGCCCGGCGAGCTCGCCTGAGCGTGCGCGCGCATACAGCCCCTTTGGGTCTCGCTCCTCGCACAGCTCCAGTGGGGCGTCCATGAAGATCTCCATGAAATCCAGATCGTCGGCCGCGTGCAGCGCAGCCGCCGCCAGACGGTCGGCCGCATAGGGGCTGACCAGGCTCACCAGCACGATCGTCCCCGACTCGGCGAGCAGCCGGGCCACGTGAGCCGTGCGCCGCACGTTCTCCCGGCGCGCGTCCTCGTCGAACCCGAGATCGCCGTTGAGACCGTGGCGCAGGTTGTCGCCGTCGAGCAGGAACGCCGGCTGTCCGGCTGTGATCAGCCGCTCCTCGACGGCGGCTGCGACCGTCGACTTCCCGGCGCCTGGCAGGCCGGTGAACCACAGGGTGGCCCCGCCGTGCCCGAGGGAGCGCCAGCGCAGCTCGCGAGTCATCCGCGTTCCCTGCCAGCGCACGTTCGGGCTGCGCTCGGTTTTGGCCTCCGCGCCCGGATGGGCATAGCCGTCGACCTCGGTGTCGAGGATGACCCCAGCCGCGACGGTGTCGTTGCTGGCCTCGTCGATCACGATCAGGCTGCCTGTCACGCGATTACGCCTGTAGGAGTCGAACACCAGGGGGGAGCTCAGCTCCACCTGCACGCGCGCGAGATCGTTTAGCTCGAGCGTCGTCGCGCTCTCGTCCCGGCGCAGCGTCTCCACGTCGATCCGGTAGCGCACCTCCACCTTGCCGACCATCGCCGTGCTCGTCGTGTGCTTGACCAGGTAGCGCCGGCGCCCGCTCAGCGGCTGCTCTGACATCCAGCACAGCAGGCACTCGAAGCGGTTGGAGACCGTCGGCTGGTTCTGCGTGCGCACGATCGTGCTGCCGCGCCCGACGTCGAGGTCGTCGCTCAGCCGCAGCGCCACCGACATCGGCGGGAACGCTTCGGCGACGGGCCCCTCGTAGGTGTCGATGGCGGCGACCGTAGTGCGCTGCCCGCCGGGCAGCACCACCACCTCATCGCCCTGGCGGATGATCCCGCCGGCGAGCTGCCCCGCGTAGGCGCGGTAGTCGAGCACGTCTGATCTGCTGTCCCGCCCACCCGGGCGGATGACCCACTGCACGGGGAAGCGCACGTCGATCAGGTTTCGGTCGGAGGCGATGTGCACGTGCTCGAGGTGGTAGAGCAGCGGCGGCCCCTGGTACCAGGGCATCGCCTCGGAGCGCTCGACGACGTTGTCGCCGAGCAGCGCGGAGATCGGGATGAAGGTCACGTCTGGCAGCTCCAGTCGCGCGGCGAACGCGTCGAACTCCTCGACGATCGCGTCGAACACCGCCTCGTCGAAGCCGACGAGATCCATCTTGTTGACGCACACCACCACGTGCGGGATGCCCAGCAGCGAGCTGATGAACGCGTGGCGCTTGGACTGGGCGAGCACGCCCTTGCGCGCGTCGACCAGCACGATCGCCAGGTCGGCGGTCGAGGCGCCGGTGACCATGTTGCGGGTGTACTGCTCGTGCCCTGGCGTGTCGGCGATGATGAAGCGCCGCTGCGCGGTGGCGAAGTAGCGGTAGGCGACGTCGATCGTGATGCCCTGCTCGCGCTCCGCGCGCAGCCCGTCGGTCAGCAGCGAGAGGTCGAGGACCTCGCCCTTGCGCTGGCTGGCCTGCTCGACGTGTTCCAGCTGATCGGCGAGCACCTGCTTGGAGTCGTACAGCAGCCTGCCGATCAGCGTGCTCTTGCCGTCGTCCACCGACCCGGCGGTGGCGAAGCGCAGCAGATCGCTGGGGCGCTCACTCAGACGCCGGAACACCTCCGTGGCGCTCTCGCGCTCCGCCGGCTCGGCGCTCGCGACGTTTGAGCTGTCCGCGCCGTTCCTCGCCGCGCCGTGCGTGGAGTCGGACCCACTCACCCGCGCCATCAGAAGTACCTACGCCGCTTGCGAATACGGCCATTGTAGAGGCTCCCGAGCCCCGGACGCTGTGTTGAGTGGTGGGCGGCGGGCATCCGTGCGGGTCGCTGACGGTCAGCTGGCTGAGTTGAACCTTCTCTGGCCTGACGATTGTGAACTCTAGGGTGCGGCCGGGAGCCTTGTCAAGATTGACGGCCTGCGTCGGGCGCCGCGAGCCAGTTCACGACAGCGCCGCCGTGCGCGAACCGCGCGCGCTCGAACGGGCCCTCACCGGTCACCGCGAAGATCCTGTAACCCAGCTCGCTGAGCAGATCCCACACGCCCTCCGGCGCCGCGTCGTACAACGCCGCGGCCTCGCCGACGTGCTCGAATATCACCACCGGCCGGGCCTCGCCCAGCACAGCCCTCCCGCCTTCGAGCACCTCGAGCTCCGCCCCCTCGACGTCGATCTTGATCACGCTGGGCGTGACGGCGGCCAACTCCGCGTCGAGCGTCGAGACCGTCACCTCGATGAACTGCGGGCGGCCGCGCTCGTCGCTCACCTCCGGGCTGCGCCGCAGCCCACTCCAGCCGTCCATCTGCGTGAAGTGGCAGAACTGCGCCACGCCGCCGCTCGCGCCCATGGCCAGCTGCCTGCAGTCGACCCCGGGGAACGCGCTCGCGATCTCCTCGGCGAGCGCCGGGATCGGCTCGAACGCGAGGTGGCGGCCACGCGGCGCCACGCGCACCGCCTCGCGCAGTATCTGTCCTCGATTGGAGCCGACGTCGACGTATGCCGAGTCGGCGCGCAGCGTGCTCGCGAGGATGGCGCGAATCCCGATCGCCTCCTGTTCGGCCTGGCGCACCCCTGCGTCCACCGCGGCCAGCAGCTCAGGCCGTCCCAGACGTCGCGAAGCGGCCCCGACCGCCCGCCTGGCGAACGCCGCCGCGCGCAAGCCCGCGCTGGCCGGAGACAGTGGTCGGTCTCCTGCCATGGGCGCGAGAGTCTACACAACGCCCCCGGGTGGCAACCCCCGCGGGGCGGCTAGGTGAGCTCGGCCAGCCAATCCAGCCCGCCGGCCTTGATCCGCTCGTAGACCCGCTCGGACTGGCGCAGATGACGCGCTTCCACGCCACGTTCCCAGCGCCGCCAGCGCAGCCCGTTGAGACGACGAACCGCCACGCCCAGCCCGGGAGCGGTTGACAGCGGCAGCGGCGACGGGCCAGTGCGGTGCGCTGGGCTCAACCCCCCAAGGCGAAAGCCGGCGCCGTGGTGGTAGATGGTCTCGCCGTAGATCCCGTAGTACAGCGGGTCGAGGTCTTTGCGGTTGGAGCGCAGCACCTGCACCCACGGCGTGCCCGACAGCTCGAGGATGCGCAGCAGGTTGCCCCCCACGTCGCTGGTGAGCCTGCCCGCGCGTGCAGGCCACGCGTAGCCGCCGGCCCAGTCTCCGTGTATCGCGCGCCACGTGCCCACGGTGGTCACACAGAAGCAGGGATGGGGTTGCGGCTGATCGAAGTTCTCCGCGCGGCGCACCGCGATCAGAGGCGCTTCGGCCAGGCCGGATGTGATCAGTGGCATCGGGTCGGCGATCGGGAAGGCGTCACCGTCGAGGAACATCAGCAGATCCTCCTCGCGCGCCACGTGTGAGATCTCCAGCGCGAGGTGGTTGAGCTTGGAGGCGTGTCCTCCCCGTTGCTCGAGGACCCGGTCGAAGTAACGCCCGTAGGAAGCCTCTATCCCCTCCAGCGACGTCCACGTCTGATAGGAGGCCGAGATGGTCTCGCGCAGGTATCTGCTCTGAATCTCGATCCACCGCGGAGACTGGTAGTGCACGGAGGCGATGTAGAGCATCAGCGGGAGTATTTTCTCGAGCCGCAGTCGAAAGCGGCTGCGCCGACTCGGTTACACTTGAGAGTATGACAGCATCGGCCAACGCGGCGACCGGCGGGCGTGTACCCGAGCGTCGGGTACCAGACTTCTTCATCGTAGGCAATCCCAAGAGCGGCACGACCGCCCTGCACGCGATGTTGAGAAGTCACCCGCAGATCCACCTGCCCTATCTCGAGGGGACACAGTTCCTGGCGCGGGAGCCGCAGCGCGGTTCACAGCAATCCGAGATGCAAATCGAGGAATACATGTCGCTGTTCGACGGCGCGGGGCCCGAACAGCGCATCGGCGAGGTGTCACCCTCGTACTTCAGGTCCTCCACGGCCGCCGCGCGCATCGCCGAGCTGCGGCCCGATGCACGCATCATCGCCATCCTGCGCGAGCCCGCCAGCTTCATCCGCTCACTTCATCTGGAGCTGTTGCAGGATCATGTCGAGACGGAGAAGGATCTGCGCAAGGCGATCGCCATCGAAGAGGCGAGGCGTCAAGCGGGAGATCCCACGATCGAGCACGAGCTCCGGTACTCACAGGAGCGCGTGCGTTACGTCAAGCAGCTGCGCCGCTATCACGACGCGTTTCCACCTGAGCAGGTGCTGGTTCTCATATACGAGGACTTCCGGTCTGACAACGAGGCAACCGTGCGCAAGGTGCTGCGATTTCTGCAACTCGACGAGACGGCTCCGATCGAGGTGACAGATGCGAATCCGACAGTCAGCGTCCGCTCCCTGCGCCTGTACGAGCTCGTGCGTTCACTGTATCTGGGCGATGGGCCCGTCGCACGGGTTGCGAAGGCGGGCATCAAGACGCTCACACCACAGCGACTGCGCCGCGATGGGCTCGGCACGCTTCAGCGCCGAGTCCTCTACGGCAAGCCCGCCCCCCCGGACGAGGAGCTGATGCTCGAGTTGCGTCGCCGCTCAAAGGGCGAGGTGGTCGCGCTCAGCGAGTACCTGGGACGCGACCTCGTGACCGCGTGGGGCTATGACCGCATCGGCTGAGACAGCGGCCGTGTCCTCTCGCCCCAGGGGAAGGGTGCCTGACTTCTTCGTCGTCGGCCATCCCAAGAGCGGCACGACCGCTCTGCACGCGATGCTGCGCGCTCACCCGCAGATCTTCATGCCGGAGCTCAAGGAGTCGTGGTTCTTCGTGCCCGAGCTGCGCGCGCGCCCCCAGCCGGGCAGAACCGTCAAGCGTCCGGACACGCTCGAGGAGTACCTGGCGCTGTTCGCGCCAGCCGCGCCGGAGCAGCGTGTCGGCGAGGCCACGCCGTCCTACCTTCGCTCGCGCCACGCCGCCGAGCGCATCGCGCGGCTGCAGCCCGGCGCGCGCATCATCGCGATCCTGCGCGAGCCCGCCAGCTTCCTGCGCTCGTTCCATCTGCAGATCATGGAGAGCTACACCGAGACGGAGAGGGATCTGCGCAAGGCGCTCGCGCTCGAGGGGCCGCGGCGCGAAGGTAAGAAGATCCCATCGAGTTGCGTTGCGCCAGAGGCACTGATGTACTCGGAGCACGTGCGCTATGTCGAGCAGCTGCGCCGCTATCACGACGCGTTCTCACGCGAGCAGGTGCTGGTTCTCATCTACGACGACTTCCGCAACGACAACGAGGCGACCGTGCGGCGCGTGCTGCGATTCCTGCAGGTCGACGACTCCGCTCCCGTCGAGCCAACCGAAGCGAACCCGACGGTCAGCCTGCGCTCTCGCAAGCTCGACGAACTCGTGCGCTCGCTCTACCAGGGACAGGGCGCCACCGCGGCAGCCGTCAAGGCGGCGGTCAAGGCGCTCACACCTCGCAAGCTGCGTCGTGACGCGCTACACGCGACCCAGCGACACCTGATCCACGGCAGGCCTCCCCCGCCCGATCAGAGCCTGATGCTCGAGTTGCGACGCCGTTTCAAGGGAGAGGTGGCGGCTCTGGGCGAGTACCTCGACCGCGACCTGCTCGCGCTCTGGGGCTATGACGGCATCAGCTGACACGCAGGCCGCCGCGCGCAGCTCCGCGCAGGACAAGGTCCCGGACTTCTTCATCGTGGGCCATCACAAGTGCGGGACGACGGCGCTCTACGAGATGCTGCGACGCCACCCCCAGATATACATGTCCGAGGTGAAGGAGCCGTGGTTCTTCGCGCGCGATCTCAGCCTTCGCTTCCCACCGGCCAACCCGCTTCCCGAGACACTCGAGGAGTACCTCCTGCTGTTCGCCGCCGCGAGCCCCGGGCAGCACATAGGTGAGGCGACGCCGTCCTACCTGCTCTCCCGCACCGCGGCAGCCGACATCGCGCGGCTGCGGCCAGACGCGCGCATCATCGCGATCCTGCGCGAGCCCGCCAGCTTCCTGCGCTCGCTGCACCTGCAGAGCGTCAAGAACCACGCCGAGACGGAGACCGATCTGCGCAAGGCGCTGGCGCTCGAGGGGCCAAGACGGGAAGGCAAGGAGATTCCCCGCTATGCCATCAGGCCGCAGGAGCTGCTGTATTCAGAGCACGTGCGCTACGTCGAGCAGCTGCGCCGCTATCACGCCGTGTTCTCACGCGAGCAGGTGCTGGTTCTCATCTACGACGACTTCCGCAACGACAACGAGGCGACCGTGCGGCGCGTGCTGCGATTCCTGGAAGTCGACGACACGATCCCGATCGAGGCCACGGAAGCGAACCCGACCGTGCACGTTCGATCCCTGCGCATGTACGAGCTCGTACGCTCGCTGTACCTGGGACGGGGGCCGCTCGCGCGCGTCGCGAAGGCGGGGATCAAGGCGCTCACACCCCAGCAGCTGCGCCGGCAGGCGCTCGAGAGCACCCGCGAACGCGTCCTCTACAGCGCCCCACCCCCACCCGACGAGCAGCTGATGCGCGAGCTGCGCGTGCGCTTCAACGACGAGGTGGTGGCGCTGAGCGAGTACCTCGGGCGCGACCTCGTGACGTTCTGGGGCTATGACGGCGTCACCTGAGCCTGCGCTCTCCGGCGGGCGACGGCCGCATCCGCTCGACGCACGCTGGCGCGAGCTGGCGCAAGCGGCGCAGCAGCAGGCGCTGCCGTCCGGCAGCGTCGTCGTCGCGTGCTCCGCCCCGCTGGGCGCCGGCGGCCTCGGGCGTCACCTAGAGGAGATCGTGCATGCGCTCGAGCGCGGCGCGCGGCCGACGGTCTGCATCTGCGGCTCCACGCGCGAGTCCGATCCGCGGGGCGCGCGCGCCGGGCACGCCATCCCCGACCCGGCGGCGCTGCTCGCTCGCTCGCCGATTCCGCTGTCGCTCGGCCTGCGCACGCGCGCGTTCACCGTCGAGTTCGACGCCTACGCAGCCGAGCGCCTGCCCCGTGCGGAGCACCTGATCGCGTTCAACGGCCAAGCGCTCACCCAGTTCAGGGCGGCCAGGCGCGCGGGCTTTCAGTCGCGCTCGCTCATGGCCGCGAACTCGCATCTGCGACACGTCGCGCGCCAGCACGCCAAGGCGCACCGGCGCTACCCATTCGAGGGTTCGTGGACGACGAGCCTGATCGCCCGCAATCTGAAGGAGTACGCGCAGGCGGATCGCATCTACGTGGCCTCCGAGTACACCAGGGAGTCGTTTCTCCGCGAGGGCTTTCGCGAGGAGTCGCTGGTGCGCTTTCCGCTGACGCCCCATCCCCGTTTCGAGCCTCGCGAGCCGCCGCCGGCCTGCGACACGTTCGACATCGTGCACGCCGGGAGCCTGACCGTCGCTAAGGGCGTTCCGCTGCTGATCGACGCCGTGCGTCGCCTGCCCCATCCAGACATCAGGCTGATCCTCGTCGGGGGCTGGGCGACGCGGGGCATGCGCCGGTTCATCCAGAGCGCGTGCGCCGAGGACGCGCGCATCAGCAGCGCACCGGGCGATCCGCTGGCGCATCTGCGCGCCGCGAGGCTCTACGTCCATCCCACCTACGAGGACGGCTTTGCGTACGCCCCCGCCGAGGCTCTCGCGTGCGGGGTGCCGATGATCGTCAGCGAGGACACGGGGATGAAGGAGCTGATCGATTCCCCCGACAGCGGCGTGATCCTGCCGACTGGCGACCTGGACGCGCTCAGCGAGGCGATCGATGCCGCTTACCGCGGTGAGATCCTCCCTCGATCGCGGCGTTGAGCACGCTCGCGAACTGCTCCGCGCGAGCGTCGTATGACAGCTGCTCACGCAGGTGGGAGCGGTCGAACGTGATCGGCGCTCCCGCGAGCTTGGCCCGCGCCAGCTCGGCGATCACCTCGCGCATGCCCTGACGGTCGTTCGGCTCCACCAGCCACACGCCAGGCTTGTCGGCCAGATAGCTCCAGTTCTCACCCTGCGGCACCGCCGCAAGGATCGGCCGGTCGGTCATCAGGTACTCGTATGTCTTGGCCGAGATTCGCCCACCTCGGGATCCGTCGATGCGCGCGGGCAGCGTTATGAACAGCAGGTCGGCGCTGCACAGGATCGCCGCGATCCGCTCGTGCGCAACCGGACCGAGAACCGTCACCACGCCGTCGACCCCGGCGCCCGCGACCGCACGAGCGACCACGTCGGCTGGGTAGGGGTTGCCGTGGATTCTCAGATTCACGCGCCCCACCCAGTCGGGGTGCTCGGCCAGAGCGTCGATGATCGCCCGACCGACGATCGCGGGCGAGGACGTGCGCTGATCCAGCACCGTCAACTGGTGGCGGCCCAGCCGGTTCCAGGCGCTGTACAGGCGCTTGAGCCCGCGTGCCGGCGAGTGCTCCTCGATCAGCGTCCACCATCCGGACATGGCGCCGACGTAGGCGATCTCGAAATCCTCCGTGCGCGCGGGCTGCGGGTGGAAGTCGTCAGCATCGGCGCCGTAGCGAACGAGGTGAAACCTGCCGCGGGCGTGCTCGCGCTGTCGCGATCTGACCTCCTCGAGATTGGTCTCGGACACGTACACGACCGCATCCGCGCATCTCACATACAGATCCTCCAGCGCCTTGGACAGACGATAGTGAAGTCGCGTGGGGAAGTCCGGGTGCATGTCCGTGCATGTGGGCGAGTCATCGAGGTTGAGGATCAGTGGCAACCGGGTGAGACGACTGAGCAGGATGCCCGCGAGCCCGGCGGAGTAAGGCATCATGAACACGACGATCGCGCTCGGCGCGCGCGCCCGCGCCACACGGCGCCCGGCCAGGACTGCCGGTAGTACCCAGAAGATGGACTCGTCAGGCCACACGCCAAGCTCCAGCAGCCTGCTCAGGCGCAGTCGCCGCAACGCCGTGAGCAGCCTGCCGGGTCGCCAGCTGCGCACGACCTCCACCTGAAGGCGCCCGTCACGGTGCGGACCCTGCGCCTCGGTCACAACCGTGATGTCCCACTGTGCGCTCAGCTTGTGCAGCAGCTTGCCGGCACGAATCGCCGTGGGAGTGGTATCAGGGGAGAACGACTGCGAGATACATAGAAGTGCGGGCCGCTCATCGGAGTGCAACAGACGTCATACTACCAGAGGCGGGCCTATGCGTTAGCCTTGAGGATCTCATGCAAGGGGAGAAGCACACACTCGACTTCATCGTAATCGGCGCGCAGAAGTCTGGTACCACGTCGCTCTTCCAGTACCTCAGACATCATCCGGAAATATCTCTACCCGCCGGCAAGGAGACGCCGTATTTCAGCCACGATTCGATGTACACCGGTGGCTGGACGGCTTACATAACGCACCTCGCGCGCCACGAGTACGAAGACGCTGCCGATTCAACGCAGAAGTGGGGCACGGTGACGCCACACTACATGGCAGGTGGCGTCTACCAGTCGAGCGGTGACGTCGCGCTGATAAGCGGCTATGACGAGCGTACCGTGCCTCTACGGATACGGGAACGCCTTCCGGACGTACGCCTGATCGCGATCCTGCGCGATCCCGTCGAGCGCGCACGCTCGCATCACCGCATGACGGTGAAGCGCGGCCGCGAGCCGCGGTCGTTCGACGAGGCGATCGCTGAGCTGTTGCTCCCGCAGGAGCTCGAGCGTGCGCGTAGATCCCCGCGGGAGAGCGAGCAGACAGGTTATGTGACGTGGGGTGAGTATGGCCGACTCCTGGCCGGCTACTTCGACGTCTTTCCCCGCGAGCAGATCCTGGTGGTCTTCACAGACGAGCTCGAGCGCGCTCCCGCACAGCTCCTGAGCCGGGTCCAGGACTTCATAGGTGTGAGAGCCGACATCAAGCCCGACAACCTGGGGACGAGGTATCTGATGGGCGCTGTGCAGCGTGAGTTCTCCTGGTCGAGCCCCTCCTCGTGGGTCACTCCCTCCTCACCGCTGAGCCCTCAAGGAGTGCGCCGTGCCCTTGTGCGCAGCTCGGCCGCGCGCGCGGTTTGGGACGCGATGCCACAAGCCCGCAGGCGTCGCCTGAGAGGCCCCTACGATCGCGTCGCCAACCGCGTAGTCCTCCACAGCCGCGAGCGGCGCGGCGGCCCGGATGAAGCTGGGGCGAATGCCGAGCCGAGTCTCGCGACGCTGGCGCGGCTGCGGGAGCACTACGAGCAGGACACGGGCCAGCTTGCCGAACTACTCGGGTTCGCTCCGTCGTGGCAGACCCCGGGCGGCCCCTAGATGACCGGACGCTGAGAGCTTCACCGGGCGCGGACGGCGGCAGCCGACTCGATCCGCTCAGCTGCTGTCAAGCGCTGGCGCGGGCGATGGCACGCTCGTAGACGGCGAGCACAGCCGCCACGTGATGCTCGGTGGTGAACTCCAGCCGCACCCTGCGGCGACCCGCGAGACCCATCTCCCGGCCTCGGTCCGCGCTGTCGGCGATGCGCCGGACCGCCTGTGCCCAGGCGGCCGGCTGACGTGGCGCCAGCAGATACCCCTCGCGCCCGTCCTCGACGATCTCCGCCGGTCCGCCGACGTTCGTGGCGAGCACGGGCACGCCCAGCGCCATCGCCTCGATCAGGGCGCGCCCGAACGGCTCCTCCGCGGAGGGAAGCATGAGGATGTCGAGCGCGCGAACGAGCTCGGGAACGTCCTCGCGCTCTCCCAGCCACGACACCCGATCCTGCAGGCCCGCCTGCGCGACCCGCGCGCGCAGGCGGGCCACGTACCCCTCGTTGTCGAAGCGCGTCGAACGGGCGACGAACTTGGCCGAGCCGATCAGCAGCAGATGCGCGTCGACGCCTTCCTCGCAGAGCAGCGCAAGCGCGTCGATCGCGGTGTCCTGCCCCTTCCAGGGGCTCAGCTGGGCGACCACACCGAGCAGCAGCTCACGCTCGCCCGCCGTGCCGAGGCGTGCGCGAGCCTGCGCGCGGTCGATGCGGGCGGGATCCCAGCGCGCGAGGTCGACGGGATTGTGGACGACCTCCACCCGCGCCCGCGGCGCCGCCGCCCAAACCGAGCGAGCCGTGTAGCTGGAGTTGGCGATGACCGTGGTCGCGGTGGCGGTGATCAGGCGCATGGTCGCCGTCGTGAGCGGTCCGGGCGGCAGGCAGTCGCGGACGTGAACGACGGTGGCCGTCGCGGAGAGCCGCGCCAGGCCGAGGACGATCCCGCCGCGGATCGAGTTCGCGTGCACGAGATCGGCGCGGTGCCGGCGCGCGGCTCGGCGCACCTGCAGTGCGGCGACGCTCAGCTCGGCCAGCGTGCGCGGAGTGTGCACGGGATGGAGCCTGAGGCTGCCCGCCGTCCCGGCGATGGTCGTGGTGGGGATGCCCAGATCCTCCACCGCCGCCTGCAGCCGTCCCTGTGGACTGGCCACCAGCGGCGTCACGGAATCGGGCAGCGCGCCGAGCAGGACCAACAGCGAGCGCTCGCCGCCGCTGACCTCCGCCGTGTGGTTGACATAGAGGACCCTCATTCGGACGTCCCCGCGGAGCTGCCGTTTCGCCCGGCGAAGGCACTCGAGCCAATGGGCTTCGCGAGCTGCTCGAGCAGCACGGCTTGCACCCGCGCGATGATCACAGGCCAGGCGTGCTCCTCGGCCCGCCGCCGGCCGGCCGCGCCCAGCCGGCCCGCCAGCCGCCGGTCGAGCAGCAGCGTGGTGATCGCTTCCGCGAGCGCCAGCTCGTCGAGCGGGTCGACGAGCAGCCCGGTGACCCCGTCCAGGATCGCGTCGGGCGCGCCGCCGACGTTGCCGCCGATGACCGGCTTGCCGTACGCGCCGGCCTCCAGGTAGACGATCCCGAAGCCCTCACCGGCGAAGCCGCCGGCGGGCAGGCGGCTGGGCATCGCCAGCAGGTGGGTGCGGCGCAGCCACGCGTTGCGCCGCTCGTCGGAGACCGACCCGAGGAAGCGGGCCGAGTCGGCGACCCCGTAGGAGCGGGCCAGCGCTTCGATCCCCGGGCGCAGGGAACCGTCCCCGATCACCACCCATCGCACATCGGGGACCTTCGCCCGCACCAGCGCCAGAGCGCGCACGAGCACGTCGTGCCCCTTGTAGCGCTCCTGGATGCGCGCGAGCGTCAGGAAGGTCGGGCGCTCGACGGGCTCGGGCGCGGGCTCCCCCTCCGGGGACGGTGCCGGTGCCAGTGACGATGCCGGTGCCAATGCCGGTGCCGGCGCCGGTGCCGATGCGGCGGGGACGTCGACCCCGTTGGGGATGACCGTGATCTTGGCCGGCGTGGCGCCCGTCGCGCGCACGAGGCCGGCGGTGTAGCCGCTGACCGCGATCGCCGCGTCCGCCCGCTGCGCGGCGAACGCAGCCAGCCTCGCTCGCGCGCCGATCTCTTCGGCGTGGAAGTACTGCACCACGGGCACGCCGAGGGCCCGCTTGATGGCGGCCGCGGCGGGGCTGGCGACGATGTGCATGCTGAGCGTCACGTCCGGGCGAAACAGCAGCGCCTCGCGCACGGCGAAGGCGTTCATCACGGCGAGTCGCCCGGCGTGCGGGAGCGCCGATCCCCTGACGCGGCGCACGGAGGTCGAGCGCGACCGGTCGAACTGCGCGGCGCCCGGCTCCGCGAGCGCGAGCACGCGCGTCTGGAAGGAGTCGATGCCGGCGGCCAGGCGCTCGCTGACCATCTGTATGCCTCCCGGCGCCGGCGGATAGTCCGGCGTGAGAATCAACAGCCGCGGTCTAGCTGCCATCGGGAGGTCCTGCTGGGTTGAGCGCCCTAATCGAGCGGACCGGTCACTGGTGGCGCCTGCGTGAAGCAGAGCATCATCATCTCTTCGCCGCGTCCCATCCGGTGACCGAGCGCTCCCAGCGTGCCGACGTCGGTCACGCTCAGCCCGCAGGACGCCGCCCAGCGCTGGTAGGACTCGCGCGGCCGCGCGACCACGGGAAAGCCCTGCCACTCGCCCTCGGGGCGCTCGCCGAGCCCCACGTTCGCGTAGAACCTGCCGCCGTCGGCCAGCGCGCCGGCGACGAAGCCGAGATACGCCTGCACGACCTCGTCGGGCATGTGGATGAGCACCGAGAAGGCCCAGGCGAAGTCAAACGGGGCGTCGACCTGTATCTGTGCGGGATCGGAGGCGTTGACGAGCAGCGGCCGCTTGTGCTCCAGGCCCGACTCGGCCAGCTCCTTGCGGCCCTCCTCGAGCACCTCCGCGCGCGCCTCGACGCCCACGTAGTGGCCACTCTGCAGATACTCGATCAGAGGGATGCCTCCACGCAACGCGCCGCAGCCGATGTCGAGCAGCCGGTGCTCGCTCGCCAGCCCCTGCGAGGTCAGGAACTCGAACTGAAAGCGGCGCTTCTCCGCCCACAGATCGGGCGGGCCGACGAGCTCGTGTCGAGTCGGCGCATCCGTGCGCACCGTGCCCATGAGCTTGCGTCCCGCGCGCAGCGCGCGCCTGCGCGCCAGCGCCAGCGGGCTCTGCCTGCTCGAGTCGGTCATCGCAGAAGCCTAGCTGCCATCGAGCCCGTGGAAGCGGTCGGCCCACAGTCCAAGTGACAGCAGCGGCCAGAGCTGGTCACTGTGGTCATGGGCGCCGGAGCGGTGCTCGCGCACGAGCGCACCGGCGGCGTCACGGTCGAAGTAGCCCTCGGAGTAGATCACGCCGTGCTCGATCTGGCGATCGAGCACGGGGGCCAGCGGGCCTCGCAGCCAGTCGGCAGCCGGCACCCTGAAAGCCGTCTTGCGATAGCGCCCCACGCGCGGGGTCTCGATCACGCCCGCGGGCAGCATCGCCCGCACGAGCGCCTTGCCGCCGCCGGCGAGGTGCACGGCGGTGTCCAGCGACGCGGCGAAGTCGGCGAGCTCGCGGTTCAGGAAGACGGTCCTGATCTCCAGCGAGGCGAGCATGCCCGCACGATCGGTCTTGAACAGCACGTCGTCGGGCAGGTAGTCGACCTGGTCGAGGCGCATCAGCCAGCGCACCGTCGAGCTCCCGTCACATCGGAGCTCACCGGCGCGGGCGCCGAGGTCCGCGAGCACTCGGCCCTCCCCCACGCCGGCCAGGCGCGGCCCGTACAGCGCACGGCGACGGCTGCGGCGCTCGGCCGTGACCCAGTCGAGGTTGCGCTCCAGCAGCGGCGCGGGGGCCAGTCGCCGCGCGAGCAGCTGGCCGCGCCCGAGGCGATCGGCGCCGCCGCGCCACAGCGCTCCCAGCGAGCGAGCGGCGGCGGACGGCAGGGCGGACTCGGCCTGCCTGGAACGCTCCAGCCAGCGATAGCGGGGATAGCCCCCGAACAGCTCGTCCGCGCCCTCGCCACCGAGCGCGACCGTCACGCGCGGCCGGGCGAACTCCGACAGGACGTTCAGCGGCAGCAGCGCGCGGTCGGCCAGCGGCTGGTCGAGGCCGGCCAGCAGAGCGGGCGCGCGCTCGGCGACCTGCTGCTCGGTGAGCGTCACCTCGTGATGGTCACTGTCGAGGTAGGCGGCCGTCCGGCGCGCCTGGGCGGTCTCGTTGACCGACCCCACGTCGTAGCCGACGGTGAACGTGCGCAGACGCTTGGAGGATGCCCTGGCGGCGGAGATGGCCACCAGCGTGGAGTCGACGCCGCCGCTGAGGAACACGCCCAGCGGCACGTCGGAGATCATGCGCCGGCGCACCGACTCGTCGAACAGTCGTCGAGCCTCGGCGAGAACCGACTCCAAGCGCTCCCGCGGCGCGAGCGCATCATCGCCGGGCGTCCACCAGGGCCGCTCACGGCACGCGCCGTCGCGCTCCCAGCTGAGCAGATGCCCGGGCGCCAGCTGGCGCACGCCGCGCACGATCGTGCGCGGTCCCGGCACGTAGGCGAAGACGAAGAACGCGTCGATCGCGGCGGGGTCGAGCTCCCGCGCTCGCGGCGTGACCTCCAGCAAGGCCGTCAGCTCGGAGGCGAATGTCAGCTCGCGGTCGTGCTCGTGGACGAAGAGGGGCTTCTCGCCGAAGCGGTCACGAGCCAGCAGCAGGCGCCCGCGCCGTTCGTCCCAGAGCGCGAACGCGAACATCCCATCGAGCGCGTGCACCAGATCCTCGCCGTACTCCTCGTAGAGATGGACCAGCACCTCGGTGTCCGAGCCGGTCCCGAAGCGATGCCCGCGCGCGCGCAGGTCCTCGCGCAACTGCGGGTGGTTGTAGATCTCGCCGTTACAGACCACCCACACCGAGCGATCCTCGTTGCACAGCGGCTGATGTCCGCCCTCAACGTCCATGATCGCCAGGCGGCGGATGCCGATGCTCACCGCGGTGGCGGGGTCGGTGTGCGCTCCTTCGTCGTCAGGGCCGCGGTGGCGCAGCCGCGCGCACATCGCCTGCACCACGCGTCCATCGGAGTCCTCCGTGCTCCCCGCGATCCCACACATGACGCGCAAACATAGTGGCTTCAAGTCTCAGGCGTATGCCGCCGATAGGGATCGCAGGAGCGTCCTCCCGTCCCTCTTCCCGCTCGAGGATCATCAAACATGCGCAGATGCCTTCGCCGCACCCTCGCCCTCGCGCCGCTGCTCAGCGCCGCCATCCTCGCCAGCGTCCTGCTCGCGCCCGCGGGCGCGGCGGCCAGGCGCGGCGGCTCGAGTGCCAAGTCCCAACCCGCAGCGACCGGCACGTCCGCCGAAACCCCGGCGAGCTCCGAATCCACGACGAGCACTCCAAGCGAATCGAGCCCGACCCCGCCGGATGAATCGAGCCCGCCGCCAGCCGGCCGCCGCGGCAAATGCCACCTGAGCATCGAGGCATCCGCCTCGCTGATCACCGCCGGTGAAGCGGTGAGCCTGTCTGGAACGCTCGTCTGCGCGAGCGCCAGGAGCGCGGCCGAAGAACCCGTCACCGTCTACGAGCGCGAACGTGGCGCCGGCTCGGCGCTCGTCGAAGTCGCGACGGTGAGCACCGAAGCGGACGGCTCCTACCAGCTCACGCCGCCCACCTTCGACACCGACACCGTCTTCTCAGTGCACGCGGAACGGTCCCTCGGCGCGCACACACAGGTAAAGGTCGCCCCCAAGGTGACCATCGCCGGCCCCGCCACCGGCGCGCAGCTGGCCACGCGCGGCGATCATGCCAGCGGCGCCGCTCGCAACACGTTCACCTTCACCGGCACCGTCACTCCAGCTCCCACGGGCGGGCGCGTGGCGCTGCAGCGCGAGTACGCCGCGAGCGGCGAACGGTGGCGCACCATCGCCTTCGCCAGCATCGGGCCCGAAGGCCAGTATTCGATCACCCACAGCTTCAGGTCCCCGGGCGAAATGAGCGTCCGTGTGATCCTCCACCCGCGGGGGACGAACGTCGCCGCCGCCTCGGAACCGCTCAGCTATGACATCGCGCAGGCGCAGAACCCGCGACTGACGATCCAGCCCTCGGTCGACCCGATCTCCTCGGGACAGCCGCTGACGATCATGGGAGTCGCCGCGGAAGCCGCCAACCAGCCGGTCACGCTGCTCGCGCGCACCCGGGGGCAGGGCTTCGTGGCGGTGGCCAGGACCACGACAGACGCAGGCGGCGCCTACAGCTTCACAACATCACCGGCACAGAACAGCTTCTACAGGGTGAGCGACGCCAAGACGGCATCCACGGAACTGGCCGAGGGATTCAAAGACCTCCTCACGACGACCGTCTCGCCAAGTGATGAACAGGCCGGGAAGCTGCTCGCGCAGCTGGGAACGAGCCTGACCTTCTCGGGCACGGTCGTCCCCGCCCGCGCAGGGCAGGTCGTCTATCTCGAACGCGAGAGCCCCTCCGGCGTCGGCTTCGAACTCGTCGCGGCGAGCACCGTCGACGCCGCCTGCGCCTATTCGATCCTCCACACGTTCTCCGCCGTCGCCACCTACGTGATGAGGATCAAGGTACCCGCCGACTCCGAAAGCCAGGGAGCCACGAGCGAACCGTTCACGGTCCTCGTGACATAGCCTGCGACTCAGCGGCGCGGCTGAGTCTGCAGCCAGAAGATGAGTCCGTGTGAGTCTGGGCGCGCCTGCAGGACCGGCTGGGGAATCAGTGAGCGTGCAAGGCTCCCGAGCTCTCGGTGATGTGACACATACCAGCAGGGAAGCACTGTGCGCATCCATCTGGGTTCACCAAGGAGATAGGCGGCGAGCAGGTACTGCTCCGAGTAGTAGCGCTCAGCTTCCTCAGGACGGTAGTCGTCCGGCAAATGGATGTCGTGAACCCCTACAAGCACGCCGGGCGGCAGCTCGGGCAGCACGTCCAAGAAGAACGCCACCACGTCGGAGTTCATGAACACGTGGTGGGTACCGTCGAGGAACACGATGTCGCCCTCTTCGAGGCCGTCGAACACGTCTAGGTCGGCACACTCGAAAGGCTGCCTCAAGATGCGGTCGCAGATGGCGTCGATCTCCTGGCGCGGATGTGGGTCGATCGAGACGATCTCCATGTCGATGGCGCCATCGCGGCGGGCCCTGTCCACGAACAGCGTCGAGTACCCCGAGCCGACCTCTACGTATCGGCGGGGAGCGCGAGCGCGCGTGAAGCCGTACAGCGAGACGCCGTCCAAGCCGAACATGAACGGGTTGCGCCAGTGCGGCTCGCCGGGATCCGTCCGATCGAGCGGTATGGCGCGCAACTCCTGCGCGTACTCCGTGAATCCGTCAAGCACGTCCTTGTACTCCCCGTCGCCCTGGCTCAGAAGCCTCGCCAGGCGCTGGTGCGCAGGCGCGCCGTGGCCGTAGCGGGGCTCATTTCGAGCCGACGGTGAGTAGGGAAAGCGGATGAAGTGCCCGCCGGAGATCGAGTGCGCGGCCCGACCGGCGAGGGTCCGTCGTTGGCTGGCCATCCAACGACCGAGGCCGCCGCGCGCGGAGCGAACCACCTGTCGCCCGCTCCCGACCGCCGGCGGTGGCGTGGGGGGTTGAGATCTAGGCTGAGTCATGGGTTGGCACGATAGTGGACGGGCGCAAGCGCGAGAAGACGGCCGTCCAAGGGAGCTGGAGCACGGCCGTCAGACGCGACGCGCGAACCGGTCGCGCGCCGGTCGCGCCCAGCGCGACCACCTCTGATTTGACCAGACGGTTGCCGTGAAACGGCACTCCCGTGCGCAGGGCGCTCATGTCGGGGGGCAGCGCGGTGGAAGCGCAGCCGCCCAGGATCTGCCGGAGCACGCCATGCGGATCGGCGACGAAGTCCTCGTGGCGAACGAACAGACGCCGATCCCGCGGATGACGGAGAAACACCAACACCGACAGCAGATACGTCAACCATAGGTAGGCGTTCGCCCTCAGCACGCCGAACCTCCGCTCGGGGACGTCCTCGCGCCCCAGCGACGCGACGACACTCTGCGGATCGCGTACCAGGAACAGCAGGTGCAGATCGATGCCCTGCAGCGCTCGCAGCTCGCGCGCGCGCAGCGGGTAGTGGGAGCTGTCAACGATGGTGCTCACCCCGGTCACATCCCCGATCGCAAGATACAGCTCCTCCGACACACGACGGTAGCGCTGGCGCAGCCGGCGCCGCATCGACCACTTGCGAATGTCAAACAGGGCCGAGGAGCGCTCCAGCGATGCGGTCTTGCCGCCGAAGAGATCGGACGCGTCCTCGACGTCCTCACTCACCCTACCCCAGAAGCGCGTGCGTTCCGATCCGTCACGTGGAACGCCCGATCTCGCCAGCCAACGGTCGAGCTCGCCCGCGAAGAACACGTTCTCACAGTTTCCCAGCGCGACCCCAAGGATCGTGCTGCCACTGCGGCCCGCCCCCATCACATACAGAACCTTCGGCCGCCCGGCCGCCACCGGCGAGGGAGCCTCGGAGCTTGCTGGCTGTGCCATGGTCCCAGTCTGTCATATGATCTGACCAGATGTATGGGACGCTCAATTCGGTGCTGCTTGTCACACCGCGATGGACCAGGGATGGCGGGGTCGCTACGCATGTGATGGCGAGTGCCGAGATGCTCGCACGACATGGCTTGGATGTGCATGTGCTGGCAGCGCGGATCGAGGCCGGAGAGCCCGTCCCAGGCGTCACCGTGCACCACGGCCCGGAGCTGTTCAACGCTCAGGCGTCACCCGCTGAAAGGCTGGGTGACACTCTTCCGGCGGCCGCCGACGTGATTCACCTGCATCAGTTCGATGACCCTGACGTGCTCGCCTTCATGCGGACAGGCGCGCCCGTGGTGATCAGCGCGCACGGTTACACCGCTTGCACATCCGGTGTGTACTACTTTCGGCCCGGGGAGGAATGCACGCGCGCGCACGGGCTGGGATGTGTGCCCAACCTGCTCGCACGGGGCTGCGCGCACACGCGTGACCCTCGCTCGCTGCCGTCCTCGTATGGGAGGGCGGGCAGAGGACTGCAAGCGCTGAGACGCGCTGATCTCGCGATCTCGTATTCCAGCTCGGTGGATCGACACCTGTCCACCAACGGCGTGACTCGGCGTAGGGTGGTTCCGCTGTTCACCACCATGGTCGCGCAGAGGGGGTCGGATCACGCCGCACGACGGCGCGTGGTGTTCGCCGGCCGGATAGTCACTCCAAAGGGTGTGGAGGTGCTGATCCGCGCCGCTGGCACGGTGGACGCCGAGTTCGTGATCTGTGGAGACGGGTGGCGATTGGGCGCGATGCGCCGGCTCGCGCGCCGGCTGGGCGTCCAGGAGCGGGTCGTCTTCAAGGGCTGGCTCGGCGCCGATGAGCTCGCCCACGAGCTGGCCGAAGCGTCGGTCGTGGCGATGCCGTCGGTCTGGCCGGAGCCGTTCGGGCTCGTCGGGATCGAGGCGCTCGCGGCTGGCCGGCCGGTCATCGCCAGTGCCACCGGAGGGGTGGGCGACTGGCTGCAGGATGGCGTCAGCGGGCGCTGCGTGGCGCCCGGAGACGCTGACGCGCTTGCGCGCGCGCTCAACGATCTGCTCGCGGACCCGGACCGGCAGCGCCGGATGGGAGCGGCCGGCAGGGAGATGGTGGCCGCCCGCTTCTCCCCCGAGCTGCATGTCGCCGCCTTGATCGAGGCCTACCGGTCCGCACGTTCGACCTGGCAGCCCTACCGGCGGGCTGGAGTCAGAGCTCGACCCCCAGCTTGACGCCCCTGCTGCCCCTGTTCGTGGCGATCATCCTCAGTTCAGATGGGAGCGGGCCAAGCCATGTCACGCCCTGATCGCGCGAGAATTCGACTTCGAGGTCGAGTCCCCCCGCGAACACGACCGTCGAGGTCAAGAGGGCATGTTCCGGTTCCGGGGAGGCGATCTCGCCGACGGTGGAACCCCTCAATCTGAGGCGGATGCCCCTTCCACACGAGAATTCGGTGAGCAAGCCGGCGACACCGCCCTTTGCGCGCAACTCCTCGCCGACTTCATCCGGCGGAGTCTCGACGAGTTCCGCTTCCAGCGCGTTCGTCCTTATCGCGCCGAGCGGACGACCGGGACTGGTGCAGTATTTTATTCCCTGTTCCAGCAATTCACAGGCCTGGAACGTGATCACCTCTTCGCCGCGATTGGGGGCGGTTATGCTGCCGGTTGCCTTTGCCCCAAGCCTGCAGGTCATGGTCGCCGGTCGGCCATCCATTTCCAGGCCGGGTGTCGACAGCACCACTTTTGCCGCCTGCTCGGTACCGGAGGTGTAGGCCACACCGACGGCTGATTCACGTTCGAACTTGCCCTTGCTCGTGCTTCCCACCCTTGTGGCGCACCCCGCTTCGGTGTACGCGCCGTGCTTCTTCCTCACACACTTGAAGTATGCCTCCTGGCCCTGCGCGGCCGTTGTGGCAAACCCAGTCAGCGTGAACGCCGCGACGCTGCACAGCAGCACGATCCTGGCGGGCCTCATCTCCACCGCCGCCCTGCGACGCCCGCGCCGACATCCGTCCGTGGGGCGTTCATGCGCGGTAGTGTACACCGTTGGACACGATTCGTGGCGGATTTGTCGGCATGCGCGGCGGTCGCCGCTCGCCGGGTTTTGACAGAACGCGGCTCTGGCGAGGCGGGTGTCTACTTCGCGTCAAGCGGGCCTGTCGAGGACGTCGTCGAGCAGGCCGGCGATGACTCGCGCGCTGCGCGCTACCCCCATCCGCCCCTGCGCGAACGCGCGGCCGCGCTCGCCGAGCGCTTGACGCAGGCCCTCGTCGCCAAGGAGCGCCTCGACTGCGCCCGCCAGCGAGTCAGGCGCCGGCGCGACCACGCATGCCACCTGTGCCTGGATCAGCTCCGACCAGGCGAGAGGACCGTCGATGGCGAGCACAGCTCTGCCGGACGCGAGCGAGGCGGCCAGCGTGGTCTTCCGCGAGGACGGGCCCGCTGAGTCCGCGAACAGCATCACGTCGCACGCCGCCAGAGCGTCCGAGAGCTCCTGCGCGGCGAGTGTGCCCGAGAAGGACAGCGCGCCCGCGATCGAGCGCGTGCGCGCTCCCGTAAGCCACGCCTCGCCGACGGCCGAGCAGCGACCGGGCGCACCCAGCAGCATCAGCTCCACGTCGCGACCTCGATCCCGCAGCAGCCGCATCGCGTCGAGCACCAGCGAGACGGCGGCGCCCTCGTGCGAGTAGCCGAACAGCCCGACGACCGCGCGCGGGCGATCCGAGCGGGACCCGACAGCCGGCGCCGGCAGGTTGGAGAAGACCGGCGCGAAGGCCACCGGGCGCCGCGGCAGCCACACGCGGGAGCTCAGCCAATCGGCTCGCGGCTCGATCGTCACGACGGCAGCCGCCGACGCGCGCATCACCTCCACCAGCAGCGCCCGCTGACTCAGCGCCCAGGCACTGCCGCGCAAGCCTCCCCGCCCCCACGGGTAGGCGAACTCGTGCAGCAGCGTGATCAGCGGTATCCCCTCCTGGCGCAGCGCCGCGAGCGTGGGACGCACGAACAGCGGCAGGCCCCGATATGAGTATGAGAAGACCGAGTAGTGCAGCAGCACGACGTCGGGCCGGTGGGTCTCGCGCTCAGCGGCCAGCCCTCGCGCCCACGAGCGGATCCGCGTGCGCGTCGCGAGGACGCTCTCCCCCTCGACGCGATCGAGCCAATGCGTCGAGCACGACACGTTCTCGGCGCTCAACGCGTCGGCGAGCAGCGTGGCGTGGTCGCGCACACCGCAGGTTGCGCTCGTCGAGGCGCCGACGACGGCGACATGCACAGCCCGCCCGCCGGCCTCGACCGGCGCCGCGGGCTCGGCCGTCGCGGCCGTCGGATCAGTCGAGCCGGTCATAGCCCCACAGGGTCACGAGGTCGCGCCCCAGGTACTCGCTCAGGGCGAGCACCTCCGGCTTGAAGCGGCGACGCATCTCCGCCATCAGGCGCTCGTCGGGAGCGCGGGGCTCGGTGAAGACGAGATGGCGCTGTGTCGCCCGCAGCGCTCTGCCCCGCAGCCGGCTGGGCATGATCGTCTTGAGCGCCGCCTTCACGCTCAGCGACACTGGGCCGCGACCGACGGACACCGCGTGCACGAGCTCGTTCAGGCGTTGCGAGCGCGCGCGGACCGTCGGGTTGGCCTGCACCGGCTGGATCGGATGGCTGTCGTCGACGTCCAGGAAGCGCAGGACCTGGCGGGTGACCGCCTCGTTCTCGCGCCGGAAGTCGTCGTAGACGAGGACGAGCATCTGCTCGGGCGCGAACACTGCGCGATAGCGGCTCAGCTGCTCGACATAGCGCACGTGCTCCGAATACAGCAGCGCCTGGGGCCAGTAGGTGTAGCGGGGCAGGCTCCTGCCCTCGCTGCGCTCGCGCTCGAGCGCGAGCGCCCTGCGCAGGTCGCCCTCCACCTCCACGTAGGTCTGGGTGAACTGCAGATGCAGCGACTGCAGGAAGCTCGCGGGCTCACGCAGGATGGCGATGATGCGCGCATCCGGGCGCACCTGCGCGATGCGCGCGGCGGCCGTGCGCGACCAGAGATACAACGCCGTCGCCTCACCGACGCGCTGCTCGGGACGCGCGCCGGCGAACAACGCCATGTAGTCCTCGAGGGTCTGTGGCGTTCCTTCCGGTCGCGGCGGGGTTCGCACGTGCAACTCGTCGGCGAAGAACCACGGCTCCTTGCCGGCGGGCATGAAGATCTGCGGATGGCGTCTGAGCATCTGGTAGAGCGCCGTGGTGCCGCTCTTGGCATGACCGACGATGAAGAAGTCGGGGATGCGCCCGCGCTCAGCGGATGCCGCGAGCGTCCGCTCGATCTTGTCGGCCGGCTCACTCATGTCCGAGGTGCAGTCGAGCGAGCACGCGTCGGGTGAAGACGGTCAGTGTCCGGCGGGCCCCGCGGCGAGCGCCGACGCGTGACGGTAGTAGGTGTTCTGCGCCTGCAGCCGAGCTTTCGTGTCGAAGGCGACCAGACGGCCGTCGACGATCACCATCACGCGGTCGCACATGTCCAGCGTCGACATGCGGTGAGCGATGATGAACAGTGTCAGCTCACTTTTCAGTGCGGTCAGCGACTCCCCGATGAGCGCCTCGGAGTTCGGATCGAGGGCGCTGGTCGGCTCGTCGAGCACCAGCACCTCTGGCCGTGCCGCGAGCGCGCGGGCGAGACAGATGCGCTGCTGCTGTCCGCCGGAGACGGCATCCGCGCGAGGGCCCACGGTCGTCTCATAGCCGTTCGCCCAGCTCATGATGTCATCGTGGATGCGGGCAAGACGGGCGGCCCGTTCGACGTCGTCGTCGTCGATGTCACGGAAGAAGCGAATGTTGTCGGCCACCGTCGTGTGCAGCAGGCGCGGTTCCTGCGGGACGTAGGACACCAGCTTGTGCCAATCATCGCGGGCGAACTCATCGGCGCAGACGCCGTTGACGAGATAGCGGCCCGCCACCGGGGTCCGCAGCCGCAGCAGCAGCTGAACCAGCGTCGACTTGCCGGCGCCGGACGGTCCGATGACCCCGACCACCTCCCCGCTCAGCACCTCGAAGTTGATATCCGTGAGGACCGGCCGATCGGGGTAGTACTCAAATGAGACCTTCTCGAAGCCCAGCGTCTGCACGCTCGACAGCGGCTGTCCACCGTCACGCACTTCGCTGTCCCGGTAGCGTTCCACCGCCTGCTGTGTGCGCTCGATGAACGGCATCGACTGGGCGATGCCCTGGTAGGCGCTCTGAACGCCCTGGCCGGTCGACCCCGCGCGGATCAGCAGCAGCACGACACCGCCAAGCTCGCCCGCGTGGCTGGGATTGGCGAAGTAGTAGAAGCCGGCGATGCCTCCCACCATCAGCAGGTAGACGACGCTCTGGTAGACACCCCCGACGAGTTTGGTGAGCAGCTGCGTACGGTAGTAGAAGCGCTGAACGACCAGCGAGAAGCCTTCGATGCGGTCTCGCTGGGCTGCAAGCACACCGAACACCTGCGTCTCCTCCACAAGCCGAATGCCCTCCGCGATCCCGCTCGCGTACTCCACCTGCGCTTTTGAGAGTTTGTGGGCGCTGCGCACGCCGCGCGAGCGCAGCGGCCGCAGGCACCCGAACAGCAGCACCGATGCGAACCCGACGATGATCGCCGCGAGCGGGTTCAGCACCACAGCGGAGGCCATCAGCACGAGGAAGGTGAAGGTCGTGGTCATGAGGCCCGTCGCCTGCACAGCGCCTCCGGTCGCGGCCATCACCTGGCCGGTTATGGTTTCCTGCAGCTGTCCCTCACGGTCGCGCGACTGCACCGCCCACGACGCGCGCGAGTACGCGCCGAACAGTTCCCGACGCAGCTTCGCCTGCACCTCCACGGCGATGCGCGCGGGCAGCATCGAGAGCGGCACCTGCAGCGCGATGCGAAAGAGCGTGAACGCGAACGCGACCTTGATCAGGGTTCCGGTCGAGGCGTGTAGGTGAAAGAGGGCGAAGTGTTCGTGCGCCTTCTTCGACTGCACCAGCGAGGCGGCGATCTCCGCGATCAGCGCGAGCGTCGCCGATTCGGCGAAGCCGGCGAGGATCGAGCAGATGCCGAGGGTCGCCACCGACCTGCGCCGGTCGCCGATCAGCAGATCCAGCCGCGAGAGCTTAGAGCCGGACGGCGCCACATCCGGTCCCGTCCCATTGCGTGACCCCGGACGGCGCATCAGGCCCCCACGGGGATCGTCGCGCCGACATTCATCGCGTTAGCCGGATTCACCCCTCGCATCAGCCTGCTCGTGCGCCCCGGACCCACGAACCAGTACGCGACGATGCCTATCGCGAACCAGAAGTACGGCCCCGCCACCGCGCTGGAGTTCAACGCCCCCGAAAATCCGCCTATGAACAGGGCGAGGAAGGGCGCGAGCGCGCCGGCGAGATACAGGGCGAGCCCGTCGTCGCGCACGCGCCGCACCCCGAGCGCAGCGAGCCCGATGACGTAAACCGACATCGCGAACCACATCACGACGCCCGGTATGCCCACTTCGTTCGCCAACACGTTGTACTCCGTCTCGTCACTGATCGCCCGGTACTGCAGCGCGACGTAGCTGCTCTTTCCGCCAACGCCGGACGTCGTGCCCGAGGTGCCCAGGCCGACGCCAAACGGATTGGCCGACAGCTCATTCGGGAGCAGCGCGCGGGCACCTTCCTTATAGCCCGGAGCTTCCACCACCTTGGTCCCGACAATGCTTTCGTAACGGCTGAAGGTTCCGTGGCGCAGGACGACCGTCAGCGCCACCACACTGGGTATCGCCAGCAGACCCACCGTCAGGATCGCGCCGAGAGCCCGGCGGCTCACATGGCGCCCAGCAAGGGAGGCCAGCCCGGCGAACGCGAAGACGGAGATGGCCCCGCCGATGACCTGAGATCGTCCCAGGCCGGTGATGATCGCGAGCATGGCTCCGAGGCACAGCAGCACGGGAAGCCATCGCCGGCGCCGGCGCCAGGTCGCGAGCAGCGCCAGGCAGAACGGCAGCGCGATCTGACCGACGCCCGCGCCAAAGCCCTCGTCGGAGCCGAGTCCCGTTGGACGGACCCTGGCTTCGCCTTCGCTGGTGTACACCCGCGAGGTGCCCGCTATCGGATGGATCAGCTTGTAGTAGCCGGGACCCCAGCTCGCCATCTGAGCCGGCGAGAGCCTCGTCTGGTAGGCGGAGACCACGCCGTTCGCCAGCGCGGCGACACCCAGGATGAGAAAGAGCTGGCGGAAGCGCTTCTTGGAGCGCATCAGCAGATACCCGAAGAAGAAGAACGGCATCCACTCCAGCTGCTCTCGGAAGCCGGCGAGGACCTTCAGCACCCCTTCGGTGTGCGGGTTGAAGGCCTCGACCGCCACGATGCCGACGAAGCCCAGCACCCAGCTCGACAGTGGCGGCATCGTCACGCGTTGCCTGCGCACGACCAAGCGCATCAGCGCGCCGGCGCAGATGGCGAGGATCAGGACATTCGGGAGCGACGAGGTCTCTTCGCGTTCCCCGAGCAGGAGCTTGACCGGTCCATCCAGCAACAGCAGGTAGAAGGCGACAATCGCGACCGTCACCTCGAGGCGGTCGCTGGCCATCAGCGCGACGACGCCGAGGACGGCCACGATCGCCGCGATGACGAGCACCAGGCTCGTTGGCCCCAGCTCGACGGTGACGGCCAGCGCCAGCACCGTGGGAACGAGCGCGGTGAGCGCGAGCAGCAGGAGCTCGCGAACACGCCGGTCCAGGACGGCCGGGTGAGCCGCCCCGCCCAGAGCGGAAGGACGCACGTCGGCTGCGCTCATCGGCCACTCAGCATTCCCGACAATCCCCGCCCACCGGGTGCCGAGAAGCCGTAGCGCTCACTGTCCGAGCGCGCGGCGCAGTTGGCCGCCACCCCGAGCACGGGCGCGCTCGAGGCACGAGCCAGCAGTTGCGCCAGCCGCTGTGCCGACGCTTCGCGCGTGTGTCCCGCCCGCGCCACGATCACGATGCCATCCACCACGCTGAGCATCGGCATGACGTCGCTTACCTCCAGCGGCGAGGGCGCATCGATCAACACGTAGTCGAAGTCCGCCGCGAGCGAGCGCAGCAGATCCGCGACGGACGGGTTCGCCAGCGCGGCGGGTGGGTTGTCAACCGGTCCCCCGCCCGCCAGCAGGAACAGCGAGCCGGCACGCGAGTCGACCGCGGTGCTGGCCTGCGCGACGACGGCGCCCGCCGACTCGGGCTCGGCCGGCGGGTGCGTGGGCATCACGCGCTGCGTCGCGTCCTCGACCGAGAGCGTTCCGGCCAGCACCGCGGCGAGCCCGTGCGCGCTCTCCAGACCCAGCAGCCTCGCCAGCACGGGCCGGCGGAAGTTGGCCTCCACGATCGCCACCCGCTGGCCGGCGTCGCGCTGAACCAGGGCGAGATCCGCGACCAGCGTCGACTTGCCATCCCCCGCGTCGGGGCTGATGAACAGGATGACCCGCCGCGAGCCATCCGCTTCCTGCCCTGGCATCCCCGCCAGGTGCAGGGCGGTCTGCAGTCGCCGCAACGGCTCGAGTAGGAGCTTCGACGGCGTCGGGTTGCCGTCGCGACGGACGATCGGATTGCCGACCTTCGGCAAGGCGGTCAGGATCTGCGCCTGGAAGACCTGTTCGATGCCGGCCAGCGAACGCAGGCGGCGGTCGAAGCGACTGAGCACGTAGGCCGCGATCGCCGCCAGCACGACCCCGAGCACGAACCCGAACTCCGCGTCCTTGCGCGGTTTGGGCGAGAGCATCTGCGTGGAGTCGGTGGTGGCTGGTTTGATCTGCTGCGCGCCCGCGACCGCGAGGCTCGCTTCGAGCTGGTTGATCTTGGTGTTCAGAGTCGCCGACTGGATGATGCTCGTCGCGCTCGGCCCCGAGCTCTTGGTTTTCGAGCCCGCCGACGTCGTGGGTGGCCTGGCGGCTTCAACCCGGCGAAGCTGGCGGCGGGCAATCGCGATCGCCGCTTCGATCGATCGCTGGTGGTTGGCGCGCCGGCGCCTGATGTAAGCCTGAGCGGTGAGGTTCGCCATCAGCGCGGCGTTCCGGGCCGTATGTGCTTCGCTGGTGATCGCTATGAACTGGCTCTTTTCGGGCGCCTTGGCTTTCACCGTCGCGCCGCGCGCCACCCCCGCACGGTGTTCTCTGTGCAGCTGTTTGCGCACGCCTTCGACCACGATCGAGTTGATCACCGTCGCCTGTTCGCTGGCGTTGGATCCGGGGGCCTTCGCGACGATTTTTTCATCCGCCGGCGCTTCTTCGTTGCCCGCGCCGAGGTATATCTCCGTCGAGGTCTGGTAGAGCGGCCGCTCGCGCTTGTAGTACAGGTAGCTGCCCGCCGCAACCACCAGTCCAACAGCGAGGATCAGCCACTTGCGCCTCCACAGCGGAGCAAAGATGGAGGTGGCGTCGGTGGTCGCGTTCATGACTACAGGATCCGTCCAAGGCCGTGGGACCAGCGATCATAAGGACTCGCGTAATTGGACCCTAAAGAGTAGCGGCCACCCAACCCCAAACCTGCATCCTCGCAAGCCTGCGTGCACCCAGATTCTAGGCGGTTGGACGCGATCGCGTAAGATCCCGCCGCGATCGAGGAGAGTGGCATGAGCGGCGCGGACAACGGACGGATCCTGTGCTTTGCGACGCAGGGGCAAGGGCATATCGAGGGGGAGCGGATCCGCGGCCTGCTCGAGCCCCTCGGCCCGGATGACTACGCGTTCGACCGCGGCAACAAGATCCGCTCGGCGGTCGGCCTCGTGCGAGCCGTGCGCGCGCGGCGCCCGGCGCTGATCGTGATGGAGGGCACCGGCACCGCGGGCGGGCTCACGCTGATCGCGCTGGACGCCGTCGTGGGGATCCCGTTCATCCTCTCCAGCGGCGACGCCGTCGGTCCCTACCTGCGCCTTCACTCGCGCCTGCTCGGGCTGCTCGGCGGTTTGTACGAGCGCCTGCTGTGCCGGCGCTGCGCCGGCTATGTCGGCTGGACGCCCTATCTGGTGGGGCGCGCGCTGACGTTCGGAGCGCCGCGGGGGATGACCGCGCCCGGGTGGACGCGCAGCCATGCCGCCGACGGCGCGCGCGAGCGGATCCGAGCCCAGCTGGGAATCCCCCCCGATGCGCTGGTCGTGGGCCTGGTGGGCTCGCTGCACTGGAACGAGCACGTCGGCTATGCCTACGGAGCGGAGCTCGTTCGCGCGATTCGCCGCGTGGAGCGTCGCGATGTCCTCGTGTGCATCGTCGGCGACGGCTCCGGGCGCCCGCGGCTCGAGCGGATGGCGGGCGAGGACCTGGGCAGCCGCGTGCTGCTGCCGGGGCGCGTCCCCGCGCGGGACGTGCCCGACTATCTCGCCGCCTTCGACGTCGGCAGCCTGTCCCAGAGCGTCGACGGGGTTGGATCGTTCCGCTACACCACGAAACTGAGCGAGTACCTCGCCAGCGAGCTGCCGATCCTCACGGGTGAGATCCCGGCGGCATACGATCTCGACGAGGGCTGCATGTGGCGCCTTCCCGGAGCGTCACCTTGGAGCTCGACGTACGTCGATGCGCTGGCCGAGTTCCTGGAGGGGCTGAGCGCGGTCGAGATCGCGCGGCGCCGCGAGGCGATCCGCGAGCGGCGGGGGGAACCGTTCGACAAGCTCGCTCAGCAGCGGCGGATGAGCGCGTTCGTGCGGGACATACTGGCGGAGCGCGCTCGCGCCGACGATCGCGGCTAACGGCGTTCATCTCGGGCGGCAGAGCGTTCAGCTGGGCGGCGAGCGTTCAGCTCGAAGTTGATGGTGTATCGCCATCGCTATACACCATCGGTTGGCCGCTCAGGCGCGAATACAGCTCGTGGTGCTTGGCCACCATCTCCTGCCAGCTGAACTGGAGCGCGGACTGACGGGCGGCCTGCCCGAGACTTGCCTTGAGCGCCGGGTCGCCCGCCAGCCGTCTCAGGCGCTCGGCGATCACCCGCGGCTCCTGGCTGATCAAGAAGCCGTTGCGCCCATCGTCGATCAGCTCGCGCACGCCGCTCACCGGGGTGGCGAGCACGGCCAGGCCGCTCGCCGCCGCCTCGAACGTCACCAGTGAGAACGTCTCATAGCTCGACGGCAGCACGAACGCGTCCGCGAGCTCATACACGACCTGCACGTCGCGCACCACCCCCAGCCAGTGCACCCTGTCGCCAACCCCGAGCTCATCCGCGAAATGCTGATAATGCTCTCTGTCACCATCCCCGGCCACCACGAGATCCCACTCGGGCGCTGATGCGAGCGCCTCGATCGCAGGCGCAAGACCCTTGCGCTTCCACTCGCTGCCAACGAACACCGCCACCAAACGCTCCTCGGGCAGCGCCAGCCCCTGGCGCATCGCGCGCGCGGCCTCGCGGTGCACACCGGGCGCGAACGTGTCGGTATCCACGCCGTTGTGAATCGTGAGCACGCGGTCGGTCAGCTGCGGATAGTGCTCGCGAATCTCCGCGGCGACGCCCTCGGAGACGCACACGAAAGTGGCGGCGGCGCTGGCGCGAAAGCACAGCCGCTCCGCGGCCCGGCTCATGAGCCCCATGGCCTTGACATGCGCACGAAACAGCCTGGTGGTGCGGCTGGGGGTGACGACGCCCACCTGGTGGCAGTAGTGAACCGCGATCACGTCCACCGGGCCCACCACGATCGCTCCGGTCGCCTGCACCACTCCGCGCCGCCACCTGCGCACGGCCAGCGAGCCCGCCAGCATGAACCACGGATAGCCCAGCAGGAACGGGCGACTCGGTCCGCGAACACGGTGAAAGACGACCCCGGCATCGGCTGGTAGCTCGCACACGTGAGCGATGACCGTGACCTCGTGCCCGAGCGCTCGCAGTCCCACGGCCAGCTCGGCCAGCTGGCGCTCCATGCCCCCGACCGAGCCCACGTGATGGGCGACGATGGTGACGGCGCACGGAGTCGGCGCAATGCCCGCCTGCACGCCGGACGCTGTCATGAGCGAGGATCGCCCGCCGAGGGCGAGCTGGTGTCGCTGAGGCGCTCGAGTTGATCGAACAGCCGCCGGCACATCGCCGCGGGGGTGAAGTCGCGCGTGAACCGCTCTCTGCCCGCCTGGGCGATCGCCTGGCGCAGCGTGGGCGAGACCAGCAGGGGCTCCAGCGCGTCCGCCAGCGCGCTCGGCTCGCCCGAGCGCGCGAGCACGCCCGTCCGTCCGTCCTCGATCAGCTCCCGGGGACCGCCGGAGTCCACCGCGACGACCGCCACGTCTCGAGCCATCCCCTCCAACAGCACGATCCCGAACGGCTCGGGGTCAGACGCGTTGACGAGGATGTCCATCCGCTCGATGTACGGTCCGGCGTCCTCCACCTGGCCGGTCATGGTGACAGCCCCACCGAGGCCCAGCCGCTCGACGAGCGCGGGCAGTGAATCCGCGTACTCGGAGGACAGGCCGTAGGCGTCACCGCCGACGATCAGCGTGTGCAGCGCGTGTCCGCGCTCGCGCAGGAGCGTGTGCGCGCGCAGCAGTCGATCCTGCCCCTTCCACGGCTGCAGCCGTCCGACGATCCCGATCACGGGTACGCCGGAGGGGAGCGTCAGCGCCGGGCGCGCGCGGCCCGGCGCAGGCACGCGGGCGCCGGCGGCGACGACGAACGTCGGGCGCCTTGGGCGCAGGCGCTCCTGCGCGCTCGCGACCGCGCTGGAGGTGCAGCCGATCGCGATCGCGGGGAGGCGCCTGGCGCAGCGGTCGACCCAGTCACCTCCCGGAATCCCGTGCTGCCACCAGAGCACGCGGTCGCTCATGCCGGCCAGCGTCGCGGCCGGAGAGCCATACAGATGCGTCTTGGTCATCCAGTTGAGTATCAGGTCGGGCTGGCGCGCATGCAGCACTTTCGCGAGGCGAACGACGGTCGCGAGCACACGGTGAAGTTCGCGCAGACGCCCGGCGGGAATCACCTCCACGTGAAACCCGGCGTCCAGCAGCTCATCCGGCCACGGCCCCGGCTCGAAGAACACGAGCTCGAGCTCGTGCCCGGCGACGGCTGCTCCGTCAAGTGCAATCTGAAGCATCTCCTCGGCGCCGCCAAGGCGGCGCCCCCAAGGCACAGTTACGAGAATGCGCATCGGTGCAGGGGCCCGGAGCTCACCCTCGACTTCCCGGCATCTCGCTCACCGTCTGAGGTTATCCGAAGATCTCGAAGATCGTCGCTGCGGCTACCCTTGGCCGAGATGAATGCCCCTGTTCCCACACTTCGAGGACGCGAGCGCGTAGCGTTGATCCACGACTACCTGCTCGTCATGCGCGGCGCCGAGCGCACGTTCGCGGCGATGGCCGACCTGTACCCGCAGGCTCCGATCTTCACCCTGCTGTATGACCGCGACGGCACGCGCGAGCGCTTCGCCGCGCACCCGCTCACAGCCTCGCCGCTGCAGCGCCTGGGCGTGAGTCAGGCCAACTTCAGGCGGCTGCTGCCACTGTATCCCCCGGCCGTCGAACGGCTCAGGCTGCCGCCGTGCGACGTCGTGCTGAGCAGCAGCAGCGCCTTCGCCCACGGTGTGCGCATCCCCCCCGGAGCGGTGCACGTCTGCTATTGCCATGCGCCGTTTCGCTATGCGTGGTACGAGCAGACGCGCGCCTTGAGTGAGGTCCCCGCCGCGCTGCGCGGGCTCCTGCGCGTGCAGCTGCGGCGGATGCGCCGCTGGGATCTGTCGGCCAGCAGGCGGGTCGACTCCTACATCGCCAACTCACAGCTCACGCGCGAGCGGATCGAGCGCTTCTACGGCCGCCACGCCACCGTCATCCACCCGCCGGTCGAGACCCGTCGCTTCGCCGTCGGCACTCCCGGCGAGAAGCTGCTGGTGGTCTCCGAGCTGGTGGCGCACAAGCGCGTGCACATCGCGCTCGCGGCCGCGCGCCGTGCGGGCGTTCCGATCCGCATCGTCGGCTCGGGGCCCGATCACGCCGCCCTCAGCGCGGCATATCCCGAGGCCGAGTTCCTCGGCCGCGCCAGCGACGAGGATCTCGTCGAGCTGTACGCGACGGCGCGCGCGGTCGTCGTGGCGGGCATCGAGGAGTTCGGGATAACCGCCGTCGAGGCGCAGGCGGCCGGGCGGCCGGTGGTCGCGGCGGCCGCCGGCGGAGCGCTGGAGACGGTGCTGGACGGACAGACCGGGCGACTCGCGCGCCTGGACGACGTCGACTCCTTCGCGCGGGCGATCGAAGATATAGACACGCTCGACTTCGACCCCGATCGTGCCGTGCGGCAGGCTGCGCGCTTCTCGGTGGAGGTGTTCGAGCGCAGACTGTCAGAGCATGTCGCGCATGCCGTCGAACGTCGAGCCGAACGGATATGACTCAAGTCGACTGCTAGGGTGCCGGCGGTGCCAACCCCCAGACCACTGAGGATCGCGTGGCTCGGCGGAGCCCCGTTTGAGACGGGAGGCGCACCGGGCGTGGCAACCGAGCTGCTCGACGGCCTGGCCAGGCGCGGCCACCAGATCGACTGCTTCTTCCCGGCCGCCGGACGCGAGCTGCCCGAGCGTCTGGTCGCGCACGAGAACCTCACTGTCATATGGGGAACGAGTGAGTGGAAATGGAACCGGTGGTACAGCCGCACGAAAACCGCGGCATTCGCGTCGGGGCTGCTCGCGCGCGCCGTCGCATCTGTGCGACTTCGCCGCGAGATCGCGCGCCGGCACGGTCAACAGCCATACGACCTGATCTACCAGAACCAGACGATCGAGTCACTGGGCGTCCCCGCGAGTGTCACAAAATCGGTGCCGCTGGTGATCCGCCCCGACAGCCACCAGGCGGGCGAGCTCAGATGGCTGCTCAAAGAGCGCCAACTGGCCTTCCGCTGCCAGCCTCCTTACATCTTCTTCATCGTGGTCGCGATCACGTCCTTCCGCGCGCTCGTGCAGCTGGTCAAGATTCGACAGGCGAGCCTGCTGATCTGCATCAGCAGCGTGTTCCGCGACCACATGGTCCACGACTACCGCTTCCCGTTGGAGAACACGGTCGTCGTGACAAACCCGGTGAACCTCGATCGGTTCGCCAACTCCAACAAGCCACTGGAGGATCCACCGATCGTCCTGCTGCCGGCGCGGATCTCCATGCGCAAGGGCATCGAGGATGTCGCGGCGGTGGCAAGAACGCTGCTCGAGCGGGGTGTCAACGCGCGGATTCGCGTCGTGGGCGGACCGAGCATCTGGTCGGACTACACCAAGCTGCTCGATGACCTGCCGCCCGAGAACTCCGAATACGGCGGAGCGGTCCCCTACTCTGGAATGGTGGAGGAGCTCGAGCGCAGCGACATCGTGCTGCTGACGAGCAAGTACGACCCGTGTCCGATGTCCGTGCTGGAGGCGCTGGCCGCGGGAGTCCCGGTCGTGGCGACGAGCGAGGTCGGCTCGATCGAGGGCATCGACCGCACGGTCGCCGCCGAGGTCGCGCTCGGCGACGTCGCGGGCATCGCCACGGCGATCACGCAGATGCTCGAGCGGCTGAGCGCCAACCCGACCGAGACACGATCGCTGGCGCGCGCGGAGGCCGAGCGGCGGTTTGCGCCGGATGTCGTGTGCGAGCAGATCTCAGACGCGCTCGAGCGGCTGGTTCACGGCGCGGGCGTCGAGTAGCCGGCGGTCGCGATCGACGCGAACACCGCGCCGGCGGCTGGACGTTCGATCGAGCGGGATCAAGGTTTGCGAGATTCCGGCCGATAGAAGGAGTACACCTCGGTTGTGAGGAATAGACCGAGACTCTCCCTCGAACCTCTGATCACGTGCTCTTCATCCTGATCCCCATGGCCTGGCTGGCCGTCACCGCGCTGGTGGTGGCCGTCTGCCGAGCTGCCTCGCGAGGCGACACGGAACCGGCGCTCGTGATCGAAGCCACGGCGCGTCCGCTGCGTCCCGGCGTGGTCGTGTGGGAGCAGGCTCCCGGCACGGCGCGGGGCGGGCGCCAGTTCCGGCGCCCGGAGCCGCGACACGGCGGGCGAGCGCGCAGCCAGCGACTGTCCGCTCACGGCATCCGCTAGCTCCCCGCTCGGGCAGCCGGGCGACTGCGGGTGGCGTCGTTTTATAGTCCTTTGCGTCCGAGGACGTGGGGGATGGTGCGCAGGAGGATCTTGATGTCGCTCCATAGCGACCAGTTGGCGATGTAGAGGTAGTCGATCGCGACC
>Ga0210390_10000072_pt1 | contig 102117 bp, 89 predicted proteins | sample IncBWH11OmetaG_FD_161050 | JGI IMG/M metagenome (GOLD analysis project Ga0210390, IMG submission 161050) | Forest soil microbial communities from Barre Woods Harvard Forest LTER site, Petersham, Massachusetts, United States - Inc-BW-H-11-O ...
TGAAGAAATTGTCCCAGACATATTCCCAACGCGAATACGGCCCGTATGGCCGCGTCGTAATCATGCCCAGGGCGAGAGCCAAGGTAGGTATTACCCACACCCAAAAACCCTCGCGACCTATAAAGTAACGCCTACCGACGACTCCGAGTAAAAAGCCCGCTAGGGTCGGGCCAATAAAGTAAGGGTTATCGCCGAAGAGTTGGACAAAATGTTCGGTCACAACGTCGGTTCGAGCAATGCTGTCGAGCCTGTGAGACGCGACGGCTAAAATTAAGTGGACCAGAATCGTCGAAGTTGAATAGCCGAGCACCATCGCCCCTACCGTAGCAATTGCCAGCTGTGCAAAATACCTGGCTAGCGAAGCTCCATATGAAGCGACCTTAGACATCATCACCTCGACAAACTCGTCCTAGCCGTACTGCATCAGCCGATTCTGTTGACGCTCATGTCGGTCTGTGTTTTCGCCTTGCTATTTCATTTCTGCATTACACGGTACTGACGCCAGACTACGATTGTGGTGAGGATTGCGAACACGAGCTGGCGATGACGGCCACCCACTCCGGCGAGTTCTCAACCAGTTTCCAAAAACTCATCTCGCGCATTTCAATCGGCGTGTACACGATTGCGGGATTGTAGTTGAACCGAATGTTGAATGGAAGCGATGGTACACTTGCCGATTCTGACCGGCGCGACGGCGGGAACCATCGAAATAAGCTACCAGCTGGTTTGCTACATTGCAGCGCTTTGCGTTGCAGACGGCACCTTCTGCGGCGAGTGCAAACCTAGACCATGCTCAATTTTCGCGTACGTTTGATTTGTACTTCCGTAATTCGAGCTATCTTGCCAATCGGTGAGAAAAGCCGTTAGTACGACAAAAGGTAGAGTCTGCCGGAAAAATTGCTCAGTAGAACCTTCTGACGCAGCTACGCAGCAGCCGACACCGGCGTCAAGTCATTGATTCCAATCCGGTAGGACAATTGCCATCCCGCATGGCAATCAACATGCACAACTAGCCTCTCAGATTGTTCAGGAAAATATGAGCTTATTCAGACTGGAGGCCCTGAATGCGGCCGAAATTCGACATTTTCAAGCGACTTAGAGATGGGACCTCGCTTTGGATATTGGCAGTCGAAGGGCTGGAGGAAGCGAGGAATCGGATGAATCGCTTGGCTGTTGTTGTGCCTGGGGATTATCTGATTTACTCGGAAGAAAGAGTACTGGTAATTGAGAGCGCGACCAAGTAACAACAGGCTATCGTCACGCACGAACGTGAGTAGAAAGCATTTTCCGGTGGCTCAACGCGTTCCCGCCCGCCCACTTCCAGGAGAAGAATGTGGAGAATCCAAATACCCAACGGAGAGCGATTGGTTTGCTCGTGGTTTTTGCCACGATTCTGACGCTGATAGGAATCTGGAACCTTCCCGAGACCGCAGATTAATGCAGCCTTGCGAGTGTGCCGATTCGTTTCAGAAGGCGCGTGGTCGAATTGGCGCTCACTGTGGTTCGTCGCCACCATCTGCCCGGCTCATCAACCTGCGAAAGTTCTAGAGTGTCTTGGCATCGCGAACGGAACTGCCCCATTACTCGCGAGCGGCATAGGGGCATTTGGTTTGGGTGGCTTTTCCGATTCAGTGCTATCTCGGCGTGTTCGTCACGGTGGGCCAGCATGTCCAACGGAATTCTAATCGCGGACGATAGCGCGACTGCCCGAAAAGTCATTCGTGCCTACCTCAATCAACGGAATTTTGAGGTTTGTGGGGAGGCAATCGATGGCGTCGATGCTCTCGAAAAGGCAACGCAACTAGAACCGGCCTTGATTCTTCTAGACCTCCGGATGCCTCGCATGAACGGTTTGGAAACGGCATCCGTGCTGAGAGGCCGGATGCCCAATGTGCGGATAGTGCTCCTTACGTTGTATGACGAATTCTTGAGCTACAAGTCGCTAATGTCGGCGATTGGTATCGACGAAATAATATCTAAGCCGGATGGCTTTAGCGGGCTGGCTGAATGCGTTCGAGGCTTACTCGGTTCAGCGCCCGTCCCGCCGGGAGACAAAGCGTAACTGATGAAGAAGCGATGGGCGGAGAAAAAAAGGAAAGGTTCCAACCGTCAATAAAACCCGAAGTTACTCAGAGGATTTCTCTGGAGTGAATCGCGTGCCAGAACCAAGCAGAGAAGCGTTGATGGCTCGCGGTTCGCGCTCTTCGACCCGACGTTTCTTCGGGTTCAATTTTTGAATAATGCTCAAGTGCATCCCAATCCCTAGCATTGCGGCGCTCTTGGAGGCATATAGCCGTTCCCGCGAGCGCCATGGGCACAATAAACACTTTGCCTCCCAACGCTCGGTTCCCGGCGGACTCGATACGAGGCGACGCACCACGCCATTCGTCTTCATTCCTCCGCCTCCTTAAAAAAATCAATCGTGGACTGATTCCAATTCCCCGTGAGGCACCAGTTTTCGGGGCACCGAGGACAAATCAATAAACCAAACGTCAGCCGTCATTTCCTTGCTCGCGAGAAGAAGAAAGGTTTCGAGGTGAAAGCTGAAGCGACCTGCGACGCCTGCAGCGAACGGGGGTAAACCACCTCGCGGGTATCTTGTGATTCAGTCCGAAGAGGTTCGGACAGAATCCAAGCGTCGCTTGCTATGCCCAGAAATGCGAAACGGGGAACCTGACAGCAGCTCCCCGTTTGCTTAGTCCGTAGCCCGCAGGCGAGCTGGCAAGCATCGCTGGCGGTAGCGCACCGCAAGAGCGGTGTGTAGACGGCTGTTAAGAGTCTAGGCAGGGTGGAGTCATCGTCGGTAATTTCCTCCTTGCACTAGCTACTTCAACTTTCCGTTTACTCCCGTGCAAAGCCGATTGCAAGCGAAAAGTATTGAGAGAAAAAACTGTAGCGCAGGGAACGGAGCCCTCTCGTAATTCACTCGGCGCAAGGCGCCCGCAGATACGCCCGCGCGGGTAAGCCAAAAAAGCGCGGGCAGCTTTGAACGCAGCAAGATAGGGGCTTGGCAGTAGTCGGTCGGATTAAAACGCCCAAAACGAAACGGCTACGAGCGCATTTCAGCACGAGACCTGAACCTCGTTGCAAGCCGCATGCACTTGTCAGAGGCTTCGCGTCTCCGAGTCCATCGTGAAGCGGTCTTTGCTGTGGCCGTACCGAATCTTCGCGATGAATTCGTATCGTTGTCCGTTCGGTGCTTCGTAGCTAATGCGAATGTGGCCTGACACGATTTTGTTCCCTTCGATTATTGGGCGCACGTCCTCAAACTGAAACTGGGTTCTTGTCTGGGCTTCTGCCTGAGGAAACATTTCCGCAGACTCGGTCGCACGGTCAGCTTGAAGGTTCATTCCATCCGCAGACATTTCGAGGGACGCATTTACCTTAATTGCTGGAAGGCTACCAAAATTTCTTATCACCCATACCACGACCCAAAGTGGAGAATTGCGGTCGCTGACGCGCTCGAACTTGGAAACGCCCATATACGGCCGGTTCAAAGCAGCGCTGATTTCGAGGGTTCTTCTTGAGACCTCGGCCTGTTGTGTCGCCGCGTCCGCCGATTTGTTTGCGGCCTCCGCAGCACTGGTGGCAGCATTCGCAGACTTTCGGGTGGTGCGCCACAGCAGGACGTTTACAATCAAGCTGACGACGGTCGCGAATGCTATGACTCCTGTGAATATGGTACTGACTGTGAGCGGGTCCCTCCACCAGTCGGGGCTGGCAATATCTGCGGGGGTCACGCCTTGGAGTGTAACGCCTCTGGGTACAGCCCGCCCGACAAGTTAGCGAGAGGGCCGTTGCCTGTAAGACGCTGAACTTTCGGCAGCGGCAACGCTCAGACCACCATTTCGTTCAACTGGCTCTCGCCGCTACCAGCCACGTCAGGAGGATTTCCGTCTGGTTCGGTTCCACTTCAGTGAACGAGATTCCCATTCCGACGTTCGGCTCGCCGTGCGCGACGGTGCCCAGTGCGATGAACGATTTCTCCTTATGAGTGATGGTCACTTTCACCTTTGATTGCACAGGAAACGGGTTCAGGGTGTCCACATAACAACCATGCATGCTGAGGTCTCCCGTTCGAGCGCGAATCCGTGCCTGCACGTCCGCTTCGAGCAGTTCGACCGTGGCGATGAAAAAATGTCGTGGCTCGCGCCTTTTGTCGTTAGGCCATATCCCGGGAGGGCTAGACATAATGTGGCCTCAATGTATTGCACGCCCCACGCAGCGTCAAGCAGCATCTCGTTTCGTCGCATAGTTTCTCCCATAAGATTGGCTGCTCCATTCCATTTCAGTGCGAGTTGGCCGACGTGGGTCCTCGCGGTGCGCGTCAGTCAATTCGATTATATGGGTGGTCTTGTGGCGAACACTTTGCTCTTCGCCGAGGAGCCTGTTCATTTAGACTGCGAGCTATTTCAGATTCGCGTCAGAACAGAATGGACGGCAGGTACGCACCAGCCGGTTCGTTGTAAAGCTCTACCGTCATCAAAGTCATGGGCTGAACGACGCGAAGGCCGTTCTCTAGGCTCCAGCGAAACAGTCCCGCGTTGCGAGTGGGCACAAGAATCCCCGGCCCCTGAAAAGCGGGTGCTGCGGTAATGAGCGCCTTCAAATCTTCGTTCGTCGCAAGCCCGGCCCGATACAGACCATCACGAACTGCGGTCACCGCAATGAGAGCAGTCAGCTTCTGCGAGGTAGCTGCATTTTCCTTGCAACGCATCTCTTGGCCCCAGTCCATCAATTAGACGAACCAGCCGTTATTGTACGTTCCTTTCCCCCTGGGCTAGAATGGCCGCAGCCGGACTAACTCGGATGTCAAAACTTCCGCCTCCTCCATCGGTTTGGATTATTCTTGGCCCGACTTTATTAGTTGTGGCGCTGCTGGTTCTCCTGTCTATCTTTGCTCGAACCGAGAAACGCCCGCCTGATGAAGGTTGGAAGGGCATCTTTTACTCCAATCCTGAAGACCCGGCATTGCTGGTGCCGAAGCGATTTGATATCGGCTGGACGTTGAATTTCGGCAACCCATGGTCGTGGGTTGTGCTGGCATTGATACATCTTGCTGTGGCTCTGCCATTTATCTTGTCTGTTCCAACTTTGCGTCAGCTGCGATAGCCTGGCAGGAAATCGGCGGCAATTGAGCCCAGGATGCCATTCGTCATCAAGACCCGGAATGTCGGCACGGCCACCATTTTGGAGCTGGGGGCCAGACTCACTGCTGCAGAGGGTTCTGAGCTAAAGGAAACCGTCGATGAATTGCTGGCCGAGGGGAGGACGGCCATTTTGCTGGACTGCGTCCAGATGAAATTCATCGACAGCCTAGGAATCGCTGCATTAGTGCGGATTTGGGTCTCAGCGGGTAGAGGAAGCAAACTCAAGCTCTTCAGCCTGACGCCTCATGTGAAAGAAGTGCTGGGCATCACGGGACTGCTCAAAATCATGGATATTTATGATGACATCGGCTCGACTCTTCAGAGTCTGAGGTAAGATTCCTAGCCGACGTTCTTTTCACCGCGCAAAGGGAACCCTGAAACGAGCGAAACTGCAACGACAACGTCATTCCGCTCCCAGCGACTCTTGGATTTCCTGCCGAATAAAGCACGCTGCAGAGTTATTCACACGCTTGTCATATTTCGCTTAAGCCGGAAGGTTTCTTGGAGCGGTCAGGAGTCTTTCTGGGAACGTCGGGAAACATTCGTTTGAATGCTTTGCCTCTGGCGGTATCGGGGTCTTCCTGCGGCGAGTCCTTCGGTTGGGTCCCTTCGCTTTTAATCGAAGATTACGGAGTAGGGAGGTCGTACTTCCTCAGGAATCGTCGCGGCACCATCCACATCTACGAACGCAGCAAACTTTGCACACACTCAGCCAGTCCGGACACGCCGTCCCCTTTAGCAATAACCGCATCCACAGGAAGCGCTTCGCGAGGGAATGCTCTGGCGACGGCTTCGCTATACATGGTGAATAAAACTATCCTCACATTGGGCAGCAGTTCTTTTAGGACAGATGCCGTTTCGATGCCGTTCGTCCGAGGCATCGCGACGTCCAGAAGAATCAAGTCGGGCTTGAGTTTCCGAGCTTTTTCGACAGCATCTTCGCCATCGACAGCTTCACCACAAACCTCGAAATCTAGTTCGGTGAGACATGAACGAACGGCCCGGCGAACAGTGTCGCTGTCATCCGCCACTAGAATCCGCTTCGACATCACGTTAAAGACATCGTAACACTCCTAGGACTGCAGAATACACTGTTTACTGTAACCGGAACGAGTATCCCGTGTACGACGAATCGCAATCTCGCTGAAAAAAATTACTTCATTTCCTGGCGCCCGCTATGAGTTTTGATGCAACGGTCCGGAACTCAACTGACTGATTGCGCTGGGCTAAATTCTCCATTCGTGTCGTGGAACTGGAAATGCATATCCATCTCGATAGGGTCGTCACATTGAGATGTCGGTTTGGGAGGAAACCACGATGGATTCCACATTCGATATTTTCAAAGTACGTCCTGGTGGCGCTCTGCGGATGATAATGACAGTCCTAGGTTTGAGGGAAGCTAAGGTATGGATGGCTCGCTTAGCCCTAATTTCCCCTGGAGAATATTTCATTCACTCGGAGGAAAAGGGCGTCGTGGCAAGGCAATCCCAAGAATGGGCCGACGTCATTTGACGGCATTCTCGGGTTCCCGCCTAAATCAGTAACGCTGTACGAGTAACAACAGGAATTCAGACCGTCCTAATGAGAAATTCTGGAAGAGCGTCATGACTCAAATTTGTACGATGAAGTGTCCACACTGCGTAAGCACAGCAACCAAGGCGAAACCTCAAGAACGATTCAGGTGTGAAAGTTGCGGTTGGCAGTTGTGATTCACGTCGAGACGGAAAGCTTTGTTCAATAAGTGCGGCACAGGACACGAAAGCTTGACACCAGGGCCGGTGCAGGCTCATCGTGCCCAACGTGACGCCCTTGCCAAAACGTGAGGATGTCGTCTCTCTTGTTTATTTCTGCTTATGAACCCGCTTTTTGTCCCCGCGCTTTGCCTTCCTCGCGGATGGCACTTCGAGCTTTGTCCAGAACGTCGGCCGGAATCTCGTGCATTTTGTGAACCGTCTTTGCGTGTTCAGCAACCTTCTTTAGAACATCTTCGTCTGAGTTGCCTCGCGCTTCAAAAGCGCAACCGGGATTGAGGTCATTACATTTCAGAATTTTGGTCATGTTGGTCTCCTTGCGAGGGCAGGGCGGATAATCGGAATGCTAGGCTTCTCAACGTCCAGAAGTCAATTCCATCAACGTGCAGCAGGGCGCTCGAATGGGTGGCATCCTGGTGGCGAACACTTTGCTTATGCGCTGAGGAGTCTGTCCATTTAGACTGCGAGCTATTTCAGATTCTCGTCAGAACAGAATGGACGGCAAGTACGCGCCAGCCGGTTCGTTGTAAAGTCCTACCGTCATCAAAGTCATGGGTTGAACGACGCGAAGGCCGTTCTCTAAACACCAGCGAAACAGTCCCGCGTTGCGAGTGGGCACAAGAATCCCCGACCCCTGAAAAGCGGGTGCTGCGGCAATGAGTACCTTCAAATCTTCGTTCGTCTCGCCAACCGCGTGGCCGAAAAAGGCAACCGAAGACGCGTAGGCAGTGACAATTCCTCCGTATTCGACGACGACGGCTGTGCCTTGTTGAATTGCATCGCTGAGTTCGCCCCCACGGTCGTGGCCGTGGACTCTGAGACATAAGTCGTTGCAGGTCGCGAGGTCTCTCGCTTGCGCGGGCCGAACCTGATACCCCGGCAGTATTTTCTGAATTGCCGGCCCCTGCATACAGGAGAGCGGCTCACGCACCACGAAACCGAGCTTCGCATATAGCGAGAGCGAACGATTGTGGAACGCCGCCTGCACCAGTCGGATTCCAGCAAACTTCCGTTCGGTAGCGCGGGTCATGACGGCTTGCATCAACTGGTGACCCACGGCCCTGTTTTGCGCAGCAGGGTCAATCGTAATCGGGCCAATACCGGCGATTGGCGTCCTTTCATCCAAGCAGTTACTTCCGATGACTTTCCCGTTCTGCTCTGCCACGACGCAGAAAAACGCCGGATGGGAAAACATCGTGGAAAGAACGTGGATAGGAACTTCGGGAGACGGAAAATCGCGAGGGAAATTGTGGTGGTCGGCGAGCCTCCCGAAGGCCTCGTAACAGATTCTTCCGCAGAGTTCGGCATCCATCGGAGTAGCACGGCGAATCAAGACCGACTGTTCCTTAGAGATTGAGAACTGCGTTGTCCCCGCCATTAGGCGTACCTCCTGCGCAATGTCGCTCACCAAACAAGAGCAAGTCCGAATGTCGGCAGCTTACCATGTACGCCCCGAAGAGGATTACGACAGATGCCGCGATTTTTACTAAGCCGATTCGTCCACGCGAAAGGATGCAACGATTTCCATCGCACGTTCGGTGTGGATTATAGACCTGGTCACTGTTCCGTTCTTTTCCGGTCCGGCTCCCTGTTGTTCCTTTAGGAACCAAAGTCCAGAAGTACCATCGCCATCCCGCGCTTGGGCAGCGAAACATGCACACCGGAACCCCGCAAAGGGCTTTCCAAATTGTCGGGCAAGCGTGCGCCCTAACATGTTCGTCTTGATTCTTCATAAAGGAAACCAATGAGCCAATTTAGATTTCGCAGTTTGGATGGCAGCGATATCACGCCCGAAGAATGGCTGCACATGTGGGCTGACCTGTTCCCGTCGGCAGACTACGCGGGATATGAGGAACTGATGGCCCGGCACAAATCATTTTCGCACGCCGACATTGAGCGAATCGGTAGGTGGAAGGATAATGCCAAACCAGAGGGCAAATGGAAGTCGAACGTTGCGTCGGTAGCTTACGAAATCTGGATGCAAGCAGCTTCAGACGTGCCAGTATGCCCGAAGGACGACCTAACGGCTGACTTCTTGGATGATTGGTCCGGGAGAAAGTACACTGACGAGTTCGGAATCAGACGGGTAGAGAAACGATTCGGATTGTCTCGCGCAACAACACTTCTCCATTTCCTCAGTGGAGGACATTTTCCGATATTCGATTCGCGAGTGAGAAAGGCTGTGGGTCGCCTCCTGAACTCTCGCGTTTCGAATACTGTTCACTGGTATATGAATTCATATTGCCCCTTGTTCTTGGAGATAGCTGATGTCTGTAGCACAAAGGATTTGCGTAAGGTGGATATGGCGCTTTTCAGCTACGGGGGCAAGAAAACAGGTGAGCCGCCAATAAGAGTTGCCTCGCCGTCGTGATACAGTCTAGCGATGACGAACGTGATAATTCACTGCATCTGCACGCCATAGGTTCGGACATTCATGCGGGGAGGCACGCAATGGTTAAAAGAGTGCTCGCGCTCGCGTTTCTCGTTGTGCTAGTACCCATCAGATTTCGGGCACAAGATACTTCGGATGATACATGGCGGTTCGCGGTTTCCGGCGACTCCCGAAATTGTGGTGACGTTGTCATGCCCGGGATTGCAAAAAGCGTTCTTGAGCACAAGGTCGAGTTTTACTGGCATCTTGGCGACTTTCGGCTGGGATACGGTATCGACGACGACATGAAGAATTCGGGCAATCCTCCAGCGAACCTTTCCGACTACCAGAAAAAGGCATGGGACGATTTCATCTCACAGCAAATTGCTCCGTTCGGGCCGTTACCGGTGCATCTTGGCATCGGTAATCATGAACTCTATTTTCATGGAACGACCGAGGCTGATGACGAACTCAGTCACGCGGAGTTCGTCGCCAAGTTTAGTCAATGGCTCGGCGGGTCGAAAACCGCCTACTATCATTGGAAGGTCAGGCAGGTCGATTTCATCAGTATGGATAATTCCAGAAACTCCGGGTTCGAACAGGACCAACTGTCGTGGCTCGATGCTGTGCTGAAACAAGACGCGGCGGAAAGCAATATTCGGGCGGTCGTGGTCGGCATGCACCGAGCGTTGCCGAACAGTCTAGCGTGCGGCCACAGCATGAACGGAGACCCGTACAATTCCGCTGAGGACAACCGCAAGAGCACCGAGAGTGGCCGGACAGCATACAAACAGTTGTGGCGATTTCAGAACACGACCGGAAAGAACGTGTATGTTCTCGCCAGCCATTCGCATTTCTTCATGGAAAAAATCTTCGACACATCGTATTGGAACAACAGAAACGAGACGAACCCCGATATCCTGAACCAGCAAAACGAAAAAACGGAGACAACATTGGCCGGATGGGTTATCGGCACAGCGGGCGCTGTTCGATACAAGCTGCCGGACAACCTACCTGCAACTACTCCGGCAGCCACCTACGTTTATGGCTATCTTCTGGCTGAAGTCTCTGGGGATGGCACGATTGCATTTCATTTCGAGCAGGTCACGGAGGATGGTCTCCCATTGAATGTCAAAAGCAAATACGGCGCGAAGTTTGTGGATTTCTGCCTTCTTGCGAATAGGGATGCTACGTTGCATACACCCGAAGAATCGTGCAACGAACAATGACGCCTTCGGTATCCGCCACAGTGTGGGACTTGCACCAAAAACAAAACTTAGAATGTATCAAATAGTGTCTCTGTTGGGGTCATCCTGACTACCTTCTCCGGGTCTCGGACTCAATTCGTTCGACGATTCGTCTCGCGTCTGCAACTGCATCCGCAAAGGTTGCGATGTACGCGGGTGAATTCCTTGGGACGGTTGCCAACTTCCTCGCGGCAAGAGAGTTGGAACTGGTCAATCGAAAAGTTTAGGCACGCTGAAAATTGCGAGCCGGTGACTGCCGATGTTAAAAGTTTTCAATAAAGTCCCTGAGAACTCCCGCTGACGTCCTTTCTTCGGCTTAAGTATCCACTTGCCTGTCCTCGTCATTTTCTTGCCGCGTCTTGTTTTTGCCATGCCAAGTCCTCCACTTAAAAAGAGTCTGGAGCCCGATAATCCAAGCCTGGTACCTGTCAACCCGAGAAGGTCTCGCACTTTCTCGATGCGTTATAAACCGTCCTCTCCAAGAGGTTTGTGCTTTCCGTGCCATCCACGGGCTATCAATTATCCGGCGACCGACCGAATCCAGGGCTTGCAGATTGCGAGCGACAGAATGCCATCACGCACGCATGGTGCTCCCCCATCATCAGAGGTCAGTTTGTAGATGTAGATTTTGGGCATTCTTGCTGAACTCTAGAACTTCTCTACGGGTTTCGTCTCGCTTACAGCCCCAGGGAGCGCAACGAAGCATAATCGTGAGAAGCAAACAGAATTCTGCTGTAGGTCGAAGTTCGGTGCAAATTTATCTTGAGTTACGTTTCTCAAGTGTTATATCCGGTGCCAAACCTCCCATTTGGATAGATTCGCAAGTCCGTCAATAATCTTTGTTCGCAACGTCTCCTCTGATACCATTTCGCACATGACTCGTGTAGTTTTACCAATCGTGCTATTCATCGTCGCCTTAACGGCGGCCGCGCAGACCGACACAGTGAAGCCCGTATCAGTAGCGGAAGCGGCCAATCACATCGTGCAACGTGTGGAACCGACCGTGCCGCCTTTGGCGAAAGCGCTCAAAGTCGGTGGGAAAGTGAGACTTCATATCATTGTTGCTACGTCCGGCGAAGTTTCCTCTGTCACAGTAGCCAGCGGTCAGCCTTTGCTCGTGCAGGCGGCCATCGATGCTGTGAAGCAGTGGAAATTCAAGCCATTTCTCGACGGCGATATGCCAATTGCGGTGGCTACCGATGTTGAAGTCGATTTCCCGGGTGGTATGTCCGAAAGCGAAAGCGCCGTGCGAGCAAAGTATTTCCGCATCGAAGACGAGTGCACAAGTCTGGTGAAGAGCGCCAAGTACACCGAGGCGGAAGCAAAATGCCGAGAGGCGGTCGAGATTTCCGAAAACCTGCCAAAGGAAGTTGTGCTCGAACGAACCGGCGCTCTGTCTATGCTGGCAAACACCATCTATCTTCAGCGTCGGTTCTTCGAGGCCATTCCAATTTACGAAAGGGCGCTGGAACTCGACAAGGGTTACCTCAAGCCCGACGATGCAGACCTTGCCAGCGACTATGCAAATCTGGGCCGAGCATACGGCGCTTCGGGCAAACTGTCCAAGGCAGATGAGTTCTACGGTATCGCGGTGTCCACATTCAGAGCGGCCATCAAGAGTTTGCCCTCGATGTACGAGAACTATTCACGACGGTTGCAAGGGATGATGAATCAGTATGCTGAACTCAAGGATGCGGAGGGCCAAACGGAGGCCGCATCCGCCCTCCGCAAGCAGGCGAGCGAAATAAGCCCTTACATCAACCCTGCCGCGACGGTCCCGCCGATGCCTCCGCCAACTACGGTGCTCAAAGACTCCGAGACTGCTCTGTCCAAGCCGCACACAGAAATGAAGTGCGATACACCCAACTGCACCCACGGCACATTCGCTGTACGCGGCGGCACCGTTAATGACTTCGTTTTGCACGTTGCGTTCACATCAGACTCCAAACTGGTGCTTGCGGCTCATCAGCAGGGTGAACTCGATGTTTGGGACGTCCCGTCTTGGCTGAAGGTCGGCTCGATTGATACGAAGCAAGGTAGCATCACGGCCCTTGCTGTCAGTCCCGATGGAACGCTCGCGGCCACGGGTTCGCAGGGGAACACCGTGAAGCTCTGGAACATTCAGAACAGCAAGCTCGTCGCCGAATTTATTGTTGACTCAAAGAATCCGAACGAATTTCTCCAATATCTTGCTTTCAGCCCGGACGCTCGCTTGCTTGCGACTGGCGGCAATTACACGAAGGGACTTGTGCTGGACTTGCGAACTCATAAGTCGGTCGCATCACTTGGTGGCACGAAGCAAGTTCAGTTTTCGCCTGATGGGACTAAATTGGTCGGCGCAATTGGACAAAAGGTGCTCATTTGGGATGCCAAGACTTGGCAAGTCAGGAAGACTCTTGATGACCCGGAAAAGAACGTCTCCATGATTGCCGTTGACGAAACCAACAACCGGATTGCGATTACAGGTTGGAAAAAAGGCGTACGAATCTTGAACTTCGACACCGGTCAACTCGTCAAGTCCGTTCCTGATGCTGTTACGGACGCCCTGACCTTCACATCGGGCTGGCAAAATATGGTGACAGGACGAGGAGCAGTGGGTATTTGGTCGCTATCGAATGCGAAGTTGCTTTGTCAGTCTCCCGAAATGGAAATTTCGGACATAGCTCTGAGTCCAGACGGTAAGTTCATCGCGGCCACGATGCATAACACGGTGGGGATTTGGGCGACCGAAGCTCTCGGCGACTGTATGCCCGCCCATTGAACCAAAACGGTTGTCCCAAACGACTTGTTCCGGCGTGAGCGATACGGATGTCCCAATCACTCACCAAACCGCTAATGGCAGTGGTCACAAAGGCTCTCGCAGCCTTCGGACCAGGGGGCTAGGGCGTGGCAGCGGGCGGTTGAATCTGCGACGGCGAACAGCTGGTAGCGCAATCCGAGCGCCCAGTCTCCATGCCCCTGCGTGTCCGCTACCGGACTCCCCTCTCAGCCGTGCTGAACGACGGACTGCGTCTTGTGCCACTCCTCGTCCAAATAGGTGCGGTCGGTAGGCCTGCTCGTTTACCTGGGCGTCGTCAGTTCTCCCTTGATGGAACTCAGTTTTTGCTTACATTTCTTGTGTTACAGTACCGTGCTGTACCGATTGCCTGGAGGGTGTGGGCTGCAACGCCGATAAACATTGGGTCTTTTCAATGTAGTGTTAATTCGACCCCCACCCCGGGCACGTTCAACTATGGATCGAAAAAATCGAGTTTATCCGTCAGTGGATGAGAGCGTCGCCGACATTCCCGACGGCGCGACGATCATGTTCGGCGGCTTTGGCGGCGCCGGGTTTCCGAATAATTTGATTCAAGGCCTGGCGCGACGCGGCGCGCGAAACCTCAGAGTCATCAGTAACAATTGCGGAACCGGTGACGGCGAACTGGGGATTCTTTTCAAGAATCGCCAGATACGCCATGTGGTGGCGGCGTTTCCCGGACCGGGCGCGACTTACTTCCAACAACAATTCGATGCGGGAGAAATTGACCTGGAATTGGTGCCTCAAGGCATCCTGTGCGAACGGATGCGCGCTTTTGGCGCGGGAATTCCGGCGTTTTATTCTCCCGTGGGCGTGGGCACCGATGTGGCGAAGGGGAAAGAGGAGCGTGTGATTCGCGGCAAGCGTTACATTCTGGAGCAAGCACTCGGCGCCGACTATGCGCTTATTCGAGCGCAGCGCGCGGATCGCATGGGCAACCTCGTGTATCGCAAGGCTGCGCGCAATTTCAATCCCATCATGGCCACTGCCGCGAAAACGACGATTGTGGAAGTGGCGGAGGTCGTCGAAATCGGAGAGCTCGATCCCGAGACGGTCGTGACGCCATCGATTTTTGTTGACCGCATCGTGGTAGCCAAGGGGCTGCGTTATGTCTGAGCAGCGGCTGACGCGCGAACAAATTGCCGAACGCGCCGCGCTCGAGCTGCCTGACGGCGCATACGTAAATCTCGGCTGGGGAATCCCCAACCTGATTGCCGCGTACGTTCCGAAGGACGTCACGATTTATTTTCACAGCGAGAACGGAATTCTGGGAATGGGGCCGCGCGCGCCGCAGGGTCAGGAGGATTTTGACCTGGTGGATGCAATGAAGGCGCCAGTGACGCTCATCCCGGGCGCGGCTTATTTTTCGCAAGTGGACGCGCACGTGATGACGCGCGGTGGGCATCTCGACATTTGCGTCTTGGGCGGCTTGCAGGTTTCGGAGAAAGGCGACTTGGCGAACTGGCGCGTGCCCGGGGCGAAGGGCGCGGGCGGCATTGGAGGCGCGATGGACATTTCCGTGGGTGCGCAGCGATTGATCGTCACCATGGAACACACGGCTAAGGATGGCCAGCGCAAGATCGTTAAGACTTGCACGTACCCTCTGACGGCGATTGAGTGCGTGAATACGATCATCACGGATCTGGCGGTGATTGACGTGACGCCCGAAGGTCTTGTGTTGCGCGAGGTGGCTCCGGGATTTACGCCGGACGAAGTGCAAGAACATACCGAGCCGAAGTTGCGGTACGCCGGCAAGGTTCCGGAAATGGCGATAAAAAGGCGCTAGGTCCGGCATCGGCGTTGCGGTGTATGATTTTTGAAGATGGAAAGCGAACAAAACGAGCGCAAGAGGCCGATCACCTACTGGATCGGTGAAGGCGGCGGGTGGTTGCTACGCCATGTTGTCAGTGGCCTCGCTGCCACCGGCATTACGCCGAACATGTTTACGTTTCTGGGCTTGGCGGTAAATTCCTGGGCGGCGGCACTTTTCGCGATGGGGAAATTTCGGCAAGCTGCGGCTGTTCTTTTTCTCGCCGGCTTTCTCGATATGGCGGATGGGCAAGTGGCGCGGCGAGTGGGCCGAGTCACCGCGTTCGGAGCGTTCCTCGATTCCACACTCGACCGTTACTCCGATCTCGCGCTGTACATGGGCCTCGTGGTCCACTACACGTTGATCGGGCGTTCGTTTTATATGGCGCTGGCGGCCGTGGCGATGGCCAGCTCATTCATGGTCAGTTACTCTCGCGCGCGCGCCGAATCTATAATTCCATCGTGCAAAGTGGGATTCATGGAGCGGCCCGAGCGGCTGGTGCTTTTGATCATGGGTGGCGTATTCAATCGCATGGCGCAAGTGCTGTGGGTGATCGCGACGATTTCGACCGTTACTGTGATTCACCGCGTTGTCTACACCTGGCAGGAATTGCGCGCCGGCCGCTCGCTGCCGGAGGCGAGCGCGACGCAAACATTCTGAGCCGTCCGCAAATTCTTCAGTTCACGGCCGCGTTACTGGGTTTTCTCGCAACGATTTTTCCACCGGCGCCGCCACGATTTCCTCCACGCGTTGCCTTAGCGCATCCACGTCGCCGCGCGCGATTTCCTTCGTGTCAAGGGTATCGTGCAAATAGACCGTGATTTTTTCCGGATGAAGCATCCAGTGGCCGGTTTGAAAGAATTGGTAGGAACCGACCATGCTTACCGGAACGATGGGAACTCCATATTTTTGCGCGAGACCGAAGATACCCTTCTTGAACGGCTGAACGTGGCCGTCGCGCGTGCGTGAGCCTTCGGCGAAGGCGACTAAACTGACGCCGGAATCGAGCGCTGCTTTGGCGCGCTGCATCATGGTTTCCAGACCTTCGCGGCTGCGTGCGTCCGGCACCGGAATATTTCCAAACCGCCTCATCATCCAGCCGTAGATCGGAACCTTGAAGTGCGATTCCAGTTCGAAGCCACGCAGAAATTGCGGGACCGCGGAATAAATCACAAAGGGATCGAAAAGATTCACGTGGTTGCAGATGAAAATGCTGGTGCGCGTGGGATCGAAGCCGGGAGAGCGCCGCACATCAAATTTCGCGCCGGCGAGCCGCAGAATATTTCGAAAGAAAATGCGCTGCGGCAGGTCGTTTTTTCTGGGATCGACGAAGATTGCGAGAACGATGAGAAACATGCAAACGACGGCGAAATGGATTCCGCTGATGGCCCAGAGCAGCGCCGAGCGCACTGTAAGATAAGCCTGCTTCATACGATGACGTCCAGGGCGCCGGGTAGAATCTCCAGCGATTGGCACTGCAGTCGCATGCTTTCGCCGTCCACCATTACGTTCACAGGCCCATCCAGCTCGAAGTCAACTCGCTTCACCGCGGCGCGCGAGGCCAGGCGATGTTCGATGTGCGTCCCGGTGAAAAGCCGCGGCAGCGTCCAGATCAATCCAATCCGTCGTATCGGTCCCCAGCGAACGTATTCGATGGCGCCGTCGCAAGGATCCGCTTTCGGGGCAATCATCATCTTGCCGCCGGTGAATTTGCTGTTGTTGAACGAAAGAAATAGAGTCTTGCCTCGATCCCATTCCGCCGCGCCTCCAAGCCGATGCGGGAGCGCGAGATGTTCGAGCTGCACCAGGCGCGTAAAGACCGCCAGAATATAGCCCAGTTCGCCCCAGCGCTTGAACCGGCGGTTGGCGGTTTCCGCGACCTCCGCGGGAAATCCAAGGGTGAGCAAGTTGTAGAAGTAGAGTTCGCCTTTCGTATGGCGGAGGCGAATCACGTCACACGTGCGGCGGGAGCTCTGCTGCAGGGCTGCAATCGTGTGTTCGATCCCGCGCGATGTGAAATCCTTCAGAAACGAATTTCCAGTTCCTAAGGGCAAGAATCCCAAAGTGGGGCGGCCATGATTGATTGCTTCCGGGAAAAGGCCATTGATTATTTCGAACGCCGTACCGTCGCCGCCGACGGCAAGAAAGTTGCGCACGCCGTCGCGGTAGGCCTTGCGCGCGATCTCGGTACCGGCGCCGGCGCGACCGGTCTGTGCAACCGACAGTTCGATTCCCACACGGCGGACGCGATCCAGCGCGCCAGGGGCTAGTTGTCCGGAACGTCCGCCGCCCGCGGCCGGATTGACGATCGCGAGGAATGGTGGGCTCACGAGAGAGAAAGCTCCGGCCTCGAAGTCCAGAGGTGGATCACAGCGGCACCACGGCGGAGCGGTCGCACTGCTGGCGAATTTGTTCCGCAAGCTCAGCGCGTTTTATTTTCATCGAAGCAGTGAGAGGGAAGTCGCGCTCCCAGATCAGATAGCTGCTGATTCGTTTGTAATTCAGCAAGCGGCGATTGCGTTCGGCCACGCTCGCAACGATGGCGTCAGTGATCGTTTGTCCGCCATCTGGGTGTATGACGAGCACGAGCTGCTCGCCCACCATCGTACGCGCAGGCCAAAGATAGTTTGCTGCGAAGACACAGAATTCTTTCACCGGGAGGCCTTCGAAATACGTTTCGATGTCTTCCGGATAAATGTTTTTGCCCTCTTCGGTGACGATCATGTTTTTCTTGCGTCCGAAGAGTTGCAGGTGGCCCGTCGAATCGAAGCGCCCGAGGTCACCTGTCATCAGCCAGCCATTGACGATTGTTTCGGCAGTCGTCTCCGGATCGTCCAGATAGTGCGACATGATGGTCTTGCCGCGCACGGTCACTTCGCCGATGCCTTCTGCATCGGGATTCGTGATTTTGACTTCCATTCCAGGCAGCGGCTTGCCCACAGTATCGGCGCGAAAGGGTTTAAAGTCATTCAGCGTGATGGTCGTCCCAGCTTCCGTGCAACCGTAGCCGTTGCCAACCTGAATGCCGAGATCGTAAAAAAATTGCAGCGTGGAAGGTTCCGTGAAGGCACCGCCGACAAAGAGCGCGCGGAGCTCGCCACCGAGGGCCTTGTGAACTTGCGGCAGCAGCACGCGGCTGATTTGCAGGTGTGGGCGGCGACCCGTAAGTGCGCGGTTTGCACCGATCAGCGCGTTGAGCATGGAACGCTTCGCCGGCGGCAAATCGGCGAAGCGCTGCCGGAATCCTTTTTCAAGATTTTTAAGCACCAACGGAACCAGCGCCATGTACGTGATTTTGTACTTCGTGAACGCTTCGCGAATGAACTCGGGCCGAAGAGTTCGCAGATGAACCACCGCGGCGCCACAGGTGAACGGTCCGATAAATCCAACCATGAAATCGATGGCATGGTTGGTCGGCAGAATGCTGAGATAACGCACGCCCGGCCAAAAAGGGTAGAGCGACGTTAGCGCCACGCACTGCTCCAGGTAATTGTCGTGGGTTAAGACGCATCCTTTTGGGCGGCCTCCAGTGCCCGACGAATAGACGATACATGCCGGATCTTTTCGCGTGCGCGGAACGAAGACGGGCTCGCCGAATTCGTGAAAGTCTTCCCAGCGCTTCGCGCCTGCGAGATTAGCATTTGGAGGAGCTTCGGTGACAAGGACCACGCGCACGCCAAGGTTCCCGAATTCTTCCGCCTGCATAATCCCGCGCCAGAGATGGTATTCGATCACCAGGAATTCAGCGTGCGAGTGCGCGAGAAGCTTTAGATGTTCGGCGGGGGTGAGCTTGTAATCGAGCGGCACCAGGACGCCGCCACTGAAGAAAATCGCGTACGCGGAAATCAGCCATTTCGACTGATTGGTCATGATGATCGCGGCGCGCGTGCCATTATGAAATCCCGCGGATTGCATCGCGCGAGCAACCGGCAGCGCCACTTCCTTGAACTGTCGATACGTCAGGCGTACATTTTCGCGTTCGCGATCGGCTTCGATCAGGCAGATTTCGTCAGGCCAGCGATCGAGCGCTGCGCGCAACGCGGCGCCCAGCGAATCATATTGTCTGAGGTCCAGCATTACAGGCGTGATTGAATCCGCTCGGCGAGAGTGCGGAAGTCGCTTACACCCTGAAGTTCGTAATCGGGCAGCTCGATTTGGAAATGCTGCTCGATGCGCGTCAAGAGATCGAGCGCCTGGAGGCTATTGATCCCCAGCTTCTTGAAGAAGTCGTCGTCGGGAGCCAGTTGTTCCTTTGGGACCTTGAAATGGTCGGCAGCCAGGCGAAGGACTTCATCGGTTGTATTTTGGAGTGTGCTCATGCGCTTCTATCTTGCCACAAATTCGACGAGTTTCGATTTTCGGCTGTGTCTATGCGGCTCTGCTCTGGCGCCGGGGTTGAGTACGTTCAATCTCCTTGGCCAGGCGACGGAGAGCGTCGCGTACTTCGAACGAGGCCTGCAAATTCATCCAGAAATCCTCGGTCGTACCAAAAAACCGGGCTAGGCGTATCGCCGTGTCCGCGGTGATTCCGCGCTTCCCGAGGACGATGTCGTTGATGCACGGCGGTGGGACGTGCAGGTTCTTGGCAAGTTCGTACGACGACATGTTCAGGGTTTCAAGAACTCCTGGCGCAGAATTTCACCGGAATGAACTTTCCAGATCGGAACATCTCGCCGTAGCTTTCTGGAGAGCTCTCATTGTCCCTCTCAATTTCAACTTACTAGTGGTAGTCCGTGGTTTCCATTTCAGGCACCCCGTCATGCCGCCAGACAAAACAGATTCGGTACTGATCGTTGATGCGAATGCTGTGCTGTCCCTTTCGGTGTCTTTTTAGCTGTTTGAGCCTGTTGCGTTATTAACGTGCAACGTTCATATGACTAGGCTTGTGCTAAGGGAGATACGGCAACGCATCCGTGCTCTCGACGAATTTGCGGAGGCCCGCGTCGACGGCCGGGCGCGTGAACAAATCGCAGAAAATCTCGATTTCGCGGCGTAGCTCTTCGCGCGGAATGGGCTTGACGAATTTCTTCGCGGCCATAGCCGTATCCCGATCGAATTTCTTCAACTGTGCGGCCGTAGCGCGCGCCACGCGCAAAGCATCACCCTCCGCGGCGATTTGGCTTACCAGCCCGACCGCTTGGGCTTTGGTGGCATTGATGCTGCGGCCCGTCAGCAGCAAGTCGCGCACGACTGCGTTGCCAAGATCGCGCTTCAGTCGCGGAATACCTCCGAAACCCGGAATCAGGCCCAACCGCAGTTCGGGAAAACAAAATCGTGTCATTTTGTCGGCGACGATCAAATCGCACACCAGCGCCAGCTCGAATCCGCCGCCAAAAGTAACGCCGTGAACCGCGGCGATTGTCGTGAGGGGCGCTTCGTCCAGCGCGTTCATCACTCCGTGGATGCGTTCGAGAAAGTCGTGCAAGGCTGCGAGTTTCGCCGCCGCCGGAAGCGATTGCCCTACATGATACAGCTCACGGAGATCGGCGCCGGCGCAGAAGCCTTCTTTACGCGCGCTGGAAATGATCAATGCGTGCGCATCGCGTTGCAGCGATGGCAATGCGGCGATGAATTGCTCCAGATCAACTAGGGTGTCCTGTCCGATTTCATTGCACGGCGCGCGATCGAGCGTGAGTCCAATCGCGCCGTCGAGCACTTGCCACGAGAGCGTCTGGCCCTGAAAGCTTTTCATGAGGACTTCTTCTGATAGAGAACGTCTATTTCGCCCGCAAAACGTGCAGTGATTGCGTCGCGCTTGAGTTTGCCCATCGTCGTGAGCAGGCCGCTCTCGATGGTAAAAGGTTCCGGTACGATATGAAACGCGCGAATTTGTTTGTAGTGCGGTTGGCCGGCATTCACGTTCTCGATCGCCGATTGAATCCGGGCGTCAGTGAGGCCATTGACGCCGGTGGCCGTTACCAGAGCCGCGAGAAAGCTGCGCTGATTACCAATGAGAACGACCTGCTGGGCTTCCGGTAAAAGTTGCGCCAGCGTTTCCTCGAGCGGCTCGGGCGCCACATTGTGGCCGGAATTCAAGATGATCAGGTTCTTAATGCGCCCGGTGATGCGCCAATTTCCGTTTTCGTTTGCGTCACCCTGATCGCCGGTGTGAAACCAACCGCCCTCGAGAGCTTTGGCGGTTTCCTCCGGGCGCTGCCAGTAACCGGCAAAAATATTCGGACCGCGGACGAGGATTTCGCCACTATCCGCACGCGTCATCTCCACGCCGGGCATCGCCGGGCCAACTCGCCCCGGTTCCACTGCGCGTGGATCATCCGCGGTGCAAATCGCGGTGGTCTCGGTTAGGCCATAAGCTTGCAGTACGGGAATGCCAATCATCATGAAGAAAAGCTGAGTTTCCACCGAGAGCGGCGCCGAGCCGCAAATCAAGGCTTTCAGGTTCGGCCCGATGCTTTTGCGAATCGCAGGGAACATTAGCGAAGTCGCGAGGCCGAGCCAAAAAGAATCGGCGAACGCACGCTGCTTGTTGTGTTGGCGAATGAAGGCTTGCTGCGCCCTCGGGAAAATAGCATTTGCCAGGCCACCGCGATGCTTGACCGATTCCTGGATTCTCGCGCGTACGCGTTCGAGCAGCGTGGGGACATTCAGGAAATATTCAGGCGAGGCAAGTTTCAGTTCTTCGGAAAGCTTGCTGAGATCCGTCGAGAGAGTGAGGACGCTATGGCGCGAGAGCACCGTTAAAAGGACGATCCACGAGGCCGCAAAGCAAAATGGTGTGTACTGAAAAACCTGCTCCGGCTCGGTGCGTGCGTCCATCAGCAGGTCCAAGCGGCCGTTGGTGCAACCGAGCATGAAAGTAATGTTGGCGGCGGTCAGCACCACGCCTTTCGGTTCGCCGGAAGTTCCGGAAGTATAAATGATGGTCACCGGCTCTGCGTCGTCGGCGTGCCGCGGCGGCGCGGACGCGACTGACTTCGCATCGTCCACGAACACGGTCTCCAGCAGCGAAATGTGCGGCGCCTGGGGCCACCGCTTTTTAATTTCGGCGGCGAGGGCCGCGTCATGGCAGAAAATGCGGGATGGCGTCGAATCTTTCATTATGCTGATTAGTTCCGCTACTGCTTGCCGCGCGTACAGCGGCACTACGATGACGCCTTCGGCCATCAGCGCGAGGTCAAGCGCGATCCAGCGGGTGCTGTTGGGCGCTAGCAGTACGCAGCGTTCGCCCTTCTGCATTCCCCGTGCGACCAGGAATTGTCGCGCCTGCTGCGTCATTGCCAGCAATGCGCTGCCGGTCACCGAAACAAAATTTCCGTCGCGAATCTCTCGAGCCACGGGCGCAGTCGCGGCGCGCTGCAGGCGATCGAAGATTTGTTCGAGAAACGTCATCCCACCAGGACTCCGCTGTGCTCTTCGAGCAATTTCACGAGCGCAGGACTGAGCGGAGGAAGATAGTCCTCCCAACTCAGCACGCCCTTGCGCACGGGAAATTGCGGATAGCGTCGCGCTACCTGCTCTTCGAAGTACGTGCCCATGCGCGCCATCAGTTGTAGGTTCCGCGCGACGGTCTGGCCCATCGCGTCGCGAACTTCCTCTGCTTTGGTATCGAGCGCGCGCAGCGCGGCGACGATTTTGTCCGCGAGATCCGGCTCGTCGACGCGCATCAGGAGATGCTCGTGGCCGCGCTCGCGCATCAAGTTACGGATGCGTTCGTCCATCGTGACGCCAGCCGAGGGCACGCCCGTGGGCATGGATGTGACGATCGCGTGATAGCGCGAAGAAAGCACGCGGTCGGCGGCGCGCAGAATACTCACAAGCTCGTACATATTGAATTTGTCGGACGCGAAGATCGGCGCGCCGCCGAGCTTTTGTGCCACTCGCTCGCACGCGCCCCGATCAAGCATTTCCATCGCAATCAAAACGGGAAACACATTGTGCATTTTCCGGTAATTCGCCACGCCGGACGCGATCTCCGAAAGATATTTCTCGTACGCGTCGTCAACTTGCTTTCCCGAGCGATGAAAATAAATCGTCCGGTAGTAGCTTTTCTTGTACGCGCCGGCTATCGAGTGCGCCACCCATTTCGCGAGCGACGCCTTCACCGGCCACCAGAAAGGATTGATCGGGCATACCGCAAGCACGGGGCTGGCGCCGTCCCAACCGGAATCGCGCAGCGCCTTGCGACCATATTCCGGGCCGAGCGGCTCGAATGTCCACGCCGTGTCCGTTCCTAGCTCTGTGGGCACGCCGAGTTTGCCGAGAACGGCCTGCGATTCTACGTTGCGCGTGATGACCAGCGAGTCGCGGCAATAGCGGCTGCACATTTTCTGCAGTACCGGGTCCATTTGTCCGGCCTCGGCTCCGTAGGCGATGCTCAATTTATTTTGCGCGGAGGCGATGCCCAGCGCCCCGATCATCATGGTAGTGAGGGCGTTCGCGAACTTGCTCTTGAACATGGAACCTTCGCAAGCCACCACTCCATCGTTCCGGCGCACTTCGGAATGCAAAAATGGCGGGAAGACATCGGGAAGGTGAACCTGCCGCGCGTCGCCAAAATATCCGCGCGAAACATTGAAATCCTGGGACATCACGCTGAGCGCAAGGTTCTCCGCGCCGAGAACCCGCCGCACTTGGCGCATCATTTCTTCCACCCGAACGTCGGAGCCCGTGTTGCGCGTGCCGTTGTATCCGGCAAAAAGCAGCTTGAGCTTGGTGCCGGGCTTCCACGCATCGCCCGCGCCCAGCATCCATTCGAACTTATTCAGCTCGATGAGGCCGCTGACCCAAGTTTCTAGGAGCAGGTCGGTCATGGCCGCGGAACCCCGGACGTGCCCGCGCTATGCGCCGTCGCCGCTGCGTTCACGGAGGCATTGGAAGGCCACTCGCGGTATTTGTAAACGAAGTGGTTCTCGCGGCTGAATCGCAGCAGCGGCAGGCTGTATTGCGAGAAAGGCGCGGGATGGCGGCCGACCTCGTCCACCGCGCGCGTGTTATCGAACACAGTGTTCCACACCAAATAAGGCAGGAACACCTTCAGCAGCGTAGCGAGTCCGCCGATTTTTCCGGCGCGTCCGGCCAGGGCATTCACCATTTTCGAGGTGGAGTTTTCGAAGCTAGGCACAAACATCGGCACGCGCTTTCCCTGCGCTTTCGCGAGCGAATCGGTCAATTCGACGAACGTCTCCGACTCCTGGCCGGATGACAAATGATAAATCTCGTGCTCCGGCCTTTCTTTTTGGTGCAGCGTCGCGACGGCATCGGCCACAAAATCCACGGGCACAATATCAATGCGGTCCTCGGGGCGGAAGGGCAGCACAGGCAGGCCTGCCAGAAACACGAACGCGCGCACCATATCGAATTGGTTCGTCTCGGGACGGCGGCTATCGCCCAGGACGATGCTCGGCCGGAAAATGGTGCGCTGCACGTCCGGCAGGAGCTGACGAACCATGTGCTCGCAGAACTTTTTCGTGCGCGCGTAGGGATCGTAGTCCGAGCGGTTCCAGTCGATCGCGGCGTCTTCTTGAACGACTTCGTTTGCGCGCTGGCCGGCGACGGCGACCGTGCTCACATGGCTAAACCGGCGCAATCCATGCTGGTCGCGCGCGCGCATGGCCAGCTGAATCACTTCGAGCGTGCCGCGTAAATTCACATTGAGGCAGCTTTTCTCCGATTTGCGATTCAGCGATGCCGCGCAATGAATGATCGAGTCGGTGGTGCGCACCAGCCGCGCGTAATCATCGTCTGCCAGCCCAAAATGCGCGTCGGTCAAGTCCCCCCTAAAAATGTGGATGCGCGAATTCAGGAATTCTTCAAAGCGCGGAAAATCCAAATGCAGTTGCAACGAACGCCACAAACGTTCGTGCGCCTCCTGCTGATCGCGTGCGCGCACCAGCAGGTTCAGCGGATCGGAATGACCCGTGAGCAAATTGGACGCAATATGGGCACCGATGTAGCCGGTGGACCCAGTCAGGAGGATGGCCACAGTGATTGAATGTCAGGACGCCGCTGCCGGAGTTACGCCCTTCGCTTCCGCGGTGCTCGATTCCGTGCGGGCCTCGAGCGGTACAGAACGGCGGGGACGAGACTCCGGTTGACGCCCTTCGATGAGAGGATAACACCACTTGCGCAGCGCCGGAATGTGCACGTTGATCCAGTAGTCCCACCAATCGAGCGCACGGGCATCGTAGCCAAATTCGGCGCGTTCGTTCGCAAGAAGCGCGGCACTCAGCCTTTCGACATTGGCGGCTTCGAAAACGTGATCGTTGTGCAGAATGAAGGGCTCGAAGAGCGAAATCAGCTTGATCACTTTTTCCAGCTCGCGCTGCTGGCGCGCCAGTGGAGGCCGCGACGCGAAGGGCTCGACCGTGCGATTGATCGCCTGGACGATGGCCTTTTGTGTGGGCGCAGAGAAGGCTTTGTAGCGCGTCTTGGAAACGGGTATCGCATCAAACTTCAGCCGCAGGCGATGCTCCAGGCCATTTTGCGCGCGATAGAATTTGCGATGACCGAGACCGGTCAGCTCGATCGAGCGGCGCATGTTGCAAGCGTTGCTGACAGATGTGGCCAGTTGATAGACCGTCTCGTGACCGCGAGCGACCAAGGCCGCCGAAATCAGCGTCATGCCGCGGGAAACCAGATCCACCGGGATAAGGTCCAGGCACTTGGTTTCGGTACTGGGAAGCTGGCGGAAAAATGTTCCGAGCAAATAGGAAAGTGAGGCGGAGGTGTTGATGCCTTCGTTCCATCCGAGAAACGGTTTCTCCAGCGAAGATTCCACGATCGCCGGACGCACCACGGCAATCGCCGCCGCGGGATTCGCGTCAAGAAAATTACGAATCAGCGATTCGGATAGACTCTTCGTGAACGTGTAAGTGTTGGGCCAGCCGAGCTGCATGGCGCGGCGCGATGCAGCATCGGTCAAGGTCTGGCGCAGCCAGCGCACGCGATTCTTGCGGATTTGATTCTCGAGCGCGGCCCCTTGCAGATCTTTTGCGGCGTGCTCTTTCTTTAGCGCAGCGCGGTGCAGTTCGTCGGTGATTTCGGATGATTCAGCGCGGGCTTCCATCTCACGAACGTAGTTTTCGAGCGATTGCCATTCTTTCACCGCGTCGTAATCTTTGATTCCACACGGCGTGTAATTTCGGGGAAGCTCTTCGAGGACGCGGCCATCGCGCTGGCCGACGACGTAGCACGTCGAAAGATGCAGCAGCGAAGCATGATCGCACTCACGCAGGAAATCGAGCACGTACGCGGTTGCGCGGACGTTGGTTGCGAGCGCATCGCGCAAGTCCGGGTTGAAATCCGTCAGCCCGGAACTGTTGACGATCACGTCGAGCGAACGGGCTAGACGCTGTTTCGCTTCAGCAGAAAGACCGAGATTTGGTTGGCTGACGTCTCCATCAACCACTTCGATTCGCTCGCGCAGAAACTCCGCGAACCGCGCGCCGTGGCGCTCTGCAAGATACTCGAACACAGGAGATTCTTCGATCACACGTTGAAACCGCTGCAGTGAAGTTGCCGCGCGATTGTGCCGTACTAGCAGATAGATCCGCCCAATATCAGGGAGATCGGTCAGCAGATTCGCCAGCCATACTTTGCCGATAAATCCCGTGGCGCCAATCAGCAGGATATTTTTCCCACGCAGAGTTTCGCGGACGGAAAGCGAAGAGAGGCCATTGCGCGATTCGAAATGGACGACTGGAACATATACGTTCGGTGCGGGACGCCCGGCCGGCTGAATCGCTTCATCGAGGACTTCCGGATTTTTCTCGAAGCCGAGTACCGTGATCAGCTTTTCGCGCGACAGTCGGCCGTCAGGCTGGCCTTGGGTGAATCGCGCGAAAGCGCCTCGCGGGCGGATGACCGGTTCGAGCAGGCGCCCGGTCGCGGTGCCCTCGCGAAAATCGAGCCGATTTGAAATGATGCGCGCGATGCCGAGATGTCTCGCGAGCGGGCGCATGATGTGGTCGAGGCCTTGGCTCACCAGAATAATCTCGCCGCCCCCCGCAACGGCTTCGTTCAGCTTGGCGATGCCGCGCGCTTTCAATCGTGGCTTCAGAAAGTATTCGAAGAATTCTTCACCGAGCAGATCGAGGCGATCACGGCTCACTCCGCGCAGCACCGTGTGCAGCAGGCGCGTGGCAAACACGCGATCCGTCACGTAAAGAAATGGCCGCGCGATCGCGAGCGTGGCCATGGCGCCGCGGCGCGTCCAGCGCTGCAGGAAGCTTTGCGAATTCCACGCAAAAAACCCCACCGGGCGCACGGCCGTAAGGTTCAGCAGGCTGCCTTCCACGCGCCAGAAGACAGGTCCGCATGCGGGCATGGAAGCGTCTGGTTCGCGCCCCGCAATTTTCGAAATTTGGACGTTTGAATTTGACTGCGACATCGTCAGGTGATTTGTTGCGAGTGCCTACCGAAAGACCGAAATTATCACGCTATTCCGCCCCAATCAAGGGATGGAGTTTCGGCAAGCACGTCGCCTACTTAAAGCCCGAGCGCATCCATTTTTTGTTTTTCGTATCGATCGTCTTCGCCCGGGTAGCGAAGGAGGCCGTCGAACTTGCCGGTTTCCTTTGCCAAAGCCCAGACCAAGCTTTCGCCGGCCGGCAGAGTCTGGGGCGCGCGCTGAAATACGGGGTCTTCGTATGCGCGATTAGCATCGATCCAGTCCCATCCTGCTTGGTCGAAGGCGTCCAGCACAGCAGGGAGAAATAGCGCATTCATAAACGAATAGTGAATAAGCAGGGTGTGAGGAATATCGTGTCCTAATACATCGAGCGAGAGCTTGCGGTAAAACGCGGCGCGGTCCAATAAATGTGTGACGAGGTAATCGCGGTACGGATCGAGATTGGCCTCTGGATCTTTTTCTATTCTCTCCTGCATGCGTTGATTCACATACCAGTCCGAGGCATCGATGGTCACCTGGCCGACCCAGTATTGGCGTTCTTTGAGTAGGCTTCGGAAGCGGTCACGTTTTTCGGCTGTGTCTCCTTCCTTCAGAAAGGGATAGCGGAACAGCTTCGTGCGTTGTCGATAGGGAGCAATGATCGGCTCATTGCGGAGAAAATCTGTCGCGAATTCACTGTAAGAGACGCCGGGGTCTGTGAACATCAAGTGGGAGTAGGAATGATTGCAGATGAGGTGTCCAGCATCGTCCCATTCTGCGACCAGGCCTTTTGCTTCAGGCTGGTCAACTCTCTTGCCGCAGACGAACAGAGCCGCGTTGAGTTTGCGCGCTTCGAGTGCGCCGAGTATCCGCTTATTCGCCTCCCGCCATGGCATGCGGTTTTCGAAATAAGCATTTGGGTCGTCCATGGTGAGCGCAACCCGAGACCGGCCCCGCATTGAAAAAGATGCTTTCACAGCGTTCGTTTGCGCTGCCAAGGAAAGTGGGAAGGCTTCGAGCAGATTAGAGGCAGTAAAAGCAGCGGCTGACTGCTGCACTAGACGAAGAAATGCGCGACGATCCATCAATTCATCATAACGGTTTGCCGCACGGATGGAACTCGCGGCATTTGCGTCCAGCGCTCACAGAGTAACCGGAGGCATAGCTATTTTTCGGGCTTAGGGTAGTTGAAGCGGAAGCCATCGCCAGCAGGGCCCGCCACGCCTCGGGTATTGTAATCGAGCATGTATTTCAGATGCTGCGGGTCCTCGGGATAGGCAACACCGTTTGGATAGGGGTACGGCACCGAGGTGTGGAAGGGCAACGGCGCGACGGTGTCGCCGTGCGCGGCGTAGAAGTCCATGTCTTTGGCGAAGCCGTCGGCGTAGAAGAAATAATCGCGCGTCCAGCCATCGGGAATATCGGGTAGATGCGTCGAATCGAAATCCACGGCGACCTCATCGCCGGAGCCAAAGATGACGAACTTGTCGTCCGTCTTGCGGACCAGGTCGGTCACGTCGCCATAACGCGTGTAGTTTCCGATTTGCCGCGAGTATGGCCCGGTCGCGCTCACGTCCTCATACACATAGCTCAAATCATTTTTGGGATTGCCCTCGACGACGCGCGGATATCCGCGAAATTGCAATTTCGCGCCAGCCAGTGGAACCTCCGTCACAGTGAACGGAACGTCCTCGGGAGAATTATCCACGCGAATGCGATCCCAATAAATTCTCAGGTTCGTGACGATGCGGATCGAACGCGTTCCGGGCGCCAATTTTCCGGTGAGGTCGGCGACCATCGTGCGCTGAAGGCCGGCGGGGAAGCCCATGTCGTCAATCACGCGCACCCACTTGCCGGAATCGTCGAGCGCCTCCACATACGGCGGCACCGGCGTGATTCCGGCTTGCCATGCGGCGTACATCGAACTCGCGCTGAAATAATCGGTGAAGCCGTCCATCAACAGGCGCAGCGGCCGCGAAGAATCCCACTCGCCGAGATCGATCTCGATCCAGTGCATCGCCGCAAAGCCGGCGTAAGGAGCGAGCGGAAAATTGGTCACGTATTTGTGATCGGCCTCGCGCAGCAGCGGCAGCAAATCGCGGCTATGGTCGTCCCAGGCACCCGCCGGCAGATGAGCTTCGCGGCTGGCAATAACTTTGAACTGCGGGAACGGCGGCTCGCTGGCGAAACGTTCATTGGGATAAACCTCGACGTCCACCGGATGATCCACGGCAATCAATCGCGTTTGATCGAGATAATCGAGCTCTTCCATCGGCTCCAACATCCTGAAATGAATGCGGCCTTCCTGCGGCTGCACCAGTGAGCCAGTCACTTTCAAATATTCATCCGGGTCCGGAATGTTGCGCTGATTGGGGCCGGTCCAATGCCCGACGATACTTGGGCCAATCATATCCGCGAGGAATTCGAATTTGTTGCCGTTCCACACAAACACAATCGGGCAAGAACTCCCGCGGCGGTCAATTTCCGTGACGACTTCGTCCTTGTGGGCGGGTACTTCCATTTCGTCTTGCAGCACTCCGGTGGGCCAGAGCAGGCGTATGACGTCCGCGCCGCGCTCTACACCCAAGCCCGCAACAATCGAAGTCGGTCCCTGCCCGAGATAACCGGAAGCGCCCGTGACTTCCCATTTTTGGCGCAGCGCGCCTGCGTAGAGCTCGACTTTGGTGCCTATGCCGGATTTATTGTCGTTCTCGCCTTTGAGTCCGATGCGTACCCAGTTGTAGCGATTGCCGCCTTCATTTTTCAGCAGCACCGGGGGCGCGTTGTTTTGCGTGATGAGCAAATCCGTTGCGCCGTCGCCGTCGAAATCGAATGCGATCACGCCGCGAGGATTGTGCAGCGCAACCTTGTCGAGGCCTGTCGCGGCGGTAACGTCGCGAAAGCCGGCCTGGCCCTCATTGCGCAGGAGCACGATGTGCCCGTCGCCGTTGAACGTATCGCCCACCGCGACGAGATCCATCCAGCCGTCATTATCGTAGTCAATCGGCGCGACACCCCACGCGCGCATAAATTCCAAGTCAGGCAGCGCCACACGCTCGAATGATTTTCCTTCGACGTTGCGCCACAGGCTCAGTCCCGGGGCGCCCCAGTGAGTGAACGCCAGGTCCATCCAGCCGTCCTTATCGAAATCGAGCGTGGCGACGCCTGCGGTGGGCGCAGGCATATCGCTGGACCACAGCGTCTCAGCGCGAAACGCGCCTTCGCGGGGATTGAAGTACACGATCGGCGACTTCTGCCAGCCGGTGACCACGAAATCGATCGCTCGGTCGTTGTTGATGTCACTGCCGATCGCACCGACCGAAGGGCCACTGCCTGCGAGGCCCGCCTGGCTGGTCCATTCAGTGAACGTTCCGTTGCCATTGTTGCGCCAGAGAACATTGCCGGGCGGTGTGGCATCGCTCGGGAAAGCGAAAGGCTGGGCGGGATTCTCGAGCGGGAAAGCGTTGAAGCGCGTGACGTAGAGGTCGAGGTCGCCGTCGTGATCGTAATCAATAAATGTGGCACCTAGAGCGAGCACATTCGGCTGCGGATCGGTCTGGAGTCCGGCTGCTTCGGTCATGTCCTTGAACGTGCCATTAGCCTCGTTGTGGAAAAGCATCACGCCGCCGTTGATGGTGACGGCGAGATCCGGTTTTCCGTCGTTGTCATAATCGCCGACGGCGCAGCCCATCGCCGGCCCGTGGATTTCGAGTTTGGCCTCGCGGGTAACATCCAGGAATCTTCCGTTGCCGATGTTTTTGTACAACGCGGAATTTCCGTGGCCATTGGCATCCACCAGGAAAATGTCCGGTTTTCCGTCGCCGTTGTAATCGATGATGCAAGCGCCGCTACCCAGAAAATGCGCCAGCGAATCGGCGGAATCGTCAGCGGCGACTTTTGTCGCGCTCATTTTCTGCGTGGAACGGCGAGTTCCGGCTAGCGCGGCGTCGAGTTTTGCGGCCAGCGGCGGCGCAGTGACGCGTGCAGCGAATCCCGGCAGGTTCGAGGATGGCGTGACATTAACGAAATGGACCGCTGTGACCGGCGGCACCGGCTCCGGAGCGGGCTGCATAATTTCCGCCAGCGAATATTTTCCCTGCTCGCCATAAATGAAGCTGATGGGCTTGCCGAGCTTCAGCGACGTCATGTGTTGGAAGCGGTCGAAGTGTTCCTTGGCCTGCGCTGATTTGTCCGAGCGTTGCAGTGCCTGCGCCAGGCCAAACTCGGCAGAGACTTGGAAGGGATTCAAATCGAGCGCCCGCTGAAACGACGGGATGGCCTTGTCGTACTGCTGCTGCTGGGAATAGACCAGGCCGATGAAATACTGCGTATCCGCGTCGTAGGAATCCAGCGCCGCGACCTTCTGAAAATCAGCGATGGCAGCGTCCGCGTTTCCCATCGCCTTTTCCAGCAGGCCGAGGTTGAACCACGCGTGCGGATCGCGCGGATTTCGCTGCGCGGATTTTTCCAGAATTTGGCGCGCTTCATCGAAGCGCTGCATATTCAGCAGAGCGATCCCGGCGTTCAAGCACCCGATGTCGGTCTGCGGATCAAGAATACAGGCGCGTTGAAATTTGCCAAGCGCTTGTTCGAACTGCTGCCGGTTCATCAGCGCCACGCCGAAATTATTTTCGCGAATGATTTGGGCCCGCGGGTCAGTCTTTTGCTGATCGGCTTCCTCGGCCTTTTTCGCGGCGGATGCGTGCGGATGAGCGCGTTGCTGCGACTGTTGTTGTGGTGCTTGGCTGGCTCCGGTGAGAGCGCAAGCGAAGATGCCTGCGAACAGTGCTACGCGCGCGACACGCTTCATTCCGCTTCCGGCCTCGGTACCAACATGCCGGGTATTCTACCGTTTCGCGAGCGGCTTGGCAGCAATGCTGCGTTCTTTTTCTTTCACTGTGATGATCTGGTCGGCGGCGACGTTTTGCCATTGATCCACTTGCCCGCTGGGCCAGTGAATTTCGATAGCGTCCACCTGAGTATGCGCACCTAGGCCGAAAGTCAGGATCAGTTCGCTGGACGAAAGATAACTCGACCCGCTGCGCAGCATCTTCGATTGCGTATCGTTGCCCGCCGTCAGCCGTACGGTCGCGCCAATCCCGTCGCGATTCGATTTCGTGCCCACCAACTTGATGCGCAGGCTGTGATTCGTTGCGCCGGTGTTGCGGAAAAGCACAGCTGGCCCGGCGTTGGTCGCGACCAGCAGATCGAGCGCGCCGTCATTATTGATATCGCCGTAGGCTGCTCCACGCGCCACGCGCGGCGTGGCAAAAGCGGCTCCCGCCGATTGCGTGACCTCGCTGAATTTCCCATTGCCCAAATTGCGGAATAGATGCGGCGGCTCGGCGTAGCGCACACGCGGCTGCACTCGTTCGATGGCGTCTTCGATGTGGCCGTTGGCGACGTACAGATCGAGCCAGCCGTCCAGATCGTAGTCAAAGAAAAAGCAGCCGAAGCCGAGTGTGAGCAGGGAATCATGGCCCACTTCCGATTGCGGAGCTTCGTCGACAAAAAGCCCGTTGTGCTCGTTGTGGTACAACGAAATCATTTGATTCGAGAAATTCGTGATCACCACGCTGGGGTATCCCGAGCGGTCGTAGTCGGCGGCGTCCACGCCCATGCCTGCGCGCGCGATGCCGTCTTCGCTGTAGCCAATCCCCGCGGAGACGCCCTTTTCGGTGAACGTTCCGTTGCCGTTGTTTATGTAAAGCTTGTTGGGCTGTGTGTCGTTGCTCACCAAAATGTCCGGCCAGCCGTGTTGATTCGCATCGAGGATGGCGACGCCCAGACTTTTCGACGTGGGATCGTACAAGCCGGCTTTTTCTGTGGCGTCTTCGAAGGTGCCGTCGCCGTGATTGTGCCACAAGCGAACCGACGTTCCTTTATACGGTTCGGGCGTGCAATACGATTTCGTTTTTCCATCGAGCGCGCAATAGATGTCCGTTTCGGGCGACCACTGCACGTAATTCGCTACGACCAGGTCGAGTTTGCCGTCGTGATCGTAATCAACCCATGCGGCGCTGGTGCTGAATTCGTGCGGCCCTTCCAGTCCGGCACGCTTGGTGACATCGGTAAATGTGCCGTTGCCATTATTGTGAAATAGGCGGCTCTGGCCCAGCGCGGTGATGAATATATCGTCGAACCCGTCGTTGTCGTAATCGCCGATTGCCGCGCCCATGCCGTACATTTCGACGGCGAGCCCGGAGTTCCGCGTCACGTCCGTGAAAGTTCCGTCGTGATTGTTGTGGTAGAGCGCGAGCGTCGAACGTTTGCGCGCGTGGCCCGGCCAATCCATTCCGTTGACGATCAATATGTCCTGCCAGCCGTCATTATCGTAATCAATGAATGCAACGCCCGGTCCCATCGTTTCCGGCAGCCACTTTTTGCCGAATGATCCGTTGTAATGAACGAAGTGGATTCCCGCGGCGCGTGTCACGTCCTCGAAGCGGGTTCCCGTGGCTGCAACGGCTTTCTGCAACGGCGCGGTAGACGTTGTCCTCGTCGTACCGATGGCGCCGAGCGTGATTGTAGCGGCGGCGAGGCACACGGCGATTGCAGGGGAGTGTTGGAAGCGGAAGTTCATCAATCGGATTCCTTGGAGTTGTGCGGAACGGCTCCGTATTTCGGTGCGGCGGCACGCGCGGGCACAGCCTTCGTTGCTTTCAAAAGTGGCTCCGAAACGTGCTCGTGGATGGGCTGGCGCTCGTTGTTGTCGTCAGAATGCGTACGCACATAAGGGCCGACCAGCGCCTGAGCCGATTCGTCCGCTTTGAAACGCAGATAGCGCTTCTGAAATTCCGCGGCAACGTCAGGCTTACCCAACCCCGTGTAGGTCAGCATCAAATTGTAGTTCGCTTCGAGATCTTCGGGATCGATCGAAATCGTCGCGTTGAACTCTTTCAGCGCGCTGTCGTACTGGCGCTTCAGGAAATAAATCCGGCCCAAATCGTCGTGCACCACGCGGTCGCGCGGATATTGCGTGAGGACCGTGCGCAGATGCGCGATGGCGTCATCATAGCGGCCCTGCTGGCGCAGCACTTTTGCGTAGAAGAAATTGGTGCGAGCCAGATCGGGCTTCAGCGCAAGCGCCTTTTCTAGCACTTCCTGCGCAGCCGCGAGGTTTCCTTCTTGCAGACGCACGCGCCCGACGTTGGTCCAGCCATCGAAATTTGCCGGAGCCATTTGGGTGATTTTCTCGAACGCTCCCGCCGCGCCAGAAAGGTCGCCTTGCAGAAAAAGGCCGATGCCGTAATCGTTCCAGCGCGTCCAGTCGTCGGGATTAAGCTCAACTTTCGGTTCCGGCTGTGGCGCCCCAGACGCTAGCACGCTCAAATCCACAGCATTTTCCGCCATCACCACAATCGGCAGGTCCGGAATCCCATGGGTTCCGCCGGGAACCTTGGATGGATCTCCGGTAAATGCGTAATGCGAATCATCGTAACTCGGCCCCACCGCACCGTCCTTCTGATTCGCATCGCGAGCGCCCGCGAACGAGAACTGCGTGTTGAACCAGGAAAACTTCCGGTAGTTTACTTTCGCGTGTAGATGGATTTTATCGCCGGCGGTGGGCGGAATCTGTAAGCGATAGTGAATTGTGTCGGCCGCGCCGGGTGGGATCAGCCGCACGTAAACGACGGAACGGGTGGCCCAGGCATTGCGCTTATTGATGGGGTTTCCGTGCCCGTCAATTTGCAGCGACCGGTAGAAATGCGCGCCGGGATCGACCGGGCCTTTGCCGCCATCTGCCACGCCGCCGCTTTGGAATATTGTGTTCCCCTTGTCATCCGTCGCGGTGAGCTCGACCCAGCAATCGAACGCGTCCACCGTGCCGCCCGGGAAGAAGTGGCCAAGCTTGCGAGTGCGGACCACCACATCGACGCGATAAGTGCTGGCACGCCGCACGGCTGCCCCCGTGCGGTTCAAAGGCGCCGTCAGCAACGCAATCGGAGTCGCCGAGTCCGGCGACGAATTGACGGGGACCGAAGATTCCGCTTCCTCGCCGACAGCAAACGTCGTTTGCAACCCCGGCATGGTCGGCGGCGCAGTGGCTGTGCCCGCGCCAGCCGTGCCACCCTCTTCGCCCCCGGCTCTCTTCGCGTTCTTCTCCGGAGAAATCGCGAAGATATCCACGCTGATCGCGCCCTTGGTGAGAAAGTCCTCGGTTGCGGCGAGTTGTGACGCGTCATTATTAGCGGTCGGCAGCGCCGTATTCGCCGCGGGGAACTGATGCGAATGGATCATGCCCGCAATGTTTCCTGCATCGGTGGATTTCGTCGCTGGCATGTGGCAATCCGCGCACATCTGGCCTTTCGCCGGATAATAAAACGATCGCGCGCCCTGAAACGAAACGCCGCTCGCTTGCCAGTTGTCGTAATCATCGAAGCCGCGCACCCAACGATAATGATTCACCGGCACGTCGAGATGGACTTTGTGGCACGTCGAGCAGAAATCAGCCGTCTGCGTGCGCATGAAGGGCTTCAGAAATACGCGACGGTGTGGCTCGGGATTCAGCTCCGTAAGAAAATCGTGCAGGCGCACTACGATAGGATTTTTGCTTGCGGCCATTTTATGCAGCGCCGGATATTCCAGGAAGAAGTCCGCCTGCCCCATCGTGCTTTTCACCTGTGAGATCGAATGGCACATCATGCAGCCGAGGCCGGCTTGTCCGGCGGGCGTATCCTCCACCTCGCGGATCGGGCGATCGAACATTCCACTGTAGAGCAGCGCGGGGTCGTGGCATCCGGCGCACCATTTCGACGGTTGCACGCCGATGGTGTCCTGCATGTACTCGATGCTTTTGCGATACCAGGCGTTATTGAAGGAGGAAAAATGATGCGCGGAGCCTTGCCACTGCTTATAGATGTCTTCGTGGCAGCGCTTGCAGGAATCGGATTCCATGAAGTAGTTCGAGGGGATGTGCTGGCCGTTCACCGTCTGCGCAGAGCTCGGGAAAAAAAGACCCTGCGGCCCGTCTCCTTCGCTATCCATCGTGCCCGGGGCGATTGCGGGATTTTGAATCCGATGCGATTGCTGCCAGGGAACTGTGCGCAGCCACCACGCTCCCGCCGTGATCAGCGCGGCGACAACCACACACAACGCGCTGCGAATGATGCCAGCAGGGAAGGGTCCTGCGAGAATGCCGCGTCTGCAGCCCCAGCCCGAAACCAGCAGCGCACAACCCGCGACGCAAGCGCCGATGTGTGCATACAGCAGCGGCCATTCCGCACGCGGCGTGCCCGTGTAAATCAGAAGCGCGCCCAGGATGCCGCCCACAGCAAGCAGCAGCCAGCCCAGGCGCGAGGCCGTTGGCCCCTTGCGCAGAATCGGTCGCAACGTGAAAATCAGCAGCGCGAGGAAGCCCAGGCCTGCCAACAAATGCAGGATGATCGCGCCGAAATACGGCACGTTCGCCGAAGGCCACGCATAGACGTACGCGGCCGTCAAAGCCAGTATGACTAGCAGGATATTTATGAGGCGCTTCATGCGCAGTCTACACCGGTAACGATCAACAGAACATGCGGGCTAGCAAGCGGCCTCTCCAATGATTGGGAAGCCTGCTGACTTAGAAACCGGCAATTCTGTCGCTGGGTTGCGGGAGTGTCAATAATAGTTTTGCATTAGGGCGACCAAGAGCAGCGGATGCCTTCCGCTGCTGAAAACGCCCCGTGTTAGACTCAGCCGCCTGCGCGTCACAGAGGGCCAAGAATTGGATGATCTCGTTTACAGTCCGCTGGTCGAGATGGCTGCGAAGATTCGTTCGCGCAAGATCTCGCCCGTGGAACTAACCGAAGCGCACCTCGCTCGGATCGCGTGCCTGAACCCAAAACTGAATGCGTATGTGTATGTGGACGCGGAAGGCGCGCGACAACAGGCCATGGCCGCGGAGGCCGCGCTCGGATCGCGGGCCGGTTCGGATTCGCTCGGACCGCTTCATGGCGTGCCGCTCTCGATGAAAAGCTCAGTGGATGTCACAGGTTGGCCCTGCGAATGTGGCAGCGCTTTACGCAAAGGCTACGTGCCAACCGAGGACGCGCCGCTCGTGGCGCGCCTGCGCGCGGCCGGCGCGATATTGCTCGGGAATACGAACTGTCCCGAATTTTTGATGGCCTACGAGACCGACAATTGCCTGTACGGCCGCACCAATAATCCCTGGGATCTTTCGCGCACGCCTGGCGGATCGAGCGGTGGTGAAGCAGCGGCGATTGCCTCGGGCTGCTCGGCCGGCGGAGTGGGGAGCGATGGCGGCGGCTCCATCAGAGTTCCCGCGCACTATGTCGGCATTTGCGGACTAAAGCCGACGCCCGGCCGCGTTCCGGGCACGGGCCACTATCCCGCCTCTGCGGGGCCCTTTGCGCAACTCGGCGTAGTCGGTCCGATGGCGCGAACCATCGCAGACGTGGCGCGGCTTTTCGAAGTGATGGCAGGACCCGATCCGGGCGACCCTGCGTCGGCGCCGGTGCCTCTGCGTCGGTGGCGCGAAGAAGAAGTTCGCAAGCTGCGCATCGCGTATTTCGAGGACGACGGCACAACGCCGGTTACTCCGGAAACTGCGGCAGCCGTACGGCAGGCTGCGAATGCGCTGCGCGATCAAGAATTCGAGGTTGAATCGTGGTGCCCGCAAAATCTCGACCGCGTTTCGCAGCTTTGGTGGAATTTGTTTGGCCCCGGAGTGCAAATGGCCTTCACGCCCACGATTGACGGCCGCGAAGACGAGCTAAGTCCGATGCTGCGCGCCTGGCGGGCGAGCGTGATGAAGCGTCCGCCGCTCGATGGCTGCGATTGGCTGAACACACTGCTTGGCCGCGATGCCCTGCGCGAAAAACTGCTCCGGCAGATGGAGCACTTTCCGATTCTGCTTTGTCCGGTTTGCGCGATTCCCGCGTTTCACCACGGGGAACGCGAATGGACGGTGCGGGAACAAAAAGTGAAATACCTGAAGGCGATGAGCTATTCGCAGTGGTTCAATTTGCTGGGTTTTCCGGGAGCCGTGGTGCCGATCGGTCGCTCTCGGGAGGGCTTGCCCATTGGAGTGCAGGTCGTGGGCCGCGCTTGGGAAGATGAAGCCGTCCTCGCGGTCGCTGCCAAAATCGAAGCCGCCACCGGCGGTTTCCACCGCCCGCCGATCTAGCGTCGAGTGCCTTCGGCTAGCCTGCGGTGTTCGCGCGCGCAATCAGCAAAATTGCGAGCACATAGAAAATGAACATCAGTGCGAGATACGCTTTCGCGCGCTTGTTCGCGCCGTCGAATTCATGCCACGCGAAAACACCCCACAGCGCCGCAACCATCGGTGCGGATTGCCCGATCGAATACGAAATCGCGACGCCGGTATAATTCGCCGCTACCAGATTAAAAACGGTTCCTGTGGCCCAGATTGCGCCGCCAATCAGACCTAGCGCATGGCCGCTCGTCGGTCCGCGAAAGAACCCGCGAAATGCGACCGGATCGCCGACCAGCGGCTTCTTCATAAAGTAGATATTCCACAAAAAGCAGGAAAGCAGTGCCCCGCCAGTAAGGAACACCGCGATGCTGTAAGGTCCGAGGGGATGCCCGTGCGTAAGCGCGCGCGTGGAAAATGGCGCCCACAGGCCCATCAGCACGCCGGAAACGATGCAAGTGAGAATGCTCTTGCGCGAGACTGTTTTACCCGCATTGATTTCACCGTACGCCTTGCCATCGAGGATGACGGCAACAACCGCGCAAATCACGCCCGCGGCGAGCATCGGCAAGAACCCTCTTTGCTGCTGCACGTAGCTGAGAACCGTGCCCACCACCAGCGCGATGCCAATCCCGATGGGAAACGCAATGGCGAGTCCGGCCATATCAATCGCAGCGACCAGCAGTAGATTCGCGAGGTTGAAAATAACCCCCGCCAGCAGCGCCCAGCCGATGTTGGAAAGATCCGCGGCACGCACGTTGTTCACAAAGCTCGATGGGTCGTTCGCGCTTGACCCCATGGTGAACGCGTACAGCAGCGACATCAGGAAAATTCCCACCGCGTAGTCCCAGTAGAAAAGCTCGAAACGATAGTTCTTTACGCCCTTGTAGGTGTTGGCCCACGAACCCCAGCAAATCGCGGAAATCACCATCATCATGAGCGCCGTGCCGGAATTGAGCGGTGTGAACATGATCTCCCTTCGGATCTCAGAATGACGTTACCGTGTCGGGCTTGCTGCCGGCGCAACGAACGAGAACGCGCCTTCCTTCCGTGACGACCTGCAATTCCGTTTAAAACGCACCTGCGCCTTTCGGCGCTTGCGCCTTGATCAAAGTCATTACTTCGTCGCGCTTGGACATCGCGCGCGCCCCGACCTTCGTGCAGCACAACGCCGCGCAAGCATTCGCAAACAATCCCACGCGCTCAAGGTCCCAACCCTGCAGCAGACCAAACGACAGACCACCCATAAACGCGTCGCCCGCGCCCGTAGTGTCTACCACCTCCACTTTCAATGCCGGAATGTGCGTGATCTTCCCGGAACTGGCAATGATGCAGCCGTCCACGCCAAGCGTCAGCGCGACGATCTTTGGACCGAGGCCGAGCATGGACTTCGCAATCTTCTCGTAGTCGGCTTCGCCAGTCATCTCGCGCGCCGCTGCTTTACAGGGTTTCAGCACATCCGCGAGGCGTAGCGCGCTGCACAATTCATCCTGTGTGCCGAGATTTGCCTGTGCGAAAAAGCTGGGTGCCACGTCCAGGTCGAAGAGCACTCGGACACTGGCGTCGTGCGCCAGATGCATAGCCTGCTTCACCGGTGCGATGGGAAGCTGCGAAGCTTCCGTATGGAAATGTTTGGCTCCCTGAATGTGTTGTGCGAAGCGCGTAAGAATCTGATGGACGGAAATCTTTCCCGTAACGTTGGGAAACATATAGATACAACGCTCGCCGGCCACATCCACGGGAATCCAGGTGAGCGAAGAATGTTCGCCTTTCACCACCTCGATACCTGAAAGATCCATACCATCGCCGGTGAAAGCCTTTTGAATGATGCGGCCGTTTTCGTCGTCGCCTATGAGTCCCAGCCACCCAGCGCTGGCGCCGAGGCGCGCAACCTGTGTCAAATTGTTGGCCGTAACGCCTCCGGCGTGGATTTCCATGCGCGTGGCATTGATTTTTTCTTCCGGACCGAGCAGGCGCGGCACGATGGCAAAATAATCCACCGTGCAGCTGCCGATTCCGACGACGTCCACTTTTGCAGTCATATTGAATTTGGCCTCGATTCTTTCTAATTCGTCCCGGCTGCGGCTGTCGACGGTTGCGTGCTCGAAGGCGGCAGCGCCATCAGATCAATAAACATCTTGTAAAACTTGTCTTTGTTCAACTCTTCGGGAATGTTGACGAGCTGTTCGCCCAGTCCTGGCTGCGCGCCGGAAGTCCACACCAGCACGTTTCCGTAGCCTGCCGTATGCGAGATGTCTATGTCCATGAAATATTGCGTCTGCCGAGTGATTACGCTGGGATCCAGCCAGCCGGCCACTGCCAGTTCGTCCCACATGTATTCCTCATCGGCATATTTCGCGAGGTATTGCGAGGCAGGGCTTTTGGATTTGGCGATTTCCGCGATCAATTCCTTGGTCATGCGCGTTTTCACCGAGATGTCTACCGTGGTAATCGTGATCTTGTGCCACGGCGAAGTGAGCACGATGTGCACGGCCTCCGGGTCCCACCAAAAATTGAACTCGCGGCGATTTTCCGCGATCCAGTCGTGCGGAACCTTGGGCGCGATGCTGCCACCCATCACGACGAGTTCTTGCGCCAACTCGGAAACCGTGGGATCGAGGCTGATGGCCTGCGCGATGTCCGTCATTGGCCCGCCAGCGTAGATCGTCACTTCGTGCGGGTACTTGTGGACCATGCGAATGATGAAATGCGCGGCGTCCTCGGTCTGCGCCTTCAGCGTGGGATTTCCTTCCGGCAGATCGGGAACCTCAAACGGCAGGTGATACCTGCCACGCAGGCCGTCACCCAGATTCATGCCGGGGCGGTGGCCGTTCCAGGCTCCTTGATAGTGCACTGTGCCGTAAAGTTTCTCCCACCGCTCGATCATTTCCATGCGATTGATCAGCGGATACACCGCGCCAGGATAAACGGGAATGTTCGTGTGGCCGGTAAGCTCGAGCATGCGTAGCGTGTGCGCCACTTCTTCGTCACGCCACATATCACCGCTGACCACAGAGATGCCCAGCGTTTCCACATTGGGCGATTGCAGGAACATGAGAATGGATTGTTGGTCGGTGGTGGCAGCGCCGCGCGCGTCCTGGTCAATGATTACCTTTCGTTTCGCCTGCGCGGGCGTGGTGAAGGCGAATACGACGACAGCGACGAGCGGAAAAACGTTTCGTAGACGCATGTCTCTAGCAACTCCCCTGATTTTATGGCGATAATTCTGATGAACGGAAACTCACTTCCCTGGATCATTTTGGGCGGAAGGGCCTCGGCGACGCCGACGCTGCTTATAGTTCTCCGCTACGTGTGAGTCAAGCAAAAACGGCGTTTTCGCGCCGAATCGCCGCTCCCCGAATCGGGCCGAGTCATTACCGGATGTTATAATCCGCGAATGTTTGCGGTGCATCAAGGCGTGTCGAAACTAAAGCTGCTTCATATTTTCTGCGGCAATTCGCTCTACCGCTCCGCTTTCCTTGTGGTCGCGCTTGCGCCGTTCTTCCTGCTTGCTGGCTCGCAATTATTCGCGCAGGGGCAGCCTTCGGCAGCGCAAGTTGAATCCTTAATCGAGCAAGGCCGCGCGGAGACAGCCGCACGAAAATTCCCGGACGCGATCGCCAGCTATCAAGAAGCCTTGCGCCTCGCGCCGCACAACGTGAAGGCCGAAATCGGCCTGGCGCAGGCCTATCGCGGTGTACATAATTTCGATGAAACCAAAAGGATTCTGGAGCAAGCGCGCCGCGAGCATCCTAAAAATGCCGCACCGCTCGTGGTTTTTGGTGACCTCGACATCGAGCTGCAAACCTACGATTCGGCCATTACACACTTGAACGAGGCGCTGGCACTTGATCCCGCCGATTTGGACGCGCGCAACAGATTGGCAGTTGCCTACAAGGCCAAAGGCGACGCAACCAATGCGTTGGCGCAAATCGCGAAAATCCTGGCGCGCGACCCGAAGAATGCGCTGGCCCGTTACACGCGTGCGGAAATCTATTCGGACCATAACCAGGATTCGCTGGCGCTGATGGACGCGCAAAAGGTTGTCGAACTGCAGCCGGAAAATCCGCGCGGCCGCGTGCTACTTGCGAAGATACTGGTCCGCTCACCGCCTGGTGCAGCTGGCGACGAAGTGAAGCGGCGCTGCGGCAAGGCCGAAGATGCCCTGGAACCGCTCGTACGACCGCAGTCGCAGCAGCAATCGCAGCCGCCCGATTCCGAGACGCTGTTCTTGCTCTCCCGCGCCTACCGCTGCGCCGGAGATGACGATAAAGCGCAAGAAACGCTCGCAGCGTTCGAGAAGTCCTCACAGAACGATCGCAGCACCAATGAAAATAAGACGCAGGCCAAGCATCTTGTTCAGCAAGCGGATGAACTGGCCATGAAGAACGACTTCGCCGGCTCGCTCGCGCTGCTGAATCAGGCGATTGCGATGGACCCTACTTACGCAGCCACGTATTCGCAGCTCGCTAAACTCTATTACTCCGCCGGCGATATCGAAAAGGCGAGCGACGCGATCGCGCAGGCTCTGGCGCGCGAGCCTTACCATCCCGAATATCTGTACGTGCAAGGGAAAATCCTGGAGAGGCAGTCAAAGTTCGACGACGCGCTAGCAGCGTTTCAAAAAACAACGCTCGTGAATCCCAAGGAATCCGATGCTTATTTCGAGATGGGCGCGATCTACCAGCAGCGCGGCGACCGGCCGAACGCGCTCGCAGCGTACAAGAAAGCCGTCGAACTATCACCCGACGATCCCGACTATAAGCGCGCCCTCGCGACGCTCAATAGCATCCAGCCTCAGACTCCGTAATCGTCACGATCCGCGAGAACGAATCTGGGAGTGCGGCGGCTTGCCTCGTCCAAGAGAAAGCGGTGGCAAGCCACCGCACTCCATAAAAATCCAGCCAGCTACTAGAATTTGCCTTTGTAGCGGTGCACTTCAGTGCGCCATCTGTAGCAGGGCACGAAACGATGGCGGTCCCGCAATTTCATTCCGGACGCAAACGTCGCGTCTGAAGGCTGCCGCTGCGAACCTCCTTAATTCACCGCCGCGTCAATACATGATTGTGCGAGTCAGGTGGTGAGGCCAGAATGTGGTGTGATAGTGCGTCCAGAGCCGCGCGTCCACCTGCGGAATGATGATCTGCATCTCCTTCGGGCGAATCCTGTTGATTTCCTCACGCAGCAGCGCCGTGGCGTAAAGGCAATGCGCGCGAATTTCGATTTCCTGCGTGCTGTCGCGGGGGATCAATTGGTAGGAATTAACGGAGCGTTCGAGCACGGGCGAATAACTGGTGATGCCGAGCAGGCGCAACGCGACCGGCACGATGTAATCCGCAAACGCAGTCATCGCCGGTAGATCATCGATCCGAAAATTATCGGATTTGTGCAGATTGGCGTAGAGCATCCAGAGGCCCAGCTGCGGAAGCTTATAAAACTTGATCTCGTGGCCGTCGTACTGGCTCACGTCGTTGAAGCGAGGGAACTCCGTCACCAGCCGGTCGACCATGCCATTGGCGTTGTCGTAGAGCTTCGGCGAACAGGCATGAATGAAGTTCGAAAAACGTCCTCTGTATTTCTGTACCAGCACCGGGCCCACCTGATGCAGCACCGCCAGCTTTTCATCGAGCATGGGCATCTCGATGTTGCCCGGAAAAATGCTGTTCAGTTCGGCGCGCGTGACGCTGGACATCCATTTCCCATCAAGGATGGGAATGCCGTTGTCCATCGCGCGCTTCAGGCAGGCGAATTCGGCGTCGGAGTCCGACCAGTGCTGGCCGGCATAGTCCGTTTGAAATTTTACGTGGGTTGCAAAATCGGTGAAGGCTGTGTCGATCGCATCGGACGTCATGATGAAATCAATGGCGACGTTCACGTCATGCGCGCCGATGCCGAAAGGCAAAGCGTACTCCGGCACAGGAAGATCTTCGTAAGCCATCCATCCGGCTACTTCGGTGATCTTGTCCACGTGGGTCTGAACGTCGCGCGAATGCTCGATCACCGGGCGCAAACTATCAAGGACAGGACTGCCGATGGGCTGAGGCCAGCGCAAAGTTGGAGAACTCCCGAATGTGGCGACGGCGGATGAAACAGCCGCGCCGACAGCGCGGCCCGCTAGAAGCGAACCGCCTGCCAGCACGATGGAATTGCTAAGACCCTGCAAAAACTGCCTTCTCCCCAGCCGCAAGTTCGTCAGAATACGAACTTGATGCCTGCCTGGAAAGCGAAGGGCGTGCTGCCGGGCGCGATTTGTGTAATCGCGCGGAAGCCGTTGACTCCGATTTGGGGCATCGTGGCGGCTGTGAGCGGTGCGCAGGCGAATCCGATCTGGCCCGGCACTGAGCCGGTGAAGGTCGACGAAGGAGGAGCCGTATGTGCCGAGCAACCGTTCAGCGAGATAGTGGCCGTATTTGGGCTGTTTGGATTCGAGTAAAGGTTGCCACGGTTGGTTAAGTTGAAGAAGTCGCCCGACGCTATCACATGAAATCTCTCATGAACGTGGATGTCCTTTTGTAGCCGCCCATCCCATTCGAAATATCCCGGTTGGTCGAATGGATAACGAGTTAACAGGGACGTTTTGCCCTGGCTGTTGGTGAAGGTTGGACGGTCGTTGTTGTGTCCAAGGTTGGAAACGCCGTCGCCATTGATGTCTTGGGCGATATATAGGGGAAAAGGTACACCGGTGTGGGCAATTACACTCGAGCTGACCTCAAAGCCCCAAGGCAACTCGTAAACGCCCGCGGCCTTGAACTGCTGCCTGATGTCCAGACCATTGCGGAAGTAATCGATCTTCAGATTGATCGGATCCTGCTGCCCGAAATATGTGTCGGTGTCGCGCTCGCTCGCGCCGTTGTCTTTATTTTGCGACCAGATGTAATTGCCGAAGACTTGGAAATGATTGGAGAAGCGCTTGGTCACGTTCAGAACCAGCGATTCGTAATTCCCGTAGCTGAAGCTGGCCGTCTCATTGGTTGCGTTGGGCAGGGTGGAGTCGAGTGGCGTGGGGGTGAAGCTACCGAAAGTGTTTTGAAGGCACGGAGTCTGACCGGGAACAAGGCAGACGTAATTGGTCGTGCCGTCAAGGATGGAGCGCCCGAGGGAGTCAGTCCCGTCAACGACGTAATTCCGCTGCCAGGCTTCCTCCGAATCGTAGCCTCCTGTCCGCAAATGCGTGGAGTGGACGTAAGAAAAAGTGCCCGTCACCACTACGTTATACGGTAGCGATTGTTCGATCCCGCCAGTGAAGCTCGACACGCGCGGGTTCTCAAACTGCGGGTCGACGTATCCACCTCCCGACGTGGGGGCCGGGCAGCCAAACTGCGTACCGCAAAGTTGGTTGACGCCTAAAGTTGTCGAGTTGGGGTTGAGATAGGGAAAGCCAACGGCCCCGCTGTCCGGAAAACCGCAACTGCCTATGCAGTGGGTCAGTTTCCCTGCTCCCGCGGTAGGCATGAAAATGCCCACAGTGAGAGCATAATAAAGGCCCCAAGCTCCCCGGATGACCGTCGGGTGCGCCCCTCGTCTCACGTTCCAAGCAACTCCGATGCGCGGTCCCCATTGATTGAAGTCAGCTGGGACGCGCTGTGGTACGGAAGCGGCGCGCGACCCTGCACCCGCTCCAACGAGTACCGTGCTCCCCCACAGCGGCGTCTGCGGTTGAGGATTCCAGGTGCCGTCCCAACGCAGCCCATAGGTCACTGTAAGGTTTGGTGTCAGTTGCCATTTGTCCTGCCAGTAGAGGCCCAGGTCGGTTTGATAATTGGGGAAAAGCGTCGTGGCCGGCCCCAGAAACGAAAGCGGCAATCCATTTAGCGCAACGCCTTGACTGAGAAGACAGGTACCGCCCTGAAGGCATCCGGTTGATCCTGCCACCACTCCGTCGTTGAAGGCCGATAGGCTGAAGTAATCGTATTCACCAGCGCCCCAGCCGACGAAGGAATCTTTGCGGTCTTCAAAGGTGACCACGTCCCCGCCGAATTTTATATCGTGCTTGCCGAACGAGTAGTCGAAGTTGTCCGCGGCTTCAAATTTTCCGTCCTGGTTATTGATGGGCAGATAGTAGCGCTGGCCGATACCATAGTTAAAGGCGCTGCCGACGGCCAGGTCTGGGATGGTCGAATCCGAGATCGAAAGTCCGGGCGAGTTGCTGTTCGAATGGCGCTCGCGAACTTCGTCCGCCAGGCTGATTCGGATTTCATTCACTTTTCTGCCGAGTACCGTGTTCAAGCTGAATACAGCCGACGCGCCCTTGTTGGTGAAATTCTCTGTATTGTCGAACGCCTGCGGGATTTCGTTCTGGCCTTGAGCGCCGCTAAAACCGTTGGTGTGGTTCCGAGTGAAGTAGCTCCGAATGCTGAAATGGTTGGCCGGGCTGAACTGATAGTCGTAGTGTCCCAGGATCGTGAACAAATTTTGGAATTGGTTGTGTGGCCCTTCGAAGCCGGCCAGTGAGGTAACGCCATAGCAATCCTTCAGAACTTGGTCCCCGGCCGCCGGAGTTCCGCAGCCGGACGGCAGCAGCGTGCCGGCCGGGAGATTGCTGGGCAGAGGCACCGTGCCGGGGACGCACGTTCCTGGTGCGCAGCTCGCGAATGTAGGCCCGGTGGAGCTTGCCAGAGCGGCCAGGCAGGTAGCTTGGCCTGCACCCGGCGCGCAAAACTGGGTTACGAGCGGGCCATTTTGGAGTTGGGTGTCCGCGGCAAGAAACAAAAATTGCCGATCCTTGTGAATTGGGAAGCCGACGGAACCGCCAAACTGATTTTGCGTCGTGATGTTCGGCGGCTCGCCGATGGCGTCGTTCTCAGTGAAGCGGCTGCCGCGATAGTAATCGTGCGCTTCGCCATGAAGCTCGTTCGTACCAGACTTCGTGACCACGTTGATCAAGCCACCAGTGGCGCGGCCGAATTCCGGCGCAAAGCCGTTGGTGACTACCTGAAATTCCTGCACCGCCTCCAGAGGAACCGTAAAGTTCTTGGTCTCCAGCGATCCGAAAATCTCGCCGAAGTAGTTGTTGAAGGTGTCCTGGCCGTCAATCACCATCCCGAGGTAATCGCTCTGCTGGCCGCCCAGGCGAATGCCGCCGCGCAAGCCCGGAACAACCTGGGCTGACGAACTGAGTTGTGCCAGGTCGCGGTAGTCGCGCCCCGAGAGTGGGAGAGTCTCCAGGTCTTTCTCATTGATGACCTGGTTGATGCCTGCCGTCGCCGTATCCACGGGGCCGGTCGTCTCGGCTGAAACCGTGACAGTTTGCGTTTGTCCTTTAACGGGTAGAGAGATGTCGAGGGCGAGACTGGCTCCAACCTCGATGTGGACGTCGGTTATCTCTTTCGCCGCGAAGCCCGCTGCCTCTGCTTCGATCTTGTATACGCCAGGAAGCAACTGAGCAAAGTCGTAAGAGCCGGTGGCATCCGTTGTGAACTCGCGCTTGTAACCCGTGGAAGGGTTGGAGATCGTCACCTTCGCTCCGGGGACAAGAGCGCCTGACGAGTCGTACACCACACCGCGGATTTCACCGCGCTCTAGCGATTGTGCGAACGCGCTGGGCGTGGTGAGGAGAAGAAGGCTAGTGACCGAAAATACGAACGTTAATGCCAGGACCACACTCTTCCACATTTTCATCGTTGCTCTCCCTCAGCGTGATTCCAATTCCTCGCCGCGCGAGCCAGCGATCACTTTCCTTCCAGCCGCGCATTCAGAAGCTGCAAAAATTTGTCAGCGTTCACCGCGGTGCAAACCTGCACGTTGGGGTTGACGTGATCGACGCCTTCAATGATGTAGCGGTCGCCGTGCAGCACATTGCGCTCGACGGCGTTATGGCGGTTGGCGACCGTCTCGCCGCGCGTAAAGTCCCCGCGCGTTTCAACGTCCACATGCATCGCTTGAGTTGTGACGATGGACGAATCGATTGCCGTGCCGACAGCCAGCGGGTCGTACATTGGGGTCCCGCCGCCGTTGCCGTATTTGGCCTCCTGCCCGATCAGGAAGGTGAGAACTTTCACAGCGAAATCATTTTCGGGGCCGTGTGTTTTGGAAAGTTGTTCCAGTTGTGGCTGACCATAGAGCGTCTTGTCGCCGACGTCGAGCCCCACCATCGTCAGGCGCCAGCCCGCCTGAAACACAATCTGCGCCGCCTCTGGATCGTTGTAGATGTTGGCCTCTGCCGCAGCGTTCACGTTGCCGCCGGAAATCGAGCCGCCCATGATCACCACTTCCTTCACCAGCGGGACGATCGACGGATCCTTCAGCACCGCGAGGGCGATATTCGTCAGCGGTCCAACCGGCACCAGCGTAATCTCATGCGGCGACTCGTGGATCATTTGAATGATCAAGTCCGGCCCGAAACGCGGGTCTGCTTTGCACTTGCTCGCGGGCAACTCCACGTTGGCCAAGCCGTTCGCGCCGTGCCACAACTCCGCGGTGATCAACTTCTGAAATAGCGGATGCTGCGCGCCGCCGGCGACGGGAATGTCGCAGCGGTTCGTGAGCGAGGCCAGCTTCAACGCGTTCTCCAACCCTTGTTGCGCAGTCACGTTGCCGGGGACGACGGTCAGCGCGCGCACATCAAGTTCCGACGAATTCAGAGCAAGCAGAATTGCCAGCGCGTCATCGGTGCCGGGATCGGTATCAATGATTACTTTTTTCGCGGCAACGCCCGCGACCGCCGCGTGGCGAATCGCCACCGAAGTCGTGGAACTCTTTACGCTCGCTCGTGCGAGAGGGGCAACGCACAGAGGAGATGCCGTTGCGAACAAAATCAAAACGGGGACAAACGTACAGAGAAGTGATTTGAACCCGCACGTGCGCGAACTTAGCCGCGCGGCGCGAGCGGGCTCTTCAGCGTCTACGTCGCCGGAAAATGGCACGGCTTCCGCAAACGCATGGCTTAGAAATACATGGGCAAATTTGTGCGGCACCTCTAGAAAAGGGCCCCCACCCCGTTCGAATGACGTGAAGGCTATAACTGAGTCCGGCGAGAGTCAACACGAAACTGACAGATAAGAAAAGATTTCCACAGTGACCGTCATTCGTTTTGTGAATACGTCGATTGCAGTCGTACCTGTGTCCTCGCGATCAGTTGTTCGGAAGCGAAACATACCAGACGCCGGTATTGTGAATACACCGATGGCGCGGCGTTTCGTCATGCTGATAGAATTCGTGCCGCAATGAAACGCGGGTCCTCCTCTGTGAATCGTTCCATTCTAATCGCGGCCGGCATTGTTTTCATTTTCGTCGCTACCGGTGATGTGTGGGCGGGATTGCTCGGCTCATCGGCGCGTTCAGCGATTTTTCGCATCGCAGGAATGCAAGCGCGGCAGCATGACCCTGCACCGCAGCCCAAAGGCGCGACGAAAGAGCAGGCGCAAGATGACGCGATCAAGCTGCGGCATCGCAGCGAAATCACGAATCCGTACCGGGTACAATTTCGCGACGTCACGCACGAAGCAGGAATTCATTTCCACCACGAACGCGCTGCGTCGCCCGAGCGGCTCTATCCGGAAACAATGGGCGCGGGCGTCGCCTGGATTGACTACAACCAGGACGGCTATCTCGACGCATTTTTCGTGAACAGCGGCTACACGCCATTTTTTCATCCGGATCAGCCGCCGCAGCCCGCGCTCTATCGCAATAATCACGACGGTACGTTCACCGACGTGACCGCGCAGAGCAAGATTCACACCGATGGAACGATGTTCTTCGGCGTCGCGGTCGGCGATTACGATAATGACGGCTACCCGGACATCTATATGACCGGCTACCGCCATTCAGTGCTGCTGCACAATAATGGCGATGGAACTTTCACCGACGTGACCGCGAAAGCCGGCGTCGGCAACGACGGCAATTGGGGCACAGCGGCGGGCTGGTTCGATTACGATCATGACGGCAAGCTCGATCTGCTGGTCACGAATTACGTGCAGTATGACGTGGATCATCCGGTGCTGTGCGGCGATATCCGTCCCGGATTCCGCGACGCTCCGCAGACCAGCGCGTACTGCCATCCCGATAGCTTCAAGGGTTCGTCGGCGAAGCTCTATCACAATAATGGCGATGGCACGTTTACCGACGTAACCGAAAAGGCCGGCCTGAAAAATACGGACGGCAAGAGCCTGGCTGTCGTGCTTGCCGACGTGAATGGCGATGGCTGGACCGACATCTTCATCGCCAACGACACGCAGCGCAATTTTCTGTATTACAACAATGGCGACGGCACGTTTCGCGACGCGACTTACAAATCTGGGGCCGGCTTTAGCGAGGATGGGCGCACCGAAGCCGGTATGAGCGCGGACGCAGCCGACGTGATGAACAACAGCTTGCTGTATCTGTTCGTCAGCCACCTGGATTTCGAGCTGAATCGCATGTACCGCAACAATGGCGACGGCACGTTCACGGACTACACGATTGCCTCCGGCGTCGGGCAAACCAATATTCTGAATAGCGCGTTCGGCGCGCGCTTCTTCGATTTTGACAATGACGGCTGGCGCGATCTACTCGTCGTCAATGGCCACATTCTGGACAACATCAAGCTGTATCACCCGGAAGTGAGCTACGAGGAAGAGAAGACTCTATATCGCAATCTGGGCGAGGGCAGATTCGTGGACGCGACCAGAACCCAGGGCCCCGATTTTCGCGCGCCGCGCGTGGGACGCGGCTTGGCCGTCGGCGACTACGACAATGACGGCTGGCAGGATTTTCTGGTAAGCAACAATGGCGAGGACGCGCAGCTTTTTAGGAATGAAGGCGGGAGTTCTCCTGCGGCGAAGGACAATCACTGGATCGCAGTGCGCTTGATTGGCGTCACGTCTAATCGCGACGGCATCGGCGCGTCATTGAAATTGACCGCTGGCGATCTCACCAGCTACGACCAGGCCAAAGGCGGCATGAGCTACTGCTCCGCGCAGGACCCCCGCATTTATTTTGGCCTCGGCAAGCACGATCACGTGGACTCCATCGTGATCCGCTGGCCCAGCGGCTACGCCCAGGAACTCAAGGATATCCCCGCCGACGTAATTGTGATCGCAACCGAAGGCGTCGGCGCCAAGGCCGACAAGTATCCGCCACCCCGAGTAAGGCAGTGATTGAAATCCTGGCAGAGTTCAGACTGTGCGTGCAGCGCGCTGATTGATGCTGGTTCGGCTAGTGCCCTCGAATGACGAGTTCCAAGAGCTTGAAGAAAATAAGGCCGACTCTACGGACGGGATCGAAGATCACTGTGACCAGAAACGTCAAAATAAAGAGGAAGGCATAAAACGTTCCAGGAGATAGCTCGAGCCAGCGCAACGGCAGGCGGGTCACGAGCGCTCTCAGGCCGACGATTTTCGCCGAGCCACCAAAACCCAACCCAATCGCAGCTCCCACTACGATGTCCGTCGGATAGTGCATTCCCATATAGACACGCGGCAGCGAAACGACGAAAAAAGCGTGAAGGAGCGCGAAGATTCCAGCGCCTCTTGAAACGAACAAAATGCAGATCGCCAGGGCAAAGAACAACGCCGCATGGTCGCTCGGAAAAGAGCTCCAGTGAATCATGTGGTCCAGGAAGTCGACGTGATAGGGAAGTTGAAAATTAAGGGCGGGATTGGCAAAAGGTCTGTCACGGAAAGGCAAGGCATCCGCGAGGGCACGCGCCGCAAGCACTGAAAAAAGACTGGCCAGGATTCCGTAAAAAAGATACTCGTGATCTCGTTCCTTATTTTCACCAGGCCGAAACCAGGCCCACCAGATCAGGGCTGTGATCACGCCACCCTTGGCGAGAGCGTTCGAGCCAATGAGCATGATGATGTAATCGAGGTCCGGGGAACGATGCGCGAACTGGTTTAGGTACGAAATGATGCCAAAGTCAAACGAGTTCAAGCTCGTCTCCAACTTGAGTACAACCCAAGTCTACGCACGCTTGTCTCGATTCATCTGTTACGGGGAATGCTGCGAGCGGCGCGTCCGACGCCGCTTGCCGGGGCATGAGGGCTAGACCGCCACAATATACCAGTCGGGAGAACTTTTCAAGTCCAAGTATCTGTAAAGACAACACTTGCGAAAGATGCCCGTATTTCAGCATGGTGGCCGAGCAGGCGTTTCCCACTCCAATAATCGGCATTGGCCGCAGACAACGAGCGCTGGAACCGGCTACGCAACGATCACGAAATAGCTCACGCTCAGGACAATTTAACAAAACCCTTGCTACGATTCATCTCCACCCCGCTCGAGCATCACCCCTGGTCGTTCTGCACCAGTAATCTCGCGCCAATAATCCCGCGCCTGATAAACATGTGCCGCGTGCACTTCCTCCGCTTAGCCCCTGGCCAAGCGACCGTCTTCGGCGACGCGCTCGGAAGACTTAGACTTGAGAAAATTGCAGCGGTTGGGCACGGCTAACCCTGCACCAATCCGGTCGCTAGTATTTCATCTCCGCGCCGCTCGAGCGTCACTTGTGGCAGCGGCTTGGGCGGCGGCCCACCGAGGACCACGCCGGTTGTCGCCGAAAACAACCCGCCGTGACAGGGGCAAGCAAAAACATTTTCTTCCGGGCGATAGAATACAGGGCAGGTGTGATGCGTGCAAAGGCGGCTGAAAGCAAGATACGTATCGTCGGCAGGCCGCAGCAGAAAACAGGGACGATCATCCTCAGGGTAGGCGAAGACCTTCGAACCCCCAACGGGAATCTCCCCAACTCGCGCAATCGCTTTTACATGATACGAAGATGTTCGTTCCCGCCAGTAAGCCACAAGCGCGCCAAGCGCCGCTAGCGCGCCACCCAATCCCAGCCACCGATTGAAGCCGCGGCGGGTGATGGGGGCATTTTCCGCAGCTGGCTGTTCTGAGCTGTTCAATGCGCGAGCACTTTCATTTGCCTTTGTTTTCCTCTACGTGCCTTTATCTGTGTTCATCGGCGTCTGGGGTGCCTTTGACTTCGTGCCGCTACGAAGCCAGATGTCCAAGCTGCAAGCGCGTCTGCAACACCCTCAAGATCGTGTCGCGCGCGATCATGCCCACGATTTGCCCGTTGGAGATCACCGGCATCTGATTGATGTCCTCGGCCTGCATGCGTTCCAGCACCCCGAGCGCCGGCTCTTCCGGCGTCGCCGCATGGATGCGATCGAACGGAATCATCACGGCCTGGATCGAAGTGTTGGTCCATTCCTCCCGCGGCACCGTGCGCGCCGAGTGCAGCGTCACCAGGCCCACCGGCCGTCCGGCGCCGGTGACGATGTGGGATCGCCGCCCGGTCCGTAGCACTTCATGGACGTAATCTTCCACGGAAATGTTGCGCTCTACGGTGGGCACGTCTTGCGTCATTACGTCCGACGCGTGCAATCCCGTGAGCGTATTTTTTATCGCCACTTGCGCGTAGCTCTCGCGCGCCGCGCTCAGCAAGAACCATCCAATGAACGCGGTCCACAGTCCGCCGATTGGATTGCCATTGAACGCTTGCCACACGCCCACGAAAATCATCAAGTAGCCGAAAAATCGTCCGGCATTCGACGCGATCTTGGTGGCGCGCGTGAAGTCGCCGGTGATTCCCCAGGCGATTCCACGCAGGACCCGACCGCCATCGAGCGGAAATCCAGGAACCAGATTGAACACCGCCAGCACTACGTTGATTTGCCAGAGCCACGTACACGCCGCGACGACAAGTTCGTTGCCATGCACGTAGTGCGCCACCAGCCAGAAACAGCCTCCCAGAAATAGACTCGAAAGCGGACCCGCAATGGCGATGTTGAATTCCTGCCAGGCGTTGGACGGGTCGCGCGAGATGCGGGAAAGCCCACCGAAGACAAAAAGGGTAATGGAGTCGACCGGGATGCGGTAACGTTTGGCGATCACGCTGTGGCTGAGCTCATGAAAGACGACCGAGCCGAAAAAGAGGATGCTGGTGATGATCCCGAGCGCCCAGTGCTGCTGCGGCGACCATCCGGGGTGTTGCGACGTGAACTGTTTCGCCAGCGTAATCGTGATCAGCAGGAAGATGATCAGCCAGCTGGCATGCAGATAGATCGGAATGCCGAAGATGCGGCCCAGGCGGAAACCGCTCGCGGGAGGATCCGAGCGGATGCGATTCCCCGGCGGGGGCGCTCCGAGATTCGGAGTCTGATCCGCTGCTTGATCCCGATCGCCGGCAGGTGAAGGCGAAGCCATCGCAAGCCCCTGCTTCCAGTCTAGCAGACGCAAGCCGTTTTCGCGCGCTCCCGGCCGGGACGTAAATTGCTCAGGCGTTGGTGCCGCCGTCAACGGTCAGATTCGCTCCGGTGATGTATGCCGCATCGGGACTCGCCACGAAAGCTACCAACGCAGCGACTTCGTCAACCGTTCCGTAGCGACCGAGCGCTGTGGCGGCCTTTTGCGGCGCCGCCCAACCGCCTGCCACAGGATTCAAATCCGTATCAATCGGACCGGGCTGGACATTGTTGACGGTGATGCCCCTCCCGCCCACTTCTCTGGACAGCCCCTGCGTGAACATCTTAATGGCGCCCTTCGTCGCGGAATAGGCAACCAAGCCCGGCGTCATCATGCGCTCGCCGACGCAGGAGCCGATCATGATGATGCGGCCCCCGTTTTTCATGTGCTTCAGCGCGGCCTGCGTCGCGACAAAGGCGCCGCGGAGATTTAGGTTAATCATCTGGTCCATATCCTGCAGTGTGGTCTCCTCGAAGGTCTTCGGAATGGCTGTGCCGGCATTGTTCACCAGGATGTCAAGCCGGCCGAAGGTCGCGGCGGTCTTCTCCACCGCGGCATTCACGGCACCGGCATCGGTGGCGTCCGCCTGGATCGCGAGCGCCTTTCCGCCGCCGCGTTCAATCTCCTTGACCACTGCCGCCGCGGCGTCGGCGCCTTTGGTGTACGTGATAGCCAAGCTCGCGCCGTCTGCCGCCAGACGCTTGGCGATTCCCGCGCCGATCCCGCGGGAGCCGCCCGTAATAAGTGCAACTTTCCCTTCGAGTTTCTTGGACATTGTTTTCTCCCAGTCAAGGCCGCCTGTAGGCGCGAGCGCGGAATTATCGCACAGATGTACGTAGCGCGAGATTACGGATGCAATGGCGATCATCCGCCGATTGCTGCGCCGCGCTATCGAGTTTAGCCGGAGGACCTGCTGACGCCAGCACGCTCGTGCGCTGGCACTTCGATTGAGTGTCAATTTCCACGTCGTGTGCGCGCCGCCACGCTTGTTCATGTCCTCTCCGGGTCGCCGCATCTCAACGTCAAACCGCAAAGTGTTGAAAACACTGCTCAGCCTCAAGCCCACGGCTACAGACGCGTCGGTTTCCGGCATTGGTGATCGTCCTGCATTTACCGCACGTGCAGCCAGCTACAACGGAGGACAAGACCATGGAATACACCATCGATTTCGTAGGAGTGGCGAGCGCGATCTTCGTATCGTTCGCCGTGGCGCTGGGCCTGGAGTGGCTGAGCCTGGTGCTCCTGATGCGCTTGATGCCAGCGCGCCCCACGCCGCAAACGGTGAAGCAAAGAATGGCAGCTGCCGAGCAAGGCGCGGTCGGCGAGCCGTACAGCCAAAAAGCTGCGTAGCAGCGGCACAGCCCCTTTTGGCTGTGCTCTTCGGTTCGCGTCAGGTCAGGATGACGGAGGTTTCACATGCTTTTTCTTCGGTTGTTGCTCTTCGTGATCAGTTTCGGCTTCCTAGGTGCAGCGGCCATAGTGGTCCTCTGCGACATCTATCTAGCATTCGAACTCAACCGCATCCTGCGCCGCAGCGAACGCCAACCCGAAAAAGCCGAGGCGGACCAAGCCGCCGCCATACCAACTCCAACTGAAGCCACAACACCACCGACTGCCGCCGCACCAACGCCCACGCCAACAGCGCGCTCGAGCTTTCGCTTGCCACCACGTTCCGCCGGCCCGCGCCGCGCAATTCGCTGGTCCACAGCCGCGAAACTGATAGTCGCCGCCGCGCTCTGCGGCCTCATAGGCAAAAGCATCGTCGTAGTTCCAGACGGCTACGGCGCCGTGCGCATCAGTCAAATCTCCGGCGTGCGTCCCGGCACGTTATATCCCGGGACGCACCTGATCGTGCCGCTGGTCGAGCGCGCCGAACTCTACGACATCCGCGACAAAGTCTACTCCACCGCCGCCTCCGAAAACCCACGCGACAAAGGCCTCGAAGTCCTCACCGTCGAAGCCCGCGAAGGGCTCTCGGTCGGACTCGCCGTCACGGTGCGCTACCGCCTCGATCCCCGCCATCTCGACTATGTGCAAGCAAATCTCCCGCAGCCAATTGACCAGCAAATCGTCGCGCCGGTTGTCACCAGTATTTTTCGCGATCTGGGACCGAATTACGTAGTGCGCGACGTTTTCTCGATCAAGCGCGAAGAATTTCATGAGCGCGCCGCGCAAGCCATCACCGCTCGCCTCGCCGAGGATCAGATCGTCGTCAAGGAAGTGCTGCTGCGCAAGGTGCAGCTGCCCGAACAGTACGCGCAAGGCCTGCAAGGATTGCTGCTGAAGGAACAAGAGGACGACCGCGTCACGGTGGACCAGAGCATCGAGCAGAAAAAGGTGAAGATCGCCGAATCGCAGGCGGAAGCGCAAAAAGTTCGCCAGATCAAACATGCCGAGGCCGACGCGCGCACGCGCGTCCTGATGGCTCAGGCGGAATCCGATTCCATGCAATACACGCTGCCGCTGAAACAAAAACAGATCGAGCAGTCGCGCCTCGAAGCCGAAGCCCGCAAGCAAACCACGATCGAGGACGCCGAAGCCGCCGCCCAAGCGCGCGTGAAAAATGCCGAAGCCGAAGCCCAGGCCAAAGTGATTGACAGCAAGGCGGAGCAGCAGCGCCGCACGCTGCTCGCCGAAACGCAAAATGCAGAAACCGTCAAAGGCGCCGAAGCCGCCGCTCAAGCCAAGGTCATTGACGGCAAAGCCGAGAAAGAGCGCCAGAACTTGCTGGCTGATGCCGAAGCCAACGAGATTCGTCAGACCTCGCAAGCCGATGCCGAAAAATTGCAGCTTGAGGCCTCGGCGCTGAAAGCCAATCCGATGCTGGTGCAGCTGACCGTCGCACAGCGCTTGAGCGACCGTGTGCAAATCATGATGGTCCCCACCGACGGCAAATTTTTCTTCACCAATGACGTGCTGAAATCAGTCCAAGGCGCAGCAAATATGGCCGGAATGAACGATCCGCCCACGCACGCGAGCGGAAGGCCATGAACACTGGAAATGTTTGTAGGCCGTAGCTTTAGCTACGGCATCGGCGAGGCGAGTTCAGTGCGGCTTTTAGCCGCTGAGGTACGGTGTAGCGGCTGCGACTCAAGCTCCTAACGTCGTCACGCGCAATGAAAGATCGTCGTGACGCAGCGACAAACAGATTCCCAGCCGGGGGCATCTCGCGGCCTGTCCCGCGAGGCAGAGCAGCCCGGTCAGGGAGTAACGCCGGCCAAAAACCCTTGCGGGTGGCACGGTTGAAATCCAGGGCACAACGCGACGCGACCGCCGCAGCGAAGCTTTACGCCCGGGCCAACAACCGCAGCCACCCAGCCGGTGTATCGAGGCTCCGCACTTGCAGTGGCGCACTTCAGTGCGCCATCGGCGTTATGACACGGACTGAATGTTTTCCGCGAAAAAGAAATTGTTGTCATCTCCAGCCAGCGAGGGATCTCTGTTCGTTCAGATTAATCAAGGACCACCACATGCCCTGCTGAAAATCGCCGCAGGAGGGCCGTGCCCATCCAACTTCAGTGCCCAGGCGATGTGCTAAGATGAACGTTCGCGAACGGATCCGACAATTCGCGCACACCGATGCGGCCGTCCCGCCGACTCCACCCTCAATTTCAAGCAACCCTGCTCGCAATTTGCTTCATCGTGTTTCCCCGCGCCGGCCTCGCGCAAAATTCAGCCCAGCTCCCGCCTCAATGGAATGATGCTGTGAGCCAGCTAGCAGACAAAATCGCCGCCAACGTGAGCCCGCTGCATCCCCTGTCACTAGAAGCAAAAAATATGTCGAGCCTCAGTCCAACCGAAGCCTCCGAGATTCGCGGCGCTCTAGAATCCAAACTGAAGAACCGCAGTTTTCACTTTGTGCTCGCGGATCCCGCGGCAGCGACGGCCCAACGAGCAGCGAAAGTTCAGTTCGCGATTTCGGAAGGTGCCCAAGGCTACGTGCTAGTTGCAGAGATCCAAAACAGTTCGGAGCCAGATAGCGAACCGCAAATTGCCATTGTCTCTGCTCCGAAGTCCCCGCTTCGCGTCGACGAGCCAGCTATGGATTCGCTCTCGCTCGACAAGCGCTTGATTTACCGTCAGGCGGAAAAATTTGTGGATTTCGCGCTCCTGTCTCCTGAGGCTCCTGCAAATCCCTCACTGCTCGTAATTCTTGAGCCGGAACGCCTAGCCTATTATCGCCAGCAAGATGCAAGTTGGCACTTCAGCCAGGCAGTTCCAATCGTTCGCTGGCCGGTCCGTGATCTTCGGGGCCGCATTGATAACGACGGAACGCACGTGTATCTCGGCGATGTGACGTGTACGGGTAAACTAGCTCAACCAGACACCCTAAAATGCATACAAACGGGCTCCGGATTTAGTAGCGGGCCCGTTTTCGTCGCCGGAGATACGGCGGACATTGGGTCGCCCTGCAAAACTCGAGCAGCTTATTATTTGGAGAGTGGTCCGGGTGACTGGACTCAGACAGATTCGATTCAAGGATACGAATCGAACGACAGCCAATTTAACGCTTCCGGCGCACCAATCGAGACTCCTGGGCCGGTTATGTCATTTGGGCCAGGGTTCGCGACTAGCACGGCGCGCGCGGTCGTTTACAACCTGAAGACTAAGAACTACGAGGCGTATATTGTCACGGCGACTTGCAGCCACTAGCCTGATCCTGGTCGTCGTGTTGACGGCGCTTCCCGCGCGAACTGCGCGGCGCCCGCGCTACGGTGGAACACTTCGTGTGGAAATGAGCGCGACTATCGCTTCACTTGAACCAGCTGTCGAAGCCCCGACGTCCGAACAAGCCGCAGCGAAATCGCAAATTGACGGCCTCCTCTACGATCACCGCGACGCCGACGGCACATTCTCCGGCGAGCGGGGCAACGGACCGTTTCGCGTCACCGCCTGGGAACCGGGCAAGCGCGCGACACTCGAGGCCAACAACAACTTCCGGGAGGGCCGCCCCTTCGTGGACTCGATCGAAATCTCAATGGGCGTCACAACCCACGATCGCCTGCTCGATCTGCAGGTGAACAAAGCCGACCTCGCCGAAATCCCACCGCAGGACGCCCGCAGCGCCTCCGAGCGCGGTGTGCGCGTCAGCATTTCAAAACCCGATGAATTGCTAGCGCTCGTATTCAACACTGCCGATAGCTCGACCAGCCGCAAGGCGAGCGTACGCGAGGCAGTCGCGCGATCGATAGATCGCGCCGCCGTGGTAAATTTCATCCTGCAGAAAACCGGCGAGCCCGCCGGCGGATTGCTGCCTCAATGGTCCAGCGGCACCGCATTTCTTTTCCCCACGACCACGGACCCCGCCCGCGCCAAAGAACTTTGGTCGCAAATCTCGCCTGCTCCCAAGTTAGTGTTGGGATATCATTCCGCTGATCCGTTGGAGCAAAGCGTTGCGGAGCGAATTGTGGTGAACGCCAAGGAAGCCGGAATCTCGATCACGGCGCAAGCGATCCAGAACTCCGCGGCAAACAGCGCGCCCGTTCGTTCGCAAGCGTCACACGTTGATGTGACGCTCTTGCGTTGGCGAATGCCCTCGCCGCGCCCAGAGGATGCCCTAAGGGACATTGTCCTGGTTCTCAACGCCGGACCTCTGGCGGGCGTCAATTCCACTCCATTTCCTGATTCCGCATCTCCCCAAGATATTTACAATCAGCAGCGGGCAATTCTCGATAAATTTACTGTCGTGCCGCTGGTCTGGCTTCCGCAGGTTTACGGATTAAGCGCGCGCGTGCGAGACTGGACCGTTCCCGGTCCCGGGGAGCAGTGGCCGCTAGCCGATGTTTGGCTCGATACGGGCCCAGACGCCGGTGCCGACAAACAGCCATGAGAAAATCTGCCGCGCGCGCACTCGGAATCGCCTTACCGCGGCAGCATACCAATAACGCAGTTCGCCATGACTGCGACGCCAAAGGCAAATCGTGACGTTTCGTACCAGGCTCTTCGTCAGCTTCATGTTCGCGCTGCTGCTCTCGGTTGCGCTGGTTGCCGCGGGCGTCACCATCGTCACGCGGCGCGCTTTCGAGGAACTGAATCGCGAACATAGTGATGCGACCCTGGCTCAGTTCCAGCGCGAATTTCAGCGTCGCGGCAAGGACGTCGTCGAGCGCGTGAAGGGCATCGCCGATGCCGAAGCCACTGTGCGCATGGCGATTGACCTTAGCCGCACGAACGCGGACGTCTCGGTTTACGTCAACGACGCCCATGGCGTATCCCGATCGCATCAGCTCGATATTCTCGACTTCGTGAGCAACGACGGCACCATCATTTCCTCCGAGGAATCGCCCGCGCGTTTCAATTACAAAATGGAGTGGGTCACCAAGCCCGAGGACTGGGCCAGCCGCGGCGCCTTCCTTACGAAACTGGACACCGAATCGGGATCCACGCTCGCGCTGCTGTCTGTCGCCACCGTGCGCGTAGGCGACCGCGACCTCTATGTGGTGGGTGGCGAGCGCCTCGACAAGGGGTTTCTGGCTTCGTTGGTGCTGCCCTCGAATATGCGTGCTCTGCTGTATCTGAATCTCACACCCGAATTTCAGGAAACGAATTTAATCGACTCCAGCGGGCCCGCGCAGGACGCCAATCGTTTCGAGCCGCTGGTGGAAGAAGTAAGAACGAATCCCGTCGAGCAGAGCGGAGAGATCAGATGGTCCATCGATCCCGCGAACTCTGAAATGTTTCATGCGGTGCCGCTGTTCGGGCGCTCCAAGGAATTGCTGGGTACTTTGTTCGTAGGCAGCTCGGAGCGCACGGTGGTGACGCTCGAGCGGCGCATCCGCTGGCTGGCGCTGGGCGTGGTCGCTGTTGGTCTGTTGTTTGGGCTGATGCTGAGCTGGTGGGGTGCGGCGCGAGTCACGCGGCCGGTACAAAAACTCGTCGAAGGTGCGCGGGAAGTCGCGGAAGGGAATTGGAGCGCGCGAGTTGACGTCCGCGGCCGCGACGAAATCGGTCAACTCGCAAAATCGTTCAATCAGATGACCGAACAGCTCGTCGAGCAGCGCGAGCGCCTGGTGCAGGCCGAACGCGTCGCCGCGTGGCGCGAAGTCGCCCGGCGTCTAGCGCACGAGCTAAAAAATCCGCTGTTCCCGTTGCAGACCACGGTGGAAAATCTGCAAAAAGCGCGCGAGCAGAATTCCGCACAGTTCGACGAAGTCTTCCGCGAATCGACCGGCATTCTGATCACGGAAATTGAAAATCTGAAAGCCATCGTCGGGCGCTTCAGCGATTTCGCTAAGATGCCGCTGCCCGAGCTCGGCCCGGTGAACCTCAACGAAATCGTGCGCAACGTCGTGAAATTGTTTGAAGGCGAATTCAGCGCCGTCGGTCGTCCCGCGATCACCCCCGAGCTGCATCTCGAGGAAGATTTGCCCACGATCCAGGCGGATGCAACGCTGCTCCATCGCGCGATCGAAAATCTGGTGCTTAATGCCATGGACGCCATGCCCGCAGGCGGCGTTTTGATGCTGCGCACGCAGCACAGCGCCACCGAGGTGAACCTGGAAATCTCTGACACTGGCACGGGCCTCACGCCCGAAGAAACTGAGCGTCTCTTCACGCCCTATTACACCACCAAGCAGCACGGCACCGGACTTGGCCTCGCGATTGTGCAGGCAGTCGTCGCCGATCACGGCGGGCGCATCTCCGTTGAAAGCGAAACCGGCGTCGGCACCTCCTTCCACATCGAATTGCCGATCAAACCGCCGTTCAAACCTCAGACGTTCCCGATGGTCTTCGAGAAAAAAGAAGACGAGGCGTAGCCGCCTGTGTCCGCCAAAGCCCACATCCTTATCATTGACGACGACGCGAATACTCTCGCTTCGCTGTCGCGCGCGTTTCGCCTCGCGGGACACGAAGCCGCCGTTTGCGACAACGCTATTCGCGCGCTGGAGCTTGCAAAAACCGAGCGCTTCGATTTGATCCTATCGGACGTCGTGATGCCCGGCCGCGACGGCATCGCGCTGCTCGAAGATTTCAAATCCATCGGCCTGACCACGCCAGTGGTGATGATGTCCGGACAAGCGTCCATCGAAATCGCAGTGAAAGCCACGCGCCTGGGTGCCAGCGATTTTCTGGAAAAGCCCATATCCAGCGATAAGCTGCTGCTCACTGTCGAAAATGCTCTGCGCCTGAAGCATCTTGAGGAAGAAAATCGCGACCTCAAGCGGCGCCTTGGTAGGCATCACATCGTCTGGGCCAGCCCGACGATGAAGGAAGTGATGGCGCAAGTCGAGCATGTTGCCGCGAGCGAAACGCGCGTCTGCATTCGCGGTGAAACCGGTACCGGCAAGGAATTGATCGCGCGCACGCTGCACGAAAAAAGCCCGCGCCGCGCGGAATCCTTTATTTCGCTGAATTGCGCCGCGGTTCCCAGCGAACTGATGGAAACCGAATTGTTCGGCCACGAAAAAGGTTCCTTCACCGGGGCGGCGTCGCGCCACACCGGAAAATTCGAGCAGGCCCATCGCGGTACTCTGTTCCTCGACGAAATTGGCGACATGCCGCCGGCCATGCAAGCGAAATTGCTGCGCGTCTTGGAAGAAGGCGAAATCGAGCGCGTCGGCGGCGATAAGCCATTCGCCGTGGACGTGCGCGTGGTTGTCGCCACGCATCGCAATCTGGAAGAGCAAGTCCGGCAGGGAACTTTTCGCGAGGATCTCTACCATCGCGTATTCGTGTTTCCGATCGTTCTGCCGGCGCTACGCGAGCGCTTGGAAGACATTCGAGTTCTGGCCGAACATTTCGCGCGCCAGCTTGAGGACCAGAACAATTGGAAGCAACGGAGATTCTCGCCCGAAGCCATCGCGGAATTGGGAAAATACTCCTGGCCGGGAAACGTGCGCGAGCTGCGCAACGTAGTCGAGCGCGTGTTGCTGCTCGCTGCCGGCGATGTGATTGACGCGGAGACGGTCGCGCGAGCCTTGCCGCGCGCCGCGGTCTCAGCGAGCCCTCGCGCGTCTTCGTTCTCCGCGGCGCTGGGAACAGGCCCGCTCGCAGGACGCGTCGAAGCCTTCGAACGTGAAACGCTTCTGGAAGAATTGAAGCTGCACCATCATCACATGACCAACACCGCGAAAGCCCTGGGTCTCGAGCGCAGCCATCTCTACAAAAAATGTCAGCAGCTAGGAATTGACCTCCGCGCCATCCGCCAGACGGAGTAATTCGGCGCAATCCCGCACGATTTGTCGCCCGCTACAGATTTTTCGCAGGCGGTGGAAATAAACGCGCGATGACCAAGTGCGTGGGTAAATAAACAGCCAAAAGCAACGCAAGGTAAGTAACTGCAAGATGGAGGGGAGCAGGACCGAGCTGGCGATGGAAAAAAGGATCCACCAACGCGAAATTTAAGTTCTTCCCGGGAGTCACGAATCGTGACGCAATTATCACCGGTAGTGCGATTGCCGCTTGCAATCGGAGCCCTCGCCGATCGTAACCCAGCCGACTCAAAGACCAGATCAGAATCACCGGCATAATGATGTGAAACAACGACAGCAACCGAATCCACAAGGGACAAGTCGGATCGAAAAGATATTCGGTGCCGCCGACAAAATGCCGGCGAAAAAGCAACCATGCCGCCACGTCCAGCGCCCACAAGGTGTCAATCACAACTGAGGAGACCGCCTGGCTCGATAGCACCAACGCGTTGCTGGTCCATAGGCCGATGCACGTAAGAATCACCGCCACATCGCACAAATGCAGAAAATTCGCCGGGCCCCACGTGTGCCAATAAACCGGAAACCACACCAAAAGCCACACCAGCGCCAACCAGCGCAGCCAATCCGGAATCTTGCCGCGCGCTATGGCCAATGGACCCATGGGGGTGGCGATCCGCGTAATCCTAACAAAGTAACCAGCGAAATCCCATGACGTTGAGGACGCTTCTACTCATTTCCCTGGTAGCCGGTCTGAATTTGTAGCGGCACACGGTAGTGCGCCATCGGTGCTGTGGCAGTGATCAATGGCGGTCTAAAAGACCGCCGCTACGAAACCCCTGACTGGCGGTCCTTCCTCGCGCATGCGAAAATTCAACCAGAAATGCTGATCAATCCAGCATGGTTTGCCGCCGGTGGAGTGTGCGCCGCCAGTGGCACATTTGCGTGGGGCGCCGCGGCGCCGTGGTCGCAACTGTTCGGACCAACGATCCGCCACGTTAGCGACGATACCTCGATTGCGATCACATTCGACGACGGCCCGAATCCGACAGTAACGCCGAAACTCCTCGACCTGTTCGACCGGTACAACGCGAAAGCCACTTTTTTCCTGATCGGCAAGTACGTGCGAGCCTGCCCTGCGCTGGCCAAGGAAATCGCCGAGCGCGGCCACGTCATCGGCAATCACACCGAAACGCATCCCGCGTTGACATTCCTGTCATCGAAGCAAATAGAAAATGAATTGAACCGCTGCGATGACGCCATCCTCGCAGCCACAGGCAAGAAACCCGCGTGGATGCGTCCACCCTTCGGCTATCGCAACCCCATGCTCGATGCAATTGTGCGTCGCCGTGGCGGAGCAGGCGTCGCGATGTGGAGCAAAGCAGCGCGCGACTGGCGTACGCAATCACCCGAGCCGGTGATTCAGCGCTTGCGCCGCGTGCGCGGCGGGGATATCGTCCTCTTGCACGATGGCGATCATCGCGTGTTCGAAGGCGGCCGGCAACATGTGCTCCGAGCGCTCGAACACTGGCTGCCGCGATGGAAAAATGCGGGTCTGCATTTCGTGAAACTGGACGGCACGCACTATAATGACCAGGCGGCCTAAATAGAATGGACGAAAAACGATATTACGACGAGAAGCCCGAAACCAAGCAGATGACCCTGGTGTGCCCGCACTGCCGCGAGGAAAATGTTTATCCTGTGCGCTGGATGGCGCGCAATAAGAAGACTCAGCTTCCGCCGGGCGGCAACGAAGACGATCGGGCGAAATTCGCGAAAGCCCGTTCTTACATGGTGCGCATGGACGACATGGTCGCCTGCCGCAATATTCGCTGCCGCAAGCGCTTCGAACTAACCGGCCAGACGGTCATCCTCACGTAAACCTGTTGAATCCGTATCGATTTACCAATTTGGTCAAATGAGGATTGTCATCCCGAGCGCAGCGAGGCCGACCTGCCACGGGCAGGGATCAATCCTCGTCAGAATCTCCGCCCGACATCGCGCCAGCCGGAATCCCTTCAAGTACTTCACGCACCTTCGCAGCCAGCGCTTTCAAATTGAAAGGCTTCTGCAGAAACGACATCCCGCCTTCCAGCACCCCGTGGCGGAATATGCTGTCGTCGGTATAGCCGGAAATGTACAGCACTTTCAATCCGGGCCGGCCTGCGGATACTCGCGCCGCCAATTCGCGCCCGCTCAATCGCGGCATCACCACGTCCGTAATCAGCAACTGGATGTCGCCCTTATGTGCCGAAGCGATTTGCAGCGCCTGCACGCCGTCCGAGGCTTCCAGCACACGATAACCACGCGCCGAAAGATATTCGCTCACGAGCTCTCGCACACTCTCCTCGTCTTCCACCAGTAGAATCGTTTCCGTTCCCGGCTCGGGGCCCTTCACCTTTTTTCCCGGAGCAAGCTTTTCGGCCGGAGCGGTCACCTGCGGCAGGTAGACCTTGAACGTGGTGCCGTGCCCAACTTCGCTATACACCCAAATGTATCCGCCGCTCTGTTTCACTACTCCGTACACGGTCGCGAGACCTAGCCCGGTTCCGCGCCCCTGCTCTTTCGTCGTGAAAAATGGCTCGAAGATGCGCGCTTGCGTCGCGGCGTCAATCCCGCACCCAGTGTCGCTGACGGTCAGCATCACATAAGGACCAGGCTCGACCACCACGTGCTGCGATGCATAGCTGCTATCAAGATCAACGTTCGAAGTTTCGATCGTCAACCGTCCACCGTCGGGCATGGCGTCGCGTGCGTTGACCACCAGATTCAACACGACCTGCTCGATTTGGCTGGGATCGGCCTTCACGCGCGCTAGGTTTTTGCCTGGCAGAAACACCAGCTCGATATTTTCGCCGATCACACGCGAAACCATCTGAATCATACTGCCGACAACTTCGTTCAAAGCCAGCACGCGCGGATGCAGCACCTGCAAGCGGCTAAACGCCAGCAGCTGGCGTGTCAAGCCGGCCGCGCGCTCGGCTGCCTGCTGAATTTGCTCGACGTTGTGGCGAACAGCTTCTTCCTTCCCGGTTGCTCCGCTGAACAACCTTTCCGTCAGCATCTCCGCGTGGCCCTTCACTACCATCAGCAGGTTGTTGAAGTCGTGCGCCACTCCGCCCGCCAGCTCGCCCACAGCCTGCAGTTTCTGCGACTGACGAAGTTGGTTGCTTAGATGCTGCCGCTCGGTAATGTCCAGAGCCACCCCGATCACTCCCAACAGATCTCCTTCGCTGCTGCGCAAAGGCTGCACGTGCGATTCCAAGACGCGCTTCTGCCACTCCAGTTGGTAGGTGAGGGATCCTCCGGCCAACGCTTTTCGGTGCGCGGCAATCGAAGGGAATTCAGGATTCTCCGTTTGAAAATACTCGAAAAGAGTTTTTCCGGTAAGCTCACCGGACCGCAAACCCAGCGTCTCCAGGCCCGCGCCCACCGCAGAGGTGTACCGGAGGTTCTTGTCTGTGGTCCACAGAATTGCTGGCATCCTCTCCATCAGTACAGCCAAGCGCGTGCGGCCTTCGTGACGCTCCGCCTGCGATTTTTCCAGGTCCTCGAGCATCCCGTTGATCGCCGTGCCCAGGAACGCAAGCTCGTCCGATCCCGAAACATCGAGCCGCGCTGCGAGATTTCCGCTGGCGCCAATCTGTGTCACGTTGTCTGACAGATTGGCAATGCGCGAGATCACGAATTTCTCGAGCAACTTCAGCGTCACCGCGCCAAACACCAAACCCATAGCCAACAGCAGCAGGAAGAATTGCACCAGGCTGGTGCGCCCCTGGTCGTAGATCGTTCTGGGCAGCAGAACGCGCATCAGTCCAGCCGGTTTGCCGTAGATATCGTTCAGCCGCTGGTAAGTAGCGAACGATTCGCCGCCGGCTGCGTGCGCGAAAACAGGGCGGCTGTCGGAAATTGCACTCGCAGCAGCGCGCAGAGTCGGATCGTGTTCAATATCACTCGGCAACTCGATCTCGATAGGTACGCGTGTCATTTCCGCCAAATGCTGGATTTCTGCCGCATCCAGCACCCGGCCCATGATCATAGTGCCCGCGATCGGCCCCAGCGAGTTGCTTGTGATAATCGGCCGGGAAACCACCAAAACAGGTCCGCCGGCGAGGTCCAGAATTCCCGCCACCTTGCTGTCCAGGGCGTCATGCGTGAGCAGCAGCGAGCCGGGTTTCAGGTGCTCCTCAAGGCCGCCAGGAATCGGGATTTCGCCCGCGTGCTGGAGATCGAAACCCTCCGAGAATAGCTCGTGCCCCTTGCCATCCAGGACGACCACGAAGCTGATCTTGAGTTGCTGGAAGGTTGTTGCGGGGAACTCCGTCTTCACATAACTTGGATTTTCGCCGTGTACGTACGCGTACGTCGCATCCCATGAACCATATTCACTGGTGGTCCGATCCAGGGTACTGAGCTCGTTGTCCAGTGCACTCGAAGCGCGCCCCATGTCTTCGTGCGCGAAATCCTCTTCGAGCTTGGTGAACCCGCTCATCAGTAGGATATGCGACAGCCAATAGATGCCGCCCACCAGTCCGATCATGGTGATCGTAATGATGAGTAGCGTCTTCCGGCGCAGGGAGGACGGCGCGTGCAGTTGGGCTATCTGGAGGGGACCCAAGGCTCTGCCTCAAACGCAATTATATCGGCGTAATCCGCGCGGGGCAGGACCTGCGGGCTTGGTCGTGCCCTAGTCGTACACGGCGCGTTTGTGTAACATGACCGAAATATTCGCAGCCGGATACGGGAGGGTTTATCCTGAAAGCATCTCGCCGGGGTGGGAAGGCATCCCTACTTCAGAGTGCGATGAGAGGGTTTATGACGAAGCGTTCAGTCCACCTTCAATACCCAGCTGTGCTAGCCATCGCTCTGGGACTGGCGATTCCCGCTGCCGCTCAAGATGCGGGTCCAATGCCGCCCGCGCCTGCCAGCCAGCCTGCTCCGGCTGTGCAGAAGCCGCAGACTCCTGTATCACCGGACACCCCCGAACAGGCGCCGGCCCCGCCAGCCGCCGCAGTTCCAAGTTCAGCGCCTGCCAGCAGTCCCGCGAAGCCTGCGGATGCGGCGCCCCCCGCGAATAAAACGATTGCAAAAATCCAAGTACCGTCCGGCACGCATATTCCGCTTGTTCTGCACAACTCCATTTCTACGCGCAGCGCGCGTCCCGGCGATCCCGTTTATTTTGAGACGCTCTTCCCCATCATGATTGACGGCAAAGTGGTAATCCCGGCAGGGTCCTATGTGAGCGGAGAAGTCACCGAATCGAAGCGCCCGGGCCGCGTGAAAGGCCGGGGCGAACTGATGATCAAATTAACGACGCTTATTTTGCCGAACGCTTACATGGTGAACCTGAATGCGGTGCCGGGGAACGCGGGAACCGGCGGGAACGAAACCACCGACAGTGAAGGCAAAATTATCGGCGATTCCGAAAAAGGACATGACATCGGCACGATAGCGAAGACCACCGCGGCCGGCGCGGGCATCGGCGGCGTCGCAACACAAAGTGGCAGAGGCGTCGGAATTGGCGCGGCCGCCGGTGCCGCGGCGGGTTTGGCGGCGGTGCTGCTGACGCGTGGGCCCGATGCCGAAATGCCGCGAGGCTCCACGGTAGAAGCCGTAATCGATCGCTCGATTTACCTGGACGCAGATAGAGTCCAGTTCACAGGCCCCGGCCAAGCATCCGCACTAGCAGGCCCCCCCAATCGCGAACCAGTGCGCAACCGCGACCCCTTTTAACTCAGCGGTTGCCGAATCAGCGGCTTCTTCTAGCGTCCAGTTGTATTAAGCTCTGGGCATTGTGGGGAAGCCTTTGATCCTTGGTATCTGTGTTGTCGCTCTCTGTGTTGCATTTGCGTTTGGCGGTCTGAGCGCGCAGGCGCCCGCTTGGCAGCCATCGCCCGGACACGCGCAAGTGCCGATATGGCCCGGAGCCGTGCCTGATCCTCAGCCTGTCGCGGGGCCCGAGGCCGCTGAGACTTCGGGTAAAGACGTTCTCGTCGCCGGGAGGCCGGCGGTTGCCGTGAGCAACGTGACGCGGCCTACGACGACGGTCTATTCGCCGAAGGGAAAGAATACGGGCGCCGCAGTGGTCGTATTTCCCGGCGGGGGCTATCAGATTCTCGCCATCGATCTCGAAGGTACGGAGGTGTGCGACTGGCTGACGCCCAAGGGGATTACGTGTGTGCTGCTGAAATACCGCGTGACGGACGTCGGGCCGTATCCGAAATCGGGACCGTATCCGGAATCACCGATGGCGTTGGAGGATGCCCAGAGGACGGTGGGGCTGGTGCGTTTTCACGCCGCGGAGTGGCACATTGATCCGCACAAGATTGGTGTGCTTGGGTTTTCGTCAGGAGGGCATCTGTCGGCAGCGATCAGCACGCATTTCACGAAGCGTTTGTACTCGGCTGTCGATGCCGCCGACAAAGAAAGTTGCCGCCCGGACTTTGCGGTCGTTATCTATCCGGGACATCTGTCGCTTTCCGCGGCGGAATGGGATGCCAAGCAGGGCACCAAGAAATTTGTGGTCCGCCATCGGGCGAACGCCGATAGAGAGCTTGGATTGAATCCCGAGGTTCCCGTGACTAAGCAGACGCCGCCTACTTTTTTGCTGCAGGCTGAGGATGACCACATAGACGACGTAGACGACTCGCTCGCTTACTACATTGCGCTGAAGAAGGCCGGCGTTCCGGTGGAGATGCATTTGTACGCGCAAGGCGGGCATGCCTTTGGGCTGCGGCGCACCGACCTTGCGATTACGGGATGGCCTCAGTTGGTGGAGACTTGGCTGCGGACGATCGGGATGATTCCGGAGTGATTCGTATTTGAGTTCACTTCGGCCGCAAACCTTTATCCGCTCGTCCGCGCATGTGAGCGCGCCGCAGTAAACCGCAGCGGCGAAAAATTCTCCGCGCTAAACTCCGCTTTCCCGTTGACGATCCAATCGCGCACAATCTTCGCTGTCACCGGCGCAAGCAAAATTCCATTTCGATAATGGCCCGTCGCCATCAACAATCCCTTCATTTCGGTCGGCCCGATGATTGGCAAATGATCAGGCGTATCGGGCCGCAATCCCGCCCATTGCTCCACAATTTTTGCGTCCGCGAGCGCTGGTGCCAATTCCACCGCGCCATCCAGAATCTGGCGGATTCCCTCCGGCGTAACCTGCTTCACGAAGCCCGCGTCCTCTAGCGTGCTCCCGGCAATGATTCGGCCGTCGTTCCGAGGCACAAGATAGCCGCGCTGCGAGCGCAAAACTTTCTTCAGCTTCACACTTTCGGATTGCAGCGCGATCATTTGACCGCGCACCGGACGCACCGGCGCGTAACGCGCCAGCTTCCCCTCCATTCCCGACGAGCAATCGCTGATCGTGCCGCAGAAACTTCCCGCCGCGATCACCACCTGCGCAGCTTCTATTTTTTCGCCGCCCGCAACCACTCCAGTGCACGCGCCGCCCCGGCACAACAAGGAATCCACCGCGCGACCCTCGCGAGTTTCCGCGCCACGCCGTTCGGCGCCAGTCAAAACCGCTTGCGTCAGAAGCCGCGGGTCAACCGTAGCTTCCTCGGGCAACCAAGCAACCGCCTCCGCTGCCGCGCCCAGCGAAGGCTCCACTTTGCGCGCCGCTTCCGGCGAAATCGTCTCAACCGCTAGTTCCAAGCGGCGATATTCTTCCACCATCGCGTCCCGCGCACTTTCACTCTGCGGGCCGGCAAAAATCTCAAAAGTTCCCTCACGCGCAAAATTCACCGTCATACCAGACGCTTTTTCGACTCCTGCGATGAATTGGGGATAAAGCTGCAGGCTCTGTTTCCCAAGTAGCACGAGCGGCACGGCTTCGGGCGAGTCAGGCCCAGGCGAAAGCATCCCCGCGGCAGCCCAGGATGCCTCGCGGCCCGGCTGCTGGCGGTCAATCACAAGAACGCGAAGTTTTTCCCCGGCTAGCTCAAAAGCGATCGCCGAACCGATCAATCCGCCGCCGACAATTATCGCGTCACAGCTTTTCACGCGTTCATATTATCAGGAAGAATGCTCACGCGGGATGCGTAGCGCCAGTCTACGAGCCGGCCTTCGTATTTGCCTTTGTAGCGGCGCACTTCAGTGCATCGATTTCGCACCAACAAACAAAAGCGGTCCAATGACCGCCGCTACACAACCTTAGTTCCTGGGGATGAAAGCGAGACTACGGCTACAGCGAATCCACCAGCTCGACCGAAAGCAATCGCGCTTTTTGCGAAAGATTCTGCGCGCGCGCCCAGTCGCCGGCCTTGCTGGCCTCGGTCGACTGGCTCAGGAAGCTCTGAATTTTTTCTACCAGATCGTGCTGGGCCGCGCTCAAAACCCGTCCGGACGACTGTTGCAAATTTTTTTGGGCGGTAGTGACGTCCTCTTGAGTCTTGTGCTGCAAGCTGGCTTGATCGCCCGGTGAAAGCTGCGGCGAAATCTGCGGCGCCGGTGTTCGAGCGGGCTGCTCGGTTGCCGAATCCCCGGCCGAGTCGGTGGGCGGTTTGCGCGCAGGAGGCGCCGGCTTCGTCTGTGCGGGCGCCACAGGCAACGGGGCGGCTGCCGCTGAAGCCGGATTCGGAGGCGGTGGCACATTCTCGGCCGGTGGCAGTGCGACGGTGTCCGGCGCAATATTCGTAAGCGGTTTGGAATCCGCAGCCTCCGACGCCGGGGCTGCTGCAACCGGCGCCGAGGCCTTCACGGTTTTTGGTTCGCAGCCGGTCATTGCGAGTGGCAACACGCACGCTGACACGAAGAGGATTGCCAGAGTTGTAGCGTCTAACTTGCGTCGGCTGGGCATTTATCGTTTTTCTTCCGCGAATGGCTGTCCGAAATCCCGCAATTTCCCGGAAAGCCCCTCCGTCGAACGTGCTAAAGGCAACTCCAATCGGAACGTGGTACCGCGCCCAGGTTCCGAATCAAATTCTATCCGACCGTTGTGCAGCTGGACAAACCGAAAGGTATTGGCAAGTCCTATACCAGTACCCCCCGGGCGCGTAGTAAAAAATAGCTGAAAAATCTTCTTCTGATCCTCCGGCGAAATTCCCTTGCCTGAATCGGATACTGCGATCACTGCAAATTCTCCATTCCGCCGCAGGCTCAAGGTAATCCGTCCGCCCGCGCTGGTGAAATCACTGGCATTCAACAGCAGATTCAAGACGGCTTGGTGTATCAACTGCGAGTCCACCATAACACGCGGAAATTGCGAAGGAAGTTCCACGCGCAGTTCGATTCCGGCCTTGACGATCGATGGTCGCGCTGCGTCGAGCGCTTCATCCAACAGCACGCGCAGATCGGTCTCCTCCAGATTCAATTCCAACGGCTTGGTGAAATTCAAAAATGTCTTCACCGCGCGATCGAGCCGGTCAATTTCGTTATCGAGCATCTTCACGGCCTGCTGCGGCTCGGGTTCCACGGGCATATTGGCTTTCAAAACCTCCAGCCACAGTCGCATCGAATTTAGTGGATTTTTTACTTCGTGCGCCACGCCCGCGGTCACGCGCCCCAGCGCGGCGAGGCGCTCGGAAACGTGCAGTTGGCTCCCGATACGCTCGAGCGATTCCACGTCCCGCAGCGTGACCAAAGATCCCATCGGATTGCCGTGTTCCCGGATCACCTGCGAGCTCACGCCGATTCTCTGCGGTCCCTGCGAGCCCTCCATGGTGACTTCCGCATTTTCCACGTGGCCGATGTGATCTCCGCGAATCCCTAGCGTCTCACGCATGGGATGCCCGGGTGGAAAAATCTCGCTCGCGCGGCGGCCGCGCAATTCCTCCGGCGGGATGCCCAGAAATTTTTCCACCGACGGGCTCACCAGCACGGTGTAACCGCTGACATTAAAAAGGAGCAAACCATCTTCCAGGCCGCTCATCACCTGATCGAGATTTTCGCGCAAGGTGCTGAAAATTTCGCGCACGTCTCGCAGCTGCTTTCCGATCCCGATGATTTTCGTGCTCACCGCGCCAAATTCGTCGCCGCGATGGACCGGCTCCAAATCGAATTCGCCCGCGGAGATCCTGTCCAATTGCGCGGATATGCGGTCAATGGGCGCGAGCGAAGCGCGGCTCACCACCAGCGCCAGCAAAGTAGAGAGCAGCACCGATCCCAGCGCGTAATAGCCAGCGGACACAAGGCTCGGCGAAATCTCGCTGCGAATCAGCGCCGACGAGAGCCCGATGCGAATGTCCCCGAAAGGCCCGCCGCCAACATTAAAGGGCAGGGAATCCTCGTACACCAGCGGTGGCCCAAAAAGCGTCCGCAGCTGCTGAAAGAATCCTTCGCGCACCAGCGAACTCACCGGAGGACGCTGCGCAATTTTCTCGCCGCGCAACGCCGCGTCGCTCGACACCAGCACGATCCCGTCGCGATCGCTGATGCTGATCTCGTAAATCGTCGGAGAATATCCGACCGCCGATTCCATCACGGAATTCAGCGTGTTGCTCTCGTCCAGCGCCCGCTGCACATACGCGCGCAAATCGGCGGCACTGTTGGAGGCCGGAGTATCGCCGCGCGCCGCGGCATCGGTGAGCGAATTCTTGCAGGCCAGAAAAACTTGATCAGCAACGAAGCGGGCCCGGTCATCCGCCTGGCGCAAAGTCTGCCGCGTGAGCCGCGCGATGTAGAGCGTCGAGACTACCGTCACCACTGCAAGGACCAGCAGCGAAGTCGCCAGCGTGAATTTAGTTTTCAGGCTGAGACGCATCTTTCCGCCCCGCCTCGTATTCTTTCAATTTGTTGTGCAGAGTTTTCAGGCTGATGCCCAGCAGCTCCGCCGCGCGCGTTTTGTTTTGGCTCGTCGCGCCCAGCGTTTGTATAATCAGCTCGCGCTCTACGGCATCCACGGTCGTCCCGATCGGAAAATGCAGCCCGCTTAATCCCGAGGTGGTCATCGCCGTCGCGTGCCCGAATTTCGAAGGCAGATGTTGCCGCGTGATGAACCCGCGGTCCGACGCAATCGCGGCGCGCTCCAGTATGTTGCGCAGCTCGCGCACGTTTCCCGGCCAGGGATACGACTTGAAAAGGTCCATCACGTCCGTTCCCACGCCGCCGATTTTCTTTTCGTGTTTCGCCGAAATATCCGCGAGCAGATGATCCACCAGCAGCGCCAAGTCTTCCTTGTGCTCGCGCAGCGGCGGCAAATGAACGTTGAAAACATTCAGGCGGAAATAAAGATCCTGCCGCAGATGCCCGTCTGCCACTGCTAGCTCTGGATCCTTGTTGGTCGCCGCCAGCACGCGCACATCCACGGGAGTTTCCACCTTGCTGCCCAGCCGCCGGACCTTGTGATCCTCCAGCACGCGCAGCAATTTGGCCTGTGTCGGTGCGGGCATTTCGCCGATTTCATCGAGCAGCAGCGTGCCGCCGTCCGCCAGCTCGAAGCAGCCGATGCGCCGTTCGGCGGCGCCCGTGAACGCGCCCTTCTCGTGCCCGAAAATTTCGCTCTCCATCAGCGATTCAGGAATCGCCGAGCAATTGATCGCAATGAATGGCCGCGACGCGCGCGGCGACAGCATGTGAATGGACCGCGCCACCATTTCCTTCCCCGATCCGGTTTCGCCCGTGATCAGCACGGACGCGGTCGAAGGCGCCGCCATTTCCACCTGGCGCATCACGTCCTGCATCGCCGGGGACGTGCCCACCAGCGTACCCAGTTTTCCAGCCGCGCGCAGGTCGCGCGTCAGCGCCACCACCGCTTGCTGGTCGCGCACTCGTCCTAGCGCGCGTTCGAGCAAGGCTCGTAATACGGGAGGTTTCAGCGGTTTTTCGATGTACCAGTAGGCGCCGGCTTCGATCGCTTGCACCACGCGTTCGTCGCTGCCGCGCCCGGTGATGATAATGACGGGAATGCGCAGAATTTCGTCGCCCAGCTGCTTCAGCAAGTCGAGGCCGTTCATCCCCGGCAGCTCGACGTCCGCTAGAATCAAACTCGGCTGAAACTCCTGGAATTTCGCGAGAGCGTCTTCGCCGCTCCCCACGCCAAGAATTTCCCAATTCCATTTGCGCAGCAAAGCCTCATAGCCCTTGCGCGCATTGTCTTCGTCTTCAACAATCAGGATGCGTTGCTGGTTCGTGCCGTCAGTAGCCATCTGAACTTTGAATCTACCAGCACTACCCCTCGAAATCCAATAGAGCGAACCATCTGGGTAGCGGGCCAGTTTCGGACTAATCCGTCGCTAATAAGGAGTTGGCCGAATAACTCCATGCTTTAGAATCCTGTCGAAAATGTCGGCCAGATTCCCACTGGTTATGTCCGAAACGTCTACCCCATAGACGGTGCGAATTTTCTCGACAAAAGTCTCGTTCGTGGCATCGCCATGAAAATCCCAGAGGCTCGATTCGGCAGAAATCCACACCCACGCAAGGTCAAGAACGCGCTGCGCAAAGTCTTTCGTCAGCTCCGGGTGCTGGCCCACTCGATGGGAAGCAGCGTATTTAAGTCGAACCACGGTGCCAGGTCGCGGCAGAGGTCCATTCGTGGCTATAAATCGCTCGAAATTCTCGCGCATGTCTTTAAGTGCTTCTGGTTTGATGTTTCCTTCGCCCGACATCGCTGGCCAATTTACTACGTCAGCTATCCATGGAGTCAATTTCAGGCGGGATGAACTCACCGGTTCAGTTGGTTGCTGAGACCGAACACGAACGGGATAGTCGTCAATCGTCCATTCATGTTTGAAGGTTGAAGCGAGGCGCTTCCAAACCGCTTGGGCCTGCCACGCAATTTCTCGGACCATACGCATTGCCTACTTATACCCCATAGCTGTCTCCTGTCTAGTCGCATGGCCTGAAACTGGTTGGACTCAAAACGTGACCTACGATTTGTTGTTTGCAATCCGTCTTGACACCAGAAGGCGGCTCGGCGGACGTTCCGCCGAACTTTGAATTGGCCTTGAACAGGACACGCTAATATCGACCCGCTTGCCTCAAATCTTCCCGAAGTACAGCGGCCGCTCGAGCGCTAATTCCAGTTTCATATTCGGCTCTAGCTTCAACTCCTGTCCCAGCCCAGAGGTCGCCATAAAAGCCGTGGCCGCCCCCATCGCTGCGCCCATAGCCGCATCCTTCTTGTCCTTTTTGGAAAGCCCCGGCTCGGCGGCCACGAAAGCCGCCTCGGCCATCGCCAGCATTTCATCGTCCCGCTTGCTGGTAGGAGCCTCGATCACACCTTCGTGGTCATACAGCACACGGATCGAATGAACTCCCGGCGCGTCAATCAAATCCGCCACCAGAGGAGTCCATCCACTCGACGTGCGTATATCATCAAACGTCAGCCACAAACGCGCGCGTCCAACTTTGCCCGCGGCCTGCACCTTGTCAATGTGCCCGCGCACCAGCGCGCCTGAAGCAACTACGCTCCCATCGGCAGTCGGGATCGGCTCCAGCGTGCGCGCCAGCACCTGCTTTCCGGCTTTGTCTTCTTTGGTGGAGACTGGCGTTTGCAGCGCGATCAAAAAGCGCGTTCCGCGTGCAGCGGTATTAGGTGGCGCATCCGGCGATTGCGGCGCGGGGTCCGAATTTTGCGCGTGCAGCGGAATGCCCGAAAATACGAAAAGCCCAGCCATAACGACAAAAATCCTCCAGCGATTCATAAACTCCTCCCAAATTGTCATTTGGCGTTTTCAGCTGGAGGCGAAAGCGCTTAACCGTTACCCTGAATATACCAAAATTCCGTCGCGTGCGCAGCTTTTGTAGCGGGCATTTTGGTTCAGAAAAGGAAATGAGGGCAGGGAACTGCCTCCGCCCTCATTCGCTGGCTGTGGCACTTCCCGGGGGAGGCCCGAAAGTCACGCCGTCATGGCGTTTTCACGCGCTCGGGCCCGAGGTGCCCGAACGCTACGCGCCGCATCAACCGCTGCCGGATGCTGTCCGGCACGGTAATATTCACCGCCGCCGGGCCGTCATCATCTTGATCTCCGCCACCTCTCGGGGCCGCTAGAAACGCCGGTATGTTGTTGCCCAGAGGACACCCGCCATCCACAATCACGCACGCTTGGCCGGTAATCTCACCGCGATCGTTGATGCCGTTGGCCGCGATAAGAAACAGCGAGGAGTCATTCGGTATCAAGCCGTTGAGGTCCCACATTTTGCCGTTCTCATAAATGAACGCGCGAAACGAAGGCAGCGACAACCCCACGATTTGTCCTTCATCATTGATATCCAGCGCCTCGCTCAGAGAATCGCCCGGCAGCACACCGAGGTCCGTCATGCGTCCCGATTCTTTCGTCCACCGGAACGCATGAAAATTCGCGTTCAACACTCCGCCGCTCACATCGCCGGCCAGATCGGAAAATCCCACGATGTCGCCGTGCTTGTTGATCGCCATCGGAGTGTTCCAGCCTTGGCCGCCGAGGTTTCCCAAATCCGTCGCTGCACCGTTTTGCCACAGCAGTGCGTGCGTCGCCGTGAAAGCTCCCACGGCAACGTCGCAAGTACCGGAGATTCCAACGATTTGCCCGTTGTCGTTAATCGCGGTAGCAGCGCCGTCAGGATCCCCCGGGAAGTTCGGCAGCTGTTGAATCTGGCCGACCCCTGGTCCGTACACCACCGGCTCGAACTGGAGAACTTGCGGGTACACGCAGCTCGAATCGTGCACTGTGTTCTCCGCCCAACCGACGATCTGCCCCAGATTGTTCGCGCCCGCCGCAAACCCGTTCGCTCCGCCCAGCGTCGGCAGCGGAGACATCACTCCCCACTGCCACGAAAAACCAACGCAGTTGTGTCCCGTCGGAACACCTGTCGGATTGAACGCCGTGCAACTCCACGACTCGCCGAGCAGATTCTTGTCCGCGGTCTCGGCCCAACCCCCCACCAAGCCGTGATCGTTTTTGATCGGCCACTGCACGTCGCTGTTCGGCCCACCCAGTGTCCCCAGATCGAATCGCAATCCGTAAATCCAGACGGTCGCGTGCTCCGTCGTATTGCCAACCAAGTCCGCGCTGCCCATCGCCCAACCGATGTTGTTAATCGTGTTGCCCGAGCCGGCTGTTCCGCTGAGATTACCCAGATTAATGACTCGATAATGAGCCTGCTGGTTCTGCGCGGCCAGCCGGAGCGGGATTGCCGCGGCGGCCAAGAAAGCCATCGCGGCCAAACATTTCAAAATCGTCGATTTCATGATGCCTCCTCATTCGGATCTGTTGTGTTCCTGAAGCCCCAGGCACTGAACCGCCGGTCCGCGCTCCGTCAGATCGCGCGTAGTGAAACTCACATCCCTGGACCGGCCAAACTCTCTTGGTGGGTGGCCGGTCCAGGCGCCGACTGGAAAATAGTTTTTTTGCGGCCGCAGCGTCGGACGTTTCCGGACACCGCTGCCGCACGATTTGGACGTTTTCGGACCTCGCTGCCAAATTCAAAGCCCCTTCGCGCGCGCCGCCACGTCCAAGGACATGTGCACCGACGCGCAAGTTCGTGAGGCGTGATTGGCTGTCCGCTGGGTTCCAGCTGAATTAGCGCGTCTGCGCTTGGGACAAAGCTGAAGGGACCCCGGCAACGCGGTCCGAAATCGTTTCCAGCGCGTTCTGCCGTTTCGGCTATGATCGCCTGGCAGAAAAATATGAATCTCGATTGGCAAGTCTGTTCGCGGGCCAGACTCTCGCGCGACGCGCGATTCGACGGCAAGTTCTTCATCGGCGTTCGCGGCAGCCGAGTCTATTGCCGTCCGATTTGTCCCGCGCCGACGGCGAAAGAAAAAAACGTTCGTTACTTTCCCACCGCCGCGGCGGCCGCCGAGGCGGGTTTCCGCCCGTGCCTGCGCTGCCGTCCGGAATGTTCGCCCGGCACTCCGGCGTGGTCCGGAACTTCCAACACGGTTTCACGCGCACTGCGCCTGATCGCCGAGAGCGGCCTGGAAGAGGGCGGAGTCGAAGGTCTCGCCGAACGCCTCGGCGTCGGCGCGCGCCATCTGCGCCGCCTGTTTCTAAAACATCTCGGCGCCACGCCCAGCGCCGTCGCCCACACCCGTCGCTTGCACTTCGCCAAGAAACTGATTGACGAAACGGTTCTGCCGATGAGCCAGGTGGCCATCGCTTCCGGTTTTGGCTGCGTTCGACGGTTCAACGCGGCGATTCGCGCCACCTATTGCCGCACCCCGACGCAAATCCGCCGCCTCGCGCGTCCCGCTACAACGCGGCAGGAAAACCAATATCTTTTCCAGCTGCGTTTCCGTCCGCCCTATCACTGGCAAGGCATGTTGGATTTTTTCGCGCGGCGCGCCGTGCCCGGCGTCGAATCGGTCGAGCAAGGGGTGTATCGCCGCTCCATCTGCCTGCACGGCGAGCCGGGATATTTCGAGGTTTCTCTCCACGAACGCGGCGAGGCCCTCGCCGTGCGCATCCAATTCGGCGATCCCTGCGCGCTTTTCTTCATCATCGAACGCATCCGCGCCATGTTCGACCTCAGCGCCGATTGGACGGACATCGCGCGCACGCTCCGCAGCGATCCGCCGCTCGCGCAGTTCGTTCAATCCGCTCCTGGCCTCCGTGTCCCCGGCTCCTGGGATGGCTTCGAACTTACGGTTCGCGCCATTCTCGGCCAGCAAGTCAGCGTGGCGAGCGCGAGGGCCGTGGCCGGCCGCGTCGTGGCGCAATCCGGCCCGTCATTTTCCGGAGCTGCCAATCTGACTCGTCTTTTCCCGACGCCGGAGATTCTCGCCGAGGCCGATCTCACCAAGGCAGGCGTCACCAGCGGGCGAGCCCAGACGATTCAAGCGCTCGCCCGCGCGGTGTGCGAAAAGAGGATCAAGTTCGAAGGCGTCGTTGAATCCGAATCGTTCCTCGCGCGCCTCCGGGAAATTTCCGGCATCGGAAAATGGACCGCGCAGTACATCGCCATGCGCGCGCTGGGCGAAACGGACGCATTTCCAGCCGGTGACGCCGCCCTTCTGCGCGCCCTCAACGTCGCGAGCCCGCAAGAACTCGAACAGCGCTCCGCAGCTTGGCGGCCCTGGCGCGCCTACGCAACCATGTACCTCTGGAAAAGCCTAAGCGCTCGGAAAGTCCGTGGCGACAACGCCGCATTCGCAGCAGCACAAAAAGTGCATGTCGAGCGGGGACAACGTCACCAACACCTGTCGAAAGCTGTCTGAAGTCGAGTGTCCGCGGGTACAAAAAAACCTCGCTTGGTATGTGCTTGAAGTTGCATTTGCAGCGACGGGTTCAGACCGCCAGCCTGAGCCTGTGAATTTGCAGCCGTAGAATCCAACTGAGAAAGAGGGCAGACAAGAATGGTTAAAACCAGTCCATTACTCAGAAGCGCTGCGCTTTGCTTCGTCCTTTTCTTCGCAAGCTTGATCCCCACGGCGCGGTCCCTCGCCTCCGCCACAACCGCAGCGCCGGCATCCGCCTGCGCCGCTCCCGAATACCATCAATTCGATTTCTGGCTCGGCGATTGGGACGCCTACGACGTCGGCACCCCCGACAAAATCGTCGCTCGCAATAAAGTGGATCGTCTTCTCGATGGCTGCGTGCTGCGCGAGGATTACCACGGCACAAACGGCGGAGCAGGCCAAAGCTTCAGCATCTACGACGCCACTAGAAAAGCCTGGCATCAAAGCTGGGTAACCAATCGCGGCAAGCTCCTGATCATCGAAGGCAAATTCGAGGACGGCGGAATGATTCTCGCCGGCACGGATTATTCCGCCCCCGGACAGCCAACCATTCGCGGGATCTGGAAACTCGAAGATGGCGACGTTCGCGAGACCGCGACAACCTCCAGCGATGGCGGCGCCACTTGGGAAGCCTCTATTCGATTTGATTTTCCGACCGCACAATCCCCCAACCAGCGCTAGCGCCTCTAACACAGACGACGAAAAGGCTGTAGCCGCTCTGGACACTGAATATCAGGCAGCAGTCAAAATCAACGACGCGACGACGATGGCTCGTCTCCTCGCGGATGACTTCATGCTCGTGACCGGCTCTGGCAAAACCTACACGAAATCCGATCTAGTCGAGGAAGCTCGCAGCGGCCGCATCATCTACGAACACCAGGAAGACACGCAGCAAACGGTCCGCCTTTGGCACGATACCGCAGTCATCACCGCGAAGCTGTGGGAGAAAGGCGCAGACGCAGGCAAGCCCTTCGATTACACAGTCTGGTTCAGCGACACCTACGTGCGCACGCCCACCGGCTGGCGCTACGTCTTTGGCCAATCGTCGTTGCCGCTGCCCAAAAATCCCCTATAGCAAAACCATTCAGCTACCGCGTCAGTGTTTTTCCTGTAGTGCATCACCGGGATCGCTACTCCCATCACCACGGCACTCGGCGCCTTCTGCCAGCCACCCGATGTAGTTGAATCGCGAAAACGGAACGTCAGCAGCAACGCCACGAACGCGATCACGATCGCCAATGCTACCGATACAGCCACAATCGTTTTGGAATAAATGCATATGGCCGGCAGGCGCATCGCGTCCATTCCGATGTAGTGCATCCCCGCGATGGCGCTGCCCATGAAGACGCCGCCGAGCGTCGTAAGCCCATTTTCTTGCGGCTCGCGACAAATAATCCCACAGCCGGTGCGAATACTGCGGCCAGCAGCGAAACGAGCGCGGTTGGCCAATCGTATTGCACCGGAACCGGCAGCCGAAACGCGAGCATCCCCACGTAGTGCATGGACCATATGCCGATTCCCATGGCCGTCGCGCCGCCGCCGAGCCACAGCATGCGCGTTGTGCCACGGGCGGCCGTAACTCGCCCAGCCAGATCGAGAGCGGCATAAGAAGCCAGTACCGCAATCAATATGGAAAGAGCCACCAATCGGTAGTAACTCCCGGCACGCCAGAAATCACGCGTGGTAGACTCCGCCCATGCCGGCACTGCCGGGTCGGATTCAAGCCGCGCCCGGAGTCACATCGCCGCGAACGGAGACCGCTTGAACTGCCCGAAGTGTAACGCGAAGCTGGTTGTGAAGCCGGTGCCGGGAGCGATCAGGTTCCCGCAAAGATTGGAATGTCCCGAACACGGCTGGCTGAAAGAAAGAGTGAAGCCGATCCGCATGCGATTCCACAAAGACGCGCCAAACTGGTGAGTGATAAGGGGACGCAAAGCCCGCGCGCTACGAGTTGCCGCGACCGACAGCAAGAATGAATCCACCAGCCTTCATCGCGCACGCCGGGTCGCAAATCGTCGCAACTTCGACCCCATAAATTCGGAACACATCTCTCAACGCCTCGGCGCCAGGAGGCAGGCTGTCTAATGCGCTCACCACGAACGCCAAGTCAGTAAATTCGCCGTTGCAAGTCGCCGCCAGCGCGCCCTCACTAACGTCCCACCCAATCACCTTGAAGATCGTCAAAAAATCCTGCGCATAATCGCGCTGGTCGCTAGCCGCAGGATCGTAGCAGACGCGAACCTGCTGCTCGGGAAACGTGAGCAGTACCTGAATCAGCACCGCCTTCTGATGTGTGGTCAACCGCCGCGCACTCGGCAGCATCTCTCAACCCCACCGAGTGTTGCCACACTCCGCCACCACTGTCAATCATTCCGAATATCGCTCTCTGAGTCCTCGCCTGCTCATGTGCTCGCTCGGTATGCTTCGACAGTAGGGCGCCGCTTGCTGCGCCCGGCCCCATCACCGCGCGATTCCAGTCGTCAAGAAGCCTGCCGGCCCTGCACTTGCATCACCATGAGCGTGATGTCGTCTTTTTGCGACCGCCCTGCTGAGTAGGCCGACAGCTCCTCAAGAACGCACCGAGTGATTTGTTTCGGCGTATTGCCGCGACAAGTGCGCAGCAGACTCTCCAGCCGCCGCTGCCCCCATTGTTCACGTTCGGAGTTGTCCGATTCTGTAATTCCATCGGTGTATGCGACCAGCACATCGCCGATTTGTAGTTGAAATGTTTTCGACCCAAATTGAGCGCCTTGAAAGAGCCCCACAGGTGTCCCCACCGCCTTCAAGTGAAACACCCCGCACTTTTTCCCTTTCCAGCGAAGCACCATCGGAGCATTGTGCCCCGCGTTCACGTATCTCAAGATGCGCGTGGCCGGGTCGTACTCTGCGTAAAAAAGCGACGCGTAAAGATGATCCGGTGAGGCCGCATACACCAACCGGTCCACGTTCGCGATGAGCTCGGAAAGATCGGAATGAGTGTGCAAGGCCTGCGCGCGCAGCGACGCCTGCAGGCTGGCCATCAGTAGCGCCGCGCCGATGCCTTTCCCAGACACATCACCAATCGCGATTCCCCAGCGGTCGTCCTGCAAGGACAGGAAATCGTAGTAATCGCCACCGATGCTCTGAGCCGGTTTGTAGAACGTCTCGCAGCACAGGCCCGGTATCGCCAGATTCTGCTGTGGGAAAAACGCTGCCTGCACGCCCTTCGCGTGTTCTAGGTCGTTGCGTAGCGCTTTATGAACTGCCGAATCCGATTTCCTGAGAAACTCTACGAAGGTCTCCACGTGATTGCGCAACAGCGCACCAGCTTCCCTTCCTTGTCCTCGCTCAAGAGCCTCTATGATCGGCTGGTGAGACTCGACCACATCCTGCAGGTTCTTCGTAACCTTTTCAATCGCGGCCCGTATGCGCAGATCACAAGCCAGCGTGTCCCACACGCGGATGAGAACGTCGTTTTGTGACGCTTGCAGAATCCCTCGATGGAATTTCACGTCGTGTTCCGCGTAGGAGTCGAGATCGAGCTTGCGCACGGCCGCGCGCATCGCGTCCAACTCGCCCCGTAGTACCGCAGTGTTGCCTTTCAGTGCAGGCGCTGCGCTTCGGCCGCTGATTTCTTCCAGGGCAGCCCGTATCTCGTACGCGTCTTGCATCTCTTTCGGATTCGGCGGGTGGACGGTCGCGGAAAACCTTCCAGACATCGTAACCATACCAAGCGTCTGGAATTCGGAAAGAACGCTTAGTACAGACTCGCGGTCGAGGTCATACTCCGTCTCGATTTCAAACAGTTGAACGGATTCGCCGGCGCGATATCGCCCATTGAAAAGATCTCGTGCCAACCGCACTAACGCCAGTTTGCGCGGTCGTTCGATGCGAAATGCACCGGTACCCGTTTCGCTGTCACTGTGATTCAACAAAAGCATTTGCACGCTCCTGAAATATTTGCCCTGGGTATCGATGGAATGCCCCCGGCAAGTTATGAACAGAGTATGAGATGAAGGAAATTTACGTGTGACGTTCCCGTTCCGTTTCCGTGGAATCCTTGTATCGCCAAGGCCTAGGACCGCATCTTAGTCTTCATCGCATCGCATCGCATCGCTCGCCGTTGGCGTGGCGAGCGCAAATTTATGCCGTCACAATTTGTAACTTAGGGCCGGTAGCAGTCCGTGGTGCGTAGATAACATTAATCTTGTAAGGTCGTGCTTCCTTGGGGCGGGCGCAGAATGGGTCATAGAGAATGAAGTCGTTCCAGTCGTTCAGGCTTGACGCAGCAGACCATTGCCTCTGGCGTGGAGAAGAACGGGTAATAATCACCCCAAAGGCGTTTGATGTCCTTCGCCACTTGGTCGAAAATGCGGGGCGTTTGGTTACTCAAAACGAACTTCTTGAGGCCCTTTGGCCGGAGACCTACGTAAACCAGGAAGTCCTCAGAAAATACATACTGGAAATCCGCAAAGTCCTCGGAGACCAGCACAAAAATCCCGCGTTCATTGAAACGGTGACCAAGCGCGGATACCGTTTCATTGCTCCCGTGACAGATGACAGCGCGACCGAGCTCCCGGACTTGTCTTCGCCAAGTGCAAGGGAAAAAAAGGCGAGAGACGAAACGGCCACGCCAGAGCGGGAAAGCTTCTCTAGTAAGGGGAGGACATGGAAGCTGGCGATTATACCGGCGTTGGTGCTGGTCGTCGCGGTGACTTGTATGATTGGGCTTATTTGGCTTACGCGAAGCAGGTTGCACGCCTCGTCATTCAAAAATAACTCCATCGCAGTACTACCTTTTACCGATATGAGTCCAGGCAAAGACCAGGAGTATTTTGCTGACGGGCTATCCGAGCAACTGATCAACGACCTCGCGAAAGTCTCGGGGCTCAAAGTCGTCGCACGATCCTCGGCGTTTCAGTTTAAGGGTAAGAGCGAAGACCTTCGCACTGTGGGTCATGAGCTCGGAGTTGCCAACATCCTCGAAGGAAGCGTGCGCAAGGAAGGCAACCACGTGCGCATTACCGCATCGCTCATCAAAGCTGACGACGGTTTTCAACTTTGGTCGGAAACCTACGACCGCGACGTTGATCACATTTTCGAAGCGCAGGACGACATTGCGCGGGACGTAACCTCGACCTTGCAAATCAGGCTGTTGAAGCCCGCAGGATCCGGGATTTCAGCGCGTTCGCCCAGCACGAATCCCGAAGCCTATCAAGCCTATCTGCAAGGGCAATACTTCATTGCTCGCGGACAAGATAAAGAGGATCTCGATAAGGCCCTTTCCTATGCCGATCAAGCGATCAAGTGGGATGCCAGCTTTGCGCCAGCCTGGGCGCAGCGCTCGCAAGTGCTGCAAACCATGGCTTCGGTCGCGCTCATCGAGAACAAGGATGGATTTCGGCGCGCGCACGAGAGCGCAACGAAAGCGATTGCGCTTGATCCCAACCTCGCCACGGGTTACTTGGCCCTCGGGTTGATCCAGATTAACCACGACTGGGACTGGGATGGCGCGAATGCTTCTTTGAAAAAAGCTGGAACACTGGAGCCGGGCAACGCCGACGGGTTGTGCTATCGCGCTTACTTGGCAAGATACCTCGGGCACGGGGACGAGGCGATCGATCTCTACAAGCAGGCGATTGCTCTCGACCCCCTGAGGGCCAATTTTCACTTGGCGCTGGGCTATGAGCTGTTTTTTGTGGGCCGAAACGAGGAAGCCCTCGCCGAGCTACAAAGAGCCGAAGAATTGAATACTCAAATTTCCTCGCTTCACCTCACGCGCGCCAAAATTCTGATGTCCCAGGGCCACCCGCAAGAAGCCCTCGCTGAGATGGAGAAGGAAACCGGCGAGTGGGAGAAGTTCTCCGGCGAGACGATGGCTCACCATCTACTCCGACAGCGGAAGGAGTCTGACGCAGCTCTGAAAAAACTGATTGCCACGCATCAAAACGACTGCGCGTACCAAATTGCCGAGGCCTACGCCTATCGCGAAGAGAACAACGAAGCATTTCACTGGCTCGACCGCGCCGTGCGACAACGCGACGCGGGCGCTCCAGAATTGAAAAGGAGCCCGCTGATGATAAACCTCCGCCAAGACCCCCGCTACGCTGGGCTACTAAAACAAATGCACCTCGCCGACTAGCAGCCCGGAGATCAATCAGATTTTTATTCCTACGTTAGCGCCAATCTGCAATTCGAGGCCGCTGACTGCAGGGATGAGAATGTGATGAAGTCCGGCCTCGCTCCTTCAAGGAAACGAGGCCGGACCACCCTCGGGCGTGCACATAACCCGATTCGAGTTCGACGAGCCTGTGCTATTCGTCTCGTCCGTTACCCTCTCGTCGAGCCGAATCGGCCTCTTGCGCCAGGTTACGCATCACTTGAAAAAACTCCTGGTTTTTCTGGCCGATGAAGAGCCCGTCGGCCATGAGGCTGTTAAACGCGGCCATGGCGCCCGAATTCTCCGTAGAGCTCGGACGAATAATCGCGACGGGCGGGAAGTCTTTGTCGAGGAAGTGAGTCGGTTCGGGCATGATTAGGTTGGCCTGCAAGGTATTCCCCTTCAGGGATTCCGGGTTCGTCTCGCCTTGCGCTTGAGCCAGGTTCGTAAACGTAACCTTTGCACCTGTTCCGCCCGGTCCGTTGTCCGTATCCGAAAGTGGAAGCGCATTGCCTGCCTTGTCCTGCCAAGTTTGAAAGTGCATCGTCTCGCTGGGCCCTATGCTCAGCAAAACTCGCAAGACTTCCACGTTGCTCACTTGTTGAGCAAGCGTCGGGTAGAGGCTCGTGCCGCCCTGCTCGATAAACGCAAAGTGGAAACCGGCCGTGAACGCGATCGCTTGCAAGTGAGTCGTTATGCTTTTCGTGTTGTCGCTGCTCAGAGAACTTCCCGCCGTGTCCGCGTCCGTTCGAGGAATCGCTGTGTGCCGCCCGACGCCCAGGCTCGGCACCGCTTGCACGAACGGCGCGCCGCGATCGACATCGGGGTTCGTTATGCTGCGGTACCGCGACCAATAGCTGGTGTCCACGGTGAGTTGCGTCAGGTTTGTCAGCCGCAGCTTCTTGCTGGATCCTTGCGCGGTGCTGCCCGGGATCGTCGCAAACGGGCTGAGGTCCACCGCCTCCGCGCCCTTCGATTCCAGGTACGCTTTCAGGAAAGCCACGTGACTGATTTCGTCGTCGGTGTTGTCGGTGATGTATTGCGCCATGTCGCCGTCGAGGATCTGCAGGGCGCCAACATAAAGCGGATTCCCTCCGTTGGCTCCCGGAATGGTGCTGTCCTGCACTCCTCCCAGTTCCGCGTATTGTAGCCAGAGGTCGGTTTCGATTTGTTCTACGGCATTGAGGAACCGCAGAATGGCAATGTCGCCCTTTGATGGTCTGCTGGAATTATCCTGCGGGAATGCAAATGCCTTGCCGCCGATGAATCCCGCGCCGATCGTCGCAGCGCCCCCCGCCAGCACTCCCTTTTTCAGGAATGACCGGCGATTTACTGGACGAGCAGTCACACGCTTTTCTTTCTCCATTACACCCTCCTGTGTATTGAGAAGCACACCGCAAGCCGCTACGGTACGCATCACCGCCAGGCCGCTTGTCACAAAGAAGTCAAACAAATGTCCCGTTCTCGTAGCCATTTTGTGAATTGGCCCAGTACAATTCATGCCTTTTCCGATCCGTCATCCTGAGCGCAGCGAAGGATCTCTCTTGGCGTCTATGCTTTGGGAACAGTACTCGTGTGCCGCTGTCAAATGGGGGGTTGGAGCCCAGCTCTGCAAGAATTTCGCGCCCGTTCGTTCCAACAGAAAGCGCCACGAGCACTGCTAAAGGAGATGACACATGCAAATGACAGACGCTGATTACAAAGGCTTAGTCGGTCGCGTGACGAAACTCGAAAGGCAGAATCGCCTATGGAAAACGGCGGGGCTGCTAATACTTCTGGCCACGTTCCTCTCGTTAACAACGGCTAACGTCACAGCCCAGCTCGACCCGGGCGTCAAGGCAACGAAAACGACCGTGGAAGCTCAGGCCTTCATTCTTAAAGACTCCGCAGGCGCTATGCGCGGCAAAATGACCGTCGATGGCGATCGTCATCCGTTGCTCGAGTTCTATAACCTGGACGGAAACGTAATCTGGTCAACGGACACCCGCGCAATCCCCACAAAATAGCCCGACTTTCAATTCTCGCAAGCGAGCTGAGCGTGATTTCCCTGAACGAAGAATCGTTCGCGCTCTTTCCGCCACGCACCTTTAGCCACTTCACATCCCAGCAGCGGAGGCGCGGCACGTGTCCCTCGCTTCCCTTCACGATCCAGCGCCAAAGACCGCAGCATCTTGCGCCCTGCTTCTTGTCTTCGCCATTTCTTCGCCATCACTTTTTCATCGCCCCGCCGCAATCACCCGATTGCAACTTGGGCGCATATCTCAGATAATCGGGCCATTCATGGGAGGTTCCAGTGGCCGCGACATGGAAAGGTTTCCTAACGTTCGGGATGATTTCGATCCCCATTGAACTATCCCCGGCAGCGCGCTCCGAGCGCATCAGCTTCAATCAGATTCACTCCGTCTGCCACTCGCGCATCAAGCAGCCGCTCTACTGTCCAACCTGCGAAAAATTCGTTGATCGCGCGGAGATCGAAAAGGGCTACGAATACGAAAAGGATCAGTACCTGCTGTTCTCCAAGGAAGAATTGGACGAGATCGAACCCGAATCAGCGGAGACGATGGAGATTCTGAGCTTCGTGAAGGCTGAAGAAATCGATCCCGTTTATTTCGACGCGTCCTACTACGCCAAACCCGCGGACGCGGGCGTGCGCGCTTATCACCTGTTGCTCGATGCCATGCGCAAAACCGGCTATGCCGGAGTCGCCAAAGTCACCATGCATGGCCGCGAAAATATCGTAATCATTCGCGCCCGCGAGACTGGACTCACGCTTCACACCATGTTTTACAACAATGAGATTCGCGCCGTCTCGGACGTGTCCGCGCCGGCAAAAGCGGAACTGAAAGAGGCGGAGTCCAAGCTGGCCATGCAGCTCATCGAAAGCCTGGCGGCTCCCTTCGAGCCATCGCAATATTCCGACGCCTATCAGCAAGCGCTCGAAAAGCTCATCGAAGCGAAAGCTCGCGGCCAGAAACTCACAGTAGCCCCGCACGCCAAGCGCGCCCCGGTTGTGGACTTGATGACCGCGCTCAAAGAAAGCCTGAAGACGAAAGAAACAACGCAGAAAAAGACTCTGCTCCGCGCAGTCCCAAAACAACCCGAAAAAGAAAAGAAATCCCGCAAAGCCGGCTAGTCCGCGCTCTCTCTGTTCGAATAACCGCAAAAAAATGACGATTAGAACGGCTGGAAATGGCGTTTTTGTTGTTTTTTGGCGATTTCTAACCACACCCTGTGACGATTAGAAGTGCCGTATCCCGCCTGCCGGCGAGGCAGGTTCGTGGCATGCGAAGTGCGTGAAAGTTGGCGATTGAGGCGAGGCGCGGTTGTTTGTTTCCCTTCGGCTGCTTTCTTCCGAGCTTGCTTGCGGCAGGCAGGCCTTGGTCGGCAGCGCTACCAAGGTTGCTTGGAAGAAGGAGCCGGATTTTTAGGGGGACAGCATGATGAAGAGGCAGATTGCGAACAAGACGGTAGACCATGCAAGGAGCCACCACCGAGCGGCCCTCTTACCTGCGAGGATGCTTACAATGGCTATTACGAACGATCGGTATACGAAGCGAGCCCATCTCGCAAACAGAGCATAATCCGTCCCGATACGAGTCCACGAGAGAGCAAAGAGAAGAAACTGTGCAGCAACAGCCAAGAAGCCAAGGCTGAAGATCACCCACCTCCAGCCGGGAACCGCTACCGATTGTCCTTTTCTAAGCCGTACACTGAAGGCCAGGGCGAAAGCCATCAGGCCAGCGACGACGATACCTATAAAGATCAGCTGAGTGAGTTGCATCGCTGCCTGGGATCTCGAAACAGACACCCTGACTCGTGCCGTTTATCAGGAGTCCAGGCTCTCTCATTGGTGTACACCACGTGAGACTTCCGATAGCGGCTATATCGCGGCGGGCGGCACACCCTTTCGCTCAATCTACTTCCAAATTCCTGTCACGTTTTCTTAAGGAATCGCGGAAAGGGATGATACCACTGCGGCCGTTGACGGCGAAGCTGATCGGTCTTTCCGGTTCGCCGTTGCTGCTGCGGCGTTCTCAGATCAAGTGTTGCAGATACTGGAAACTGATTCGCAGGCTTTGCATTGGCGGGAGGTCACCCGAGTCGCGCTCTACGTAGAAATGTTTTACGCCGTTCTTTTCTGCTGCTGCGAGGATAGGTTTCCAGTTGATTGTGCCGGAGCCAACTTCCGTGAAGTGCTCCGCGGCGGCGTCTTTCACCTGCGACGTGGGGAATCCCGGCTTACGATCTTTCAAGTGCAGCAGCTGGATGCGGTTGCCGTAGCGCTCGAACATTCGCAGGGGATCCTCGCCGGCCTGAGCCATCCAGTAACAGTCCATCTCCAGGCAAACCAGCTTCGGATCGGCGATCTTCGTCATGGTTTCGAAGCCGGTGGTATCGCCAAAACGCCGAAATTCGTAATTATGATTGTGAAAACCGAGCTGCATTCCCGCCTGACGCACCTTCTCGCCCCAGATGTTCAGCTGATCGGCCGCGCGCTTGAAGCCGTCCAGCGTGTACCACATATTTTCTGGAAGCATGGGACAGACCATGTAGTCGACGCCGAGAGTGTTCGCATATTCAATCTTGGATTCGAGACCGTCGTAATCGAAATGTCCGCTGGGAACGCGCAGACCGTGATCGGCGATCAGGCGTCGCAATTCCATGGCCGGGTGAGTGTAAACGTTCCAGTAGGTTTCCACTTCCTGATAGCCGATTTTGTGAATGGCTTCGAGAACGGTGGGAAGATCGCGCTCTGTTTCATTGCGCACGGTGTACAACTGCGCGCCGAGAGGACGATGCGTTGCCGCGCCCGCAAATTTGTTCGCGGCGAATCCAGTCACAGCCGCAATCGAAACTTTCAGAAATTCACGACGATCGTACATGTGCGGGTGGTTGGCTCCCGATCGAGGTTTTCGCAAACAGCGCGACGAGGTTTCACTTCGCCGGCAGCAGCTCGTAACTTACGAAAGCCAATTGCTTGCCGTCCGGCGACCATGAGGGGACGTTGATGGTCCCTTGCCCCCCGAACAATTTTGCCAGAACGCTGATTTTCTTGTCGCCGAGCGACATGAGACGCAGCGTGACGTCCTTGTTTTCGGGATGCCCCGTGACGCTCTTATCGTACGAGAGAATCACCATCCATTTTCCATCCGGCGAAATGTGCGGGAACCAATTATTCAATTCGTCCGACGTGATCTGCACTAGCTCGCTGCCGTCCGGGCGCATGCGCCAGATTTGCATCATGCCGGTACGCTCGGAGTTGAAGTAAATGTATTTCCCGTCGGGAGAATATTCCGGGCCGTCGTCGAGGCCTTTTGCGGTCGTCAGCCGCGCCTCGTCGCCGCCCGTGATCGGAATACTGTAGATGTCGAACTCACCGCCGCGCGCGCCGACGAACGCGAGCGTGGCGCCGTCGGGCGACCAGCCGTGCCAATACGACGGGAAATTCTGGGTGATGCGCCGGGGCGTGCCGCCACCAATCGGCACGATGTAAACAACGGACAGATGGGGCTCTTGAGATTGATCGCTGATCGCGAGCGACGTGGAATCGGGCGAGATTCCGTGATCGTTGTTGCACTGAATCGCGAATCCGGTGTCAATCATCTGCGGAGTTCCGCCGCCGACCAGCAGGCGATAGATGCGCCCTTTCTGGTTGAAGAGGAACGAGCTGCCGTCGTGCATCCAGTTGGGCGCCTCGAAGCGTTCGTGCGCGACGTACACTACGTGCCGATCCATCGATGCGATATTGATCGTCTCCAGCGAACTGTAGAGAGTTTGCTGCGCGCTTGCAGGTTGCGTGAGTACTTCGAACTTCACATTCGCGAACGTTGCCTTTGCGACGGCGTCCTTGTCGTGTGCGCAGACTCCTATGCCCACATAAAATGGCCCATGAAACGCGATGCGCATGGATGCTCCAGACGGATGAAGCTCGCCACCGTCTGCAGCCAGCATCACATACACGTAGTCTCCGCGCTTTTCGATACGCAGGCGCTGGGGCGCGGAAACATTTGATTGAACCTCGTGTGTGGCCTGGCCCTTTCCATCGCGATACTGCAGCGAGGTCAGTCCATCGCCGTGCAACGCCACGTCCGCATACACGGAATCCGCGTCAAGATCCTGCCGCAGCATCAAGACCGCCTTGCGATGTTCATTGCCGCCGTTGCCGAGAAACGAAATATCGGCCGTCAGCGCAACATCACCCGAAGCTTGCTTCCAAGCGAACTGGAAAGCGTCCGCGGTTAACCACATGTTCTCGCCGCTACCGCTGACGGTGTAGGTTCTCGCCGACGCGTTGTGCTCGACGGAGCCCGCGTGAAGGACTGTGCCGATATCCTGGTGACTCTCAAATATGCCGACGCGCGCTGTCGCGTTTTGCCCGCCCGATTTCACTCGCGCAATAGGGACACGCGGAACAGTACACGCCAACACGACAAGCCAGGCAACGCGTTTCGTGTTCATCGAGCGATCTCCGTTCGGTTCAATACACATTGTAGGGCCGGGATGCGGCGGATGCAGGATACTCGATTTCAATCTAACGAGTCTCCTCAGCCGCCAAGACCGAGCAATGGCTGCTGTGTCGGCCGGGCACAAATGCGGTCTCACTAGGCTCCTTCCCGGTACTGTGAGAGGTGGTACCGTTCCCATTCGTCCTCGATTTGCGCTATGATGACGCGCCTCGTGGCCGATGAATGAGCTACGACTTCGGCCCTGGAGGCGTTCGTGCCCAGGAAAGCAACCAGTCCGCCGACAATCGAAGACGTTGCCCGGGAATGCGGAGTCGGCAAGATGACCGTTTCCCGGGTTATCAACGGGGGAAATCTAGTAAGCGCTCCCACGGCAGCGCGCGTTCGAGCAGCGATTCGAAAACTTGGCTACGAACCCAACGAGGCAGCGCGCGTTCTAAAGGGTCGCTCCTCCCATACAATCGGTCTGATTATTCCCGATCTAGCCGACGCGTTCTTCTCGACGTGTGCGCACGCCGTACAGCAATTCGCCGCGAAGCACCATTATCTGACATTGCTGTTAGCGTCCGAGCGCGATCGCGATAGCGAGGCCAGAGAGTTGGCCATGATGAAGTCGCGGAACATTGCCGGCATCCTTCTTGTGCCTTCCAGCCCCGGCAGTGTCAAGCAATTGCAAGAGGTGCGTGCGAGAGGACTTCCTGTGGTGATGCTGGACCGCACTTTTCCTGGCTTGGATGCAGGGGAAGTGATGGTGGAGAACGAACAAGGTGCACGAAAGGCCGTGAACCACCTTGTGGAACACGGACATCGCAGCATTCTCTGCGTGGGATACGACAGCGAGTTCAACTCCATCGGCCTGCGAATCGAGGGTTATGAAAAGGCGATGACGGAGGCGGGATTGCCTCCCGAATTCATCGTTGGGGATGAACCAATGGCCACGATCCCCAAGCTTCTGAAACAACTGCGCTCTTCCAATCCGCCGACAGCACTCTTCACACTGAATAACGTTATCACCCTGAACGTCCTGCAAGCGCTGCAACGAGAGAACATCCGCGTGCCCGACCAAGTTGCCATCATTGGATTTGACGATTTCGAATCAGCAGCCTTGCTGAGCGTTCCGTTCACCGCCGTTCGCCAACCAGCTGCGGAGGTTGGTAGAACCGCCACTCGTATGTTGCTGGATTGGATTCGTTCGCGGAGTCCGGATTTGCCCGCAGTGAACCAGCGGATACTGCTCCCTACCGAACTTGTCATTCGCCGCTCGTGCGGATGCGCGATGATCCGCAGAACGCGGGACTAACTGGTCCAACTTAAGCGCCAGACATTTCGACGGGAGCGATAACGTGAGCTGTTTGGAAAGAGGCGCGGTCTTTTTTTCGCGGGCCGCGTGTCATGGTACCGTTAACAATGCGCGCTGCCAGCGTGCTCGATCCGCAGCCCAAGAGAATAGTCTTGCGGCCTGGGCCACGAAACTCGTGGACCTGCGAGTTCAGTGGCCCAAGTGTCTCGTGGGGATTTTTCGAGTGTTGCGGCAGGTCCTTGTTCAGCGCAACATTCCGAGCAGATACAACACCAGGACGATGACCAGGACCGTACCTACGATTCCGAGTCCACCTCCAGTGCCCCAGCGAGAATAGCCGTAGTATCCACCACCTCCGGCAAACAAGAGCACCAGCAAGATAATCAGTAACAACATCAGGGATCTCCTTTCGCGCCGGGCGTGCTTGCGTTTCTTATGAACGAAGTCTCAGCATTCATACTAAGGATTTGCGGTCCGAGTCTTCGCGGTGTGCGCCGAAGATTCACCAGTCGAGGAGACATCTTCGGCTCCCGTTCTCTTCATGATTTCCTTAGCGCTTTTGATTTCGTCGGAAGTATCGCAGTGCACGGAAAGCAGAATGCCTCCTTTTTGCAGCCGCCCTTCGTAGCGTTTTGCTTCGTACTCGGGAATACCCATGCCGATGAGTGCGCCGGTAAATCCGCCAACTGCTCCTCCCACGCCGAGACCTGCGAGTGCCGACACGATCGGCCCAGCGGCGATGAGCGGACCTACGCCGGGGATCGCGAGCGCTCCAATACCAGCCAGCAAACCGAGAGCGCCTCCCACCACTGCTCCCGAGCCCGCACCGGCTGCCGCACCTTCAGGAGCTTTTGTGGCTTTTTCGGTTCCGATGGGCCGGTTGCCGAGGTTGTCCGGGAGCAGGGCCGAAATATCGGAAGGAGAAAATCCCGACTTTATCAACTCGTCCGTGGCCGTGTCAGCCGCCGACAAGATGGTGTAAATCCCGAACACTGCAGTCTTTTTATTTTCCATTTGAGTCTCCCGTTGCTTGAGTTTGAGGGTTAACGCGCTGTTACTGTTGTTTCGGAGCAGCGACAGTCAATTCATCGGTGACGTTGTCCGCGCCGGCAATCGATGCGGCCTTCGCAGCGATCTCATTCTTTTCATCTTCGGAACGGACCGGGCCCTTGAGCGTGACCTTTCCGTCTCGGGTGATGACCTTGATGTTGTGGGCGTAGGTAGAAAGTGATTTGTCCTTCATGAGCGCACTGCGAATCTGCTTGGTGGTTTCGCGATCGGCTGGATTCATCTTCTGCTGCTCCGCAGTCATCGCGCCCTTATTGGCGTCCCCTTGATTCGTCTTGGTGTTGTCGGGTGGCGGCTGTTGGTCCTGCTGAAAGGGACTCGCCAACAGCGAGCCGGCAAACAGCAAAGATGCCCCAGCAGCCAGCAAATATTTTCTGATCTTCATCACGGCCTCCTTCTGATTGCAATGAACGACGGATCCCAGGCTCCTAGCACCTTGAGTCCATTTCCGCGCCGTTCCGGCATTTCAAATTCAGCGCTCGAATGCGTCGAATCTCGCGTCTAAATCGCCGCTTTTAGTTCGTGGCGCAAGAACTAAAAAAACACTCGAGCCTACTGCGGGTATTTCTTACGGCGGGACAGCTTTCGCTTTTGAATATGAGGCTAGATCGCGCGAGGCACCATACGGAGAAACGAGTACCGGTGCCTAAGGAAACCTGTAGTAGCCCAGAGGATTAGCCGTGCGGTACGAGATTTGATGGATATTTGCCAGGATTCGGCGGCTATGGTAGGGCAAAACACATTGCATCGAAATCCATGCAGCGAGATTCTAATCCGTGTGCTGGACAAAGGAGTGCTCATATGAATATGACGGGTCAAGCCCCCATCAGTTTGGCGCCGCCCTTCACTCGCGAAACGGCCGTGCAGAAAGTGCGCAAAGCCGAAGACAGCTGGAATTCGCGCGATCCGCAACGCGTAGCTCTCGCTTACACAATGGATAGCCGATGGCGCAACCGCGCCGAATTCATTAATGGAAGGGAAGAGATCATTCAATTTCTGACGCGCAAGTGGAACCGGGAGCTCGACTATCGTCTTATCAAGGAGCTCTGGGCTTTCGATGGCGCCAGGATTGCGGTGCGATTCGCCTACGAGTGGCACGATGATTCCGGCCAATGGTATCGGTCTTACGGCAATGAGAACTGGGAGTTCGACGCGCAGGGCATCATGCATCACCGGTATGCGTCTATCAACGATCTCCCGATTCAGGAGTCGCAGCGTCTTTACCACTGGCCGCTGGGGCCACGGCCGCAGGACCATCCGGGACTTAGTCAACTTGGACTTTAAGGCCAGGTCATCTCCCCATCGCGAGGCCTGTCGCAAAGCGAATCGGCGAAGCGCGGGCTTGAGTCGGATGTCCCTCGCGCGGCGTTTTTAAATCGCAAGAAGCCGTGCAAAAAAGGATCGGTACCTTCGCAGCGCGACGCGAAAATCTTCAGTCGAAATGTTCTCGCTGCGGTCCCATTGTTGCTCGAGTTTTTGGCGTTCGCCGGCGAAGATTTCGGCTAGGCGCTTCATCGTCTGAGAGACCAGCGCGTCAGCCTCTTCCACGGCCCTGCGTGGTTCGTCAACGAATCCCACTTGAATGCTATCCCAGCGGGCGCGTAGCTCACTTGACTCGTTCGACGCGAATAAGGCGGCCTTTTCCTCCTCCGGCGCTCGCGCAACCGCGGTGCCGGTTGCGGGGCCGCTCGTGACGCTGGAGGACCGAGGCTCTGTGGGTGGCGGAGTGACTATGGCGTCCGACTCGGTTTCGGTTCTGTCCGTTCGCTCAGCGGATTGGTCAGTTGTGCGCGGATCAGTTGTGTTCGGGTCAACAATTCTTGCCTGATTGGCGATGAGGCGCGGGTCTTTACGAAAGTATTCAATCATGAACGTTCCCCTTTTGTTCAGTATTCAAGAAAACTGGGTTTCCTGGCCGGTCCAGTACAGTGAGCCGGCGCAGTTAGCTGCGACCAACGGCGCGTGCACGCATCGGCACGGCCTCTTCTTCCATCAATTCATCAAATAAGGTGCGGTAATGAACCATGCCTCTTCGCAGATCTTCCGTGCTGGCTTGGCGTTGGGAGTGGCGGAGTGCGACTTCGTGTCCGGCCCGGTAATGCTCAACTACCGCCGCGTGGTCCACGGAGATTTCCGCTGCGCGGTGCTCGAAATCGGTTGCAGGATAACCGCGAGCAGACATGACCGCGCCTAGAAGCTTATCCGCTTCCAAAAACGCACGAGCGGGATCGTCCACGAACATCGCTTGAATCGCTCGCCAGGACTGCTGGAATCGTTCGCGATCAACGCCGGTCAGCGGCCGAAGGGGGTAATGCTTGACGCGTTTTTCGATTCTCTCGAGCTGTGCTTCGGCCTTGAGCCTGTTTCCGGTTTCCGCGACAGCCCGGTCGTATTCCGGGCCGAATTGAGCGCGGAGTTTCCTGGTGCGGTTTCGCAAAACAATCACAACGATAGCAGCTATCAGGGCGATTACAATCACCGCAATCACTGCAATTTGTGCCGATGTCATGCGAGTAGCCTCTGAATACTAGAGGTACCGAAATTGCAAGCCCGCAGGAATCGGGGATCATCTGTAAAGCCAGAACAATAAAACCTGTAGGCGGTTGACCGTTGCAATGGGGAAGTTAGTCGTGGCTTTTGATCCAACTTCCGATCTTCATGCCTCGATTAAACGTCTCGATGCGCGGCGCGGAAATTTGAGGAATGGCGCGCCCAGGGACACGATCTTAGAACCTTTTTTGGTCGAGTTTGTGTCGAGTTTGCCTCAGTTTGCCTGTCCCAAGGAGTGGAGCACCTAAAGCGTGCTCCGATTGGGTCCTCATTGACTGGCAACTTGTGTCGAGCGTACCAATGCACGGAATATAGGTGAGAACGCGAAAGCTTGCTGATGTCGTGTTAACCAAGCGGGCTACATAGGCGCTGGCGAGAGTTGCCGGTGAAATCAGAACAGTTGATTACAATGGGGGAAAAAAACACTACGACAAGGGGAGAACGCAACCGAGGCAAAACGCAAAAGTAGTGAAGTAGATGAATACACAGCAAGGTGTCCAAAAGAGGCGCAAGGCGATCTCGCGAAGATCAGGGCGGCCATGCGCGCGGCAGTGTCTGGTGCCATTGAACGCATCAACTATTTCCAAGTGCCCGGATATTCCAATCCAGGAGATGTACCCTTCAGTTTGGCTACGTAAGTGTTGTGGGCGCTTCAATGAACGAGCTCTACCACACGCTGGCCAGACTCCGCAGCCCTTGCAGATAGTCCTCTTTCTCGACCTGTCTTTCGGCACCGAATCCCGGAAAGGATTGTCATCATTTGCCCCACCGGAACTCCGGCGATTTCAGCAGCTTTACCCAGAGAAGCCTCTCCGTTTCTATATCTCTACGGCGAGCAAAACTCTGCCGCGCGAAACCAGATCTCGCACCGCTTTGGACAGATCACTACGCTCTTCCTTTCTGATCTCGTTGAGGAATTCATAATTATCGCGGTCCATGCGGATACTCATCGTCTTGGTCATTTTTGTGCCTCCAACTTCCGGGCTGGACCCTTTGTGTTGTGGCGCGCCCGGAGAGGTTCGAACTCCCGACCCTCTGGTTCGAAGGAGTGGCGGGTAAAATCTAAGTCGTGTCTTCGCTGTCGCATCCCGGGCCGCCGCTTTCCTTCATGCGCTCCAACCCTGTTCCAAGACATCGAAAAAATTTCTAGTCTTCGCCAGCCGTCACATTCAACCGCCCGCTGCCATGGTCCTAGCGCTGAATTGCACTGCGCTGACACTAAGCGCACCAAATAAAAAACGACCCCGCCGCTCGTGAGAGCAACGGGGTCTTGGTTTTTGCGCCGGTCAAGGCGCGATGGCGGCAGATACCTTCTGCGGCTCACTCTCCATAAGTGGAGTCGGCGGGCCTACCAAGTGGCTCTTACAAAGCGCGTACGAGCCAAACGACCAAACATATAATCACCAGAGTTCCTATCAAGCCGTATCCCAACATTTTAACCTCCTTTGAATTCAAGATTCTCGGATTGAGAGTCTCGACAAACCACTTTGCATCACTGGACTATCTCAAATGACGTCGGACCATTCCTGGGATTGCCTTGCCACGATGCCCTTTTCCTGCGATTGAATGAAATATTCTCCGGGAGAAATTAGGGCAAAGCGAGCCATCCTCAGTTTAGCTTCGCTCAAACCTACGACTGTCGCTATTCGCAGAGCGCCCCCATGACGTACTTTGAAAATGTCGAATGTGGAATCCATAGTGGCCTCCTCGAATCGACGTCTCGCGCGGAGACGCTAATCGCGCTAACGTGCATTTCCAATTCCATGGCTCTAATGAAGAGGCTAGCCCAGCGCAATCAGTCGGTTGAAGTTCTGGAGCATTACCTTGAACTCCGAGCGGACGCAGGAAATGAGGTAATTTTTTCAGTCGAGATTGCGATTTGTCGTACATGGGATACTTGTTCAAAGTTACTGTGAACACCTTATCCGCAGTCCTAAACGCATGACGCGTTGTTGCGCTTCACTCATTACGGATTATTTAACCCAGGCTCGTGCGGCTTATCCTTCGAAACGAAATCCACGAAAACATGATGATGGCCGCTGACGGTGCCTTCGAACACCATGACCGTGTCGCCGTTCTTGAGCGCCCAGTTCGCCTCCTCGCAATGCCATGCTGCGCCGATTCCGTTCTGAAAGTTGACCGTGTCCGCTTTCGTCGGCCCTCCATACTTCTGCGTGAGCATCGACTGTTGACCCTCGAACGATGTTTCGTCCTGCTTCCAAACAATGCTTACCTCGCAAACCTTGCCGGCGTGAAACTTGACCGTGACGTCCGCCATTCCTGGTTTCAGATTCTCTTTCGGAAGCTTGAATTCCCCGTCCTTACCCGCGCGAAACTCGGCGAAGGCTCTGCACATGACCAGCGTCGCGCGTAGCTCGTCACCGACGTAATGATTCGGGTCTTTTAGAGACCACTTCGGGATGCTCGCAGCGTACTGCGCTTCGGCCTGAGGACAAGAAGCGTCCAACTTTTTCTGCGCGTCGGGCGGGACCATTTCGTTGTACGTCTCGCCAAGTTCATACTCGCCGACTTTCGTACGTTCGGTCTGATGGGCGTCCTGAGCTAAACCATCACAGGACAGGCACACAAAGACAAGCACACCAATCCCGAGCAATCCAGTCCGCCTCGGTCTCATCTTCGTTCTCCATCCACCCAAGTATCCGGAGGCAAACAGCACGGGCGTACCTGTACCAATGGGCAGGCACCATCGAAGAGTTACCAACTGCCGAGAGGCCGGAAAACCCGTGTACCACAATCGCGTCCCGTGTAGCTTTCCGTAGTAAACTGGCTATCGTTTGTGGCAAACACAGCCCGAGATTCGCGAACCCCGAGTTTGGTAGGCATCCGACAGAAGTTACGTCTCTGCTTAGTTCTTCTGATGATGTCTGCTGTCTTCTTCGCCTTGGGTTATTGGACCCGAGTCCTACGCGAAGGAGCCGGCCGGTACGACTTCCGTGGTCGTCCGGAGACGCCGGCCAACGCCTCGCGAAGCGGTAATCAACCAGAAGCGGCAGCTCCGAAGGACAAGTCTACCCACACGTCGTCGCAAGGAGCGTCACTCATTCCGCCTGGCGGCATCCTATTGCAGGTAGCAGCTTCGGCGCGTGAAAGTGATGCCCTTGCGCTGGCTGGCGTGCTCCGGCAGAAAGGGTTTGCCGTTCTCATCCTGGAACCTACTGCGGACAACTTCTATCGTGTCGAAGTGGGACCGTACGCTGACAGCCAATCCGTGCGTCAGGCCAAGCTGGCGCTCAACCGCGAGGGCTTTCAGGTCATCGTGAGGCGCTACTGACCCTGCACTAAGTATCAGACACTCTCTAGATTCAGGAGAATCTGTCCGACAGGCACATGGCATACACCTACTTTCTGGGCCTGTCGAAGTGACCATTAGTGGTCGTCCTTTTTTTCGAAAGGATTTCAACGAGAGCAGTGACGGCGCGTCAATTTGGAAAACGTTTTTTGAAACAAGCGTCCATGGTGGAGTCCTAATTGTTAATTTCTGTGCCCATTCCAAGGCTGAGCTGGACCTACTCGTGCCGACAGTGGAAA